>Ga0209215_1000051_pt1 | contig 86005 bp, 65 predicted proteins | sample TexAe_OM2H0_M2_FD_187938 | JGI IMG/M metagenome (GOLD analysis project Ga0209215, IMG submission 187938) | Forest soil microbial communities from Davy Crockett National Forest, Groveton, Texas, USA - Texas A ecozone_OM2H0_M2 (SPAdes) (version 2) | ecosystem: Environmental > Terrestrial > Soil >... | reverse complement strand
CCTCGCGGCCGCCGAGATGATCGTTGGTCCAATCTCGCATATCGCCGCGGTTTCGATCGGTTGGCACGACGACGTCGATGCCGCGCGTGATGAAGTGCAGCGTGCGATCACACGCGTGTCGCAAGGTGCAGGCGTGTTACTGCTAACCGATATGTTTGGCGGCACGCCGACGAACATCGCGTCGATGTTTCTCGAAGAAGGCGTGATCGAAGTCGTCACGGGCGTAAACCTGCCGATGGTGATCAAGCTCGCCACCTCCACCGGCGAAGAGTCGCTCGCAGAGATCGCGCCTAAAATTCGCGATCAAGGCCGGCAAGGCATCTATCTCGCGAGCGCCTTGCTCGCGCCTCCTGGCAAATCCGGAGCTGACTGAACGTGGCCGAACGCACAGTTGAGGTAACCAGTCGTCTCGGTCTTCACGCACGCGCTGCCGCCAACCTCGTACGCGTCGCGAGCAAATTCAAAAGCAAACTCACACTCCAGCGCCCTGAAGGCGGGCTCGAAGCCGACGCGAAATCGATTCTCAGTATCCTGACGTTGGCTGCAAGCTATGGCACAGATCTGAAACTCGTTGCGACCGGCGACGACGAGCAGCAAGCGCTCGACGCGATCGTCGATCTGTTTTCCCGCGCCTTTGACGAGAACGAGAAAATCCAACCGCGGCCGTCCGTGGCCGTCAAAGAAGAGCTGCGTTGCCAGGGACTCGGCGTTTCTGACGGCGTGGTGATGGGCCGCGTGTTGCGTCTACAGAAAGGCGCGCGTGACGTCTATCGCGCCGAGATTGGCGATGGAGATCTCGAACGCGAGCGGCGCCGCTTTCGCGCGGCAGTGAGACTCTCGCGACGTCAACTCGAAACAATCAAGCAGCGCGCGGAAAAGGAACTCGGTCGTGGTCACGCGTATATCTTCGACGCGCATCTGCTGTTTCTCCAGGATGCAAAACTGACGCGCGACGTCGAAGACTACATCGTCAAGGAGCGGTCAAACGCCGAGTGGGCTGCAAAGGTCGTGGGCGATCGCCTGCTTTCGATTTACACACAAATTAACGACGAGTATTTACGTGAGCGAGGTTCGGATATTGAAGACGTGATTCAGCGCCTCCTGGCGAATCTCACCGGCGAGGGGCCGAAGTATCCGAACCTCTCGGAAGACGCAGTGATCGTTTCCACCGAACTGCTGCCATCGACAATCGCCGAGCTCAATCTCGATCATGTAAAAGCAATTGCTACTGACGCGGGCGGCTGGACGTCGCACATGGCGATCATCGCGCGAGGCCTGGGCCTGACTGCTGTGGTTGGTTTGCGCAATTTCTATCAACGCACACGCACAGGAGATCAGGTAATCGTAGATGCTCGCGCCGGAGAAGTTATCCTGCATCCGGCGGCAGAGACTATCAAACGCTACACGTTCACAGTGCACGAGCCTGGTCCAATTGCACCGCGCGTGAACGTCGACGACTCTGGACCAGTGGTCACTCGCGATGGTGTTCAGATCTCTTTACGCGCGAATGTGGAGTTGCCGGCAGAGTTCCAGGCTGTTCGGGAATTTGGAGCCTGTGGTGTGGGATTATTCAGATCCGAGTTTCTGTTATCGCGTCCGGGGCTGATGGCTTCGGAGACAGAACAGTACGAAGTTTATAAGTTACTGGCCGAGGCCGCAGGTGAGGATGGCGCAGTCGTACGGCTTTTCGATGTTGGCGGAGAGTTCGGGCCCGATCTAAAGGAAAGGGAGCGGAATCCCGCGCTGGGCTTACGGGCGGTTCGTTTCAATCTGCATCACAAGCAAATCATGCGCACGCAGGTGCGTGCGATTCTGCGCGCGGCTGCGGCGGGCCGGCTTAGTCTGGTTGTGCCGATGGTGGCGGATGTTGCCGATGTGCGATTGGCCAGGCAAGTGATCAGAGAAGAAGTCGAGCGGCTCACGAGCGAGAGTGCGTACTTTTCCGAGGTCCAGGTTGGCGCGATGATCGAGGTTCCATCTGCTGTGCTGACGGCGGAGAAGATTGCCGGCGAAGTCGACTTCTTTGAGTTGGGTACTAACGATCTGGTCCAATACACACTCGCTGTGGACCGTGGCAACGACAAAGTGGCAGATTGGTTTCGAACTCTGCATCCAGCGGTGCTTTACGGGATCGACCGCACCTTGCGGGCGGCCAGCGACGCGCGTATTCCCGTCATAGTTTGCGGCGAGATGGCTTCAACACCGGCTTATGCCGTGTTGCTTGCAGGATTAGGTGCGATTGATCTGAGCATGATACCGGCGATGATTCCGAGAGTGAGGGCAGTGCTTTCGGAAATCGAGACTAATGAAGCGCGTGAAGTCGCCTTGAGATGTCTGGCCGCAGCCACAGCGGACGAAGTAGAAGAGTTGGTGCGAATCGAATTCAAAGCACGTTGGCCGGAGGTGTTCCCACCCAACGCGCTGCCCAAATAAATTCATGGCGCGACTCGTCAATCTCCTGATTGCGAAATCTTTGGTTGAAACCGTGCTCGTGGGGACGATTGCGGTTGTGGTCTACCTGAATGCGTTTCCGCCGACGTTTCACGGTTGGGGTGAGGCCGTTGCAGAAGCAAAGAGCATTTCCGGATGGGTTGTGAATGATGCCGATCCATGGCGACGCGTCGAGGTGCAATTGTTTGTAGATGGTAAGTTGATTGGTTCGCAGGTGGCCCAACGCTCGCGGCCTGATGTCACTGCGGCTGGATGGTCCAAAGATGATTGGCATGGGTACAGCTTCGTCGTTGATGGTCTCGGCGCCGGTGTGCACGAAGCACGAGTCTATGCATTGCACTCGAGTGCCGCTGGCGCACGATACACTTTGCAGTTATTGGGGGATCCGATCAGGTTTGAAGTAAATCCAGACGGCAGCTGGCGATAGGTTTTGCTCGCCACTTTAACCACCAAAATGCAAACAGATCTTTCACGCAAACCATCAACCATCGCGCTTTGGGAGATCGTGTCTGTGCTCATGTCCTGCCTGATCGCGGAGTGGGTGGTGCTGGCTTTTGCCGGCGCCAACAAGGTTGCGCTCGCCATTCCAGTCGTTCTCGCGCTCACGCTAATGGTCTCGTCTCATCGCGTTTATGGCGAGTCGCTGCACGATATGGGGTTTCGATTTGACAATTTTCTTGCCTCCATAAAGTTACTGATCCTGCCGACCGTCGTCGTCCTTGGCTTGATAATCTTTATTTCCGGTTCTGTCTCAGGTATTTATTTCGCGGATCGGCCATTCCGTTGGCGCTTTCTCCTGGTTCCATTTTGGGCCTTGTTTCAGCAGTACGCTCTGCAGGGGTACCTGAACCGCCGTGCCCAGATTGTCGCGGACAAAGGCTGGAAGAGCGTGCTGCTCGTGGCCCTGCTTTTTGCCGCTGTTCATCTCCCAAACCCTCTGCTCTTCGCACTTACATTTGTCGGCGGGGCGATTTGGGCCACTATCTATCAAAAACAACCAAACCTTTTTGCCCTGGCCCTCTCTCATGCGGTCGCTTCAATCACGGTGGCCCTTTCGATCCCGCCACAGTGGACAAACAGTCTGCGAGTTGGCTTTAAGTACTTTGGCTAAATGCCGCATCTGGGCCGTGACTATACCGGTTGAACCCCGTTTGCTATAATCTGGCAGCCTTGCAAGAGAACAGGTCGGGCGGTCGCTGCCGGCGTCAGCCGGGAGAGGAAAGTCCGAACACTATAGGGCAGCGAGCCCGCTAACGGCGGGGCGTCTGACGGCTTTTGGCTGCCGGGCGACGACAAGTGCAACAGAAAACAAACCAGCCCGTAACGGGTGATGGGTGAAATGGTGCGGTAAGAGCGCACCGGCGCGTGTGGTGACATGCGCGGCCAGGCAAACTCCTCGCGGTGCAAGACCAAATAGGGAGGCGTCAACCAGGGCTGCCCGCCCGAAGCGGATTTCGATCCGCTACGACCTCCGGGTAGGTCGCTCGAGCCAGCCGGCAACGGCTGGACTAGATGAATGATCGCCACTTCGATTTTAATCGAAGTACAGAATTCGGCTTACAGACCTGTTCCGCAATTGCAAGGTTGATATCTCACCCGACATAGAGAGAGGCGGATAGATGGCTAATCGCAAAGGGGTTTTTATTGGCGCGTATGTTCCTAATCACCTGAAGGAATCTCTTCGGCGCCGAGCGGCTGCTGAGCACCGAACACTCTCACAGGAGATCACGCGAATCCTGGAAGAGGCGGTCCACGGAAAAGGTTTACCTCCCGGAACTCTCGATCGACGTAACAGGGAGTCGCAGCCTCGACGCCGCTCAAGTGATCCTATGCCGCGTCGTCGCGCGCAGGATGAGCCGTATGGATCAGGCAGTGGCGACCGAGCGTAGACGGGGTCATGAAATACCTGATCATTGCCGCGCTGGTTAGTATTATCTTTGTACTCGTCTACTCACGAGTGCGGCCTTATCTCAAGCTCATTCAGAAGATCGTCAGCTCGCTTAGTGCCGCGGTCGATGTAACCACCACCACCGCATCGCAACCCAGGACACCGTCGAAGAACAAGCTGGTTCGCTGCGAGAGTTGCGGGACATGGATTCCCGCCGAACGTGCGTTACGGCTCAGTTCAGGGTTGGCGACGTTTTGTTCGACCGAATGTATGGCGAACAAGGGATCGAAGGAACGAAAGCTCGCGGGCTAAAGGAACGATCACTTTTTCTAAGCGTCTTTAGTCACCAGTTTCCCAGCCTCTTGAACACCCTTATCCGTGTTCGTCGTCCACAGCACCAGTAATCCCACCACGAAGAAGAAGATCAACGACAATAATGCTAGCCGGTAAGATCCAGTACGCGCAATCACAATACTAAACAGCAGTGGTCCCATCCAGGACGTGCCGCGTTCGGAGACCTCGTAGAGTCCAAAGAAAGAAGCTTCTTTGCCCGCTGGAATCAGTCGCGAAAAAAGCGATCTGGAAAGCGCTTGTGAGCCGCCCAGGACGATCGCAATCACTGTTGCCATCACCCACGCCTCCGGGACAGTGTCCAGAAATCGATAGGCATAGATGACGATGCCAGACCAGATGACAAGTGAAACGATGATCGCATTTTTCGTTTTAATAAGATATGCCAGTCGCTCGAAAAGAAGTGCGCCCCCAACTGCTACAAACTGGACCACCAGAAAGATCTTCAGCAGAAACTGCGGATTGCCTTGCGGGAACAGCTCCTGTTCGAGGAATGCGCTCGATGCGAAGATGACAGTCTGTATGCCGTCGTTATAGATGAGATAGCCAAGCAGATAACGTGCAGTCAAAGGGAGACGGCGCAATTCCTTAAAAGTGGCGATGAACTCACTGAAGCCGGCAGAAATGTAGCCCTTGCCAGGTGGAAGGCTCTTCTTGCCTGGTCTCGACCTCAGCAGTGAAAAAGTGATCACCGCAAACCCACCCCACCAGATTCCGGCTGATAAAAGCGACAGTCGCACCGCAAGGCCTGTGGACAAGCCGAACTGCTCAGCCCGTGTCACCAAAATCAGGTTGAGTACGAGCAAAATCGCGCCGCCGAGATACCCATAAGCAAAGCCCCGGCTCGATACCTTGTCTGCTTGATCCTCTGTCGTAATCTCCGGCAGAAATGCGTTATAGAACACGATTGACGCGCCAAAACAAATATTCGCAATGATGAAGAGCACTCCACCCAGTAGATAGAGATTGCCGGCAACGAAAAACAAGAGACAGTTAGCAATGACAGCGATGTAACAAAAAAGCGCCATCAACCGCTTTTTGAGATCTGAGTAGTCACCCAGGGCTCCGAGGATAGGCAATAGGAATACCTGGGCGCCGACGGAGATCGAAACACAGAGAGTGGGTAACGACTTCGCGGTCACTGCGCCCAACGGACCGAGATCAAGCACGACGCCATTCTCACCTACAGCACTTTGGGCCAATCGAGTGATATACGGACTGAAAAGCGCGCCCACGACTGTGGTGTAGAAGGCCGAGTTGGCCCAGTCATACATCTTCCAGCCGAAGATCTCGCGGCGGTCGTTTTTGTCGCTAATTGAAGTTACTGCTGCGTCATTCGTCGCTGATGTTGTCATGGAGGAGACCACGCTCGCGATAGAGATTGAGCTTATTGTGGAGTGTTTTAAGACTGATGCCCAACAGTTCGGCAGCGCGGGTTTTATTGTTTTTCGTTTTCTGCAGGGTCCGCATGATCATCTGGCGTTCGACTTCTTCGAGGGGCGTGCCGACAGGTAACGAAAGTGTATCTTCATTGCGCAGGCGCTCGCGCTGCTCAATTGGGTAAGGTGCGAAATGATGACGTTCGATCTGTTCGCCCGAGCAGATGATAACTGCGCGTTCGATGACATTGCGAAGTTCGCGAACGTTGCCGGGCCAGGAGTGAAACTTTAGTGCCTCGAGAGCTGCGTGGCTCAAGAAACGTGCGGGTCTGTTGTGTTTTGCGGCGAGTTGCGTCACGAGATGCTGTGCGAGCAGAGGTAGATCTTCGGTTCGCTCGCGCAGGGACGGTAAGTGAATGCCGAAGACGTTGAGACGGTAGAGAAGATCGCTGCGCAGCGTGCCTTCGGTAATAGCCTGTTGCGGTAGACGATTGGTGGCTGCCAGTAGTCGAACATCAACTTCGATCTCTTTACGGCTGCCGAGACGTCTCACTGCTCGTTCCTCGATCACGCGTAGAAGCTTTGCCTGCAGCAGGGCAGGCATCTCCCCGATTTCATCGAGCAGAAGTGTTCCTGTGTCGGCCAGTTCGAAGCAGCCCTGACGTCGCGACGCAGCGCCCGTGAACGCGCCTTTCTCGTGTCCGAACAGTTCCGATTCCATCAGTGATTCAGGGATCGCAGAACAGTTGATGGCGACAAACGGCTTCTCGCGACGCGGGCTCATTTTGTGAATCGTGCGTGCGACGAGTTCTTTTCCTGTTCCTGATTCTCCCGTAATCAGGACTGAAGCCGATGAAGGCGCGACTTGTTCGATGAGCGTATAGATCTTCCTGATGGAATCAGAGTTACCGACGAGTTCGCCGTAGACACCGCGATCCTGAAGTTGACGTTTGAGCAGTTCGTTTTCTTTTTTGGCCAGGTCGAGTTCGATGTTGGGGTCACTCAGGGTAGACATCGGCGCCAGTTTAGCACAGGTAAAAGAGCCGCAGATTAACGCAGATGCACGCCGATCTGCGTTTATCGACGTAAATCTGCGGCTGAATAATATTCCGCGATGGCCTGGGCCAGATCTTTTGCGCTGAATTGCTCCGGTTGAATGTCGACGTTTAGACCATATTCAGCGGCCGCTGATGCGGTTACTGAGCCGATGCACGCAATTACGACTCCCGGCAGTACTTTGCCGAGGTCATGAGTGTCGAAGAGCTTTGCGAGATTCTTGATCGTCGAAGGACTTGTAAACGCGATGCAATCGCCACTACCTGTAAGCAGCGCGCCAAATCGTCCGCGATCGAAGTTTTCAGGCAGCACGGTTTGATAAGTGATAACGACATCGACGCGTGCGCCGGCCGCTTCTAATGCCTTGGGTAAATGGTCACGACCTACCGCAGCACGTGGCAACAGAATGTTCAGCCCGCGAAGATGTTCATCGCCACCAACAAACTCGCTGAGTGCAGCAAAGACACCTTCCGCGGTTGATTGTGGTGGTACGAGATCGACATGAACGTGCGCATCGTGAAGTTTTTCGGCAGTGCGCTGTCCGATCGCGCAGACTCGAATTTCGTCGAGAACTTCGATCTTCAGACCGCGAGTTAAAAGACGCTTGTTGAAGTATTCGACGCCGTTCGTGCTGGTGAAGATTAGCCAGTCGTAACCGTATAGATGGTCGAGAGCTTCGTCCAGACGTTCATGGCTATCGGGTTCGCGAATCTCGATCGTCGGGCAAACAATCACCCTGGCGCCGTGACTCTCGAGGAGTGTCGTCAACTCCGCCGCCTGCGACGCCGCGCGCGTTACGACGATCGTTCGTCCCTCAAGTGGTTGGTCCATGTATCAAAGCGCCGGCTCCTCGTTTCAGCAGGAGCTCGGCGAGTTCCGTGCCCACCGCTTCAGCATCGTTGAGAGGTCGGGACAAAGAGTCGCGAAGGATCTCAGAGCCGTCGGGCTTTGCGACGAGCCCGTCCAGCCTCATCGCATCCTGATCGATTGTCGCATGTGCGGCGATCGGGAATTGGCACCCGCCGCCGAGGCTTCGCAGAAACGAGCGCTCCGCCAGACACGCAAGACGCGTTTCACGATGGTCCAGCTTCCGCGTGGCTTCGACTGCAAACTCATTATCACTTCGGGTCTCGATCGCAACTGCGCCCTGACCAACCGCCGGCAACATCTCCGCCATTGAAATCCTGGCACTAATCCGGTCTTGTAATCCCAACCGCACCAAACCCGCCGACGCCAGGATCACAGCATCGTACTGACCCTCATCCAGTTTTCGAATCCGCGTATCGACGTTCCCGCGCAAATCATTTACAACCACATCACCCCGCAAAGCCTTGAGTTGCGCGAGCCGCCGCTGGCTGGATGTTCCTACCACAGCACCCCTCGGCAGGCCTGTCAGCGAGGCGTGCTCAACGTCGAATTTAGACCGCAATACGAGGGCATCGCGCGCATCTTCCCGCTCGCAAATGGCACTAATCGAGAGACCTTCGGGAAGTACCGTCGGCAAATCCTTAAGCGAATGAACGGCGATATCGATTCTTCCGTCGAGCAGAGCGTCCTCAAGCTCTTTCGTAAATACGCCCTTGCCGCCGATCACGGAAAGCGGATCCTTCGTCACGTCGCCTGTGGTCTTAATAATCTCGATGCGAACTTCGATTTGAGGATTGAGATCGAGCAGACGCTGACGCGCGTGTTCAGCCTGCCAGAGTGCGAGTTTGGAACCGCGTGAGCCGATTACGAGAGGACGCGACATCCCTGGTTACTCCTCAAGCTCTTTTTGCACGTCGGCGACATCGGGTTCACTCGATTCGTAGAAGCGACGCATCTGGCTGAGGAGTGGATGTGAAATCTTGTTAACGGTCGACATCAGCAGCGACTCAACGGCCGCCTCCTGGTCTTGCGAGAGTTCACCAAGCCGCTTGCGTTGGCGCGCCAGTTCGGCACGAGCAACGTCTTGAAAACTCTGTCGCAGCGCACCGATGCTTGGTCCAACGTCTATCAAGCGGAGTTTTTGCTGAAACTGCATCACTTCCGATTGCACGATCAGTTCTGCTCGTTCGGCTTCACGCTCACGTTCGCGAATATTTGAAGTGATAACAGATTCGAGATCGTCGATGTCGAAAACGAAGACGTTCGGAATGTTACTAACTGCCGGATCGATATTCCTTGGAACACTGATGTCGATAAAACAAGTGGGACGATTGCGCCGCCGATCGAGTGCTTTACGCATTCGTGCTTCGGTGACTATGTAATCTGGTGCGCCTGTCGAACAAATGACCACGTCGGCTTCGTGTAATACCTGGTCCAATTGATCGAAGGGGACCGTGGCGGCGCCGAATTCATTCGCCAGCTGCCGCGCCATTTCTTCCGTGCGGTTGGCGATGATGACATGTGATGCGCCTGAATTCACGAGATGCTTCGCCGAAAGTTCCGCCATTTCTCCGGCGCCGATCAAAAGCACGGTACAACCCTTCAAGGAGTCGAAGATCTTTTTACCGAGTTCGACAGCCATGTAGCTGATCGAAACGGCATTCGCGGCAATTCCTGTTTCGTTGCGGACCCGCTTAGCGACGCGAAACGTGTGGTGAACCAGACGGTTCAGAACGCGGCCAACAGTACCAGCCTCGACTCCGAGAGCGTAGGCATGCCTGACCTGGCCCAGGATCTGAGGTTCACCGACAACCATCGAATCCAGTGAGGACGCCACCCGGAACAAATGTCGCACGGCTTCTTCATTGGCATGGCTATATAGGTGCGCCTCGAGAAAACCGGCAGGCAAATTTCCAGTCGTGTCGAGAAATTGCGTGATCCGTCCGGCGCCAAACTTAAGTTGATCGCTTGCCGTGGCGCCGAGAATTTCAACACGATTGCAGGTTGAGACGATTAGTCCTTCACGCACGATTTCGCCATCGACGAGTTGCCGCAGACCATTGGCGCACGCCTCGTCGTTAAAAGCGAGCCGTTCGCGGATCTCTACCGGAGCTGTTTTGTGATTGACTCCGACGAGAAGAATGGACATTTGCGTACTCAAATCATCCGAAAACGTGATAACTACCGAGAAATCGCGCGCCAAAAAACGTCAAGAGCACCAACCCAAAGCCGACTACACCAAGCCATGCAGCGCTGCGCCCGCGCCAGTTTGCCGTCAAACGATAAATAGTGAGAAACAAATAAAGCGCCCACGTTAGTAACGCGAAAATTTCCTTGGGATCGTTGCGCCAGAAGCGCCCGAAACGGCTTGAAGACCAGATTACGCCGGTCACGATGCCGAGTGTCAGGAGGGTCAGACCGAGAGCCGCCGAACTGGTCGCAATCTCGTTAACTGTGGTTAACGAGGGCAGTCGATGAAAATTGGCGCCAAACGTTTTGAGTTTGAGTTCGCGCTCCTGAAGTAAATACATCACACTCGCCATGAAAACAATAAAAAATGCCGCGTAGGCAAAAACCAGCAGTGTTGTGTGAATTGGGAACAGCCACGTGGCTGAGAAAGCAGCCGGGGCAGTGATTGTGTCATGCCCGATCGATGCTGCAATGAGTGTTAATACCGAAATCAGCGGCATCGTAAAGGCGCCGACGGCCTGGGTGCGATAACGATAGAAGACCAGCCAGTAAAGAGCCACCAATGCCCAAGCCAGAAACGACAGCGTTTCGCGTAACGAAAATATCGGATAGTGGGCATCAATTATCCAATCAGCAACAAGCGTCCCCGTGTGAAAAATGAATCCCGCGGCGATTGACCACTCCGCAACATGTTGCAGAGAACGGCGTTTGTTGACGAACGCCAGAACGGAATGGATCGCGGCAATTAAATAAGCCGCTAAGACCGCCAGTAGTAAGGATCTCACAGCGACAAATTAAGCCACAAAAAGTCGCAAAAGTCACAAAGGAGAGTTAGCCGCAGATGAACGCGGATGAACACAGATCGGAAGTGGACTTTCTTTTTTCTGATCCGCGCTTAGCTGCGTGCATCTGCGGCTCCCTTCATGTAAAGTAATTGACGTCAAAAAGGGGAGTAGGTCACCCGGTTCAGGGTCTGACGCGGTCGTCAACACGGTATCTAACAGGTACCCGGCCCGTCGGGAAAAGCATAAAGCTCAACGACCAAGACCTTTTGTCGCTTAGTCCTAAGCGCAAAAGGTTTTTTCTTTTGCGCAGGACCCAACTGTCCAGCGCGAAAGGATGGATATGGTTGAGCTTTTTCCGTTTTCCGAGTACTGGTGGTTTTATCTCGGTTTTGTCGGTCTGGTACTGCTGCTCCTCGCACTCGATCTGGGTGTCTTTCATCGCAAAGCCCACGCTGTCAGATTTAAGGAGGCAGCGACGTGGAGCGTCGTCTGGATCAGTCTCTCACTGGTTTTCAACTTCCTGCTTTACAACTACGCGCTGTGGAAGTTTTCACAGGACCCTCGACTTCTGGCGTTACCGGGCTTTGACGCGGGCGCAGCTGCGTGGCGCGTATCGCTGGAATTCCTGACCGGCTATGTCATCGAGAAGGCCCTCTCCGTCGACAACATTTTCGTTTTTGTAATGGTCTTTTCGTACTTCGGCATTCCGGCGAAGTACCAGCACCGGGTGTTGTTTTACGGAATTCTCGGAGCTCTCATCTTTCGCGCGATTTTCGTTGCGATTGGGGCTTCGCTGATGCAGTACCAATGGGTCGTGATTGTGTTCGGCGTGTTTTTGATCTTTACAGGTCTGAAGATCTTTGTGGCGAAGGAAAAACCTGTCGACCCGGAAAAGAATTTCCTTATTCGATTTCTGAGACGTGTCTTACCCGTTACACCTGAACTCCAGGGCGCGAAGTTCTTTGCCCGCCTCAACGGAAGAACCTTTGCGACACCATTGCTCATCGCACTCATCTTTCTTGAGGCCACTGACGTCGTCTTCGCCGTCGATTCTGTGCCGGCCATCTTCGCGGTGACGAGTGAGCCGCTGATCGTTTTTACGTCGAACATTTTCGCGATATTGGGTCTGCGAGCGCTCTTCTTCATGCTCGCGGGAGCCGTCGACAAGTTCTACCTGCTCAGGTATGGACTCGGCGCGGTACTTCTCTTTGTGGGTTTGAAGATGGTCTGGCTGAATCAGCTATTCGATGGACACTTTCCAATCTGGTTGTCGCTGGGAATCATCTGCGCGGTGTTGCTCCTATCCGTTTGCTTGTCGCTCGCCTTCCCGAAACGAAAGGAAGTAGCCGCAGATCTTCGCGGATAAACGCAGATCTACATCTGCAACGTTCTACTCGCAGGCAACATCGTAGCGCTGTACTAGCTTCTTCGTTCCGTTTTCACTAAAGTTCAGGCAATTGGTTCGCGTGAGGAGGACTAAATGTTTTCGCCTGCGTCGCGTCATGCCTTTTCCATCGTTCTGGTGGTTGCGTTAGCGCTGACTGCTGTCTTTGGCCAGACTCGTCCAACCAGCCAGAAACCGAAACCTCAGCCTGAAGCGCAGCCATCGCCAACTCCTCCAGATGAACCTCAGGATGTTGAGACACTCAAGATCGATACCGATCTGGTAACGGTGCCGGTGACCGCTACAGATCGAACTGGCATGTACATCACTGATCTGCGCAAGGAAGAGTTCACGATCAGTGAAGACAACGTACCGCATGAGATTGCATTCTTTGGACGCGTTGCCGCGCCATTTCACGTCGTGCTCTTACTGGATACAAGTGCAAGCACCCAGGACAAGTTAAGAGAAATTCAGCAGGCAGCTAACGTGTTTATCGAACAGTTGCAGTCAGTCGATCGCGTGAAAGTGATTTCGTTTGACGACAAGGTCAACGACCTTAACGAGTTTACCAACAATCGTAGTGTCCTGCGTGCTGCGATTGACGGCACGAAATCCGGCGACGGCACCAAGATTTACGATGCCATTGAATTGGCGATGAACTCTATTCGCCGGATTAGTGGTCGCCGGGCGGTTGTGGTTTTTAGCGACGGCGTTGATTGGCACAGCGATCGCGCGACTTTTGAAGGCACAGTTCGTTCGCTTGATGAAGAAGGAATTGTCGTCTATCCGATTCGTTACGAGACGCGAGCCAGAACCGAAGCAATCGCACGTTCGCAAGCAGATTCAACTGTGCTGCCGACGATCAGCGTGATCAGACAACCACCTCCGAGCGGCACGACGGCGCCGACTTTCCCGGGTGACACGACAGTACCTACCTCCGGCTCAAAGAAAACCGGACCATTCGGACTACCATCAGCCGAAGAAATCATGCGCCGGCGTCGTGAGGAAGAACGCAATCGTTATCCGGATCCGAATCGTGGTCCGGCTCCCACTGGAGACCCGTCAGAGCGCGCCCCAGATCCAAGCGATCGCGATAAACGAGTTCCGGGTGTCCCTGGTTCGAGACCTGACACGACGACGACATCACCGCGGACGAGCCGGCCCGATGATACGATCACAGCAATGCTGGACGCTGCTTATCTAAAAGCCGATAGTTATCTCAAACAGCTCGCTGAGAAGTCCGGCGGTCGCGTGTTGCGGGCTGACACCCTTGGCTCACTCCCAGACGCTTTTGCTCAAATTGCAGCCGAGCTTCGCACGCAATACATGCTTGGCTATTATCCGCTAAACAAAGATCGCGACGAGCGATATCGCAGAATCAAGGTAACAACCACACGCAAGAATGTGGCAATTCGCGCCCGTCCCGGCTACATCGCCACCGCCGCTCAGTAACCACAAAGAAGCACAAAAAACACAAGATGGATTCGGAAATGTTTTTGTGCTTCTTGTGCCTTTTTGTGGCTCGTGCTACAAAAACCACTCATGCCTGACCGAGCCGAAGCCTGGGAATTATTGTGTGAGTACACAAAGGGCGATAGCCTGCGCAAACACGCTCTCGCTGTCGAAGCCGCGATGCGCGCGTGCGCGAAGCGCTACGCAGACGCACCTGCGGATGAAGACGAATGGGCCGTAGTGGGCCTGCTTCACGATTTCGACTACGAGATGTTTCCCTCGGCGGATCAGCATCCGTTCACCGGCTCCAACATTCTTTGCGGGCGTGGTTACTCCGATCGCATCATCCGTGCAATCCTGGGCCATGCGACTTACACTGGTGTACCGCGCGATACCGACATGGCCCGCGCACTGTTTGCGACTGACGAACTCTGTGGGTTCCTGGTAGCCTGCGCACTCGTGAGACCATCTCGCAGTCTTGACGATATGGAGGTTTCCTCGGTCAAGAAGAAACTAAAGGACAAGGCATTCGCGCGCTCAGTGAATCGCGAGGACATAAGGCAGGGTGTCGAAGAGTTAGGAGTCGATCTCGACGAGCACATACGTTTCGTGATCGATGCGCTGCGGCCGGTACAACAAGAGATCGGGTTGAATCCGCTTGGGGCTTGAAGTCAGGAGGCGATTTGTGGTCCTGCCGGACGCACCGGTTCCATTTGATCGCGGCGCGTTGTCAGAATCGAAGTCACGATGAAAAGCGCAATGGTAAGCAGCGTCGCCAGGACCAGAGTTAAAAACGCCTGGAGCCGCCGGCGCCGTGCGGTGTGACGGTAAACAAAGATCGAAGAAAAGATTACTGTGGCGAGCGGCAACACGAGGGTTGAAAGCACGAGCAGGCCGGGATTTGATAAGGCCTGTCGTGAAAAGACGCCCAACACGAGCGCGATGCATGAACCGGCGCCGACAACTGCTGCGAGCAATGAAGCAATCAGCACGAGCTTCAATCGCATTCTGGCAGATTCCTTAACATGACGCTTGCGTGCAAAACGCTCCTCCTTGGTTGGTGGGAGAAAGGCGCCGCCAAGGATACCACAGGGAAGGACCACAACACGGACTGAAATAAATGATCACCAGAAACGCGCTGCTTTGGTTCTCTCAACGGGAAGGGTTAAAGGATTTCGCCACTAGTTTCAGCTTTTTCAAAAAACTCACTACCCGCTTTGTTGCAGGCGAAACAGTCGAAGATGTAGTCCCATTTATTCGTCAAATAAATGCAGAAAACAGTACAGCATCATTCGATCACTTGAATGAAGCGGTGGGAAGCGGCGAAGAAGCAGATCGCGAAGTTGAAGAATATCTGAAGATCCTTGCCAAGATCGACGAAGAGCGGATTCACTCAAACGTCTCCATTAAGCTCACACAGTTTGGACTCGGACTCGACCCGGAACTTGCGTACCGTAACGCACGAAGAGTCGTAGAAGAAGCTCAGCGACGCGGCAACTTCGTCAGAGTTGATATGGAAGACTCGAAGGTTACGCAGGTCACGATCGATATCTTTAAACGTCTTCGAGCTGAATTCGATTTGAATACTGTCGGGATTGTTTTGCAATCGTATCTCTACCGGACCTATCAGGATGCTCAGGAACTCGTCAAACTGCCGGCGCGCATTCGTATCTGTAAGGGCGCTTACAACGAGCCGCCTGAAGTTGCCTTTCCCGATAAAAAGGACGTGGATGCAAACTACATCAAGGTGATGCAACTCCTGTTGGGAAGCGGCGTTTATCACGGCATCGCCACGCACGATCCGAAGATGATCGACGCCACTATCAATTTTGCGACGCGTGAAGGGATCGGGAAAGAGAAGTATGAATTTCAGATGCTCTATGGCGTGCGTCGTGACCTGCAACGCCAGCTCGCACGCGACGGCTTCAACATGAGAATCTATGTGCCTTACGGGAAACACTGGTATCCTTACTTCATGCGCAGGCTCGCGGAACGTCCTGCCAACATCTGGTTCGTTTTGAAGAATCTCGCGAAGGGCTAGCACGCGACAATGAGCGATTGGTTCTGGGTTCTCTGGTGCATCCTCGGGGCGATACTCATCGTCGCAGAGATCTTCACGACCGGCTTTGTCCTGTTGTGGTTTGGTATCGGTGCGTTGCTGGCAGCGTTGGCCAGTGTTATCGGTGTCGACAGCCTCGTGATTCAGTTTTTGATTTTCGCGGGAGTGTCGATAGCGTTGACAGCCGCTTCGCGGACGATTTTTGTCAATTACTTTTCGCGCGAGAAGAGCGGGGAGTCGTTGCTGAGCGGCGTGGATGGGCTGCCAGGAAAAATCGGGACTGTTGTTTCGTCGAGTAAAGGTGCGCTTAACGAGGGCGCGGTGAAGGTTTTCGGCTCGACCTGGACCGCGTATCCAGCGCCCGGTGAACTGCCTTTGGAAGCTGGTGAACGTGTTTGTGTGGAGACCGTCGAGGGCGCGTCGATCTACGTTAGGAGAGTTGGTGGCGATCCTGATTGGCGAAAGCAGCTATCCACAGATTACACAGATAAGCCTAAATCTGAATCATGATTAGATCTATCTGTGTAATCTGTGGATACCTAATGCGATTCGGTGTCGGCCTCGTAGGTATCATCGAGCGTTTTATCTTCTTCCAGCGGCGGCAGTTCGATCGTGATCCTGTCAGTCGATGGCTCCTCCAGGTCGTCGCCGAAGAAACGCGCCAGCACGACAGTGATGTTGTCCTCACCGCCGCGATTATTTGCTTCCGCAATTAACTCATCGCACGCCTTCGCAAGATCTCCCTTGCTGCTGTTCACGATGTTTTGAATATCTTCCGCGCGCAGTTTACCGGAGAGGCCATCGCTACAAAGCAGCACCAGGTCATCCTGACGCAAACGAATCTTTCCCGTTACAGGATTGACCTCACTCTGCGCACCGAGTGCCTGCAAAATCACATTCCGGAACATGTGTGTCTCGGCTTCAGACTCACTGATCTGACCGACATCGACGAGTTGCTGCACGAGCGACTGATCTTTGGTTGCCAGACGAATCTGATCCTTGCGGAGAACATAACCGCGGCTGTCCCCGACTTGAACCAAATCGAGACTATCACCACGGATAGCAGCCCCGGTGAAGGTGGCGCCCATGCCTGCGCAACGCGAGTCTTCCTGGCTTCGGACGTGAATCGCGGTGTTGGCGTAATGAGTCGCGTTCTTCAAACACTCGACCAGATCGAGTTCCGGATCGCAGGAAGCATCGCCTTCGCCAACCAGCATCTGCCTGACTGAATCGACCGCCATGCGACTGGCGACATCGCCGGCGAGGGCTCCGCCCATGCCATCCGAGACGACAAGGACCAGTCCCTTATTGCCTACATCAAAGCGGGTTAAGTTTGCGGGTGGGGGAGTGCCATCGGCGCCTGTCCATGTTTGTTCAGTTGACAGGTCGAGTACAAGAAAATTGTCTTCATTGCCACGTCGAACTCGGCCAACGTCTGATTTGGCGAATAACTCTACGATCATAAAAGGAGAGCGAATTAGGAAGTCGTTAAATGGCTGAGAACCGGGAGATTGTAACCCTTCTGTAGTTTAGTGTCACCCAATTCAATCCATCCACAGATTACAAAGATTCTTAATAGTCTGTGTAATCTTTGAATGGGTTTATACTTTGTCCAGCGCCTGATCTAAATCGGCAATGATATCGTCTGTATCTTCAATTCCGACCGAAATGCGTACAAGCCCCTCGGTAATCCCCAGTCGTTCACGTTTAGCTTCGTCCACGGAAGCGTGAGTCATCGTCGCTGGATGCGAGATCAACGTCTCAACGCCGCCCAAACTCTCCGCAAGGGTACAAAGCTTAACAGACTCAAGCACGGTCCGCGCTGACGCTAGCGAACCCACATCAAACGCCACCATACCGCCAAAACCGTGTTGCTGTCGTCGCGCCAGCGCATGCTGTGGATGCGACGCCGAACCTGGATAGTAAACCTTTTTCACCTTCGGATGCTCTTCCAAAAACGCCGCCACCGCGCGTCCTGTTTTGTCGTGTTGTTCCATGCGCAAAGCAAGCGTCTTTGTGCCCCGCAACACGAGCCAGGAATCGAACGGTGAGAGAATCGCACCGGCGCTATTCTGCACGAACCCGATCCAGTTCGCATCTTCTTCGTCGTTCAAAACTACGACGCCGCCGACGCCGTCTGAGTGACCATTCAGATACTTGGTCGTCGAGTGGACCACGATATCGACACCAAACTCGAGCGGGCGTTGCAGGTATGGCGACATGAATGTGTTGTCGCACACCACTCGCGCGCCTGCACGATGTGCGATCTCGCTGACCTCTTTTAAATCCGTCACGGTCATGATCGGATTAGTCGGCGTTTCCAGAAACACCATCTTTGTGTTTGGTTTGATCGCCGCTTCCACGTTCAACGCATCTGAAGTGTCGACGTAATCGAATTCGATGTTGTAGTTTGCGAGGATGCGATTGAAGAGACGCGCCGTGCCGCCGTAGGTGTTATCAGAAACCACGACATGATCGCCGGCTTTTACGAGTCGCAAGGTAGCGTCAATCGCAGCCATACCCGAAGCAAACGCGAAACCGAAACGTCCTCCTTCAAGTGCGGCAATGTTTCGTTCGACTGCAGAGCGCGTCGGATTCTGAGTGCGGGCATATTCGTAGCCTTTGTGTTTCCCCAGTGCGTCCTGCGCGTAAGTCGAGGTTTGATAAATCGGAACTGTTACCGAGCCGGTGGTCTGGTCCGGTTCTGATCCTGTATGTATAGCCGTAGTCGCAAATCCCATAATCAGTTACTCATCAAAAATTCCCTGACTTCGATAGCGCTCAGCTCCATCCGGAAAAACTGTGACGACGCGTTTTCCGGGACCCAGCCGCTCCGCAATCTTATACGATGCAGCGGCAGCGGCTCCTGACGACCAGCCACCGAGAAGACCTTCGAGTCGCGCGATCTTTTTCAGTGCCGCGCAAACGTCTTCATCCTGGACCATCAGAATCTCATCCGCCAGAGAGCGATCGAAAATCCTCGGAATGAAATCGCGTTGGCCGATGCCTTCAATCTTTTTTGGACCAGCCGGTTTGCCGCCGTAGATCGACCCTTCCGGCTCGACCAGAACGCACAGTACGTCTCGATTAAGTTTTCGTACTGCGCGTGCAACACCGCAGAACGTTCCCGATGTCCCCGCGCCGATGACAACGGCGTCGATCTGGCCGTCCATCTGTTCAATGATCTCGCGTGCGGTGGTCAACTCATGAAAACACGGGTTTGCATTATTCTCAAATTGCTGCGGCACAAAGCTGCCGTCGATGGTGGTGGCCAGTTCGTGACAGCGGTCGATCGCGCCTTTCATGCCAGCCTCGTTCGGCACGTATTCGATCTCGCCACCGAGAGCTTCGATCAACTTCATCTTCTCGACCGCAAAGCCGTGCGGGACGCAGAGGATAACACGGTAACCGCGTGCAATTCCCACGAGCGCTAGCCCGATACCAGTGTTTCCAGCGGTTGGTTCGATGATGGTGGCCCCTGGCTCGAGCTGGCCCTTTTCTTCTGCGTCAAGAATCATTCCCAACGCAGCACGATCCTTCACTGAGCCTCCGGGATTCATCCATTCAAGCTTTGCGTAGATATCGGCTAATGGATGTTGAGCAAATCGCGAGAGGTGAAGTAAGGGAGTATGGCCGATAAGATCGAGAATGCTTTCTGCGACGCCGAGTGCCATTCAGAACGGATGTTAGCATAAGAAAGGCAATCCACAGATTACACAGAAAAGTTCTCCGTGAAATCTGTGGATGGATTGGTCAATACTGGATCAGACTTCCTTCCCGTTTGGCGCGTCTGACGGCACGCCCAAAAACCCACAAGGCAAAAGGCAGCAGCACGACAAGAAATCCAAGCAAGACGATTAACGGCTGAGTTACTTGCTCGAATCCATGACCTTCGATCAGGACCTGCCGGATGCCGTCGAGCCCATGAGTTGTTGGCAATATCAACGATATGTTGCCGAGCTTAGATCCCGCATATGTTTTCAACAACTGCGTCGGGAAAAACACTCCGGAAAACAGCGCCGAGCCGGCGCCCAGGAAGATCCCAAAAGGATCGCCACGTTTGAAAACCATTGCAAAGCTCGCCGAGAGAATTCCGAGACAGGCGAGCACGACGGTAGTCAATAAAAGAAAAACCAGAGCCAGTAAAAAACTGCCCTTGTATTGCACGCCAAAGAACACCCAACCGAAGAAGAGATACAAAAACGAGAAGAAGGTCGTCTCGAGGAAATCCCATGCGGAACTTGCGACGATCACGGTTGGGAGATTGATCGGCGTCAGCAATACGCTTTCCAGTGTCCCCTGCATTTGTTCCTGCCTGATCGAATTAGCGAGACTGGAAAAGCCGGTCATGAAGTAATTGAGAACGGCGAGACCGGTGAGCCAGGTGGCGAGCGGATCTCGCCATTGAGAAAACTGCGGATCGGTGAAGCCGGCAAAGATCTTCGAGATGAAGAAGAAAGTTGTGACGACCGTCAGCACCGAGAGTATCCGCAGGAAAAACTGCATGCGATAGCTCACATACAGGCGGAAGTCGCGCGCCACGAAGGCGAAGATGCGTCTCGGGAGTAGCGTGATGCTGTTCATTCTTTAACCACAGATTACACGGATGAAATCCGGATTTTATCCGTGTTCATCCGTGGCTTCATATCTCTCTAGGACATCGAGCAGAGTCGCTCTTTCTGTTTCGACGTCAACGATCTTCGCGCCATGACTCTGTAACTCTCTGATCTTTTCATCCAGAAGATTATCGTTATGTTCTCGTGTGAATGAGACCTTTTCACCGCTGGCAATACTTATGTGCACCGTCTCAGATCCCGAACTGAGATCACGCAGGCTTTTTGGCGTGTCGATGGCCCGAATGCGTCCGCGGCTGATGACTGCAACACGCCCGCAGAGCGTTTCTACTTCGCCGAGATTGTGCGACGTCAGGAAAATCGTCACTGGCGGGTCTTGACGTGCGAGTGAACTGATCATTTCCCGCATTCGCGTTGCAGCCAGTGGATCGAGAGAACGGGTTGGTTCGTCGAGCAATAGCACGGGAGGATTTGTCAGCATTGCGCGCGCCACTGCCAATCGCTGCTTGTTGCCGGTTGAAAGCTCGCCAAAGCGACGGCGTGCTACTTCCTCCAATTCGAGTTTCACAAATAGATCTCTGAGGCGTTGCTTTGCAACTCGATCGGAGAGGCCATGAAGACGCGCGAAGAACATCAGGTTTTGTTCCGACGTTAGGCGCCAGTAGAAACTGCGTTCCTCTGCCGTCGCCAAACCGACCTCGCGGCGAACATGTTCGTCGTCAGTTACGCTGTCGTGTCCTCGCACTGCGACACTCCCGGTGGTCGGTTGGACCAGGGTCGCAACAATCTTCGTCAAAGTAGTTTTGCCGGCGCCGTTGCGACCGATCAGCCCGAAGATCTCGCCCGTTTCTACTTCGAACGATACGTCGCGCAGCGCTTCTACCGGATCTTTTACAGGGAGGCGAAAGAACGAACGCAACCGCCGAAAGGGTACGGGATAAATTTTTGATAGATTGCGAACGGAGATGGCGCTCATCGAGCTCGTTGTCTCGGATCGAGATATTCGCGCAGTCCGTCGCCGATAAAGTTGAAGGCAAGGACCGTGAGCGCAATGGCAATACCGGGAAAGATCAGTGCGTGTGGCGCTGCTTGCAGTGTCGACAGATCGCGTGCTTCTTCGATCATGACTCCCCAGGATGGCGCTGGTGGTGGTACACCCAATCCGAGGAACGACAAGGATGCTTCGGAGAGTACTGCGCCCGCCATTCCCAAACTTGCCTGCACGATTAGTGGTTGAATCGCATTGGGCAGAATATGAATCAGCAGAATGCGGGCGTCGCTGGCGCCCAGCGCTCGCGCTGCCTGAACGAAGTCATATTCACGAACCTTCAGGACCTGGCCGCGAATGAGTCTGGCATAACCGACCCAGCCAATGATACACAGTGCGAAGATCAGTTTATTCAAGCCCGCGCCGAGAAAAGCCACCATGGCGATTGCCAGCAACAAACCCGGGAACGCGAGAAAGACGTTAAAGACGTAACCGGAAACAATACGATCGACCCAGCCACCGTAATAACCAGCGATGGCGCCCAGAAGGGTGCCAATAACGGCAGACACGGCGACGACAATGATCCCGACCTGCAAAGAGATCCGCGCCCCAAAAACGACACGCGAAAAAATATCGCGTCCCGTTGAGTCCGTGCCAAACCAGTGTGCCGCCGATGGTGCAAGATAGCGCATGGAAAGGTCGGTGGCGCCGACGTCATACGGCGCAATCCACGGCGCAAACAGTGCTACGAGCACCAGCACCACTACGATAACCAGGCCAATGATCGTTAGACGATTCATCCTACTCTAATCCGTGGATCGAGCCAGCGATAGACCATGTCAGTGAGTAAGTTGGCGATGATGTAAGTCATGCTGATGACGAGCACGCAGCCCTGCACGACGCGATAGTCGCGTTTGCCGATCCCGTCCTCGACGAGCAATAGTCCGAGTCCGGGCCAGCCGAAGATTTTCTCGGTGATGATAGCGCCTGCGAGTAAGACACCAAGTTGCAAGCCCAGAATGGTTACGACCGGAATCAGTCCGTTCTTCAAAACGTGTTTGTAAACGACTTTGCGTTCACTCAATCCCTTCGCGCGCGCGGTGCGAACGTAGTCTTCGCCCAACTCTTCAATCACGGAAGAGCGCACCATGCGCGTGAGTATTGCCGAAAGCGCGGCACCAAGCGTAAACGCGGGAAGGACAATGTCGCTCCATTCAAAACGTCCTGAAGGCGCCAGCCAACCGAGCTTCACTGCGAAGATGTAAACCAGCATTGGCCCGATCACGAAACTCGGCAAACTGATACCGAGCAAAGCGACGACTGAGGCGATATTGTCGATGATGGTGCCGCGATTGGTGCCCGCGATCACACCCAGAGGGATGGCAATCACGATTGCGATAAGCATCGCAAAGATGGCGAGTTCAATCGTTGCCGGATAACGCTCAAGAATCAGTTCTGAGACTGGCCGATCATTACGGAAGGATAGACCCATGTCGCCGCTGAGCAGCGAGCGCCAGTAGTCAGTGTAACGATTGTCCGCGCCATGCCAGACGAAATGTCGCTGGTCCTTATCATCGCGTGGAAAGGAAAAGAAAAACGGAGGTCGATCGAGACCGTGCTTTTCGCGAAACTGCGCAAACTGTTCGGGCGTCGCCTGCTCGCCGAGTACAGCAACAGCGGGATCACCCGGTACGAGTTCGATCAATAACGTTACGAGAGAGACAACGGTCCAAACTACCAGCAGGAGAATTAGCAGGCGCCGCAGGATGCTCACTGCGCCGCAATATAGCAGTATTTATGGACAGGATTGACAGGATTTTTTCAGGATGAACCGGATAATCTGTAAATCCCGAGAAAAATCCCGTCAATCCTGTCCATAATCCGCATTGAACTTCATTCTGCCAATCAAAATAAAAAACGTAGCCCAGGGTAGGTTCGAATACTCGCACAGCCCCGACAACCGCGCGCTTACCAAACCATACCCCGTGACTACGTATCTGGTTGCAAACTAAACGCTGCAACCAATCTCAAAAATTCACTTCGGCCTTCTGCCCATGTGCAAGGCCGCAATCCCACCGGTCAGGTTTTCATAACCAACCTGAACAAATCCTGCCTGCTCCATCAGGAGAGAGAGTTGAGACTGGTCCGGAAACTTCTGGACCGATGCCGGTAAATAGGTATAAGCGCTCATTGACCCACTCACGAGGCCACCCATCCACGGCAGTAGTTTTCTGAAGTACAGATTAAACATGGGTCTCAAAATCGCATTCGCAGGTCTCGAAAACTCGAGTACAGCCACCCAGCCGCCCGGTTTTACGACTCTGGAGAGTTCCGCCAGACCACTTTCGACATTCGACAGGTTGCGCAATCCAAACGCGATCGTCGCCACATCGAATGTGCCATCTCGAAAGGGAAGGTCCAATGCGTCGCCCTCAATCAGCGGAATGCGACCAGACGTCTTACCGGCAGCGATGTCTAGCATCGGCCGGCAGAAATCAGTCCCAACAACTCCTGCTCCCGTAATTTCAAACAGCGTAAGCGACAAGTCGCCCGTGCCACATGCGACATCCAGAACACACGCACTGCTCGATGAAAGCTTCTCGCGTACTCTGTTTGCAACTATCCGGCGCCAACGTTTGTCGACATTGCCAGACAGCACATGGTTCAAGAGATCGTAGCGGCCCGCGATCGTTGAAAACATTTCGCGAACGCGGCTCGCATGCTCTCTCGCGGCACTTCCGTTTTCAACAGGCACAGTTAAGCCAAATCTGATGGAGGTTTGGTTGCAAGACGCTTGCAAACAATTTGTGATTACCTGGGATTGTCGTTGCTCGCTGGTTTAGCAGGCGGTTTTGGCGATGGCGCCGGCGGCGGCATCTCACCGAGGACTTCAACCTGATAACGTCCTTGCAGCGCTGCTTTTAGCGGTGCTGTTTCACCTGCAACGACCGAGACTACAGTTTTATTAAAGAGCCTATTGGCAACGCGTTGAACCTCTGAAGAAGTTACTGATCTCAGCAAAACAATTTGATCCTGTGGAGTGCTAAAACGATACGTGTCTGCGTCGAGCCATGGGTCAGGAAGTGCATCCGGCTTTGTAATTATTGGCGTGAGCTCGTTGATTACATCAGTTTTCGCGCGTTCCAACTCTTCCGGTGTTGGCGCCATACTCATCAATGATTCGATAACTTTTCTTGCATTGGCAAGCGAGTCGGCAATTGTCATCTCGTTAACTGCCGCACCCAACACAAAAGCTCCCGGCAATACAAAAGAATCGTTTCTGGCGAAAACGGGTTGCTTTGCTAACGCGGGTGATGTGGCTTGAAAACGATTTTGCGCAATCCTCGCAAGGATAGTGGCGGTGGCAAAGTCAGTATCGGATCGAGAAACACCGCGTGCAGCTAAACGCAGCTCTACAGTTGGTCCGGGGACGTTGACGATTAATGTCCGTGTATCAGCCGGGGCAGGCTGGCGAAAAGTTGTCGGAATGATCTGTTCGCTTTTACGCCATGGACCGAGCAACTGCCGCACAGTTCTCATAGCGCGTTGTTTGGTAACGCCGCCGATGATTGCGAGAGTAGCGTTGTTTGAATTCAGAAAACGATCGCGAGAGAGCATTAAGTCAGCACGATCCACTCGTGCAAGGTCTTCGGCCGAACCAGCGGACGGACGACCATAAGGAAAATCGCCATACAATCGTGCAGCAATTGCCCGGTCGGCAACTGTTGCCGGAGAAATTGCGGTGTCGCGGAGCATTTTTATGCGCTGATCGCGCATGCGCTGCACGACTTCGGGAGTCAACTGTGTCGACAAGATAGCGTTACGGAGAACTTCTACAATCTGCTCAAACTCCGCCGCCTTTCCCACCATTGTGATCGTGGTTGAATCGTAGTCGACGTTTACATCGAGCTTTCCACCCATTTCATCAGTGAAAAAATCGATCGTCGCGGCATCGGGAAAAAGAATGTCACCCAGCAGGGCCATTTGGCCGGACCTCCCCGCCAGGTCAAAAGCGGCGCCGCTGTTGATACGAAGTTTCAGGATTACGTCAGAGCTACCCGGCTTGAGCCAGAACAGCAGGCGCAGGCCATTCAGGAGTTGCTCGCGTTCGGGCTGGGGAGCCGTCTGACTGGCCAAAGGCTGGGCTGCCAACGTGACGCAAAGAACGAGTGCGACCGCATAGGCGTAAAAGCGCAAAAGGTTGCCTACGATCTTAAACGCCCTGCTTTCTTTGCGCCTTTGAGCCTTTGCGTGAGAAGTCATCTATTGATATCGGAAACTATTGGGTTATGCGGACCAAAACATCTTAGATGCCGTGTGTTTGCTCGTCAACCGTTTGGCTTTTGACTGCATCCTAAGCCCTGATTGACAAAGAGATCCGGCAAATTCTGACCGGCTTGGATGCAAAAAGTATGTACTTGCTGGTGACGTGGGATTAATATTCGGTCGGTATTCGTGATATTTGCTGGGACGCGCAAGTTTTTTTCCTTCGGACAGTAACTTTTTCCCGGTTGTCGGTAACTATAGCAGGAGCTAATCCTGCAGGATCGAGTGCTTGATTGCCCGAAAGAATCACAGACGAGCTTTTGCTGAAACAGGCAGGAGACGGCGACCAGGCAGCCTTTCTGGAATTGTACGACCGGTATCGGGAACCGATTTTTCGTTTCGCATACCGATTATTGGGTTCGGTTGAAATTGCTGAAGACGTCACGCACGACTGCTTTCTCAGTTTGATTCGCAAGCCTGAGAACTATCGTCCTGAGCGAGCTTCTTTGAAAACTTACTTATATGCCGCCGCGCGGAATCTGGCCCTGAAACACTTCCGAGATCAGGGACGAGAGACCGGAATGGATGAAGTTGCGGAGGAACCGAGAGAGCTGCCGAGTCGAGGGCCTTTGCGAAGGCTGCTTGATGAAGAGCTGGCGACTCAGGTGAGGGAAGCGATTTTTAGTCTTCCTCCACTGCAACGTGAGGCGCTGATCCTGTTTGAATACGAAGGGTTGAGCCTGAGTGAGGTGGCTGAGATTGCAGGCACCGATGTTGGAGCTGTAAAGGCTCGGCTTTACAGGGCTCGAGAAGGTTTGAGAAGGATCCTGAGGCCGTATTTGAAAGGCAATCAGGAATTGAATAGTGGTCGGGAAATTGTTACTTTGAGGGAGGCCTGAAATGGGCGTTGAGCCGGAAGATGGGTTTATTTCCGACGATGAGCTCAAGATGTTGCTCGAACGCTGGGTCGCGCCAGGGCCTTCGAGAGTTCTCGACAAGCGAATTGAAACGAGCTTTGCGAGAGAATTTTCTGGTGCAGACAGACTGTCTCAGTCAGTGCTGCTCCCCCATAGGCGAGAAGAGGTAGTATTGATGAAGTTCTGTTCCGTATGTAAAGAAGAGTTTGCTGATAAGTTCAGCTTCTGTCCCGTTGATGGCACGCCGCTGACGGTGATTACACCGCCAGTGGAAGATCCGAGCCTGACAATTGATCGGGATCCAAGTGTGACCGTCAGCAGAAACAATGAAACGTCCGCAGGTGAGCTGGCGGCGGCTCTTCGCGAAGAGTCTGTTGCCGGCGATCCAATTTACGCAGCAGCCTCCAGTACTTCCTCAACGCTGGCCCTCCGAGATGAATATCACCTGACGATCATGGACGACTCCGGTCTGGTGGCTCGTCTTAGTCACGAGATCAGAGATACGGCCCATCAATATGAATTGACCTGGCCCGAGTTCAAACGCGACCCCTTCGGATTTACGAAGCGTGCGTTTGTTGGATACGGCCAGAAGTTTCGCCTGTTTCTCGGCAAGCCGAATGTGCTGGTCGCCATGGGCGCCGCATTTCTAGGCATACTCGCGCTGGTTGGTGCCGTCGTGCTGATGGATCGCGCGCAGGGCGCCCGGGCTTCACGTGTCGGGTTGATTCTTTTCACGATGCTTGCCGGCGGTTTGCTCGTCGCCCTGTTTTCGACGTGGCTTGGACGCGAACGTGGCGCTGCAGTGATGGGAGCTGAGCCATCCGACTCGCGCAGCGTGGTTGCTGCGATGGTTTCGTCGTTTGTATTCCTGTTTGCGATCCTCGGCATCATCATTGGAATCGATTACAGGCATCGGCGACAGGAAGCGCTCGCGCAGAATCAGGATGAGCTTCAGGTTGAGCAGATGCTCGATATTCCTGACGAGCAACCCACACCCGATGAGGGCACTGCCGGTTTGAACAAAGGCAATGGCGGCGGCAGTAAGCCGAAACAGGAAAAGGCCGGCGGCGGCGGTGGTGGTGGACGCGAAGAAGCGAAGCCTGCCTCGTTCGGTAAAGTTCCGCAGGCGTCTCTGACGGTTCCGCAGGTAGTGGCGCCGGATCCGAAGCCACCCCAAATCAAGAACCCGTCGTTACCAGTGGCTGCGACAGTGGTTGCAGATCCGATGCTTGTGCCACCCGATGCGCGTGTGTTGCCATACGGCGACTACAAATCGAAGAGCACCGATCCTTCGTCAGGTCCGGGTACTGGAAACGGTATCGGTACTGGAACCGGCGGCGGCATCGGACCGGGTGAAGGCGGCGGTCTTGGACCAGGTCGCGGTGGTAACATCGGCGGCGGCGATCGAAACGACGGTGGTGGTGGACCAGGCGGAGGCGGTGGTGGTTACGATCGAATCTTCACCGGCAAGGACGTCACGACGAAGGCACGTCTGATTTCGAAGCCTGAGCCGCAGTACACCGAAGAGGCTCGCAAGAATCAGGTTACCGGTACGGTGGTTTTGAAAGTTGTGTTTGCTTCGAACGGTTCTGTAACCAACATCCGAACGGTTTCGGGTCTGCCGTATGGTTTAACGGAGAGAGCGATTGCAGCAGCACATCAGATTAAGTTCGTACCTGCAACCAAGGACGGACATCAGGTCTCGATGTGGATGCAGTTGGAATACAACTTCAACCTCTATTAAGAGTTTAGCCGCGGATTTACGCGGATTAACGCAGATCTAAATCAGCGTTTTTCTGCGTTTATCCGCGGCTTAAATATATTTCTCGGCGAAGCGCCTGATCCGCTTCACTCCTTCCTGAATCTGTTCCATCGACGTCGCGTATGAGATGCGAATAAAGCCTTTTGCCCCGAATCCTGCTCCATCAGTAACAACTGTATGTTCTTCTTCGAGCAGTTGCTTTGCAAAGTCGCCGGAAGTTTTTAACGATTTGTGCAGGCAGCCACGCACATCCGGGAAGGCATAGAATGCGCCTTCAGGTTCACTGCATTTGAACCCCGGTATCTCTCGCAACTGATTCAATAACCATTCACGACGGCGCGTATACTCGCCCAGCATTATTCCAACGGATTCCTGCGGTCCAGTAAGCGCCTCAATCGCAGCCCATTGCGCAATTGAGTTTGTATTAGAGGTCGAATGACCCTGGACCTTCAGCATGACTTTGGTCCACTCAACCGACGCCAACGCATATCCCACGCGCCATCCCGTCATCGCATAAGTCTTCGAAAACGATCCCGCAATACACAAACGCGATCTAAGTTCGGCAGGCAAACTGGCCGCACTAAACACCTCACCCGGCGGGTAAACAAAACGCAGGTAACACTCATCGGAAACGACATAAATCCCGCGCTCGTTCGTGAGTTCCATGATCTTCCGAAACTCAGCCGGTGGCAGAACTCGACCAGAAGGATTGGACGGCGAATTCAGAATCAAAAGCTTCGTCCTGGGCGTAATAGCGCGCTCAACTTGGTCTACTGTGAGCACAAAATCTGTTTCTTCCGTTTCGATGAACACGGGCTTAGCGCCCGCAAACACTGCGATCTCCGGAAACGTTACCCAGTAAGGTTTGGGAATCAGCGCTTCGTCGCCCGGATTTAGCAGCGTGACAACCGCATTGAAGATTGCCTGTTTCCCGCCTGCCGTTGCCATCACTTCCGATGGCTGATACTCGGCGCCAAACTCTGTCTGGTAGAAATCGATGATCGCTTGCTGGAGCTCGCGCACGCCTGCGTTGGCAGTGTACTTCGTGCGGCCGGCACGCATCGCTCGTTCGGCGGCCTGCTTGATGTTGTCGGGTGTGTCGAAGTCGGGTTCACCAGCGCCAAAGTCGCATACGTTCGCGCCGGTCGCTCGCAATGTTTCAGCTGCCTGCATCGCTGCCATCGTGGCGGATGACTGCATGCGAGCGACGTTTTCAGAAACGGGAAACGGTGACATAACGGGCCAGGTTTTCATCCTTGATTTAGTTTTTCTTTCATTCGTTTTTCGATAAGCGGCGGGACCAGGCCGGTGACCGCACCGCCCAGGTGAAATACTTCTTTGACGAGACGAGAACTGACGTAGGAATAAGTTTCGGCTGGCATCATGAACACGGTTTCAATGCCCGGCTCGAGACGGCGGTTCATCAACGCCATCTGCAATTCATATTCGTAATCGGAGATGGCGCGAATGCCGCGAACGATCACATTCGCCTGTTGGGCCACCGCGTAGTTGACCAACAGCCCGCTGAAAGAATCGACGCGCACAGTGCAGCCTCCCCGTGAGATACTATGCACGACTTCAGCGAGCATCTCCTGACGTTCTTCAACTGTGAACAGGGGGAGCTTGTCTGGATTGACTAGAATGCCGATTATGATCTCGTCGAAGAGTTTGCAGCCGCGCTCGATGATATCCAGATGGCCGTTGGTGACCGGGTCGAACGAACCGGGGTAGATGGCGCGTCGCATTGATGGCAATGTTAATGGCAAATGGATAATCCTGTAAATCCTGAACAATCTTGTTCATCCTGTTTTACGTCCCTTCCGAAGGCAGCTTTACAGGATGTGCAAGATTTACAAGATTAACAGGATGTGGTTCAATACGCTTTGACAATTTGACGTGGTGAGTTAAAGCGACTTGCGGCCACGTAAAATAATCCGCTAAACAGCTCGGTGATTAAGTTTTCAGGCTCCGCGTTGTTAAGCGCGGGGCCTTTGTTATTGCCTATGGCGAATCTTCTCGAAACACTTAAAGAACGCATCGTCGTCTTCGATGGCGCGATGGGTACAAATCTACAGGTCCAGAATCTCTCCCTCGACGATTTTGGAGGACCGCGCTTTGAAGGCTGCAACGAAAACCTTCTGGTGACGAGACCCGATGCTGTTGAGAAGGTGCATGCGGGTTTCCTGGACGTTGGCTGCGATGTGATCGAGACGAATTCATTCAATGGCACGCCAGTGGATTTTGCTGAGTACGATGTCGCCGATAAAGCCTACGACATGAACGTGCTCGCGGCGCAATTAGCCAAACGCGTCGCCTTAGATTACTCAACGAAAGAAAAACCACGCTGGGTTGCCGGATCGATGGGGCCAGGACGCAAACTCCCAACTCTGGGTCACATCTCGTTCAAAGATCTACGCGATGCGTACTCCGTACAAGTTCGAGGGCTGCTCGATGGCGGCGCAGACTTATTGATAGTCGAAACCTGCCAGGATCTCCTGCAGACAAAGGCCGCACTCGCCGCAATCTTTGCTCAGTTCAAAGAGACACGGCGTCGTGTACCGGTCATCGCGCAAGTCACGATCGAAGTGTTTGGCACGATGCTCAACGGCACTGAGATCTCCGCTGCTTTGACTGCGCTTGCTCCATTTCCGATCGATGTTGTCGGAATGAATTGCGGAACTGGTCCGAAGCACATGACGGAGAGCATTCGCTACATTTGCGAGAACTCACCGCTTCCGGTTTCGGTTCTTCCCAACGCAGGCCTGCCTTCGGTGGTTGAAGGCAAGATGCACTACGACGAGACGCCGGAAAGCTTCACGGCCCAGTTGGTCCATTTCGCTAATGACTTCGGCGCAAATATCGTCGGCGGCTGTTGCGGCACAACTCCAGCGCACCTGCGCCTCGTTGTCGAAGCGATGCAGCGCATCACTCCAAAACAGCGTCATGCAAAGACACTTCCGGCAGCGTCTTCAATCTATATTCAACAGCCTTACGTGCAGGATGCGTCGTTTTTGATTGTCGGCGAGCGCGTTAATGCCAGCGGCTCGAAAAAGATGCGCGATCTGCTTAACGCGGAAGACTGGGACGGACTGGTCGCGCTTGGTAAGGAACAGGAACGTGAAGGCGCGCACATTCTTGACGTTAACGTCGACTTTGTCGGACGAGATGGCGAGCTTGATATGCACGAGCTGGCTTCGCGACTCGTTACGAACGTCAAGCTCCCGCTGATGTTCGATTCCACCGAGTGGCAGAAGATGGAAGCCGGACTGCAGCACGCCGGCGGGAAGTCGATTCTGAATTCCACCAACTATGAAGATGGTGTGCCGCGTTTCGCGAAAGTGATCGATCTGGCAAAGACGTACGGCGCCAGTGTTGTCATCGGGACGATCGACGAAGACGGAATGGCGCGTACCGCTGAAGGCAAATTCAGGATCGCGAAAAGAGCTTACGAACAGGCCACCAGAGAACTCGGTCTTCCCGCTTCGGACATTTTTTTCGATCCGCTCGCTTTGCCGATCTCGACAGGTATTGAAGAAGATCGTCGCAATGCACTCGAGACAATCAAGGCGATCAAACAGATCAAGACTGAGCTGCCCGGCGCTTTCACGATCCTCGGCGTGTCGAACGTCTCTTTCGGACTCAATCCGGCCTCGCGAGTGGTGCTGAATTCCGTTTTTCTTCACGATGCAGTCGAGGCCGGGCTCGATTCCGCGATTGTTAATGCGAGCAAGATCGAGCCGCTCAATCGTATCGGTGAAAAAGAACTGAAAGTCGCGCGCGAGCTGATCTACGACGAACGCAAATTCGAAGGTGACGTCTGCGTTTACGATCCACTCACTGAGTTTACGAAGCTTTTCGAAGGAGTGAAGTCGAAGACTAAGAAAAAAGCATCGAAGGGTGAGACTGTCGAAGAGCGCCTGAAGACACACATCATTGATGGTGAGAAGATCGGACTTGAAGCTGAATTGAAAGCCGGTCTCGAGAAATACTCGCCGCTCGACATCATCAACAACATTCTGCTCGATGGCATGAAGGTTGTTGGCGATCTATTCGGTAGCGGCCAGATGCAATTGCCCTTCGTCTTGCAGTCGGCTGAAGCGATGAAGGCAGCCGTTCGATTCCTCGAGCCGTTTATGGAGAAGAAGGGCGGCGCAACGGCCAAGGGCACGATGGTGCTTGCGACCGTCAAGGGCGATGTTCACGACATCGGCAAGAACCTCGTCGATATCATTCTGACGAACAATGGCTACAAGGTTTTGAATCTCGGTATTAAGCAGCCAATCGAAGCGATTCTTAAGGCGTACGACGAACACGGCGCCGACGCGATTGGCATGAGTGGCCTACTCGTGAAGTCGACCTTGATCATGAGAGAGAATCTTGAGTTGATGAACGAGCGTGGCATCAAGGTTCCAGTCGTTCTTGGCGGCGCTGCACTGACTCGCCGTTACGTTGAGGACGATCTGAAGTCGCTGTATCACGGGAAATTGTTCTATGCCCGAGATGCGTTTGCCGGACTGCACACGATGGATGTCCTGGTCGGAGATAACAAAGGCGTCGAGCAGAAGCAGGATGCAGCAGGAGCAGCGTTGGCGACTGATGCTCCGGAAGACGTCGAAGACCTGATTGGTGAAAAAGCAAAACTCGGCATCCGTAAGCCCACGAGACAGCGAACAAAGGTCATTGGCGATACAACGCACACTTTGCGTTCAGCAGTGAGTCATGACGTGCCGATTCCAACTGCGCCGTTCTTCGGTTCGCGTGTCGTTGAGAACATCTCCCTCGCTGACGTGTTCTCATTCATCAACGAGACGGCGCTGTTCAAAGGTCAGTGGCAGTTCAAGCAGGGCCGGATGCCTGTCGAAGAATACCAGGCTCTCGTGCGCGAGAAGGTGCGTCCGATTTACCAGGAGCTAAAGAAGCGTTCCGCTACTGAAAAATTAATCGTACCGAAAGTCGTCTACGGGTATTACGAGTGCCAATCAGACGGGAACGATTTGATCGTTTACGACAAAGACCAAGAAGTACGTTTTACTTTTCCACGCCAGCCCGCGGGAAAACACCTCTGTCTCGCCGACTTCTTTGCTGCAAGAGATTCGGGAAAGATGGACGTCGTCGGATTTCATCTTGTCACGGTCGGACGCCGTGCGAGTGAGTATTCGCACGAGTTGTTTAAGTCAGACAGTTATTCAGACTATCTTTACTTCCATGGTTTAAGTGTCGAGAGCGCAGAAGCTCTGGCAGAACTCTGGCACAAACGGATTCGTGAAGAGTTGGGCATTGCGGGCGCGGATTCTCCGGATCTGTTGCGTCTTTTCAAGCAGGAATACCAGGGCTCGCGCTACAGTTTTGGCTATCCCGCCTGTCCACGGCTTGAAGACCAGGAGAAGCTCTTCACTTTGTTGAACCCTTCACGCATCGACGTCAATCTCACAGAGGAGTTTCAACTGGAGCCAGAGCAATCGACTTCGGCTATTATTGTCCACCATCCGGAGGCCAAATACTTTTCAATTGATTAGCCACAAAAGGCATAAAAGGCACCAAAAACAGTTTGACGAAATCTCTTGAGTGACCTAGACGTCTTATCACCCTTTGAACGCTTCGCTTTCCGCCTCGTCAGGCGCATGAATCAAGGCGCCTGGAAGCGATTCTGGACCTGGTGTCAAAGCACCCTCGGCGCCGGCTGGATCCATCTTTCCACTTACAACATCATGAACGTTTACGGTCTCGAACACGTCGAGGCTGCGGCGCACGATCGACCGTTGCTGCTGGTTGCGAATCATCGTTCGTTTTTTGATATGTACGCGGTTTCGACGGTGCTGTTTTATAGAACCCGTTGGCCCAAACGTCTTTTCTTTCCCGTGCGCGGAAGGTTTTTCTATCAATCGCCAATCGGACTGCTCGTAAACCTGATCATGGGCTGGTGGTCCATGTATCCACCTTTTTTCGCCGCTGGCGATCGTCCTATTCCTGAGAAGCGTGCTTTCGACAAGTTTTCGTTTCAAGTGCTCAAAGATCTGGCACAGTCAGGAGCTGGCAACGTGATCGGATTTCATCCTGAGGGCACGCGCAACAAGAGTGACGATCCGTATTCATACCTGCGCGCGCAGCCTGGAGTGGGAAAGTTGATCATGGAGGCACAGCCGCAGGTGATTCCGGTTTTCATCGCGGGCCTGTGTAACAGTTTGCCGAAGCAGGTGGCACGTAACTGGAATCGAGAGGATGTGATCAGAATTCATTTTGGTCCATTGGTGGACCTTAGCGAACATCTCGCCAAGCCGGACAGATTGCGGACCCACAAAGAGATCGCCGATGCGGTGATGGAAAAGATTGCCGAGCTCGGCGAAAATGACAAAGCCATCAACAGACTACACAGAGTAACTGAAGAATCGGTGCAATCTGTGTAATCTGTGGATAAAGAATATGTCCGTCGTAATCGTTAATCCATCATCGGCCGGTGGCGGTACGGGTGAAGCGTGGCCTCAGATTGCGAGTGATTTGCTTTCGCAGTTTGGTTCATTTCGCCCGTTGTTCACGAAACATCGTGGCGACGCAGCAGCCCTCGCGAGTGAAGCGGCGCGCAAAGGAGAGAAGCTCATCATTGCCTGCGGTGGTGATGGAACGATATCCGAAGTTGCAAACGGCATTCTCTCGTCTGGTAAGGATGCTGAACTCGGCATCATGCCGAGCGGTACCGGAGGCGATTTTAGACGAACGCTTGAGATTCCTTCGCGCAGTCGTGAGGCGGCGAGAATTCTTCGCACGGGACGTTCCGTGCGAATCGATGTCGGGCGAGTTTCATATACAGATCACAACGGACACGACGCGACACGGTATTTCATTGGAGTTGCATCGTGCGGAATGAGCACCAAAGTAATCGAGCGAGTAAAGACTGACGACGTTTCGTTTATATCGGCGTTGCTGAAGACTGCAATGCGCAACGAACCGGTGCGACTACTGGTCCAACTCGACGACGCACACGAACGACATCTCGTGGTCTCGAATTTGTGCGTCGCCAACGCGCGTTACTTTGGCGGAGGCATGAAGATCGCTCCCGATGCAAAACTTACTGACAGCAAGCTCGATATTGTCAGCATCGGTGATTTGAGTGCTCTCAAGATTTTTACCAGCGCGCCCCGCGTCTACACGGGTTCACACCTCTCCATGCCCGAGGTAAGCCACGCCCTGGCTCGCAAAATCACTGTTCGCGCGTCGGATCGTGCTGCGGAAGTCGCTCTGGAAGTCGATGGAGAACTTCCTGGAAGACTTCCGGCGACGTTCCAGATCATTCCCGAAGCGTTACGAGTACGAGTGAACGATCGTTAGTTAGCCGCAGATGAACGCAGATAAACGCTGATCTGAGTGTATCTGCACAAATCTGCGGCTAAAATATTTTTCTTTTCGTGCCTCAATAAAACTTCTATGATGACGTAGCTCATGGATGACAGACGATCTAAACCCCGACTCAGCGTCCATCTAGATGCGGAATGGCACGGAACCGAGGAGAGAAACTCGGCACGCATCACTGACCTGTCCGAGGGCGGCTGTTACCTTGATGCCGTGGGCGAGGTAATGGTCGGTGAGATCGTGGCATTTCGGGTTTTATTTCCCGATGGCGATTGGCTTTACCTTGAAGGTGAAGTTCGGCATCATCGCCATGGGGTCGGTTTTGGTGTGCAGTTTATCGAGCTAAACGAAGAACAGATGGAGAATCTTTTGCGTCTGCTACAAATCGCGCGAGAGGCTGGACCTGAAGCTCCAGCGATATGTGCAGACCTGGTCGAGGATTAAGACGCTTCTGAAGTCTGACCTTCTGTGGTCCATTAACAGGGAGCTCCCCCCAGAGATCCTCACGATGTAGGCCCGCCAGCGAGGTACCCGACTAAATCGACGACTAATGGCAATTCAAGGTACTTTGAAAACAATGAGTCTGGTCGACCTGCTACAGTTTCTGGCGGCAGGCAGGAAGTCAGGCACACTCAAATTCGATCACGGCAAAATCACCAAACAGGTTTACTTCAAGAAGGGATTAATCGTTGGTTCGAAGTCGAACGATCCGCGGGAATACCTCGGTCAGGTTTTGCTTCATTACGGAAAAGTCGACGAAGCGCAGTTGAAAGCTGCGCGTGAAGTGCAGCGCACCTCGGGTGCGAAGCTGGGTGAAGTTCTTGTCGAGCAGGGATTTTTGACTGAAGACGAAGTGCTCGGAATCCTGAAGACGAGAACGCTCGACGCCATCTACGATCTCTTCGTCTGGACTGACGGCGACTTTGAGTTTTACGACGACGACACTTTGCCTGACGACCTGCTCATGATTGAAGTCGAGCCTACGACGGTAATCATGGAGGGGATTTATCGTATTGACGAGTTCGCGCGCTATCGAACCCTCGTGCCCACTGACCGAAGCGTGCTCGAACTCAACGCGGGTTGGACCTCATCGCTGAGACTCGGCAAAGAGTTTCGGCAGATACTCTATTTTGTCGAGAAGCGCATGTCAGTTGCCGAGATCTGTTATCACATGCACGCATCCTCATTTCACGTTTATGGTCAACTCTACACGTTGATTAGCGAAGGTATCGCTCGTGTCACAGGGGAGTTGCCAGAGGGAAGCCCTGCGCTAGTCACGGAAGTTGAAGACTTGCCGGAAAGTGTGACCGAGATGATTTGGTCGGCCGAACGCAAGCTCGACGAAGATCCTGAGGCAGCTCTGCTGATCATTCAGAAGGCGATGCAGGAGCAACCGAATAATCCCGAAGCCCAGGCCTTATTGCCCGTAGCCGAAGAGAAGTTCGTCAAGCGAGTTTATGAAACGAGTGGGATCTCGCCGAAATCAGTGCCGCAGTTGCGTCTCTCGGCAATGGATCTGACGGCTGAGCAGATCGATCCGCAGGAAGGGTTTGTGCTGTCGCGGATCAACGGTTCGTGGGATATACAGTCAATTCTTTCGATCTGTCCTTTTCGCGAGGCTGACTGCCTGCGCATGATTAAGAAACTGATGGAGCGTGGCATTGTTGAGGTTAAGTAATCAGCGTGCAGTTTTCGTTGCCGGCGTGATGCTGTGTATCGCAGCGATGACTGCAGGATCGCCCCGCCAAATCACGGCAAAGAGACGACGCTTACCTGCCGTGGTCGGGCGAAAGCTCAGTATGGTGATCTGGCTGAGGTATTAACAGAACCTGAGTAAACTTCCTCGTATAGACGCAAAGGACCAAAGTTTAACTCTGGCACGTATTCTTCCTGGGGTCTTTGTGTCTTCGCTTGAGAGTTTGTCTTAACGACAAAAAACCTTCGAGCTACCGGATGTGCAAGATTGCGCCAGCGTGAGAGGGGTCGCTCTTTTACGACTTCAAATCCTGCCAGACTGAAGATCCTGCGCCAATCCTGCTCTCGTTGAAACGTGCATGGTCCAGTGCGTCCGCGCCACTGCCGGTTGTGCGTCCAGCAAACTGCTCGGTCCCACCAAATCGACGGTATATCCTCGTAAATAATCGCCAGACCCCCTTCCCTTAACACGCGATTGACTTCATTCAGCACCAGCCGTGGATCCTGTGCGTGGTGGAGTACGTAACAAAGCAACACGGCATCGAAACTGTCATCTCGGACGGGAAAATGACGGCCGTCGTAAGGAAGATAATTAATCCGGGCAGCAGTGTTCATGCCGACGTCCAAACCAACCACAGTCGTTCCGAGCATGCTTTGCAGATGATGCGCGATGAATCCATTGCCACAGCCGACATCGAGTACGTCCGCTCGCGGAGGCAATACCCTGGCGACTTCCAACGCCATGTCATATGCTCGACCAACCTTTCGGCGGCGGCGCGCGCGGCTGAACCGGCGTTTGATGATTGTGGTCAGACTCGTCACTGCCGCGGTTCAGTGCAACCTCGATGCCGCCAGAAATTCTGGGAAAATCCGTATAAATCGCAAGTGCAGCAAATATCCGTCGCCGAGAATTTCTGACAACTGACATCCGTGCTTATCCGTGTAAACCTGTGGCAAATCCTTTCCATGACTAAACTACTTATGGCTGCTTTGTTACTGACCCAAACTCTTCCCACCGGATATTGGCCGCTCGAAAAAAGCCAACCGCTGATGCGAACGCGATGGAGGAGATGAAAGCCGACCTGGTGTCGTTGTTTGTTGCCGAAGCGTTGCACAAGCAGGGTTATTACACCGATGCGCAATTGCGGAGTGTTTATGCCGGCGGAATCCTGCGGGTGTTGCAGAACAACCGTCCTCGACGCGACCAGCCATACAACACGATGCAGTTGATGCAGTGGAATTTCTTTCTCGAGGATGGACTATTGACTTTCGATCCGGCTACGAAGACCTTGCAGGTCCACTACGACAAATATCACGATGTTGTAGGTAAGATGCTTGAGAAGACGTTGTCCGTTCAGTACGAGGGCGACAAGGCTGCTTCGGATCGCTATATCGATCAATACACGAAGTGGGACGAGAACCTGCATGGCGTGATTGCGGCAAACATCCGGGCGCAACAGCGCTATCGCTTCAGGCTTTTTAGGTACGTGGCGTTGGGTGAGTAATAGGTCCTATAGGACCAATCGGTCCTATCTTTACTTTGCAGCGGCTTTGATTGCTTGTTGCGCGATGTCGAGGTAGGCCCTGAGTCTGACCTCAGGCAACTGCAGCCGATCTGCTGCTGCTTTCGAGCGCTCAAAGTTTGTCACTGCGAGCCAGCCAAGCGCGTTCGACATACGCGTCACTACCTGCGCGACGCTACTACTGTTCTGAAGATTCAGTTCGTCGTCGTCGTAATACTCAGGACCAAATCCTTCCAAAGTCCGCGCCGCCGCAGACAAATCGTTAACCTGATCGATCAACGGATCCATGATTTCGAACGAACGCTTCGAATCATAGCGTGCGAACACGCGTGAGATTTCCAACAGGGCGTTCATGTGGTCCTGGTCCAGCGCCTGCACGGAAGGCCCCAGGATCACCTTCGCTTGTTCGAGCAGGTTGATTGCAGTCGCCCGCTTCTGACCCTGGCCGATTTGTTCCGCAATCTGTGCCAACAACGCTGCACGTTCTCGGGGCGTGCCAAAACCGCCGACGATTCGCAGTGCCTCATCAACCTTACCCTTCGCAAGCGCGCGATAGATCTCCTGCTGGTCTACGTTCGCGAGCGCAGTGCGTCGCTGATAAGCATTCGTCACCCGTTCATTGAGTATCTGTCTGGCTCGTGTGAGATCCCCATTATTGGTGGCGCGCGTCGCAAGGTCGAGATAGAGACGTTCTCGTTCTTCGGAGGGTGCCTTTTCAATTATTTCGAGCGCCGTGTCTACAGGACTGTTTGCAACGGTAGCTCGTAACTGGACATTAGATCTCGAAAAGCCGTTCAGTTCGACCAGTTTCTTTTCCAATGTCGCCGAACTTCCGGGAAGAATCGAATCTAGTTCCGCCCCGAACGGCTGCAAACCCCGCAACAGAGCCCAGGCTGCATCGCGGTAGGGAGAATAGGTTTGCGGGGACGGCACTGAGTACGACAACGCGTCGTTTAGCGCTTTCTGGAGCAAGTCTCGATATTGTGTATCAGTCAATAATGCTGTCTTTGGTTGTGGAGAGTTTTGGCTGGGCGCAGCTGAACGTTTCTCAGGTCTACCAGCGTTGCGAAGCAAGCCCATTGCGAGATTGGTGGCGTCGAGATTCGTAAGCAACTTCTCGTTGAGAACTTTGCTCGCAATCTCACTCGCGAGTTCCGCTGCCAGCTCTGGATTTTTTCGCTGCAGTTCGCCGACTGTGTTTATGAGATTGGGTGAGAGGCGAGTCTTTAGATTCTTGCGAGCAATCTGCAGCGCCCGGTTCGGATCCTTTTCCATGATCTGATTCGCGATCGACAGTTCCATCATGCCTTCCTGCCACCGTTGTTCGCGGGTTGCGCTGTAAGGATTAGGTGGTGGAACAGTCGCATAAAGAAAACTTAATGCTGCATCGGGATCGCGTTGCGCCAGCATACGTGTGATCTCGAAACGCAGTTGCGAGATCCAGGAATACTGTAGGGAATACTGGGGACGGCTCGAGTCAACAGAAGCGATCAGCTCTTTGACGCCATTGGCTGCATCGGTGAGGTACTTCGTCGCGCGCTTTGGGTCAGGCTCCAGCAATAGCTGGCCGGCCTGGAGCTGGGCATTGATACGCGTATACGGTGACTTGATTTGGGAAATGATTCCTTCCAGCTCGGCGAGTAAAGCGATCCCTTTTGCTTTGACGATCTCCATACTTTGACTGGCTTTGATTTCCTGCTCGGTTGCCGGGCGCAGTTCGAGAATCCTGATCTGGTAACGACCGGAAGCGGAATTGTTCTGATCGAGCGGGCTGACAACAATACGGTAGGTTCCAGCGACTGCTGCGACAAAAGAAACATCCTCAGGACCCTCGGCGCCGTTTGGCGTGTCGAACTCTCCAAGACCCTTGCCGGAAGGCGAAAAGACTTTGACTACGACGTCGATACCTCGTTGTTCCACCACAAACTGAAGCAATGCGTTCTCGTCTAAAGTGACCGTGAACTCGTGCGCCTGCCCAGCACTAATCGTCCGTTCAATCGGTGTGTTAACTACGAGTTGTGTCGGCCCTTGAGCGTGTGCTGGAAGCGAGGCACAGATAAAGAAAAGGAGAATAAGCAGCGCCCGAAGTCTACCCATGGAGTTTCTCCTGCTGTTTGGAAACCTAAGAGCTTGTGCTAAGACGCTTTGAAGGTTGATTCAGTTCCCCAAAGGACATCTATTTTTGTGTTTTTATGTCCCTTTTGTGGCTCACTTCCCGAAGGCATTACTGCCGAGGAAGTTCTCGCGGAGATACGCGACGGTGTCCTGAAGGGTTTCGCCGGGATCGCGCGGCTTGAAGCTCAGTTCGCGCGCAGCTTTGGAGCAGTTGAGGTACCAGAAATACTGAGCCATCTCAATCGCACCCGGCTCCACGGGCGATGCCATGTCCCACTGTTTGAAGAGTGAATCCAGCAGGCTTGCACCGGTAATAGCCACGCGCGATGGTAGCGCAATCCAGGGCGCAGAGACTTTTGTAAGCCGTTCGAGCCGTCCAAAGAATTTGGAGAAGGTCCAGTTTGCAGCGCCGAGTAAATAGCGTTCACCGTGGCGTCCCTTCTTCATAGCGACTCTGAATGTCCGCGCAGCATCACGCGCGTCAACAAAGCTCACTCCGCCAGTCGGTACAGCGCCGATCTTGCGCGCCATGAAGTCGAGAATGACTTTGGTTGAACTGAGACGATCATCGCCGGGACCAAGAAGCAGGCTGGGGTTCATGATCACGAGCCGCAAACCTTTCCCTTGAAACCGTTCGAGCGCCGCCATCTCCTGGTACGCTTTGCTTGCGTAGTAGGGCCAGCGCGAGATGATGTCGAGCGGAACCGGGGATGTTTCATCGGGAACTACTTCGCCATCTTTACTGACCGCGATGGTGCCACTGGTGGAAGCCAGCACGATCGTTTTGACCCCAGCCGCTTTTGCGGCATCACACAGGAGACGCGTTCCCTCGACGTGGATGTCATACATCTCACGCGCGTCTTCACGTTCGCGCGAGACTTTTCCTGCCAGGTGATAGATCTCACTGATGCCTTCAACGGCCCGCTTATTATCGTCAGCCTTTGTGATTGAACCGGCGAAGGTTTCGACTCCCACGTCTACCAGCCAATCGGGAATCGACGTCGCCATCACCCGAATGTCTTTCGCCCCGTCTTCGGTTAACTGTCGAACGAGGTGAGAGCCAAGAAAGCCCGTGCCTCCGGTAATAAGAGTGACGGCGCGCTGACGTTTTTCAATGGCCGCGCGGCGCTTGGTGCCGGTGGTAACCGGGGTCATGCGGGCGGTACGTTTGCCGGAGGTCTTGGAAGGCATAACAGGTCCAATCGGTCCTCTCGGACCTATACCACAACCTCCTCGGCTATCAACTCTTTCTTACGCTCACTCTTCCAGAGCTTCCGCAATTCTTTAGCATCGAATTCAGTGCGCGTGCCGTCGCGGAGATTCACGACTTCATGACGCACGCGAGCTGCAATGAGCCGGTACGCTTCAGCGCGCGGCATTCCTTTGGTCATCTCTTCCAATCCCTCGATCTCCAGGAAGCGTCCGATCCGCGCGCCGACATCCCGATTCTTAATAATCGTCGTTCCCTTCGGCATCGCTTCGTAAGTGCCATCGAGATACATCGGCAGGATTCCCACGCGCGCATGCAGTGCGAGGTACCCAACGACCGGTTTGAAATCAGCCATGATTCCGGTCATCGAGCGCGTGCCTTCCGGAAAGATGAGCGCGTTGTAACCACGGTCGAGAAACGACTTTGCGTGACGCAGCGACTGTCGCAGTGAACCGGTGCGCTCCATCGGCACGAGATTGGTAAAGTTTTCCATCACCGCTCGCTTGTACTTTGTATCGAAGAAATAATCCGCAGCCGCAAGGGCCACCAAATCTTTACCGAATTCATCCAGCGCCATCTTGATCAAACCCATGTCGAGGTGTGAACAATGATTGGCGGCGACGAGGAAATTTGTATGCGGTGGAATGTTCGAACGACCTTCGTAATGTGTGCTGAGAAACTGATCGTACAAAAAGCGCTGCAGCAAATCGCCGGCTTTGTTACCCGCCGTGCGCACGAACGACGGGATGTGAATCTCATCGTCCTTGCGCCGCTCGTCGACGCGCACCTCCTGTTTGGCTGCTGAACCTGCCTGACGTGTTACAACCGTCAACAACTCTTTCACATCCTGAACTTCATTGAATCGTTCCGGCGCCGAGATGGAACCACCGGCACTTTCGATCGAAGTCGCGAGTTCGACAAACATCAGACTATCGAAACCAAGATCGCTCAGTCGTGTATCAATCGCGACTTCAGAGCGTGGCCGATTCGCAACGTTTGCCACCACGCCCATCAACCACAACGAATCTGCATTCTCACTCTCCTGAGCTTTACCGCGCCGCCCGGACTTTTCGTTCTCTTCGAGCGAATCCATGATCTGGACCACTTCGCGTCGCTTCACCTTCCGGGTCGCAGTACGCGGCAGTTCGATATCAGTAAAGTGCAAAACCTTCACGCGTTTGTAGTAGGGCAGGGAAGCAGAAACTTCACGGAAGTGTTCTTCAACGAGACGATGCAACGCCGCGCGCGAGAGGGAAATGTCGAATTCGTCATCAGCTACGACAAGACAAGCGACCTTCTCGCCGATTCCATCAGGTAAGCCGACGATGCTCAGCTCTTTGATGTAAGGCGAGTTGCTGTAGGTCTCTTCGAGTTCGTCGGGGTAAACGTTCTTCCCATTTGTATCGACGATGATCTCTTTCGAACGTCCGACAAGATAAAGATTGCCGTCGTCGTCGACGCGACCGAGGTCGCCGGTGTAAAGCCAGCGATCCACGAGCGTCTTGCGAGTTGAGACGTCGTCTTCGTAGTAGCCAAGCATCACGTTTGGACCACGAGCGATTACTTCACCGACGCCGCTGGAATCCGGGTCGGCAATACGCACTTCGACGCCAGGCAGTGGTTTGCCCACCGTTCCTGTCAGCATGCGATTCTCAGGTCTGGTGACGGTCAGGACCGGTGAAGCCTCGGTTAGACCATATCCTTCGAGAATCGTGAACCCGAGACCGTGAAAGTCGCGCTGGATCTTCTCGCTCAGAGCGGAGCCGCCGCTGATGAAATAACGAATGCGGCCGCCGAGTCCTTCATGAATCGGATAGAACAGGACCTGGCCAAAGTTTAGCGGTGTCTTGTCTCGCAGCCACGCATTTGCGTACATCAGGTTATCGGCAACCTTGCCGATCCAGTCGCTGCGTTCGTAGAAACGATTTTTGATGCGCCGGTGTAGTAGTTCCCAAAGAGCCGGCACGCCGACCATTCCGGTTACATGGCCATTCTTGATTGCTTTTGCGAGTGCGTCGCTGGTGAGTTCCGGCAGATAAGTTATCTGCGCGCCGCGGCTCAGAGGCGTCAGAAATCCGGTCGAGAACTCAAACGTATGATGCAGTGGTAAAACTGACAACACGCCATCGTGCGTCGACATATCAAAGACTGACGACAACATCGAAACCATACTGGTCAGATTGCGATGCGAAAGCATCACGCCTTTGGGCTGACCGGTCGTTCCCGAGGTGAAGATGAGTGAAGCGACGTTCTGGGCCTGAACACGTTTCGGCAACAGCGCGATGCGTTCGTCTTCGGTTTGTTCGTCGGGTAACGCGAATACGTCTTCGTACGTCCAAACACGAGTCAGTCCCTGTTCGCTCAATTGTTCCCTGAGATCGAAATGATCGTTCAAAACCGCTTCACTGCAGATGATCCCGGCGGCATTTCCTGCACGGGCAAAGTTGAGAATCTCGGCAGTGGAACTTTCCGGATCGCAAGGGATGCAGGTGGCGCCTGATTTAAGCACGCCAAAATAGCTCATACCCCACTCGGGTGCGTTACCGCTGACCAGCATCACCCGGTCGCCCTGCTTGATACCCTGGCTCGCGAGAAATCCGGCAACGCGCGTGGCGAGTTCACGCAGATCCGCATAGGTGTACTGTTCCTTGCGGCCGTCGCGCTCGATACGCATCGCGACCCTCGTCGCGTGACGTTTGGTTGAAGTCTCAAACAACTCGAGCAGATCGCGATACGTGTAGACGCGCTTCGGTTGTGCGCGCATTTCGTCTTCGAGAGTTGGAAATACCCACTTCGTGAGTCCGGGCAAGTGAATGTTGAGCCAGTAGTCGTACCAGTCAAACATTTCCGGATTCCATGTGATGAGGTTTCGTTCGTCTTCGCTGATGCGATTGAAGAGTGAGCGAACGTTGTCAGACCGAAACACGTAAGCGTTTTCGACGGTGAACGGCCGAAACATATCGAAAGCTTCAGTGGTTTCGCGGGTCAGCTCTTCAACGCGTTCGACACTCGTCTTCACCTTATCGATCACTTCGCCAACGCGACCACCACCCCAGCGTGGCCGCACGCGGTCGAGCAATGATGAGGCCTTCTTTGCGGCCGAGTTGAACATCGGCACTGAGGTGTTCTCGAACTTCGACACCGTGACTGGCCGTGGCTCCATGCGCGCAGCAATCTTATTCAAAATCTTGACGCCGCTGTCCTTCTCTTCGAAGTGCCTGCGCTTATCAAGTCCGCAGAGACCAATAATCCTCTCCATGTTATTGGCGTTCGCATCCCCCGTTGCCGCTTGAAAAACAAGCTGCGGTTCTTCGACGCACGCCTGGGCCGCGACTGCCAGCATTACTGACGCGACCTGGTCCACCGGTGTGATGTCGAGAATGAGTTTAGGATCTGCGGGAATTTGCGTCTGGCCCTTGCGGATGAGAAAGATGATAGGCGCCGTAGTGGTGAAGCCTTCATTCCAGCCCGGAAATGGATAAGACATAGCCGACTCGACGATACTTGGCCGCACGATGCTGCGCACCATGTCCTTTTCGGCCGCGACCAGTTGCTCGCCGAGTGACTTCGTATAGGTGTAGATGTTGGGCCAACCCCAGTAGGCCGCGCGTTCAACGCCGAGATCTGTAAGACGTGTACGAGTCCAGACTTTGCGTTCGCGTGCTACTGCCAGCCCGAGTGCATCCGGATCGTCGACGTCACGGCCTTCCTCGTTCAGTCGTTTGCGTGCGAGTTCGCGAAAGCGCGCCGTCATCAGCGCGTCGCGCGCTTCATCTCTGACGCGCTCGGCGAGTTTGGCGCAATCCGCGATCTCCAGATCGACAGAGAACTGGACGCCCGTCATTTCGGCATCGCGGTGACGCGGGAAGTAGCCAATAACCGGATCACCTTCCCAGACCGCCCCGGAACGATTGCCGGCGACAAAGCAGGTAGACACATGGACCAGTGCGGGACGCTTCATCCGGCGTGCGAACGCAATCACGTTTTGCGTTCCAACCACATTTGTGCGCAGACCACTCTCCAGTGTCGGATTGAAAGTTACGTTGCCGGCGGAGTTGATAATGACGTCAATATCGTCGGCGATCGCTTGTGCTTCTTCTTCCGAGTAACCAAAGTTTGTTTCGGCGATGTCGCCGCCGCGGACGATGACTTTATCGTTTACAAAGCCCTCGAGCGCGCTGCCGTAACGATCGCGTAGTGGATCGAACGGCGGCGCAGTGATGATGTTGTTCCAAAACCGATTCTCCGATTCTTCCCGTGAACGCGCGCGTACCGTGAGGTAGATCTTCCCGATGTTCGGGAAGCGATAAAGCAACATACTCAGCGTCACCTTGCCGAGAAAACCCGTGCTTCCGATCAGGAAGATCTTTCTGTCTTTGTAGATCTCAGTTGGCGACAGTTTCATACAGATTCTAATAGAACTTTAGCCCCGAATCTCCGCAACGCAATCGCTCAATTTCATTCCATGTCCGCGATCCCGATCATCGGCTGATGCAACATCGTGATCTCCGCGGAATTGCCCATGTAGCTGCGTGCCATCGCGATTGCTTCCGTCAGATTGTCTGCACGTTCCCAGCCTAGAATCGCCGGCACGTGAGCATTCTCTGCGCCCGCCGCGATCACACGACCGATATGCTGGCGACCATTCTCGCCCCAATACCACATAAAGAACGGATGCGCGCCGTGATAGGCATTGCCACGGCGGTACATCTCGACGTAACTCGGATTATTTGCAAACTCCCGCTCGTACTTCTCGCGCAACGTGAACGCGTCGCGTGTTTCCGGCAACAGGCGATTGAAAAACTCGATGTAGCTTGGGTGAAACTGATGATCGAAATCGTCGTAACACGGGTGATGCAGAATCATCACCCCGCCTTTCTTCAACAGTGGCTTGTTGCGATAGAAGTTGAAGTGATAGCCAAGCGCCATCACCTGGACCAGCAGTGGATTCAGAATCGAGTAGACGTTGTACGGCGAAATATCGGGAATGCCAGTGATCAGGATATCTGCCTGGCCGCGAATCGGAATCAGATACTGCTCCATTCCCTTGGCGATGATCTTCTCGTGAACCAGGTCGGTCTTGCCTGCATAGCAGGCAGTCATTTCGTACTGAGCCGGTCGTGAATGCAGCAACTTGCGACGCGCAGGGCGCGGCAACTTGCTCATCGTGAAACGCATGGCTTCGAACTTCATGCGATCGAAGGCGGTGAAATCATCTTCGTTGCGCAACAGGAAATCCATGTCCGGGCCATACATGCGATTGTTGATAGCCGTTTCGATATGGAAGACGTTCAGTTGTTCATCAACGATCTTTCCGAGACGTATCACTTTGTGATTCAACGCCGAGCGCGCCGGATCCATGTAACTGTCTGAATCGCGAATGGTCTGCGGATCGTGATGCGCCCGCAGCGATTCGTAATCGCAGAGTCCGACCGCGACTGACTTGTGACCGCCATCCATCGGCACGAAATTGAGATTGACGTAAATCAGCAGGTCGCTCTCCGCGCAGCGACGATTGAGGACGAGCGGCTCTTTGTGCCTCGTCTCGCCAATCTTGATCAGACCATCGGCCCATTCAGCATCGTGGTTGTAATAACGGTCGGGGTAGTATTCAGAAAATACTCTCGGCCCCACCATTCGTTTCATCTCCCACTCGGTCATCTTCCGGTGGAGTGAGTTGGCGATGATGATGTGGACGTCGTCGACACCGTGACCAGCCAGCATGTCCAGGACAATTTCCAGAATTGTCTGGCGAATGTCTGGAGTTGCCATTGGTGGCAGAGGGAGGCTGATGTCATCAACTGCAACCGTCACGCGCATGCCGGGTTCGAGTTGCGCAAAGAGCGGATCACAACCGAGCGGATGGTTCAGTGCATAACGAATAGCAGCTTCGCGATTCGGCAGACCTTTGATCGACGGATTCGGATAGAGCACGCGTGTCCCGATCGGCAAGTCTTCGAGGATGAAGTCTTCACCGGAAGGCATGATGCGCGGCGCGCTGTCGCGATCGATGTAGATTACTGATTCGTGTGTTTTGCGTCGAAGTTGAAGTGCCATTAGTTATTCAGCCACGGATTAACACTGATTTATTTCAGATTTAGTATGGGCCAGTCATGATGCAGTGCAGTTTGTCGCAGACGCATGTCAGGATTCACGACAGCTGGGTGACCGACAATCGAAAGCATCGGCAGATCGCTCATGCTGTCAGTGTAAGCATAGGAGTCGCTCAGGCTGATTCCTTCTCGTTCCGTGTAGGTTCGAATCCATGAGGCCTTTGTTGCCGCAGCCATTACGGGTGGCAGCAGCCGCCCGGTGGCCACGCCATTTACGAATTCGAGCCGGTTAGTAACGTATTCAGTGATCCCCAAATGCTCCATTAACGGCTTTACCGACAAATCCAGCGCGCCCGTAATCACTACCTGCCGCAGTCCCAAACTCTTCGATTTCTCAATTAACTCGTACGCGCCGGGAAAGATTGCCGGTTTGATTACGTTCTCAAACAAATCGTGTGCAAAATAGCGCAGCCGATCCTCCGATTGACCTTTGTATCGCTGGAAGTAGAGGTCGTTAAAAACTTTTCGGCTATACTGGTCCGTCACCGCGAAGACTGGAAGGCTCAGAAACGTGGTCGCGCTCTTCGTAAAACTGGCCAAAAGTCCCTGCTGGCGCTTTGCGTAAAACGAGAGCGTGTGCACGAGGTTGGTGCTTACTAAAGTACCCTCAAGATCGTAGAATGCTGCCCCTGCCAAGCTCTCCTCCAGGTAGTTTTCGCGGTCTTGCAGCCGACATTGGTCCAACGGGAAGCCACTATACCGTATTCGAAGCGTTTTGGATAACCGGAAAGCAAAAGTATTACACACTGTATGGTGACACTAGACAATCCAAGGAAACTTCATGATAAATCCGAGAAAAAAGCAGGAAATTCTGCGATCTGCGATGGTCGCATCAGCCCTGATTTCGATGGTTTTCGGCGGTATAGCATGCAACCAGAGCGCTTTTGAGGGAACTCCGAGCACCAGCAGCACTGATGCGAAGATGGCGATCGACAAAATTGCCGAGGCTGAGCCTCTGTACGCCGCCCGTGAAGACATGGCGAGGGCCCGTGTGGCCGTCACTGCACTCCGGCAGGCTCACTCCGCCGATTACGGTAACTATGAGGCAGCGTGGAAACTCGCACGCGCGGCTTACTACGTTGGCGACCGAACCGACAACGATTCCGAACAAGACGATATGTTTCGGGAGGGTACTGAAGCCGGCAAGGCTGCCGTAAAGCTGCAGCCAGACAAGCCTGAAGGTCATTTCTGGCTGGGGGCAAACTACGGAGGTGAGGCAGCGCACAGCACTCTTTCCAATCTCTCCAGTTTTCAGGACATCAAGCGCGAAATGGAGGCGGTTTTGAAGATCGAAGCGAGCTATCAGGGTTACAGCGCTTATGTCGGTCTGGGCAGGTTATATCTACAGGCTCCAAAAGTTCTCGGCGGCGACGTTAACAAGGCGATTGAGTACCTGGAAAAGGGCATCAAACTCAATCCCAATAATTCAGTCATGCGTTTGTACCTGGCTCAAGCGTACGAAGCCGCCAATCGAAACGCCGACGCAAAGAAGCAGATTGAGACGATAAATACACTAACGCCCGACGCGATGTACGTAGCGGAGCACAAAGACGCTGTCGTAAAAGCGAAAAAACTGCTCGCGAAGATTGAAGCTGAGAGATAGGTAACACGGATCAACGCGGAAAGAAATCCGGATTTTATCCGTGTCATCTGTGGTTGGTTTTTTGTCTGATCTCTTCGAGCGTGCGTTTGTGTTGCTCGAGTTTCTGGCCTGCTTCGCCGAGTTTACCCTGTGACGTCAAGCGCTGATAGTCCTCAAACTCATGGATAGCGCGGTTTACAAGCTGCTGTAGATCTGCGGCAGGCGTTGCAGATGGCGTCGGCTGTTGAGGTTGCGCGCCCGATTCCGCTGGCGCGGAAGGTTTGGTTGCAGCCTCGCCGAACAGACTGTTCATTGCCTCATTAAACGACTGTCCATAACCAAGTTTTTCCTGAGTTGCCAGAACCACGAGGCGCAACTCCGGCATCGGACTCCGCTCAGCCTGCAAATAGATCGGTTCTACAAACATCAGCGATCGCCCGATCGGTATCACTAGCAAATGACCACGAATCACGCGCGAACCCTGCTGGTTCCAAAGTGTGAACTGCCCGGAGAGCTGAGCGTTTTGATCGATGCGTGCTTCGATCTGGACCGGTCCATCAATGAGTCTTGATTTCGGAAAGTTATAGACCAGCAACTTGCCGTATTGCTCACCGTCGCTGCGGCCGGCCATCCAGCCGATCATGTTGTTTCGGTTTGCCGGTGTGAATGGCAGGATCAGCACAAACTCATTATTCTTCTGCTCGCCCGGCAACTGCATCAACACGTAGTACGGGTCGATGGCTTCGCCGACCTTCTCGCTTTTATCGTTGACCGTGATACGTTGCGCAATGCTCCAAACGTCTTCACGCTGAAAGAACACTTTTGGATTCTGCGTATGATACAGACTGTAAACCTCTCCCTGAGCACGGATCAGAGTTTCCGGATAACGCACATGCGCGCGCAGGTCGGGAGGCATCTGTGTCGCGTCCTGGAACAGATTTGGAAAGATGCGTCGATAAGCAGCGAGAATCGGATCAGCGGCGTCGAAAACATAGAAACTGGCAGTTCCGTTGTAAGCATCGATAACGACTTTTACGCTGTTGCGAATGTAATTTAGCGAATTGCCGGCGACATCGTGATGCGTTGAGTAAGGGTAGTACGATGATTCCGTAAACGCATCGATCATCCAGAAGAGGCGCCCATCATTCGAAACAACGATGTATGCATCTTTGTCATAGGTGAGAAACGGGGCGACACCGTTCACGATCTCACGAATGTTTCGATTGATCAGGACGCGACTGTCACTCGTGACCGCATCTGAGAACGGCAGTCTTGAAAGATCGCCGACGCCCCACGCGAGCAACATGCGCCGCAAACGGTTTCCTATCGGTATTCCACCCGTACCCTGGTAAGTCGTGGTGGCATTTGTGTCGCCCTGCGGATAATCAAACTCCTGCTGTTTCGTCTTCACGTAGACGTAACGATCGGTGAGTTCGCCAAAATAGATCTCGGGACGTGTGACTTTAACCTCGCCTTCAACCGGCATGTTTGACACGACAAACTGCGGTAGTCCTTCGGGTGTGAATCCGTTGGCGCTGTTCATTGTGACGCCGTATCCGTGCGTATAAGTCAGCCTTTCGTTGACCCAGTTCCGCGACGACGCAGGTAGTTTCGAGTCATTAATCTCACGCGGCGCGATCATCATCTGACGCAGCTGGCCCGCCATCGTATAACGATCGACATCGACATCAGGGAAGTCGTAGTAAGTGCGGATTGCTTGAATCTGCCGTAGCGTGTCTTGTAATGCACGCCAGTCCCACAGTCGGATGTTTTCGAGACTCTGGCGATTGTTTGGCAAGTCGAGCGCGGCCGCGGAGTTTTCTGCTTCATAGTCGCGCAGCTCAAGCTGGTCGAGTCCAAAACCCCTTCGCGTCCACTCGAGGTTGTGGCTGATATAAGGCGTTTCGCGGTCGAGTTCGTTGGGCTTAACGATAAAACTCTGAATGTAAGAAGGAATCAGAGCGATTCCGATTATGTAAGCTGCAAGCGGCAGCGCCAGCGCGATCAGCAAGAGACTGAAGCGTCGCACGCTAAAAGCATTAACAACGAGAATGATCGCCGCGATAATCAGGATGACGCTGACGATCAGCAGCGCCGGCAAAGTGTAATGCGCTTCTGCGTACGTGGCTCCCGAAAAAACCGGGTGGTCTTCCCATAGAAAAGGGAAACGCGAAAGATATGTCTTCCAGCTAATGGCCAGAAGAAAAAGCGCGAGTGCGCAACACACACCTCGAAATGCAGCTCCGGAAGACCAGCGGACGGTTGGTTTAAGGACTGTTTGCGGCAGGCCAAGTAACGAATACGCCACTGCTGCGCACAGGATGATAAACGTCACACCCAGCAGCCAGGAACTAAGCAACTCGTAAAACGGTAACGAAAAGAGATAGAAGCCGAGTGACTTTCCGAAAATCGGATCGGAAACGTTGGTGGCCGGCTGATTCCAGTAGAGCGCAAATTGCCGCCAGTTGTCTTTCAAGCCAAAGCCGAAGATCAGTCCGAAGACTGCGGCGATTATCCAGCCCAGCGGTCTGATGATCTTCGCCGGCGAGAATTGAAACGGTTGATTGTTGAGGATAATGGTTCGCTTCTCGAAGGCATAAGCGCCAAACAGTTTCTGAAAGAGCAGGAACGTAGCGCTCAATAAACCAGCCGTGAGTACAGCAGACCCGGCAAAGAGTGCGATTTTTAGTTTGAAGATGTACCAGTAGACAGAAGAATAGCCGAGCGAGTCGAACCAGAGCGCCGAAATGTAGATTGAAACGATTCGCGAGAACGAAAGCAGCAGCACCGCCGCGGCGACGACGATCCAGATTTTCAGGCGACGCCGTTTACGTGGTCCAACATCGATCACTTCCGGCTCTCGGGGGTGACTGCTCATGCGTGTATCTTGCCACAGATTTACACAGATAAACACCGTCAGACCCGCCTTTCACGTCATCCGTGTAATCCGTGTTTATCTGTGGCTCCTGTTACTCGTGTATAATCGCCGGAGTGTTGACACCGGAAACAGTTTTACAGGGTCGCTATCGCATCGTGCGCCAACTCGGGCAGGGTGGCATGGGTGCGGTCTACGAAGCCGTCGATCAGCGTCTCGATACCACCGTTGCTCTCAAAGAAACGCTGTTTTCGGACGAACGGCTGCGCAAGCAATTCGAACGCGAGGCGAGGCTGCTTGCTCGTTTGCATCATCCTGCGCTACCGCGTGTCAGCGACCATTTTTCTGAAGGCGATGGACAGTTTCTCGTGATGCAGTTTATCCCCGGCGATGATTTGTCGGAGATGATGACTCGCAAGCGAAGCTCGTTTCCCGCAAACCAGGTGTTGACCTGGGCGGACCAGTTGCTTGACGCGCTCGATTACCTGCACACGCAGGACCCGCAGATAGTTCATCGTGATATCAAACCGCAAAATCTGAAGCTCACGTCGCGGGGTCAAATCATCCTGCTCGATTTTGGTCTGGCAAAGGGACAAGCTGGCGAGATCTCTCGTGTCACAACGGCCGCCAGCATTTTCGGTTACACGCCAAACTACGCGCCGTTGGAACAGATTCAGGGATTGGGAACTGACTCACGCAGCGATCTTTACTCTCTTGGCGCAACTATTTATCACCTGATTACAAACGTGAAGCCGCCGGATGCGTTGACTCGTGCTGCCGCACTCGTCAATGGTCAGCCCGATCCGCTGCAAAAAGCGAGCGACTTGAATTCAGTGATAGCGCCGGAACTGGACCATGTGCTGGCGAAGGCGATGGCACAAAATCGCGAACAGCGATACGCCAGTGCAGCGGAGATGCGCAAAGCGTTGCACGGTACCGAACAGGCTTCAACTGTCGTCGAACGCGGTGAAGCACAGACGGTTCTATTCCCACCTCCACCAAACACGGTTGCGGTTCCAACACAGACAGTGGCGACACCCAACACCGTTGCTGCCACCGGCGAGACCACGGTCGTGCGACGCAAGGAGACTGGGCCAAGAAGCTTGTTTCCCATCGCTATCTCGGCGGCAGTACTGATTCTCGTTGCCTGCGGTGCGCTGGGTTTCTACGCCTTACAAAAGCGTAACGACAACGTAACTCAGATGGCGACGGAAACTCCCACTCCGATCGGCGGTCTCACCACTACGTCCTCTCCCAGTCCGGAAGCAACTGCATCTGCGGAAGCAAGCCCCGAGGCTACAACGGCTCCTAAGAAGACTGAAAAAACTCCGCGGAACGAAGAACCGAAAAAAGAGGCCACACCAAAACCGGAGACGAGTGTTGAGGCCGAAACTCAGGGACATGAAGAGCAGCCGCCGCCGGATGTGCCGGTGCCACCCGACTTTGATGGGCCAAATCGTCCGCGTCGTCAGGGAACCAGAGTCTTTCCGGGCGGTGTCGTGATACGTAATTTTCCTGACGGTTCGCAAATAATTACAATGCCGGATGGAATGCGAGTGATGGTGACGAAAGATGGAAAACGCACAGTCCTGAATCCGCCACGTCAGCGTCGTCGAGCCACTTCAGTGCCTGGGCCTTCGCCACAAGAAGAATAGTAGCCACAAAAAGGCACAAGAAGCACAAGAAGAAAAGTTGTGGTTCTTGTAATGAATGAGGAAAAGTCAATGAAGTCGAAAACTACACGTGTAATCTTTGCGCTGCTTGCGTTATGTATCTCTCTTGCGATGATCGGACCGGCCGGTGCTGTCAGGGCGACGAGTGAAAGGGCGATCCCGTCCAACATTAGAATCACTCCGCCGGCGCCGACATTCGACGACAAAGACCGTCTCGCCGAGTTGATGCAGAGACGGGAACGAGTAGCGCAGAGCGTCGGCCCGCAGTCGTTCATCATTCTGTTCAGCACAGAGCCGAGGGTTTATGCGAACGATGTCGACTATCCTTACCGGCAGGAGAATAATCTCTACTATCTCACCAACCTGAAACAGAAAGGCGCGACGCTCGTGCTGCTGCCGGGTAACACTAAGCTGCGTGAGATTCTTTTCATGCCACGCCGGAATCCAGCCGCGGAAACATGGACCGGTCACATGTACAGCGCAGAAGAAGCGAATCAGCTTTCCGGCGTCCGAGAGATATGGAACTCCAGCGAGTTTGATTCATTCATCAAAGCGTTGCGCAATCGTCAGCCTTATCGTCCCAAGCCCGAAAACATTTTTATGTCTGATCTGCCGAAGGAGATGCCGTTAACCAACGATCACGGCTACGCGGCGCTGTTCGATGCGGCTGCAAAGGGTGAAGCTGGACTGTTTATGCTGATGCCGGGCCAGGGCGAGAGTCGTGAATACAAGCAGGAACAGCGTTTTGCTGCCGACTGGGCCAGCACGGCCTCCGGCTACAGCATCAAAAACGCGTGGCCCATTTTCACGCAGATGCGTCTTGCGAAATCGCCGATGGAGTTGCGACTTCTTCAGCATGCAATCGATATCAGTACCGAAGCGCACCAGCGCGCGTGGGCAGCCGCAGGCGATGCGAAGTGGGAATACGAAGTAGATGCAGTGATGGCTTATACGTTTAAGCTGCGCAACGCGGACAACTGGGGCTATCCGGACATCGTAGGCTGCGGTCCAAACGCAACCACGCTGCACTACGTTGAATCGCAGGGACCAGTGAAGCAGGGAGACTTGCTGTTGATGGACGTCGGCGCCGAATACGATCACTATACCGCCGACATCACCCGCACGTTCCCTGTTAACGGGAAGTTTTCACCGGCCCAGGCCGCGATCTACCAGATTGTTTACGACGCGCAGGAAGCCGTGGCAAAGGCGTCTAAACCCGGCGCTACGTTGTCAGATGTGAATCGTGTGGGAACCGAGGTCGTAAAAGAAGGTCTTTTGAAACTCGGACTCATCACCGATCGCAATTCAATGCAGCATCGCATTTGGTTCATGCATGGAACCTCTCACTGGTTGGGCATGAACGTTCACGACGTTGGTGGTCCGGCGAAGTTTGTTCCGGGAGCAGTGTTTACCAACGAACCGGGAATTTACATTCGACCTGATGCGTTGGATCAGATGCCGTTCGGTTGGAAGCAGGAAGACTGGGAGGCTTTCAAAACTGCGGTTCGGCCGGCGTTTGAAAAGTACAAAGGGATGGGCGTCCGAATCGAAGATGACATGGTAATTACAGCCGACGGTGTCCGCTGGATGTCCGAAGCGTTGCCACGAAAGATGAGCGACATCGAGGACTTCATCGCCAAAGCGCGCCGCCAATCCGAGTAAAGCCATCCACAGATTACACAGATTATTTCTGTAATCTGCGGATAGTTCTTTGTAGCCACCCTGAGAACCACCTCAGGGCTGTTCGAAAAAAGCCGTGCTGCGGCGGTGGCTCACCCACCGCCGTCTTTGCTTCTGCAGCCAAACTCGTGAAGAACTGCGTGGCCATCATCTTCGCAGTTCCCTGAATCATGCGCTGGCCCACGCTCGCGATCGTTCCACCTACCTGCACGTCGGCGGTGTAATTCACCTTAGTCCCGTTTTCTGTCGCAGCCAGGTCCAGATCACCCGCACCTTTAAGAAATCCCGGGGCGCCTTTGCCATCGACGACGATGCGTAGATGTTCTGGCTCGCGCAAATCTTCGAGACGGGCAGTCCCGTTGAAAACTCCCTTAATCGAACCGACTCCCGTCCTGATTGTCGCGGCAAAAGTGTTTTCTGCGGTCCGCTCGAGTTTTTCGCATCCCGGAATACAACGTTGCAACACCTCCGGGCTGACAAGGCATTGATAGACGCGTTCGCGAGGAGCGCCGAGTTCGTGAGAGCCTTCCAGTTTCACCGCACGCGAGCCTTCGCAGCTTGAATCGCACGTCGTGTGTGCACCTGCGCAAGATGACAACGATAGTCACTTGAGGCGTAGAGATCCGAGTTAGGATCGATGCCATCGCATACATGCGCGACAGCGGCGTCGATCGCATTGTCATCGAGGTTCGTTCCTGCCAGTGCAGCTTCGACGCCCTGGGCGCGATAAGCCTTAACGCCAACACCGGTGACACCGATACCAGCCGACTTGCAGGATCCATCGTCATTCAACTTCAGATTAACTGCTATGCCGACAACGGCAAATCCGGAAGCTGGGTGAGGCACTTTCTGGTAAGCGTGGCCAAACTTCCCACTCGGCTTGCTAATACGAATTTCGCGCAGTATCTCGCCCGGCTGAAGGTCCGTTGTGAGCAGATCGACGAAGAAGTTCTCAGCTTTAACTACTCGTTCTCCGTTTGGTCCAACCAGGACAAGGCCGGCATCGAGTGCGAGAGCGGCAGCAGGCCAGTCGCCTGCCGGATCGGAGTGAGCAATACTCCCACCGATTGTCCCTTTATTGCGCACCTGCACGTCGCCGATACTCTTCGCACATTCGGGCAGGAGTGGACAAATCTGTTTCAGTAGATCAGACGACTCCAACTGATAGTGAGTTGTCGTTGCTCCGATAAGGATCTGATCGCCTTCTTCTCGGATGTACGCGAGCGATTTGATGCGCGCGATGTCCACGAGCAACTGTGGTTGCGCGAGCCTCAGTTTCATGGCCGGAATCAGACTATGGCCACCGGCGAGAATCTTTGCGCCATCGAGATCGCTGTTCAGCAGCGCAACCGCCTCATCGAGAGTTGCGGGCGCCTTATAGTCAAATTGTGCAGGAATCATGATCTACTCCTCTGATCCGTGTTTATCTGCCTTTCAAGGTCCGCGTCTATCAGTGTGACGCGTTGATGATCCGCCAGATATTCTCAGGCTTGATCGGCATATCGAGATGTTTGACTCCAAACGGCGCGAGCGCGTCGACAATCGCACCGACAATCGCGGGCGTCGCGCCAATCGTTCCAGCTTCGCCGACACCTTTAACGCCGAGTGGATTAACCGGCGACGGAGTCTCCGTGCGATCGAGTTCAAAATTGGGAACGTGCGATGCGCGTGGCACTGCGTAATCCATCAGTGTGCCGGTGAGGAGTTGTCCCTGTTCGTCATACACCACTTCCTCAAACATTGCCTGTCCGATCGATTGCACGATGCCGCCGTGAACTTGTCCGTCAACCAGCAACGGATTAATCACCTTTCCGCAATCATCAACCGCGACGTATCGTAGGAATTTTATGTCTCCGGTTTCTCGATCGACTTCAACGACACAAATGTGGGTGCCGAACGGGAAGGTGAAGTTCTTTGGTTCAAAAAAGTAAGTGGCGGAAAGACCTGGCTCGGTGTCGGGTGGTAATTCCTTAGCGAGGTGCGCGGCGAGTGCGATGTCTTGAATCGTCAGACTCGTTTTGCCTTCAGTCTGCGGTTCCGGGAGTGCGCCTGCAGGGGCTTCGCCTACTGGCACGACCGGCTCCGACGTGCCGGTTGCGCTCGCAGCCGCGGCTGCCTGAAGCGAATATTTCCCACCTTCGAACGAGACGCGGGATGCATCTGCCTGGAGCATGTGCGTCGCGATCTTGTGCGCTTTCTCTTTGAGCTTTTGGATCGCCACGAAAACTGCCGTGCCGCCTACAGCAGTGGCGCGACTGCCAAACGTGCCAATGCCGTATTGAACAATTCCTGTGTCGCCGTGGATGACTGTCACGTCGTTGATATTCACGCCCAGCTCATCAGCCGCGATCTGCGCGAACGAAGTTTCCTGTCCCTGGCCATGAGGAGAGGCGCCAGTCAACACAGTCACTTTTCCAGTCGGTTCGATGCGAACTGTCGCGCTCTCCCAGCCGCCGGCAGGCATTGCCTGTGATGGACCAAGCGCGCAGATTTCGACATACGTGGAAACGCCGATGCCGATCAAGCGACCTTCTTCGCGCGCTTTCTTCTGCTCTGCGCGAAGTGCTTTGTAATCGATGATCTGTTGTGCCTTGTTAAGTGCGGCTTCGTAGTCGCCACTGTCGTAATCCAGACCGGTAGCAGTGTGGAAAGGAAACTCTTCCGGCGCCGGAAAGTTTTTGCGACGCACTTCCGCCGGGTCCAGTCCTAACTCCGCGGCGATAAGATCAAACACGCGCTCTACGACGTAGGTAGCTTCAGGACGGCCGGCGCCGCGATAAGCGTCTGTGGCCATCTTATTCGTGAAGCACGCGGTAATATTCATCTGAATCGCAGGAATCCTGTAAGCGCCGGAGAGCATTAATCCGGTCAATGTCGGAATGGCCGGCGTAAGCAGTTGGTGGTACGCCCCCATGTCAGCAAAGACGCTATAGCGCAGACCAAGAACGGTGCCGTCGTTTTTGATCGCGACTTCGATATCGCCGACCTGTCCGCGCCCGTGAATCGTCGCCTGCATGTTTTCACGCCGGGTTTCGATCCACTTGACTGGTTTGCCGAGCTGCATCGAAATCCAGCCGAGCAGCGCTTCCTCAGCGTAAACGTTGAGTTTGGATCCGAAGCCGCCGCCGACTTCCGGTGTGATGACCCGCAACTTGTTTTCGGGAATTCCGATCATGATGGCAACCTGTGTGCGCATCAGGTGCGGAATCTGTGTTGACGACCAGATCGTTAGCTCCTCTTCGCCGGGGAAGTAACGAGCGAGCACACCGCGTGGCTCCATCGCAATGGGCGCGAGTCGTTTGTGCAGCACGCGTTGTTTCACGGTGCGATCGGCGGCTGCGAAAGCCGCGTCAATGTCGCCTTCTCCGGACGTTAACCTGTAAGCAATGTTGTCGTTGAAGCCTTCATGAATGACTGGACCACCCGCCGCGGCTGCCTCGACGTCAGTGACAACAGGCAACTCCTCGTAATCAACCATCACGAGATCGACGGCATCACGTGCCGCATAGCGATCGGTTGCTACTATCGCCGCAACCGGATGGCCCACGAAGTAAACCTTATTCGTCGCCAGCACACGATGGTCCGGAACTTTGAGGTCGGGAAGAGCGCCGGCACACGGCACTGGCCCGATTTTTTCGGACACATCTTTTCCTGTGTAAACAGCGACGACACCAGGAGCCGCGAGTGCGGCCGAAGTATCGATACTGCTGATCTTCGCATGCGCATAGATCGAACGGACAAAGGCAACATGAAGCGTGCCCGGAAGAGCGATGTCGTCGACGTAATGCGCGAGTCCGCGGATTAAACGCGGATCTTCAGTACGCTTTACTCGTTTGCCAACATACTTGTTTGTCATACCTTCTTCTCCCATAAACACGGATCGATCCGTAAACAATCCGCGTTTATCTGTGGCCTGCTTTCTTGGCAGCGTATTGCACCGCTTCGATGATGTGCTGATACCCGGTGCAACGACAGAGATTGCCTTCGAGGCCATGACAAATCTCTTCTCGCGACGGATCGGCGTTTCGTTCGAGCAACTGCGCCGCAGTAACGATCATGCCTGGCGTGCAATAACCACACTGCAGTCCGTGTTTCTCCCAGAAACCCTCCTGGACCGGATGCAGTTCGCCGTTTTTGGCGAGTCCCTCGATGGTCGTGACTGAAGAGCCATCGGCCTGGACAGCAAACATGGTGCAGGATTTCACCGCCTGTCCGTCGAGCATCACGGTGCACGCGCCGCAGAGCGATGTTTCACAGCCGACGTGGGTGCCGGTCAGTTCCAAAACATCTCGCAGGTAATGAACGAGAAGCATGCGTGGTTCGACCTCGTCAGCACGAGAGACACCATTCACGTTCAGATTGATAGCCTTTTTCATGAGCTACCTCGCTTTTTGATTCAATGGTTGAGCTTGGTTCTTTGAGCTTTGTACTTTGTCTTTTGTATTTGGTCAACGCCAGGTGAAGGCCTAACCAGGTACAAAGCACTAAGTACAAACCCCAGTTCTAGACAGTCGCCTTATGAATTCGTCGCTTCAAGCGGTGGATGGTCCGGCGGACCACTTTGAGTTGAGCGTGATCGTGGGCTGCGATGGCCGCTGCTCTTTGCGTCTTTAGTTCGCGTATACGCGATTTGATCACTGATTTGTCGATGCCGACTACGTCGTGATGCTCGTGTTGGATACCCAGTGCTCTGGCGAGCGCCACGACGAGGTGTTCTTTGTTCATTTGGGTATAGCCCTGCACCGCCTCGTGCTCGGAACCCTTCGCCATTTCGCGTAGTTCTGCGAGCGTCTTGTGTCTAAGTTGTTCGTATGTTAACTCCGCCATGGGAAGCTCCTGTTTCAGTGCTGTTTTACTTCGTCAAAAATCTGATTGAGATGATGCTGCAAGTGGTCCACGTAATCGCGAATGAGATATTCGAGCGTGGTCGATTCATTCTTGTTCACAAGATTGAATGCGATTTGATCGAGCGTGTGCGGTGAGCGCGGTTTCGTTAGCACGTCTCCCGGGATTACTGAAGCCGCATGCGCCAAATGAAGATTGTACGCGCCCCAGAGCTGGATCACATCCGGCCACGATTCGTCACGATACTTTTGCGAACTCACCCACTGGTTCTGCTCGTAACCCGGAAAGACAAGGTCGTCAGTAAACTGCGCGCGCACAAAACGCTGGTGATTGTTTGCCGCTGAGTCGATTAAGTGACCCAGAACCTCGATCGGCGCCCAATCGTCGGTTGACAGCCGGCGCCGGCTTTGCTCGCCTGGTATCTCTCTCAGCCGTGCGGTCGCGCTCACGATAATGTCGCGAAAGTCGTTTAGAAAGCCTTCGAAGCTCTTTGGGGTTGACATGGAATGTTGATAATAGGATCTTCTCGCGTCAGGGCGCAAAGGCCAGGGTGTTCTTGACTCAAACTTGGCAAACCTTTAGTTTGCACTTTGCCCGGAAGACTTCAACCTCGGAGACCTCGCAAAAATGAAACAACATTTCCTTCGGACGCCCCTGCACGTTCTGGCGTGTTCTTTCCTGGTACTTGTGCTCTTTGCGGTGAGCGCGGTGGCCCAGGAAGCGACGGCTTCGAAAGAAAAAGATCTCTATAACCAACTTAAAGCATTTTCACTTTCGGGTAGCGTGATGGAGCTCAAAGGCGTCGTACTCAAACGAGTTCGAACGCAGATCACGCTGGACGGCACTGTTTATCTCAGTCAGCCAGTCGATGGAAAAATTACCGGCGCCGTCTTCATCGGCGAAGGGAAGTTTTTTGCCGAACCTCCATCCAACGACTTCGAAAAGGCCAACGTCAAACGCCTCCTCGGTACCGAGATAATCGAGTCTGATTTCAAAACCGCCATCTTCAGGTTCACCGACAATACAGCCGTCCAATTTGGTGAACTCTCTGCGAACGGCACTCCAAACGACCGCGCTCAAAAACTCGCACGTGAGACTGATGAACGCATGTTGCGCGAGACTGGTGCGAATCTCCCGGCGCGTCTGGCGATTTCATTGTTGAATGCAGAAAACCCCGGCTTCTTCTTTGCCGCTTTTGACGGTGGTAAGCGTGGTCGATTCTCAATGCTTCTCGATTACCAGAATCGCATTCCAGTCGCTAACTTCGATATCAACGCGGGAGAAAAAGGACTGCTTTGGTCATACAACTCTGATGTCTATAACGCGGAAGTTTGGCTGGCTTTTTATTCCGATGAAGACTATGCGCGCAACGCCGTCGAGTATTCCGATGCGAACGATCAAATCACTATCAAACACTACCGCATGGAGGTAGATGTGCGGTCGCCCAAGGACCGGCTCCAACTCAACGCGCACATCGAGGCATTACCCCTTCAACCAAATGTCAGGGCTATAGCATTCAGGATTGGCGAAGGTCTGGGAGAGTTTGAAAATCAGCGTCTCAAGAAACAGCTGCGCATCACTTCAGTTAGACGCGGTGACGCGGAAGTTGCGGCTGTTCAGGAGAATTGGGAAGGCGGGTTCACAGTGTTACTGCCCGCCGCTCTCAAGGCCAACGAAAAACTCGAGCTGGACATGAAGCTCGAAGGCGATTTCATGCGTGACGCAGAAGTTGTAAACGACTGCTACTATCCGCGCTCTAACACGTCCTGGTACCCGCGACATGGTTATCTTAATCGCTCAACGTTCGATCTGACATTCCGGCATCCCAAAAGGCTGCACGTCGCCAGTGTTGGCGCACGCACTAGCGAGGAATCCGACGCGGAAGACAAGGACGCTCTGGTCTCCAAATACCAGATGCCGCTTCCTGTTTCATTCGTAACCTTCGCTCTTGGTCCATTCAAACGTTATAACGATTCGATCAAGTGGGAAAAAGGTAATGCTCCTACGCCACTCGAATTCAACTCACTTCCCGGTGACTACCTCCCAATAAAGGAAGATTTTATTCTGGCGGAGCTCAATAATTCGGTCAGATACTTCACGGTACTCTTTGGGGACTACCCGTATCCTGCCTTTGGCGCCGCATTTCATCCGTTTGGATTTGGGCAAGGGTTTCCGTCGCTGCTGATGATTCCACCAGCAGATCGCGCAAGTAAATACACCTATCAATTCATTGCTCACGAAACTGCACACCAGTGGTGGGGAAATATTGTGGCGTGGCGTTCGTACCGAGATCAGTGGCTCAGTGAAGGTTTCGCTGAATACTCCGGCATTCTCTATACGGGATTACGAGAGAGTCCGGGGGCGAAAAACGAGCTCCTGGGACGTTTGCGATCGTCTCTCAAGGACGCTCCGATCACGACAACTGGCATTGGTAAAGGCCGGTTGGTTGATGTTGGTCCAATCATTCTGGGCCATCGTCTTAACACCAGTAAGACACTGGGAGCTTACCAGGCTCTCATTTACAACAAAGGCGCGCTGGTCCTGCGCATGCTGCACTTCATGCTGAGCAACCCGAATACTGGCGACGGCCAGCCGTTTTTCGACATGATGACAGACTTTGTGCAGCGTTACCGTAACCAGACGGCTTCGAGCGATGACTTTCGCGCAGTCGCCAACGAACACTTCGCACGGTCTCCCATTGCAAAGAAATATGGCATGACGAATTTGAACTGGTTGTTCTACCAGTCCGTTTACGAGACCGCGCTACCATCATACGAGTTGCAGTACAAACTGGAAGATCAGCCCGACGGGAAAATTCTGATTTCGGGTACGATTACCCAGCAGAATGCGCCTGAAAATTGGGTGATGATTCTGCCGGTGAAGCTTTCTTTTGGCGGCAAGCAGGAGGCAATGGGAACGGTCTTGGTTCAAGGGCCTTCGAGTCCGTTTCAAATAAAATTACCAATGCGTCCGAACAAGGTCGAGCTCGATCCGGATCGCTGGATCCTGTCGGAGAAGGTTTCGTCGAAGGGCAACTGATCGAACGGCTGATGGATTCTTAACCATTAGTTGGAACCGGGTAAGGGAGTTGTTCGTTTAGGTGACATGCGTTTGCTGTTGCGTCTTACGAAAGTCTTCATCGTGGTGGTGGTTACGTTGTTGGTGCTCTTCGCCACGGGTATTTCGGACAGGTTGTTCTTCTACGCTCGCGTCGCAAAGCTCTACACACAATCTCCCGACACCCGGATCGCAATGCCATTAGAAGACATCTCCAAAAAGAAAGTCGCCGATACATGGCAGGCGCCGAGAGGTGTTGGACGGCGTCATGAAGGGCAGGACATCTTCGCGCCACGAGGCACTCCGATCCTTTCAGCCACCAACGGCTATATCTACAAGATCGGTGAAAACAATCTCGGTGGGCAGACAGTTTCAGTGATCGGTTCAGGCGGCCGAGTTTACTACTACGCACATCTTGACTCATACGCGAAGGGAATTGCAGTAGGCGATCGTGTTTCCAGGCGAACTGTTCTGGGTTACGTCGGCACAACCGGGAATGCACAAGGCACGCCTCCTCATCTTCATTTCGGTATTTACACCTGGACTGGCGCAATCAATCCTCTGCCGCTGTTAACGGATCGCGTCGCACCGACTGTGACTACCGTGAAGCCGAAAGAAAGCAAAGCCAAAGGAACCCTCGTCAGCCGAAAAGCCTGAGTACATTCAAGCGCGGATATCTGTGTTACGGATTGACTCCCTCCCGCCGTTCAGCTTATTGTTTCCGCCAGTTCAACTAGTCTTGTCGTCCGTTAAAAGCGACAAATTCCATTGGTAAACTGGAAGGAGCTAACGCATGCGAATGCGATCCCGGTATCTCCCTGTCTCGATTCTTGTTCTGACATTAACTATCTGCGTATTCATTTTGGCGCCTCGATCACAGGCGACGAATTCGCCTCAGGATCCTCCAGCAGCACCTGCGGGAGGCGGTCCCGGTCAGGATCGTCCTGGTCGTCCCGATCAGTCACCTGAACCCAGACCATATGAGCGCGTGATCACGAAAGAAGCAAAGTCTGACGAAGGCGTTTTCACGATTCACACGATCAAGGAAAAGGTTTACTACGAAATTCCGAAAAGCGAACTCGGCAAAGAGTTTTTATGGGTCAGCCAGATTGCGAGGACGACGCTGGGCGTCGGCTATGGTGGGCAGGCTGCCGGCAATCGAGTCGTGAAATGGGAACGTAAAGGCAATCGCATCCTGCTGCGAAGCGTCTCCTATGACGTTGTCGCGGATCCAAAGCTTCCTGTGTCTCGCGCGGTCTCGGCGTCAAATAACGACACGATCATCATGGCTTTCAACCTCGAGGCTATCGGAAAAGACGATTCGGCTGTAATCGATGTTAGTCGCTTGTTCACGACCGAGGTCACGGAGTTCAGTGCACGGACGCGGCTTCGTGCTCGTGGCTTCGACGCGACCCGGTCTTTCATCGAAAAGACTAAGTCATTTCCAACCAATATCGAAGTCGAAGTTTCGCAGACCTACACGTCTCCACCGGATATGAATCCTGGCGGTGGCGGCGGTGGACCACAACCACCAACTCCGCCGAATCCCTTCGCTCAGGGCATGCGCGCCGGCACAAACGCGACTGTGGTCATGCACTACAGTATGGTCAAGTTGCCTGAGAAACCGATGATGCCGCGTCTTTTTGACGAGCGCGTCGGATATTTCACCGTGCGAAAGTTGGACTACGGTGTTGACGAACACCGCGCGCCGCAACGCACTTACATCACCCGCTGGCGTCTGGAAAAGAAAGATCCAAACGCCGAACTCTCAGAACCAGTAAAGCCGATTGTTTATTACGTCGATCCAGCAACACCGACCAAATGGATTCCATGGATCAAAAAGGGAATTGAGGACTGGCAGCCGGCTTTCGAGGCCGCCGGTTTCAAGAACGCGATCATTGCTAAGGAAGCGCCGTCGAAATCTGAAGATCCATACTGGGATCCTGAAGACGCTCGCTACTCGGTAATTCGTTATCTACCCTCGACGATCGAGAATGCATCCGGACCGCACGTCAGTGATCCACGTACCGGCGAAATACTCGAGTCAGACATTCAGTACTACCACAACGTGATGAACCTCGCGCGGGATTGGTACTTCCTGCAGGTTGGCCCACTCGATCCGCGTGCCAGGAAGCTTCCGCTTCCGGACGATCTGATGGGCCGGCTGGTCGAGTACGTGATTGCACACGAAGTCGGACACACGCTCGGCTTCCAACACAACATGAAGGCGAGTGCAACGTATGCGGCCGATAAAGTTCGTGATCCGCAGTGGCTCAAGACGATGAGTCATACGCCGACGCTCATGGATTACTCTCGCTTCAACTACGTAGCTCAGCCGGAAGACAACATTCCGGTCGAAGCGCTCATTCCCGGAATTGGTCCATACGACAAGTGGGCCACGATGTGGGGCTACAAACCGATTCCGAGTGCCAAGACTGCCGACGACGAGAAGAAAACCCTCGACGAGTGGGCCAGGGAACAGGATGCAAAACCGTATTTGCGCTTCTCCACAGCTGATGCTCGTGGCTCTGATCCAGGCGAGAACACCGAAGCGGTCGGTGATGCTGACGCCGTTGCTTCGACCGCGCTCGGCATCAAAAACCTGAAACGTGTCGCCGACATGCTGCTTCCGGCTACGTCGCATCCGGGCGATCCTTACGACGATCTGGAAGAACTGTATGGCCGCATGTTGGGCCAATGGGCTACGGAGTTAAATCACGTCACTGGTATTGTGGGCGGCTTCAACTCGCAACAGAAACATGCCGGGCAGGACGGAGTGCGCTTCGTTATCGTTCCGAAAGAACGCCAGGCTGCGGCAGTGCGCTTTCTCAACGAGAATGCGTTTGCAACGCCGACCTGGGCAGTTAAAGCTGATATTCTGCGTCGCATTGAAGCGGCGGGCGCCCTGGCGCGAGTGAATGCGGCCCAGGAACGAGTTCTTAACTCGCTGCTGAGCAACACACGCTTCGACCGTCTGGTTGAGCAGGAGGCAATCGATGGTATGGCGTCGTACAAGCCGGCCGACTTCATGGCCGACGTCAGGCGCGGCATCTGGAGTGAAATCGAAGGTGCTGGCCCGATCAAGATCGACGTCTACAGACGCAACCTGCAGAACTCGTACATCGACTTGCTCTCGAACAAGTTGAATGGAAGACCAGCGGTTACAGACGACTATCGGGCGTTGATTAAAGCTGAGCTTCGAGATTTGAGTGCGGCGATTGGAACGGCGAGTACTCGAGCCACCGATCGGCAAACACGCGCGCATCTTGCCGATGCACGCGATCAAATTGCGAAGGCGTTGGATCCGAAGTTTGCATCGCCGGCGCCGGCCACTCCAACAAATCCGTTTGGGTTCGACGATGAGTTTAAGTTCAACTCAGATTCGAGCTCCGGCTCATTGGAAAACTTCGATCCGCGTGACTGCTGGCCGGATTACGCTGTTCGAATCAGGCCACGGAAAGAGTACTAGTCCCGCCTTCAAAAAGGCACAAAAAGCACAAACGAGCTTGTTCAGGCGTTTGTGCTTTTTTGTGGTCTATTCGTAACTCAAGGCTTCTACGGCATCCTGTCGTGCTGCTCGCAATGCGGGGTACAAGGCGCCGATGCTGCCGCCGAGCAAACCGACGGCCAACGAGATCAGCACCCACCGTGGTTCGATCTCAATCGTCAAGCTCGTGGTTCGCGTTACGATGAGTTGTGCGAGCATTGTCAATAACACTCCAACTACAACGCCAAGCACACTCACGATAATCGCTTCCTGCTCGATCACCCACGCAATTGAAGTTTTCGACATGCCAAGCGATTTGAGAATGCCAATCTGCCTGGTGCGCTCCGTCACCGTCGTGTACATCGCGAGTAGAATAACCAGCACACTGATAGCCGCTGCGACGCCGACTACGACCTTGATGAACACATTGAGCGCTGGAACCCCGCTCGCATAGATTTCGGGCAGGTCCCGAGTGAAGATCAGTCGATCGTTAGGGAAGCGTTCGAGTATGCGCGCGGCGACTTCGTCTTGCTGCGCGGGATCGACGCAGGCAACCAGTATTGCCGTTGCTTTATCGGAAGCACCCTCCTGGTCCTGCATAGTCTTCAGCGGAATCTTGATACGACCACCGCCAGGAGGTTCGTAAACACCCACGATTTTGAAGGGCCGTTCGAACAGTTTCACTGTATCGCCGACGTTAGCTTTGCGGCTTCGCTGCCACTCCGGATCGATAATCGCCTCGTCTCCCGATCCCAGCTTTCGACCCTCGCGCATCGCGATGCGCGCGATCGGTGCATACTCGTCGTACGTTATGCCGTCAATCAATCGTTGGCCGAATCCGGAATCACTCTTGTCAAACGTCTGACCCACCGCAGTGGCGGCCTGTACACCTGGAATCGTTGCGACTTCCGTAGCGTGTGACGCCGGCAGTTTGAATTGAGCTCCACCGGCAAGACTGATAGATCCGGAGGCACGAATCATGATCTCAGCGCCGATATTTGATTCGCGACGGCCCCGTTCATGCAGCAAACCATGAGCAAGGCCGACAGTGAAGACGATCAGCAACACTCCCACTCCTGTGCCGAGTACGCTGACCGCCGTGCGAGCAGGTCGATGAGCTATGTTTGAAAGTACGAGACTATCCATAAGACGTTGTAAGCGCGGGCTGCGATCAAGGATACGGCGCCACGCTTTGGGGAGCGTGCGCCAGGTGAGCACGAGGAGGCCGATGGAGGTCCAAACGACGATTGCCGCTTTTCGCACGAGGGCTAACGCGAGACCTGCGGCCGGCGTGAAACCGAGTCCCTTCTGAAGAATCACTTCGGTGCCGCCTTCATACACGCCGATCGTTCCCGGGACAAACGCAAAAACGAAGTTAATTACTTTCGTGAGCGATTCGATGATATAAGCCTGGGCCACCTGCGGTTGAAAGCCGAGCAGCTTCAGCGCGAGATATACCTCCACGACGCTTGCTGCGTGCGCCAGCAAGTTGCACGCGATCATCAAAAAGAACGCACCCGGATGGTGTTTGTAGAAGTCGTAGACCTTCGACTCCAGATGATAGATATGATGGCGTCGCTTAAGGATGACTTTGGGACTGAGTCGCAATTCGCCAAGACGGTCTATCACCCACGTGAGCAACATCACGCGCCGTTTTGCCGCGATCGCCGCAATCAATATTCCGGAAGCTGCCACTGCGGCAATGATTAGCAGCACCAGGTAAACACCCGGCGGCAGCGGATACCGCAACAACATCACGACTGCGCCACTCAAAACGAAGAAGACGACCGACAGGTTGTAGAGCAGATTATCGACGACGAGGGCCGGTACGCCGTAAGTCAACGGAACTCGTTTGCGGAGTAGAGCGACTTTTGTCGCTTCGCCAAGTAATGGACCAGTAAACGTGAGAAAGCTGATCGCTTCGCCGCCGAGTCGTGCCGCGAATGCCTGTCGAAAAGTGATGCGACGATGTTCCGGCGGAACGGCTGCGCGCATCGCGATCATTCGCAAAAAGTGTCGCAGTCCACTCAGAAAAAGAATGACGAAGAATCCGAAACCGATGCGGAACAAGGCGTCGAAGAGCGGTTGCACGCCGACGCGGTTGATTACGTAAATGAGCAGGACGAGGCCGAGGATGAAGGCCAGGGTTTGAAGCCAAATGAAAGATCGGCGCGACTTGCTAGTGGGAATTACCGGTTGTTCGGCGAGTTCTTCTCTTTCACCGGCTGGCCAGCTGTCTGCGAACTCTTCTGTCGATTCAATCAAGGCGCTGTCTTTTCTAATCTGTTTTAGTCCGCGTAAATTGTGGCTTACTTTTCTATGATGGCTGTTGCCTTTGGCCGGTCCTGCATGGCAGGCAGCAGCTCTTTAACAATACGTCCGGGAAACTTTCTGAATCCCTTCTCCCAAAGTTCAGGTACGGGACTGCTATCATCGCGTAAATTTCCGCTTAATGCCAACAGTGTCGGCACAAAACTGAGACTGTCGTAGGGCGTTTCGATATTGAATGCCTTGGGGACATTGGTCTTCGATCCACCAGCGACCATGAAAACCGAGTGTGTAGAGATTCGGAAAAACGAGCCATGATTACCACCTGGATTGAAACCACGCACGTCGAAGTTCCAGTGATCGTTGGCCACAATTAACATGTCGGCCTCGACCAACTCACGCTTGCGCCGCGCAAATTCCCTCATTAGGCGCTCATCCTCGCTCAAGGCCGGATCCTGAGTCGAGAAGCGTTCGAGGTCGTGGCGCGCAAGTTCCTCGTGGAGTCCGACCAGCCCATTCGAGTAGTGTGTTTTGTGCAGTGCATTTAACCACTCAGTATCGGTGTGCCATTGGCTGAGCCACGCTGTGCGGTCTGACGTTGGCAGGATCAGATTTGGATCTTCAAAGATCTGCAACGGCAAACCTGCCTGCCAGCTAATCTGTTTGAACTGCAAGCGGCCGCTGGCATCCATTGTCAACCCGCTGATTGGAAGATAACGCAGACTCAACTCACCGTTGGCGTTTCGCCGCGAGAGTATCAGCGCCTGACGATTCGCGCCCGTTGTGACCCAGACTACATCCGCATCAATATCTCGATCGTCGATCAAAGGAAGGACAAGGTCGCGCGCAAGTCGTGTCGCAATCAGATCGACAGGCCGGTTTGTGACGCCGCGCTGAACGTTGTTCCGCACTGCTATGCTTTGGAGCAGCGAGAAATAGTCGATGCGAACAAAGCTCTGCTCGATATTCAACGAGCCATCCGGATTAGCGACAAAGCCGTTTGGACTAAGACCGACGACATAATTCTGCAGTTCGTAGATGGTGTTGCGATCGCCCATCGACATCTTTGGAATTACGTCTCCAATTTTCACCTTCGAAGGTGAGAAAGCCTCGGAAGGGATCTTGAGAAGTTTCTGTAGTGCAACCACATATTCGCCGTATTCTTTGCGTTCGTGTTCCCATCGATCGAGTTGCACGTAGATGCGTTTGGCGCCGTCGTCCAAGCCGGCATCCTGCTGTTCTTTGGTGAACTTCTTAGGTTGTGCTTCCCAGAGCTTGCGTTGTTCTGCGATTTTCCGGTCAAGAGCACCCAATTCAGTCTGTAACTGCTTTAACTCCTTTTCCCACTCGGCACGTCTGCGGTCGATTGTGGCGAAGAACTCGTTAGTCACGGCTTTTTCGGTCTCTTCCGGTAGTTTGCCGCGCTGTAGTTGCTGCAAAAGAATGTGCAGCATGTTCAAATCGCTGTCGCGCAGATGCAAAGAAGCGCGCTCGTTCCCGTCGAAATCGAGCATCGCAGTTGGATAAGTAGTGCTCTCGCCCTTGAGATAGTAGGTATCAGGTGTAGTAGTGGTGATTAGGGGCACAAACGGATTCACGCCCTTAATCGCATAATCAAGCATCAAGCGACGCTTGGTGACGACGTGATGTCCGCCGCCCATGCTACTGCCAAGCAGCTTCACGAGGTTGTAGCCCTGGCTATAAATCTTCTCGTCAGTATTTATGCCATGATCCGAAATCAGGACGAGAGCAGTGTCGTCGGCCAGTGAGCTCTTCTGAATTGCTGTCCAAACCTGTCCTATAACTGCGTCCATACGCTGAAGCACGAAGAGATGCGATTGCTCGTCGTTATTGTGATGGGCGACGTGATCGAAGTCCTCCATCATCAGATCCAGGTAACGAAACCTTGGATCGTTGAGATTCGTGAGCATCTCGTTGATCAACTGTTCCGTGATGGCACTCCGCAGCTCGAAGCCCATGGTCCATTCATCAAACAACTCTTTGGGGGGCTTCTTGAAACGATTCTGCATGCTGTTTTGCAGCGTTGAGTAGCGTGGGTTCCGCAGGAATATCGAATAGGTGATGTACCGTTGATTGTGAGGATAAGCGTCTGACAGCATGGGCAGACCAAGCGAATCGAGCACTTCGACCGCGCGCATGTCGATTCGGCTGCCGATAATGCCGGCGAAATACAGCGGAAAGAAATTCAGGTAGTCATACGTATGCAACGTGTAACGATCGAACTCGACGTTGCCTTTGATCTGAAGATGTTGTCCTGTTTCGAGCAGCGACCAAGACGGCGCCGACAAACTCATGCCACGAACATAGAAGTTCGAAAGCCTTGAGCCACGTTGGTAGAAAATGTAATCGATCCAGGGAAGAACACTCTTGCCTGACTGGGGATCGCGCTGTTTGACGTAGCGATCCACGACGTCGTAGGGCAGTCCATCGCATTTAATGACGACCAGACGTTTTGCCTGAGCAAGTGAGGTACTAGCGGCACAGAAAAGCAGTACTGCTGCGAAGAGGCAAAAGCGCAACGACCGTGATTGATAAGGACGTTTCGGCGTTGGCGCGTTTGCGAAGAACTCTCTGCCGTACATCGTTAAGGCTGGCCCGTTACGACTGGCGCACCATTAACGGTTGCGGCAACTGGTTGAATTCTGGGATTCCTTCCACGAACATACTCGGCAGCCAAGTCTCTCAGGGCCTTATCCACGTCAGTATTCTGTGAAATCCGCAGCAGTTCGTTCTTTGCTTTTGGATTGTGAATTCGCGAGAGACTATCGAGACACGCACGACGTGTTTGATCGTCTTTCGTTCGAGCAAAAATATTTGCCGTTGCCGACGCAGCGTTGCCACCGGCTTCGGATCCGTGCTCGGCGATAAAACGCAGTGAACTTCTCACATCTTCGAGGTTCCACGTGATATCGATCTCCGCAGTCGACTTGGCTATCTGCTGGAGGAACCGGGTGTGGTATTGGAGCCGGCGCGCGATGTCGAGTCGATCCTCCATATCATCTGTGCGCTCTTCGCGATGCACGTACTTTCCAAAACTCAGGACGTTCATCAAACGGAAAGCGAATTGCGCCTTGTCGCCATGCTCCAAAGGCAGCATTTCCGCCCGCCGATCGCGTTCCAGTTTTGCTGCCAGACCGTTGGGATCCTTCGCATAAGCAACCAGAGCCTCGTATTGCGCCGTCGCGATTTTGGCTTCAGCGTCGAGATCATTCTCGAACGGATTGAGCGAGATGTTCTCGAGCCGTCCATTAACTTCGGAACGAAGCTCGGGCTCCATCGAGTTATTCAGCGCCAGCAGTAGCTTTAACTGCGAATAAGTTTGCAGGCGCGAAGGCTGGTTAATATCCATTCCGCGACGACCGGTGACAAAATCAAACACCGTGCGACCCAAAAAGAACGGCAGGTTACCGAACTTCGAAAGTGAAAAAATGTTTCGTGTAAGGTCAGACAGCACGCGCCGCGACATCTCACGCTTCTTTGGATTGTAACTGTCCCGAAAGTCGACGAGCAGCATCGGAATCTTCGGGTTATCGAGACCATACAGGCCAAGTGGAATCATCTCCAGTGCTTCAGCGCCGGGCGTTTGACTATCGACGGGATGATTCTCGGAATCGAAGTAACGAGTCTCAACGTGGCCTTTCCAGTCAAGCAGTCGCTTATCGGTCCATGGATTGGCGATGTTTAGAAAACGTGAACTGTAACGGGAGCCCTGTTGTTTGATGAGATCGCGCTTGGCGACCCACAGCAGTGCGTGAGTCGCACTACCGTCAGGCATAAGCAACGGTTCAAAATACAGCGACTCTGACTCTGCTCTTTGACGGAGCAGTTCCCAGTTGTGTCCGCGTTCATCGCGCGCCTGAGTAGTCTTCTTCGCGTAATACGTTTGTAGATGTGAGTCATCGACAAGTCCACCAAAAGTCTTTTCACTTAGTAGCAGACGCCCCTGGATCGCCGCCATCTCGGAAGGTGTAAAAGCTGATTCACCTTTGACTGCCTGATAGAGCGCCAGCACCGAGAGCGCCCGAATGATGTGCGAGCGGCGATAGTCGCTTGAATTGCGCCGGTAAGAACTAGTCGAAGCCTTGATTGGAGTGCCGTATGGATCGAGCAGAATATTTTGCAGTGCGGTCCAGAAGATCTTGTCCCACACCTCGCTCTCAGGCGATGCGAGATCGATAGCAGGTGGTGGAGTTTTCGAGAGGTTTTCTTTGTTACCAACTCGCGTGTAGAAGAATGGAATTGCTGCTGCCAAACGCTGTTTGGTTGTCGGGCGTGTGTACGTTAATGGCCAAACATAGCGCAGCCGATTATTCTCGGCGTTACTGTCGCCGAGAGTGTCGCGCAGTATGGACACAAGGGGCACCCACTTGTCGTTTTCAGTAGACTCCAAACCAGCGAGCTTAGCGTGAACAGTAATCAGTTCGGCGCCGCCGGGAACCTCGACGCGCTCTAGTCTCAAGATCTGAGAAAGCACCACCGCCGGGTCGTTTTCTTCGGATTCGGGGGAGTTTGGTCCTTGTGCCCTGCCGATGGTTGGGAGTAATGGCGAGACAACGAGCAGAAAAGCAAATAATAAGCTCGCCCTCAAGTGCCAGTGCCTACGGATTTGGAATGTCATCCTTTTTCGTGAACACTCAAAAAATCTGGCAGATGGGGAGTTTGTACTGCACTAACTACGATCTTTTTGAACAGTTCCTCAGAAATTTCAGAATTCGGTTTTTCGTCAGCAATACCCATGCCCAGCAACCGGGCACAAAGCCAATATACATTACCTTAGGCCATCATGGACCTATTTTGTGCCGGTGGTGTGACACGTTGTGCATTGTAACAAGCCACAACAGGCACTGCCGTCAAATCTACTGATGTGGCGTTTGTGCATTGTGTGTCTCTGATGTTGATGAAGACGATTCTGCTTCGTGAGGTGTTAACGCGATCCAGATTGGCCGGCGTGACCTGAGGCTTGTCCAACAGTTTCGCCATCTTTTGTTTCTTTTACGGGCGCTGCCCAACCGCTGCGTTCCAGAAGCGGGATGCCGAAGCGAATTGGGACCGCGAAGTTTGAGGCTTGGTTCTCGGTGAAGACTGCGAAATTCACCCCAATTACTCGACCTGAAGGACCAAAGAGCGGCGCGCCCGAGCCACCTTCAGCAGTTCGTGCGTCGTATACGATCCGTCGCGGATCGAGATCGGTAATGCTGCCTTGAGTCGTGAGCGGTTGAATACGTTTGGTCTCCGCAAGATATGCGAGTTGGGCCATCGGTGTGCCATATCGTTGCTGAATTCCTCTCGATTCCGCATCATCAAGCAGTGCGAGAAGTCGATCCGGGCCGGATGGGTAACCCATCATCACAACTGTCTTGCCAACGGCTACGGCATCCGGGTCTATCTCGAGGGGAAGGATCGGAATCGTCTCCGGAATCTCAGCGATATCGAGAATACAAACGGCCAGGTCGTCTCTTTGCGCGGCACCTCTGAACTTCAACGGAATTGCCTGCGTGATGTTTGGGAAGTAAGCAATCAGTTTTCGCAGACGTGGCTGGGCCTTTAGCCCCCCGGTGATACTTTGTGCGCGATCGTCTGCAATCCATGGTTGGGCGATGTGACGATTCGTGAGCACAAATCCCTGACCGATATGGAATCCAGTGCCGACAAACTCATACTCAGCAATCGCTGCATTACCGTCAGGTGTTAACGCTTCTGGAGCGCCATTCTGAACTGCGCTTCCGCTGTCGTTCAATTGCGCTTCGGCATACCTGAGTGGCCGGCCGGTTCCCGCTTCGACGAAGTAAAAAGATCCTGCGATCAGGCAAACACCACTGCCGTAGTCGCTACGGAGCTTCACAGCAAGAGAGAGACTGTTCTGCAGCTGCTTGGTGGATTCATCAATATTGACGATCTGCTCGTTGGTTTTCGAAACCTGGTCCTTCATCTGGGTGAGCTGTTTGCTTTGCTCGTCGATGAGGCTGCGACTGCGCTTCAACTCCTTGTACATCGCAAAGCCGAGATACAGCATTCCGCCGACCAGAGCGAGGGCAATTCCCAGTGTAACCAGCTTGGTGCTGGGATTGATTTCGCGCACGAGCTCGCGGGTGAACTCCCGGAGAAACACTTTCGCGTCGTCGCGCCGGGCCGTCGCCGCAGATTCGATAGCCGCGGCTTCGATAAACGGGGCAACGTGAGTTTCGCGCGCTGTCTGCGGCACCACTGCCGGAAGGTCACGCACAGGGAAGAAGTGCAGCACGACCTCCGATTCGCCGATGCGAAGCTCGTCGCCGTCGCGTATCTCGTTCCCTGGGTTGACGGGCTCACCGTTCAGGGTCAGCAAAAGCGCCGGATCGAAATCAGTCACGCGATAGGAGCCGTTTTGCCTGCTTAGTTCAAGCAATACCGCATTTGCTGCGTTTTTTGGCAGGCTGGATGAGCGGAGCCGCAGGTCACAGCTTTCGGAAGCACCAATGCGAACGCTATCGTCAGAGAGGATTTCGGTATGCCGGTCGTCGCCCGAGGAGATGTGGATAACCAGGCCGGTTGCCATAAAGATTACAAAACCATATGTCGATCACGAATCGAGCCGTTACCTCGACGCGTCACATTCTACAATGAAGTTGTTCCGCAACAAAGAACCGTTTCATCAAAACGCATGTGCTTTTTGTGTGTTTCCTCCGGCTGACACTTTAACGACAAAGCTGCTAGCATAACTGGCGTGGAATTCATCGAAGATTGCGATCGTTTAGTTGAGCTTGCGCCGATTGCGGCGGCTGCAATCCAGTATCACGTGTTTGTCTGCACGGGGAAGTCGTGTTCGGCGGTTGAGAGTGCGGAGGTCAGAGACGCCTTTGAGCGTGAATTGAAAGCACGGAAGCTGCAGTACGGCAAGGAAAAGAAGGGTTGTAACCCGAATGGATCAGTGGTGCTGACGGAATGCGCGTCAGTTGGTTTCTGTGCCGTCGGTGCGGCAGTGATGGTCTATCCGGATGGTGTTTGGTATGCGCAGGTACGGGCGTCTGATGTTCCCGAGATCGTCGAAGAGCACATCGTCAATGGCCGGCCTGTTGAGCGGTTAGCGTTATTGAGAGTTCCTCGTAGGGACTGACTTCGAAGGGGCATATTAGACAGGATTGACAAGATGAAACAGGATTTACATGTCAATCCTGAAACATCACGTTAATCCTGTCTAACTGTCTGCTTGCTTCCAACGCAAAACAGGTTTGCGGGCGGCGGTTGCCTCATCTAGACGGCCGATGCGCGTGCTGTGAGGAGCATTACGCACCAACTCAGGATCCTCCATAGCCTCACTCGCAATCGATTTCATTGCCGCGACAAACTGATCCAGTTCCTGACGTCCGACCGATTCGGTTGGCTCAATCAACATCGCCCCCTGAACGATCAACGGAAAATAGATCGTCATCGGATGGAACCCGTAGTCGATTAGACGTTTGGCAATGTCGAGCGTGTGCACGCCCTTGCGAGATTGCTTCTTGTCAGTGAAGACGACTTCATGCATCGGTGAACCGGTGAACGGTTTTTCATAGTCTTCAACCAGACCCGCAGCCACATAACGCGCGTTGAGAACCGCAGCTTCCGTTGCTTCACGCAGACCGTCGTTTCCGTGCGTCAACGTGTAAGAAAGCGCCCGCAGCATCATGCCGTAGTTTCCGAAGAATGCTTTTACACGCCCGATCGATTTAGGTTGTTCGTAGTCGAGTCGATAGCTCGAGTCCTCAGATTTCCCGATACGCGGCACCGGCAGAAATGGCTCGAGTTCCTTTGTACAGCAACATGGGCCACAACCTGGTCCGCCGCCGCCGTGTGGCGTGGAAAACGTCTTGTGCAGGTTTAGGTGAATGACGTCGACGCCCATGTCGCCCGGCCGCGCGACGCCGACGAGCGCATTCATGTTTGCGCCGTCCATGTATACGAGTCCGCCGGCCTCGTGAACGATGTCGCAGATTTGTTTGATATTGCGCTCGAAAAGACCGAGCGTGTTTGGGTTCGTCAACATTAGACCCGCGACTTCGCCGTGTGCGCAGAGCTCGCGCAAGTGGTCCAGATCAGTTAGGCCTTCGCTGGTCGAGCGAATTGTTTTGACCGAGAAACCGGAAAGATGTGCCGAAGCCGGGTTGGTTCCGTGGGCCGAGTCTGGAATCAGCATCGTGCGACGTTGTGACGCGGCCGCGCCATCGCGAGCGTCGAGGAAGGCGCGGATGATCATGATTCCGGTCATCTCGCCGTGTGCACCTGCGGCTGGTTGCAGTGAAACTCCCGGCAGGCCCGTGATTTCTGCAAGATGTTGTTGCAGTTCGTAGATCACCTGCAGCGCGCCCTGCGCATCCTGCTCGTCCGTTAAGGGGTGAAGATTTGCAAATCCCGCTATTCGCGCAACTCGCTCGTTGAGCCGCGAGTTGTACTTCATAGTGCAGGAACCCAATGGGTACATACCGATATCGATTGAGTAGTTCCAGGTCGACATACGAACGAAGTGACGTATCACATCGACCTCGCTTACTTCAGGCATGCCTTCAAGATCGTCATCACGACGAAACTCAGCGGGGATGTTCAGCTCTACTTCATCGACGTCAAGCGCGGGAAGCCGGTAGCCGATGCGGCCCGTCTGAGAGCGCTCAAAGATAAGCTGCTCATTTGGACTGATGTGAGTGGTGACTTTTGTGATTGCTGTCATACGACTAATAGGTTCTATAGGACGTCCAGGTCCTATAAACTTTCCAGGCCCTCGACAAGCGCATCGATCTGCTCGCGGCTGTTTGTCTCAGTAACGCAAACCAGAAAATCGTTCGGTTGATCCGACATGAAACGCGACAACGCGATGCCTCCGTCAATCCCTTTTTCTTTACCGAGACGTGCAAGCAATTCGACAGCTTTGCGTGGAGCACGCACCACAAACTCATTAAAGACAGGCCCGGCGAAGGGAAGTGAATAACCATCGAGCCTGGCAATCCTGCCTGCGGCATATGCGGCTTTCTGCGCGCACTGTTGAGCGACTTCCTGAATACCGCGCCTGCCCATTGTTTCGAGATACACAGTCGCGGCCAGCGCAATCAGCCCTTCATTGGTGCAGATATTTGAGGTGGCTTTCTCACGCCGGATGTGTTGCTCGCGAGTGGCAAGCGTGAGCACAAATCCTCGGCGTCCTTGTTTGTCGTAGGCTTCTCCGACGAGCCGTCCGGGAATCTGCCGTGCATATTTTTCGCGCGTTGCAAACAACCCGACATAGGGACCACCAAACGACAATGGCACACCAAACGACTGTCCCTCTGCCACCACAATATCCGCGCCACACGCGCCCGGAGATTTCAACAAACCAAGTGATATGGCTTCGGTAATCGCCACCACCAGCAACGCACCTTTAGCGTGAGCCGCATCGGCGAGGGTGGCGAGGTCTTCGACACAGCCAAAGAAGTTTGGTGATTGGACCACGAGCGCTGCTGTCTGATCATCGATTGCTTCGGCAAGCGCCCGGGTCGATTGGCCAGTCTTCTCATCAAAGTCGACGAGCTCGAGATGAATTCCGGCGTGCTGGACGTAAGTTCTGACTACTTCGAGATACTGTGGGTGTGCGGCAGTCGAAGCCACGACCTTCGAACGTTTCGTCACGCGTTCCGCCATCAACACGGCTTCGGCCAGTGCAGTCGATCCGTCGTACATCGAAGCATTTGCCACCTCCATGCCTGTTAACTGGCACACGAGTGTTTGAAACTCGAAGATGGTTTGCAGAGTACCTTGTGAAATCTCGGGCTGATAAGGCGTGTAAGCGGTGAAAAACTCAGAACGCGAAAGAATGTGATCGACAATTGTAGGAATGTAATGCGAATAAGCGCCGCCGCCCAGGAAACAAATGCGGCGAGCTCCTGCATTGCGGGCGCCCATCTGTTCGAATGTGTTGAGCAGTTCTATTTCTGAAAGTGCCGCGGGAGTGTTGAGCGGTCGTTGTAAACGCAGATCCTGGGGAATTGAATCGAACAGTTCTTCGGCCGATCCGAGCCCGATTGCCTCCAGCATTTCGATGCGCTCTTCCGGCGAGTTGGGAATGTAGCGCAAGATTATTCGCTCTCAGCTTTCGTAAAATCTTCGTATTCGGCGGCCGTCAGCAGGCTGTCAACTTCGGCGGGGTTCGACATCTTGACGCGAATCATCCAACCGGCGCCGTACGAATCTGAATTGACAGTTTCCGGTTCGTCGGCGAGGGTCTCGTTGATCTGGACCACAGCGCCTGCGACAGGAGTAAAGACCTCCGAGACCGCTTTCACTGATTCAACCGAACCAAACGCCTCATTCGCTGCAAAATCATCGTTCACCTTCGGCAACTCGACATACACCACGTCGCCCAATGAGTTTTGCGCGTAGTCGGTAATGCCGATGATGGCCTGATCACCGTCCACTCTTACCCATTCATGGTCTTTGCTGTAGTGCAGGTCTTCCGGAACGTTCGCCATGGATCCTCCATCTATTTAGTCAATCTTTTAATCCTGCAAATCCTGTCTACTTTGCCCTTTTGTAGAAGGGCGCCTTAACGACCTGCGCCCCGACCAACTTCCCGCGCACATCAATGTGTATCTGCTGTCCCACACTCGCAAACTCGACCGGCAGGTACGCAAACCCGATGTTCTTCTTCAGAAACGGCGCCGGACTTCCTGACGTAACAGTTCCGACTCGTTCTCCAGCAACAACAACGTCCTGGTGATCGCGCGCGATGCCGCGTTCGATGACTTCAAATCCCGCAAGCTTGCGCTTTACACCTTCTTCCTTTTGACGCGCGAGGGCTTCCCGACCGATGAAGTCGCCTTTATCGAGTTTGCAAATCCAACCAAGGTTAGCTTCGAGCAAGGTGGTGCCTTCATCAAGTTCGTTGCCATAGAGCGCCATTCCTGCTTCGAGGCGTAGGGTATTGCGAGCCGCGAGGCCGCAAGGCAATACGCCTGTAGGCGTGCCGGTCTTTCCGGCGTCCAGAATCTTATTCCAGAGTTGCTCGGCACGATCGGGCGGTGCATAGACTTCAAAACCATCTTCACCCGTGTAGCCGGTGCGCGAAATGATCCCCGCAACGCCATCGATGCTGCCGTGAGTGAAGTGGTAATACTTAATTTCGCTCAGAGGTGTATCAGTCAATGTTTGCAGAATCGTCTGAGCGTCCGGACCTTGCAGCGCCATCTGGCAGTAATCTGCACTGACGTTGTTCAACTCGACGGAATCGCCTGAATGATTCGACTTGATCCACTCCCAGTCTTTATCAGTGGTGCTGGCGTTGACGACAAGCAAGAGGTGATCTGCGGCCAGACGATAGACAACCAGATCGTCGATTACAGTTCCTTCCGGCGTGGTGAGTGCTGAATACTGTGCCTGACCATCGACGAGTTTGGTGACGTCGTTTGACGTTATTCGATTCACAAACGCGATTGCGTCTGCGCCGCGCACGTCAATCTCACCCATGTGAGAAACGTCAAAAAGCCCGGCGTGTGTACGTGTCCGCAGATGTTCTTCGATCGTTCCAGCGGGATATTGAACCGGCATATCCCACCCGCCGAAATCAACCATGCGGCCGCCCATCTGCCGGTGGGCGCTATTGAGTGGTGTTCGTTTGAGTTGCGGAGCCGTTGCGGTCAAGTTATTCACCACGCGCGCAATGAATTCAAAGCGAGGCGTTGTTTCTTCAGTAATAACGAGTGAATCCGCAAACTAGCATTTGCGCTGCGACGCGTCAAGCGAGGTGAGCGTTCTGAAATAACGAGCGTCTACCATCGGTTATTCGCGGTTAACCAAACGAGACTAGAGCAGCGGATGAGGCGCCATAGTTCTGACTTCACGTCAGCGGCGTCGCTTTGATTTCAACGGCAATGGTGTCGGACACAACAAATGTTTGTCAATTGCGGCAGGATAATAACGCAAGCTTCTGACTTCACCCATGAAAACGACAATTTCTTCGCCTGTCTGATCGTTTATGTAGTGGATATCTTCCCGTCGATGTTGATCTTGCTCTTGGCGATAGGTACTCGTGTCTTTTCTCAACTCTGAGAAGCGAAGCGATCGGGTCGGCGTCACAAGTATACTCTCAACGGAATTGTGTGGAACTCTCCACCTGCTATCGTTCTGACCACTTCCACACCTCAGACCACGCGTGTAACCCACAATCACCGTTTCTTCACTCGTACGATAAGAGTCTGAATACTTATTAAGTCTTTCGTTAGGAGATCCGGCGAACATCTTAGCCGCTTGAGCGAGCAACTGGGTCGTGTACTCTTCGCAGGTTCCTGACGCGGTTCTCTGATTCAGGATCTTCTGTAAGTTGTCTTTAAGATCTCCTATGGGGCCGTAACGGTATTCTACGGTCGCCAATCTCGCCCGTTAATCGAATCGTCTCGTGCCACACCGCTCACTTATGCAAGCGTCGTTTAGTGCGCGTCGTAGGTTTAACGATTTGCACTTCGTTAGATGGGACAGTCGGGGTCGGCGTCGGAGGAGGCATTTGGGCACCGAGTGAAAAAAGATCATACTGAGCAGTTTCACGAAACCCACCATCGATGGCAATAACGCGATCCGAAGCTATCATTCGCTTCTTAAGGAGATACCGCCTGGCCTCATTTGCCATTTCTTTGCCTTCTCGGCGCCGCGACTCTTTACCAGCATAAGCGATGATGTATGCCCGACTTTGAGTGTTCATTGACAGTTCAAACGCGAGGTTATCCAAACGGGAATATACATTGCTCTTAATGTCGTTAAAGATTGTCGCGAATGGCCTCGGAGGAGGAACACCATCCCACGGCGGGAATCCCTTGCATCTCTTTTCATTCTCGTCGCTGGGGGGGAAATACTTCACATTGATTACGCGACCATCTTGCACAGCAAGTACGACACCGTTATCGACGTTAGTGTAGTAAGTGGTTTCGACGTCCTCGGGACTATAGCGTTTAACAAACTCATTTAGATCTGAAGCACTCGCCGAGAACGGAGGCGAGATGTACGGAGTTACTGTAAACGACAACACAGTATCCTTTGGGACAGCCCACCCGAAGATAGGCCCTCGGCAGGGAGCTGTCGCGTAAGTAACATCAATTGTCTCGTTCGCCGTTCGAAAGACACAGCGGCATGAGTCGCCAGAGACGCCATAAAGACGTTCGACGTCGGTTCGAGTGGAACGCAAAGGGTCGATGCGAAACCTGTTTTGCCAGTAATTCTGAGGACTCTTGGCAATTAACAGTGCAATGAAAACACAGATAGAAAAGAAAGGCCGCATATTTCACCAATACTTCTTAGGAATGCAATGCTCTCTTACATACTGATCAAAATCACGTGATCCTAGTTTTTGTGCGGCAGCGTCCATTTGTCCATGTGAGTAAGTTATCCCAGCCCACTGGAATCGTTTGGCGCATTGTGAGTAAGTTCATGTATTAAAGTTAACACGTAGTCATAAGGAATTCGCTTCAGAGACAACGGCCGCTTCGTATCTCCTCCTCTGAGAAACACTACGCTCCAGCGTTGTCGAGTCCGCCAGTTGCTGGGATCCGTATAGTAGAAGTTCGATAAGCCTCCACCGCCTGACGGATTTTCTCCAGGTGGTATGACTTTATTGAGCTCAGAAGGGGGCACATCAACAAAGACTCCACCACCACCTGTCTGTCCTTTCAATTTGTTGAATACATCGAGAATATCGGTATGACTGGGTGCAAAATTGGTATCCGATCCAATTTGGGCTAACACTTTCTGCAAGGCCTGCTTGCAATCTCGATATTTTAAGGCTTCTTCCAGCCACATCTGCATTCTGTCCAGTCCACCTATTGGAGCCGGTACGCCTGCAGTCCTCTGCGGTTTGGCAGGATTTTGAGTTTGCAATCGCTGAGCGCCAGAAAGCTCAAAGCTCTGTTCAAAGCTTCCCTCGTAGTACGCATTCCACAACTCCGAGTGCTCCGTCAGTTCCAGAGGAGGCTTAAACACATCGAAAATTATCGTCATCCGATTCAAAGAAGTCTTTCCGGCAAGATCGATAAAACCCGCAAACTTACCTCCTATGAATAGCCCAGCGCCTGCACTTCCGTTTCCCACACGGCGCTGAAACTCAGCTTCAGAAACCGGAAGTCCATCGATTTCACGACCAGTGCTGTAATCGTAAGGATCACCCCCTTCAATAAATAGTGGCTGGCCGAACTTCCAGTCAATGTAACTCTGGGCTCCACCAAACGGATTTGTAAGCGGCATCTCTGCCCCGCGTGGATCGCGCTCTTCTCGCGTGGTGGACCGATAGGTTGGATGACCGTGCGAGGTTACCCAACTGCCCGTAATTGGATTCTGATGTTCAAAGGTAACGCTGCCTGAAATTTCTCGCGCGATCCGTTGGCCACCGGCATAGATGTGGACCGTGCTTGCTGTTCCCAACTCAACTAATGTTGCACCCCCCAGCGCGCTGGACCTGACGTAGTACGTCGTCTGCGTATCCTGAAGAGGTTCCGTCTGATTGCCGTTCCCATCGAAGATTCCCGGCAGGTTAGAGATCTGATCTCGCTTAGCGGGTGCGCCATCCCCGTCATAGCTCTGCGTTATGTCGAGTTGCGGTTGGATAGGATATTGAACGCCGTCGCCAACTGTGGCATGTGATACCGAATGTGTTAATGCACCCGCGGCATTGAATGTCTGCTGATAGCTAAAATCCCGCGTATTATTGCCATCAGCATCATACTGCCAGCCGAAATCGGTACGGCGGTTGTTGAGATATGTGCCTGCATCATTGAGGTCGCCTGTGTACAACTTGCCGGTGCGACTGCTGTGATTGAAAGAGTCGTAGCTAATGCTCTGAAAATAGGGGTCAGGATAGTTTGTATTAGGACTGAGGTTGCGGGCACGCCGGAATGTGCTCGCCTCTTTTAGACGTCCCACCTGATCGTATTGGTAAGCACGATCAAACCACTCGTTTGTCGAGTCCCAGGCATTTTTTACACTTCCATCATTGTAATAGTCGTAGGTCCACGTCATAGTGCTGTAGGTCGGATAGCTGCAGCAAATATTCGTGTTCTGATAATTCATGTTATTGAGCGTGTAGGTGGCGGGCTGTAACCGCGAGTTGTAAGTGATTTGCTCGCTTGTAGTGTTGCCGTACGTCATGCTCTTGCGAGCTCCCCAGGCCCGGTAGCTGAGGTTGGAAGCTAAGTTAGTGAGATTTTGGGTGTACTGGTTGGGCCATGCAAAGTAGGTGGCAGAAAAGCCGCTGGCTGTAACGTTCAACAGCCGTCCCGCATTGTCGTAGTCATAACCAATCTGCTGTAACCTGAATGGAATAGAAAGCACTGTTAATTCATTCGCCAGGTTGTAGGAATAACTCAAGGCGTAATTGCCGCTTAAACCCGTGAACGTGCGCGTCTCTGAAGCCAGACGCGATAAGGAATCGTAGCCATAACTGGTTGATCCCGTACCATCGTTCATCGCGATACGGTTTGCAGCAGCATCATAGTCATAACTGACTGGCGCCGGTACAGAGATCGATGAGCCGGAAGGCACGCCGTAAGTAATGTCTTCTAGTAAATGTCGATTGTTGTAAGCGTAGGTGGTTGTGGCACCGCGTCCGTCAGTGATTTGTTGGGTTGTGCCATCCGTGTTGTAGTCCCAGACAGTGTTTGCGCCAGCACTTTGCTCGGGCACGTGCCTGGTTTTCAAACGACCATAGCCGTCATAAGTCATAGTCGTATCCTGATAACTGCTGCTGCCCTCTGCGCCTGCGTACTGCCTGACCTGTGTGATCTGATCACGCACGTTGTAAGTATTGACGGTAGTCGAATAGACAGTGCCATCCTGCCAGTTGAGGATCTCAGACTTCACTGTGCGGCCCAGCACGTCGGAGTAGATCTTTTGCTGGCGACGTTTGACCACGCCGCCATCGATCGTGCCTTCATCGGTGAGCGTCACTACTTCGCCACCGGCACAGCCGCAGCCGGAGTAGGACGCTGTTCTGGTGGTCATGTCGGGATTGGTAGTGATCAGTGGCCGACCCTTCCAGTCGTAGGTTTGCTGCGTGTAGTAGAGGCCGGAAGCGTCGTCGCCACTGGCTACGCCGGTGCTGTTTACTTCCGTTAGATTCGAGACTTTCGTCACTCGGCCCAGCTGATCGTAGACGGTGTTGTCGAGGCGATAACCACCGACGCTGCCGGGAT
>Ga0209215_1000050_pt1 | contig 87300 bp, 74 predicted proteins | sample TexAe_OM2H0_M2_FD_187938 | JGI IMG/M metagenome (GOLD analysis project Ga0209215, IMG submission 187938) | Forest soil microbial communities from Davy Crockett National Forest, Groveton, Texas, USA - Texas A ecozone_OM2H0_M2 (SPAdes) (version 2) | ecosystem: Environmental > Terrestrial > Soil >... | reverse complement strand
GAGGCCACCGCCTTGCGCGGTGGTCCTTCACGCTCGTTGCCACACCTCAGCGCGGGCACCTCTCTTTTGGTGAGGCCACCGCCTTGCGCGGTGGTCCTTTACGTTCGTTGCTACACCTCAGGAACCTCTCTTTTGGTGAGGCCACCGCCTTGCGCGGTGGTCCTTCACGTTCGTTGCTACACATCAGCGCGGGCACCTCTCTTTTGGTGAGGGCCTTGAGCGGTGGTCCTTCACGCTCGTTGCTACACATCAGCGCGGGGACCTTCTTTTGGTGAGGCCACCGCCTTGCGCGGTGGTCCTTTACGTTCGTTGCTACACCTCAGCGCGGGCACCTCTCTTTTGGTGAGGCCACCGCCCTGCGCGGTGGTCATTCACGCTCGTTGCTACACCTCAGCGCGGGCACCTCTCTTTGGTGAGGCCACCGCCTTGCGCGGTGGTCCTTTACGTTCGTTGCTACACCTCAGCGCGGGAACCTCTCTTTGGTGAGGCCACCGCTCTGCGCGGTGGTCCTTCTCGCTCGTTGCTACACATCAGCGCGGGCACCTCTCTTTTGGTGAGGCCACCGCCTTGCGCGGTGGTCCTTCACGACCCTTACGGCAAGGCAGCGGGACATTTCTAAGCTCACCCTTCACGCTCGTTGCTCAAGCGTGAGTTACCACCGCACAAGGCGGTGGCCTCAACAAAACCCAACTTGTCCTAGTCTGTTAGCAACGAACGTGAAAAAGAACCACCGCACAAGGCGGTGGCCTCAACAGAACCAGAACCTTGACGCTGCAATTATTGCAATGCTAATTTACCGACCGTTCGGTAGCTAAAATAAAGACGTGCTTTTTGAATCTTACTTTCCTTCAATAATTCCACGACCAGCAACGTCTCCGTTTCTAACCAAGAATAGGACCAGCAGCAATGTGGATTCGCAAAGCCTTAAGGGATTTCAAAAAGGGAGTCGACGCTCCCATGCCCACCCAAGCTGTTTCAAATGAGGAATTCATTCCCCGCCCTCAATCGGAACCGCAGCAGCGTGTCGAACGCTTAGTTGGTGAACTTGCCGAAATACGTGCAAAGAAGCTGGGTATTGATCGACGCACCTTTATGGCGAGTTCAATGGGTCTGGCAACATGCTTTCTTGCGCAGAACAAAGTCTTCTCCAGCAGAGTTTGGGATGTCGATGAGATTGAAACGTGGGAAGAAGCATCGATTGAAGAGAAATTCCCTAAGGGCGAATACTTCATCATCGACCTACAATCCCACTTCACCAATGGCCTGCCCATCGGAGGTTTTCGCGCGGCCGAGTTTGTCAAGAATATGGGCTTCAACCTCAAGAACGATCCAGAGTCCTATGGCTTCCGAAACTTCGTCAAGGAAATGTTCCTCGACAGTGAAACGATGATGGTCGTGATTTCGGGTGTACCGGGTCGGGAACTATTGCGAGATGCGAATGGCAAAGTACTAGTTGACATGGAACGCACTCCAGGTACTTCGGGAAAAATATTACCGAGCTGGTTGATGTCGAAAGCGCGAAAGGAGATTAACGATCTGGCGGATTCGCAACGCGCCGTGAATCATGGAAACCTTGCGCCCAATCATTATTGGAATAAGACGACCAACACAATGGACAAGACCAGTCTACTGGAGCAGATGGACCGCGAAATCAATGACTACGGTATCAGCTCATGGAAGTGGTATTGCCACACTGACCCGGGTCAAACTGGCAACGGCTTTCAAGTGGACGACGACAATGCTCAATTTTTCATAGAGGAATCCCGCAAACGCGGACTGAAACTGATTAGTGTTCACAAGGGATACGCTTACCAATCACGCACGCTGGGCCATCTGGCAAATCCCAAGGACATAGAGAAGGCTGCATTGCGAAATCCGGACTTTAATTTCGTCGTCTATCACTCCGCGATCAAACACGGATCGAGTGAACCAAATTGGAAGGAAAGCAATCAGTACGATCCGACCACTGGTGATTTCCTCTGGCACAACGTGCTCATGGACATTAAGAAACGTAACCCGCAAATTAATAATGTGTATTGCGAGCTTGGTAGTTTCTTCAACACTCTTGCCGTAATCGATCCAGTGATGTGCGCACACGGACTTGGTAAGAACATAAAGTACTACGGAGTTGACCACGTCGTTTGGGGCACCGACTGTTTGTGGTGGGGTTCACCACAATGGGGCATTGATGCGTTCAAGCGTTTTCAGATGCCGGACGAGATGTGTGAGAAGTTTGGTTACAAGAAACTGTCTAATAAGGACAAGGCAAAAATCTTTGGCTTAAATGCAGCAAAACTCTACAAGATTGATGTGAAAGCAAAACGCAAATCATTGCCCGCTGACACTCTTGAGAGAATCAAATCAGCGTACCTGGATGGCGGTGGCCAACGAAGTAATGCCGTTTACGGTTGGGTCCGCGCCAACGATTAGATTTCCAAGGCCACGGGCTAGCCCCGTGGTCGATTACGCTCGTTGCTACGAGAAATCTGCTATACCTTCCAGCGCGCTTGCGCGCGGAGAACTAATGGTAAGGATTGGGTGATTAGCAGCGAGCGTTAGGACCACCGGACAAGCCAGTGGCCTAAAGTAAGACGATTACTCTTTACGTTGAGTTTTGGTTTGAGAGAACCCTGTGAATCTTGACTGCGCGAGCACGCTTAGACCCCTTCCGCACGCCATGCTTTGCAAATACTTGCCTTCTCTAAGAACACTACTCTTCATCGCTACCGTGGTTGCAATTCTGTGCCTGGTAAACTTTTCGAATCACGCCTCGTCAATTCAACCACAGGAGTCATTACCTTCTGTACACTTTCATCACTTACACTTGAACAGCACTGATCCCGCGACTGCCATTAAGTTTTACACAAGCAAGTTTGACTGTGAGGCAGCCGAGTTTATGGGCCAGGCCGCGGTGAAAACTCAAAACTCGTGGTTGTTCTTCAATAAAGTAAAAGCCGCACCGCCCTGGGAACCGACCTCAGCAATCTGGCATTTTGGCTGGGGCGCCGAGGACATGAAGGCGACGTATCAAAAACAACTCGACTCAGGAACGAAGTTTTTCACACCACTGACCGACATTAGCGATATTGCGGGCGGAAACGTATTGGGCAGATTCTTTTATGCCTATGTCGAGGCCCCCGACAAAGCTCTCGTAGAACTAAACACATCGAGCAACCACCAGTTTGGACACCTGCATATGTTTAGCGCAGATCCAATCGCTGCAGGTGAGTGGTACTACAAGTACTTCGGAATACGTCGCCGGGGAAGTTCAACACCATCGCGTGAGCCGCGCTTCTACCGAAATGTGCAAATAGGACCAAGTACTTCGATGATGTTAGATAACGTAAACATCATCATATATCCGGTGCAATACACCCAAAAGACATACGCAGCACATTGGAAGAACGATCAATCGAAACTGGTATCAACAAAGGGTAGGGTTGTGGACCATATTGCGTTTAGTGTTGTAAACCTGGAAGAGGTGATCGAGAGACTCGCAAAAGAGGGCGTGAGAATCACTGAGCCTATGAAAACAAGTTTAGCTGGAAAATTTAAGCACGCATTCATCGAGGGTCCCGACGAGGTCATCATTGAGCTACTTGAAATATTGTAGGGGCGTAAAGGACGTCTTGACAATCAACACACGGAGTGACGCACCTACAACATTTGCGACCGGTGATTCGACTACTTCATGCCATTCGTAACTAACCAAAACGCAAATATCTACTGGGATGAGCAAGGTACCGGTGAACCACTCTTACTCATCATGGGGCTCGGCTATCCATCAGTAATGTGGCACCGCTCAAGGCCTCTACTTGCGACGAGGTATCGCACGATAACACTGGACAACCGTGGTGTTGGTCGAAGCGATATGCCCGCTGGTCCATATACCATTTCGCTAATGGCGTCTGATGCGGCAGCTGTCCTTGACGCCACTGGAATTGAAGCAGCAAACGTCTACGGCGTCTCAATGGGAGGAATGATTGCCCAGGAATTTGCGCTCACATATCCGCATAGGGTGAAGACCTTGATTTTGGGTTGCACTGCCGCCGGTGGGCCGCACGCTGTAAGAGCAGAACCGGAAGTTACTGAGTTTCTTACTAGACACAACCACACACCCGAGGAGGCCGTGGAGGTCTCAGTGCCATTTATTTACGACTCATCCACTCCGCGACACCTGATCGATGAAGACCTGGTCTTAAGGAAACAATGGCTACCAAACCCGGCTGCGTACTTCGCTCAGCTCCAGGGAATAATTTCCTGGGAAAGCTACAGCCGTCTGGATCAAATCAGCTGTCCAACCCTCGTAGTTCACGGAGAATCAGATCAACTAATTCCCCTAGCCAACGCCAGGTTGATCGCCGACCGTATCTCGGGCGCTCAGCTCATAACATTGCCAAACGCTGGTCATATTTACAGTACAGACCAGACGGCCCTGGCCCTGTCGGCGATTATGAATTTTCTCGACGAACATAACAATCAATCACTTGCCGGTTAGCTGGTCCCATAACTTCATCGACTGCTACTAGCACAATCCCACTTTAGCGACCGGACGGTAACACCGCACACCAAACAAAATTCCCGTCAACATACGACAAACACTTGACGTTCTTCGACCTCAGTGGTACTTTACCGACCGTTCGGTAGGGTCTCATACGCAATATTCAAAAGTGCGGGATTTCTCTCGCAATTCTTGCCTCTAAGCAGTTTTCTTAAGTGCCGTGAAAACAAGAACTCAAGGGTCGTGACGAGTTACCGCGGGCTGTCCCCCGCGCGTGCAGTTGAAAGGATTTATCCGAAACCGCTTTCCTGTCGCAGGAATGCGGCCAGCTCACTAAGTCCACCCTGGCAACTTTCTACTCTTGTCCAAATTTGTTCGCTGGCGAAACAAAACTCTGAGGATTGCAAAAGGAGACGTCACCAATGCATACCAAGGTCTCAGCTTTCTTGACCGTACTCTCCCTATTTCTCTGCGCCTATACTGTTTCCGCTCAAGTCGACGCGACTGGCGCTAGCCTCAAAGGGACCATCACTGATCAGAATGGCGCACTCATCGTTGCAGCTAACATCACTGCTACATCAGTCGACCGGGGACTCGTCAGATCTGCTCAAACAACTAGTGGAGGTGACTTTCAAATCGCCTTGTTGCCTCCCGGAGTTTATAAAGTGGAGATCGACGCTCAGGGATTCAAGAAAGTGGTCAATGAGAATGTGCAATTATCGGTAGGTCAGACTCGAGTTTATGACGTTCAGTTGAGCCCTGGCACTGTTACAGAACAGGTCGCAGTTACCGGTGATGTACCCCTGCTTGAGGTTGAAAGAACACAACAAGCGAACACTATCTCGACTCGCCAAGTCGAGAACTTGCCAAACGTTGGTCGCACTTTTCAGAACTACGTCTACACATTACCAGGCGTAGCAAGTTCCACTGCACCGCGCACGCAACTGGCAAGTCGTATCACTGCATTTCAAAGTTCGGGCTTCTCAATCGGCGGCAGCAACGGACGAAATAATCTTATTACTGTTGACGGAGGCGAAAATGAACTCGGCTCAGGCACCGTACGATATGACGTTTCAACCGAAGCGATTCAGGAGTTTCAGGTAAATCGAAACTCGTTCTCAGCTGAGTTCGGATTCACTGCTGGCACTGCGGTAAACATCGTTACGAAGAGCGGTACAAACAGATTCCATGGTAGCGGCTTCATCTTCTATCGCTCAGATGCGACTTCAGCGCGTAATCCTTTCGACACTCTCAACCCTGGTAAGAAATCATCAGATCGTCAGTACTTCCCGGGTTTCACCCTTGGTGGGCCAATCGTAAAAAACAAACTCTTCTTTTTTACTAACTACGAACGGACGGCGACGGATTCGGCTCGATTCCGCACGTATACAACAGACCCACTCACCCGTCCCAACGCCGCTCAGTTGGCCCTGTTGAGTCAACTGGATGGTTCTGCTAATGCGAATGTACGGAGGATCTCAACCAATCTCAGGGCGGCCCTAACCACTACCGCTACAAGTTATCCGGCGATTTTCGGTCTACTAAGTCAAAGTGAAGGGGTGTTCACAGGCCTCGCTCGTCTGAACACCTGGAGCACTCGAATCGACTATCAGGTAACTAATAATGATTCCATCTCTGGACGATTTAACCTCACCAGAAATTTTACAGATGATATTGGTGTCAGCAACGCTGGGTCTCCTTCGCTTGGCACCACGCTAACTCAGCACGACTACACCACTGTTGTCAGCTGGACGCACACTTTTGATGGTGGTCTGATCAATCAACTTCGTGGTCAGTTGTCACCAAACAACTTGGCTCATACCGCACCGCCCGAACCAGCTGTGACTGGTTTGATTGTTTCCGGCCTTGCAGGCTTCGGTCGCACGTTTGGTGCTCCTTATTTAGTCACTCAGGACCGTTACCAGATTGAAGACAACCTAACCTGGCTCCGCGGTAACCACACGTTCAAATTTGGAGGCTCGTATCGACCGGCATCTTATAACTTCCGCAACGACCTATGGTTTGCCGGTGAATGGCAGTTCCAACCTAGCGCAGCTTACCCGGTGACGCTTGCGGTTCCAGCCGCCGACAGACCGGCGTTTATAGCAGCAGCAGGAGCCACTGTCCCCCAACTAAATTCCCTTCAGAATCTAGACTTAAATCTTCCGTTCCTTTACAGGCAAGGATTCAATAATCCAGCTTGGAGTGGCACCGGTCAGTACATTGGCGGATTTGCGCAGGACACCTGGAAAGTTAATCGTCGCCTGACACTTGATATCGGAGGACGAATCGACTGGGACGGTGAGCCCCAACCCGTGCCACGCAATGCTTACTTCTCACCCAGGTTCGGGTTTGCCTGGCAGGCCACCAGTGATGGTAAGACAATCATTCGAGGTGGTGGTGGTTTGTTCTACTCTCCGATCTACTTCCAGATTCCCGGGTACACCAGCGTGCTGAATGGAAGTGGTAAATACATCAACCAAATTTCAAAGAGTCCGCTCAATGGCGTTGCTACACTGTATGGGGCCGGCATTCTTGGTAACGCCGCATGCAATGTCCCCGCAAACACGTATCCATTTGGTGTCTTAACCGAGGCGCAGATCAATTGTTTGGGCACCCCAACCACACCTGGAGCACCAGGACGTGTCCTATTTGAACTAAATCCGGATTACAAAAACAATTACACAGTCCAGGCAAACTTTGGTATTCAGCGTGAGATCATCAAAGACCTGAGTCTTGAAGTCGCGTATCAGATGTATCACGGACTGCATATTCAACAGCCGGTTGGTCTGAACTACTGCGAAGCCGGTACTCCAGGCTGCCCTGCTACCGGTGCGACCCTGACCGCGCTTTCGCAACGTGATCCACGTCTTGGTCCTCTCTATCGCGTCTGTGGAACAGACACCTCGTGTGGAAGAGTTAACGACGCTGGCATTACACAATTTACCGACTATCAATCTCGCGGGAGTTCGATCTACCACGGCATGACCGTGTCGCTGACGAAGCGCTTTGTGAATCATGTGTCGTTCCAGGCGAATTACACCTGGAGTAAAGCAATAGACGATCAAACTGACTTCAACTCTTCGTTTGCTCCGCCGTTCCCATCACGTTTATTCACGGAGAGATCGCTGTCGGCTTTTGATATCCGGCACAACTTTGTATTCAGTGGCGTATTCGAGAGTCCGTTGAAAGCTGGACCAGGACATAACTTGGCATCGCGTATTTTTGCGGATATTACAGTAAGTCCAAGCGTTTTTCTCCGGAGTGGAATTCCCTTCACTCTTAGAACCGGAGTTGACATTAACTCGGATACACGTGGAGGAACTGACAGATTGTTCACCATCGGTCGAAATACCGGTCTTGGTCCAAACTTCCAGAGTGTGAACGTACGGGTTATGAAAACCTTCCGCTTCAAACCTGACGGCATGATGAGATTGGAAGCGAGTGCAGACTTCTCGAATCTTTTCAATCATACAAATTTCGCAGCGGTCAATGAGACATTGCCCGTAACGGTCGGGGCTACTGGCGTGCTGACATTTCCGAATGCGCTCGCTGCACAGGATTACGCTTCGAGCACAAACAGGTTATCGGGTCGTAGAGACCGAGCCCTGTCGGACCCACTCGGCTTCACCTCGGCGTTCAACGCACGTCAGATTCTCTGGGGATTGAAGTTTGTGTTCTAGCTTAGGTTGGTTAGTAGCTCGAGCGGCAAGAGGATGGACCAGTATTCCCAGGAATACTGGTCCATATTTCTTTTAGCAGCTGTCTTTTCAGGCCACGGGCTTCTCCCCGTGGTTTTTACCCTCGTTGCTAAGAAGAACCTGCTTTTTCTTTTCCAGCGCGCTGGCGCGCGCAGAAGTGGAATTAACGAGTGATTAGCAACGAGCGTTAAAGACCACTGGACATGCCCAGTGGCCTAACTACAACCTAACCTCACGTTGCTCGCCGCCCCAAGAACTTTATAGTATTAGAAACAAAAACGGTGGACCGCGGCGACTTTCTGAGTTTCAGTCGCCGCTGATTTTCCGGAAATGATATTTAAGAAAGGCAATGACATGACTCCAGAACTTGAGACCTTGAAATCACGATTGCGATCCACTTGGATCGCTGGTGACTTTGGTCAGATAGCGAAGTCCTATACCGACAGTGCTGCACAGTTCGTCAGTCAACTAAATTTGCAGCCAGGAACAAAGCTCCTAGACGTCGCCTGCGGCACTGGCAATTTGTCCCTCCCGGCTGCGCGATTCGGCGCTGATGTAACGGGAGTTGATATTGCTCCAAATCTCCTGCAGCAGGCGCAGGAAAGTGCCAGAACCGAGGGACTCAATGCGAAGTTCGAGGAAGGCGACGCGGAAGCACTTCAGTATAAAGACGAAAGTTTCGACGTGGTCGCGACCATGTTCGGTGCAATGTTTGCTCCACGTCCTGAAGTTGTGGCTGCGGAACTAGTGAGAGTTTGCAAGCACGGTGGGAAGATTGCGATGGCTAACTGGACGCCAACAGGTTTCGTTGGTCGAATGTTCAAGACTATCTCGGCCCATGTGTCGCCGCCGCCAGGGATGCAGCCTCCCGTTCTGTGGGGCGTTGAAGAAACGGTGCGTCAGCGATTTGGATCAAGTGTTTCATCTTTGCAGGCAACTCCGGCTGACATCACTTTTAGATTCCCGTCCTCGCCGCAGGAATTCGTCGAACATTTCCGAACATATTATGGTCCAACACAAAAAGCCTTTGCTTCATTGGACCAAACGGGCCAAGATGCACTTCGTCGCGACCTGGAGAAACTCTATACAGAGAGCAACCGTGCGCAGGACGGGACAACTGAAATCATTTCACAATATCTCCAGGTGATCGCAACCCGCCCCTAGTACGAATGCGCTTGAGCCCTCCGCCCTACTCGAAAATCTAAACAAACAACCGGCGACGTACTTACGCACGCCGCCGGCTTCCCCCTTGCTCACCCTCTAAAACAATCCGAGGTTACTTATCCTTTTTTCCACCCAGCGCCTTCTTCACTTGGCCCGGCGGATAGAGTGGTCCAGGTAGCACTTGCTCCTGAACATTGATTAGCGAAGAATCAATCGCGAAGGAATACAACTGCGTGGCAAGAGCAGGATTGAGATCATTGTCGCTTACCACATATAGGACGTGCCTGCCGTCTTCGAGATCCGGGCCCCAGGCAAGTCCTTCAATCTTCTCAGCGATTGTCGGCGCCAGGTTGAAGACTGGATCAAGTAGGTCGATAAACAAATTCTTGGTTACTGGAGTTACGCCCGCAGGTAGGGCACCAGCCGGAAGACTGGCTATACCAGAGACATCGCTTGCACCATTGATATTGATCTTGTAGATGGTCTTACGACCAGGTGCTTGCGGCGGAATCTGGAGGTTTGAGCGGTTGTCACGCTCAACTACCAGAAACTCATGATCGTTGATAGCAAGAATCTCACAGACTCCCTGCCCTCGGTTGATTGCGTCCAGAACGTAGACGTACTCGTGAATTTCACCCGTGACAAGATCAATCTTGATGATCCTGTTGTTTAGTCCAAGTCGATCAGGTGTTCCCGGTGCAAGGCCATGATCCTGAATCAAAGCATTCTGCATGATGCCAAACAAGGTTCGACCATCCGGACTAATTGCGAGACCTTCCATTCCTCGATTTCCCTGACGGCCGGATGTGTTGTTGAGCAACTCCGCGGTTGGATCGCAACTTGGATTGGCGATCGCATACTTCGCAGGCAACGAGATCCGTCGCAACAAATGACCCTGACGGTCAAACTGAAATATGTATGGTCCATATTCATCCGAGACATAGAAGGTGCCATCCGGGCTCACTCGAATTCCTTCTGGATCAAATCGCAGCGTTGCAAAATCGTTACCAGCAACAAAGGATCCTGCAGCACCGACCAGCAATTGATTGCTCTCATTCTTAAAGAATCGCGTGTCGAGCATCGTAGTTGTGATATTCGGGAATGGCTCGCCGACGTTGGTGGTGATGTGCAAGAAATAAAAACGATCGATGTACGGAATGTCAGTTAGACCATCAAATGGTCCACGATCGGGCGCAGCGAGAAATACATCGTCATGTCCCGTGTAGGTGATGTCTGAGCCAAAACCACCGAGGATAGCTTTTGGAACACAATTGGCTGGGGTGCCCGCCTGACAGATATTTCCAGTCAGACCCGACTTATCAAGTAGATTTCCACCAACCAAACCTTTGCCGATAAGAGTTATTCCGGGGATTACGGGAGAAGGAGAAGGAGTAAATACGGGAACTGAGAAAATAGACGTAGCGAGTGCGAGAACAGCGAGGGCTGTACCCAGGAGACGAATCATAAGCATCTGTCCTTTCAAGGAGTTTGGGTCGAGAAAGTAATGCCTACCAGTTAACGGCTTATGACATGCTTATGAACAGTTTGTAAACTGATGCGGATATTCAGTGCAGGTTCAGACAAATCATTTCATCGCGATCTATCGATCCGATAGCAATGCAGAAGCGGTTTGATCCGGAAACAGATCTCACCTTGATTGATCCGACTTTAAAGTAGGAAGGCTAGTGCGCGGCCAGAGCACCCAGGTCTAACTTTTCGGTCATTCGAACCAATTCCGCCAACGAGTCAGCATGCATTTTTTGCATCACCTGACTACGATGAACGTTCACGGTCTTTTCGCTGATATCAAGCTCTGCGGCAACTTGCTTATTAAGTAATCCAGTGACGACCAACTCCATCACCGCACGTTCGCGCGGTGTGAGCGTTTCTGCCCGCTCTCGCAATTCACGAACTTCAGTTTGCTGCTTCCGAGCGGATCGGTCGCGTTCGATCCCTTGCTCAATCGCATCGAGCAAGTCCTGGTCGCGAAACGGCTTCGTCAGAAACTCAACGGCCCCCGCTTTCATGGCCTGCACAGACATCGGAATATCGCCATGGCCAGTAATGAAGATGATGGGCAAGTTAATGCCTCTTTTCGTCAGCTCTCGCTGAAGGTGAAGCCCGCTCAATCCCGGAAGTCGCACATCTAGCACGAGAGATCTGGGAACATCAGGGAGTTCGGCGCCGAGAAGTTCTTGCCCTGATGCAAACGTTTGACAACTCATTCCCACAGCTTCGATCAGCTCCTTGATTGCTGTGCGCATCGATGGGTCGTCATCAATCACGAATACAACTTGCTCCGGATTCTTCATGATTCCCTCCAGTTGCTGGGTGCCAGGGAACTTTTCTCGTCACTCGTCAGTCGCATTTGGCCTTAGCCCAATTATGGCCCTATAAGGGAAGATAATTTTTACTCAGCTCACGTTTCCAATGCAGCACGAACGCTACCGAGCAAGCTCTCATCAGCAAATGGCTTTCCCAGGAACTCAATAGCGCCAGCTTGGAGTGCTAGCATTCGCATCCTTGTATTTCCGTGCGCGGTGATGAAGATGATTGGTATACGGCTTCCCTCCGATACCAATTTCGCTTGTAGTTCCAAACCAGACATGCCGGGCATACGAATATCGCTGATCAAGCAAGCAATCTCGTTCTGCAGGCCTGATAGCAAGAACTCCTCCGCCGACTCAAATGACCTGGCTTTTATGCCAACTGAGCTTAGAAGGTTCTCAATTGCAGCACGCATGGATTCATCATCGTCGACAATGGCTACCAAGGCGGTGTTTATCTTGACTGACATATCTATTGGAAGGTAGCAGCGGAAGGGTTTGCCCGCAATCATACTTTCGTATGATCGCTGTAATGGCTTATCTAAAACTTTCCTCAATACGGGATGCTGGAACCGCTCATGAGTTCCCGCCGTTCTCAAGCGGCAGGGTGAAGCGAAAAATGGCGCCATGAGGCTCATTCGGCATTGCCCAGAGTCTTCCACCATGGCCCTCTACAATAGAGCGGCTGATCGAGAGGCCCATGCCCATGCCATCGGCCTTGGTCGTATAAAAAGAGTCGAACATGCGGTTGAGATTCGATAGGTCAACCCCTGGGCCGGAATCTCGCACTTCAACGAACACGTCGTTCGGATCGCTTCGGCCGGAGCCCAGCACTAACTGGCGCGGCCCGTCGCCGACCCCGCTCATCGCGTCGATGGCATTGACGATCAGATTGAGGATCACTTGCTGCAGTTGCACTCGATCTGCCGGAACAGGCGGCACGTCATTCGAGAGGTAGGTCCGCAGGTCAACAAGATGCTTCTGCAATTCGCTCTGGCTCATAGCGACAACTTCGAGAATGGCGTCGTTGATATCAAAGAGATCTGTGCGTGGCGGCACCTTCTTGACGAGCGCGCGAACGCGGCCGATGACTTCGGCAGCTCGGGTGCCGTCTCGAACGATCCGCTCGAGAGTCTGGCGGGCCTTTTCCATGTCCGGCGGCTGCGCCGCGAGCCAACGCAAACAAGCCCCGGCATTGGTAACTGAGGCGGCGATCGGCTGGTTGATCTCATGGGCAATTGAGGACGTCATCTCACCCACGAGCATTACCCGATTAACGCGGGCGAGATTTGCCTGGGCTTGTTCCAATGACTCCTGCGTCTGCTTGCGTGCCGTGATGTCGTTGTTGAGTTCCAGGATCGCAAGCGGCTCCTGGCGCTTGTCCCGTTGCAATGACCACCGGCTGGCCACCACGACGTGGGTTCCATCTGCCTTGGTGTGCCTGAGTTCGCCTTCCCAGCGGCCAGTGCGATGCAACTCCTCTTCTATCTCATCAAGTGGCCCCGGGAAGACCGTCCGGAGCAACTGGTGAGTAGTAACCTTGCCGACCACATCCTCTTCCGTCCACCCGTACAACTCTGCTGCGCCACGATTCCAGTAGGTGATTACGTCATTCATGTCACGCACGAAAATGGTGTCGTGCGTGAGATTCAGGAGACTGGCTTGCTCGCGCAGCTCTTCCGTCGCAGTGCGCGCTCGGGACACAAAGTGAGTAATTAGTGCTGAGATAAACAAAAAGACGATTATGACTACGAGTTCGGAAAGATCGCTTACCCAAAAAGAGAAAACCGGTCGCGACAGGAAGTACAGAAAACACCCAGATGCGAGGAGCGAGACAATGGCCGATGCAAGGAAGTTGCCCTGCAGGGACACCAGAACGACAACAACCAGATATAAACACACCACAGTAGCGAGATTAAGCCGGAGGCGGACGCAGACAAAGGTTATCAATGCGACTGCGATGGTGCCGGTTAGGCAATGCACGGCCAAGCGCCAGAATGTAGCGGTTTGGTTACGCCGTACGAGACCTATCTCTTTCCTGGGGCCCTCACTCATTTTGGCTCTGTCCCTTCAACTAAGACTTTTCACATTAATGATCGCTTGGAATAACGTCGAGTTTCTCGGCCATCCTGACCAAATCGGCCAACGATTCCGCCTGCATCTTACGCATAACGTGACCGCGCTGAATTTTGACCGTAATTTCACTAGTCCCCAGTTCAGCAGCAATTTGTTTATTAAGCCTGCCTGCGACCACTAATCCAAATACCTGGCGTTCGCGCGGCGTGAGAGTCCCAAAACAATCGCGCAACGCCACGGTTTCAGACTCCTGTTTGAGCGACGCGGAGTCTACGTCAAGTGCGTGCTGTATCGCCTTGAGCAGGTCTTCATCCTGAAATGGTTTGGTCAAGAACTCCACTGCACCAGCTTTCATAGCCCGTACGGTCATCGGGATATCCCCATGCCCGGTAATGAAGATGATGGGAATGCGGATATCTGCCTTCGTCAGTTCATTTTGGAAATCAAGCCCGCTTATCTCAGGCAACAACACGTCTAGAACCAGGCACTTTGGCCCATCCGGGAGCTTATGGCGAAGGAAGTCTTGCGTAGACTCGAATGTCTCAGCTCCTAAGCCAGTGGATTCCACCAGGCTCTTGATGGCCTCTCGGACAGCAGCATTGTCATCGACCACAAAAACCATTGGCCTGGCTTGAGTTACTTTCATATCAGAGCTCTCTAGTTACTGGATGGCAGGGTAAACTGAACGGTAGCTCCTCCGTCCTTGTTTGGTTTAGCCCAAAGTGTACCCCGATGGTCTTCGATGATCCTTCGGCTGATGGAGAGTCCCAGACCCATGCCTTCTGGCTTAGTTGTAAAGAAGGGATCGAAGATCCTCTCCGCATTCTTTTCGTCCAGCCCTTTGCCAGAATCGCGCACGGCGACTACTACGTCACCAGACTTGTTCTTTTGTGTTGTGATTAGAAGCTCACGCGGATGACTGCTCACCTCGCTCATAGCGTCTCTCGCATTTAGTATCAAATTCAGGATTACCTGCTGCAACTGAATGCGGTCTCCTGTGACGAGCGGAAGCTCGGCTGCCAGTTCGGACAGCAACTCAACCTTACTTCTGAGCAAGTCGCTGCTGACCAGCTCGATTACCTCTTGAACGGTTTCATTAATATTCAACTGTGCCTTTTCGTGAGGAGACTTATGCAAGAGATCGCGAATCCGCTTAATCACTCCACTCGCTCTCAGGCCGTCGTTGATCATCCGACCGATAACTTCGCGCGACTTATCCAAATCTGGCGCCTGGTTGGAGAGAAGGCGCAGACACGCACTGCCGTTGGTGACTATTGCACCAAGTGGTTGATTGACTTCATGAGCTATCGAAGCGACCAGCTCGCCCATCGTGGTTACCCGGCTGACGTGGGCGAGATCCGCTTGCGCCTTGTGCAGCGCTTCTTCGGCGCGCTTCTGCTCGGTAGTATCCATGATGCTTACCAGCACGCTATTCAACTTAGAGGATTCCGTCGGGAACGTAATCGTGAACACAACCGATATGAGATCTCCCTTCAACGTCTTGAGAGATGTTTGCGCTTGAAACCAGGTCCTTCCCTCGGCTAACGCGATCAGTTCTCCTGCAAATACTTCTCGCGCTTCCGACGTGAATACTCTATCCAACGAGGCCAGAAGCTCATGCTTGTCGTGTGCGCCGAACAGCTCGAGGGTTGCCTCATTAACATCCAGGATCTTGACCATCGATATGGCTTGCTCAACAAACTCCGGATGCGCTGCGACGTATTGGCGGAAGTGTTGCACACCGCTGGCTTTCAGATTATCAATCGCTATTTTTACTTGCGAAAAGTCTTCCTCCCAGATCGACACTCCGGTTGACTGGAAGATGTAGCGGTACCTCCTCTCACTTTCACGCAGTTCTGCCTCTGCCCGCTTTTGGTCACTCAAATCGAGCACGAACGCGACGCCCTCGTCTTGCCCTGCCTCTAACAATGCGGCGCCGATCAGGACCTGCACGCGACTGCCGTCTTTCCGGATGTATTCCTTTTCGAAAGGTTCGCATATTCCGGTCGCGGCCAGCTCTGCCAACGCTTGTTCGTCAGCCGCGCGCCATTTGTCAGGCGTGACATCCTTCCAACTCACGCGACCTGACACGAGATCCTCGCGACCGTATCCCAGCATGCGAAGAAAGGCTTCATTGGCCTCCATAATCCGACCTTCGCAATTCCATATGACGATGCCAATGATGTTCGCCTCCACCAATCGCCGGATCCTCGCGTCCCGTTCAGTGAGCTCGCGATAGAGACGTGTGTTTTCCAGCGAGACCGCGGCCTGCGATGCCAGTAGTTTCAGCACAGTGATCCGGGTTGGTGTGAAGACATGAGACGTCAGGTTGTTTTCGAGGTAAAGCACTCCGATCAGTTTGGCCTGCTTGAGCAATGGCAAGCAGAGAATTGAACGGGCCTGATGCTCACTGATGTACCTATCAGCAGAAAACGGGTTCTGGGCCGAAGCATCGTCGAGAATCACGCTCTCTTGCGTCCGCACGACATAATGGACAATCGATTCTGGCAGCGCGGCCGCCAATAAGGACTCTTCTCGCGGACGCACAACGACATCGTCGCCGCTGGTCGTCGCTTCCGCTTCTATCCGCAGCTCTTTACCTCGCGGAAGAAGCAGTAGGCCTCTCTCAGCACCCGCGTGCTCAACCGCTGTGAGCATGAGCATGTCGATCAGTTTTTCCAAGACGATCTCGCCCGACACTGCTTGGGAGACTTTGATAACGGTAGCAAGATCCAGGTTTTCGACCGGCGCCCCGATCGTGCTCGTCGGACCGGGCACTGGCTGTTGTTCCCGTAGGTGTGGATACAACTCATCGAGTTGCCGGACCTTACCGTCAGCGCCCCAACGTAGGTAGCAGTAACGTGCCTCCCGCAAATACGCGTGCGCGATCTTCTCGAAACCACGTGCCGCGTAGGAGCGGGCGGCGAGTTCGTTGGCGAGCGCTTCATTGTGGACGAATCCGTTTTTGTGCGCTGACCGGATGGCCTGTTCGTACAGATGCTCAGCATCAAGCTCGCGGCCTTCGATCCGCGCGATCTCCGCTGCGACCAGTGCAGCGCGGTTCTCGAAATTCTGCGGGCAATTCGCCGACCAGATCTCGAGCTGTCGGTAGTGCTCGACTAGAGCCTCGACATGCTGTCGTGGCGGGTCGGCCGCTGCGGACTCACAGCATGCCGCTTGGGAAAGGGCACTGTAGAAGTGATACTCCGCCGTTTCGAACATTGACGGCGATGTCCACAGCAACGGTTGCGCCCTCGATGAGGCTTCGAGAGCAGCCGCATAGTCTCCAGCAAAGAAGCGCGCCTGCAGCTTGCGGATCCAGTACCAGCCTTCGGGCAACGCTAGTTCCGGGTTACCGGAGAAACGACGCTCCATCCGCAGCTCGTCAAACTGCTCATCGTCAAAGCAACCAAAATTCGTGGTCGAGCCGCGGAGCGTCCGAATGAGTCCGAGCTGCGCGGCGATGGAGTCAACGGCAAAACCGAACCGCATCTTTTGCGCAAACGCGAGACCACGCTCGGCTTCGCGTTGCACTTCATCGAGTGGATCGCCCGCTGCGAGAAGGTTCGTGTTCAAGTGGGTACAGCAGTACGCCACAAAAGTGAGGTCACCGATCTTGTTCGCCGCTTCAAAAGCGCGACGCAACAGATCGCGGCCAGTTAGCACATGTTCAGTCCAGGGAGTAACGATACTTCCAAAGTTAAAATAGGTCCTGGCCTGGAAACGCTTCAGCCCCCGCTGTTCAACCAGGTCATAGCCGAGCCGGCCGAATCGAAATCCGGCTTTGTAGTCGCCGAAGCGTGGTCCAGCAAGTAGGCCCAGCACGACATAGGCGTAGCACGAACCGTCACAGTTGCCGCCCTCGAGGCTAAGATTGACTGCCCGACAGATGACCAGGGAAAGTAGGTTCGCATCCGTATGCCAGGCAGGCGTCGCGAGTTTGGTCAGAACATCAAGAGTGGCAAGTGATGCCGGGTCGGTCATCAAGGGCAGCTCGATCAAATCCTCGATCGAACGGCTCCCGAGCTGCGACCAGATCCCATCATATTCGCGACGCGCTTCTTCTTCAGTTGGATGCGGCGACCAGTCCATGCCCAGATGCCGGAGATAGTCGAGGCCGACCGCGACCGCGCGGCTGCCCTGATCGAGGGTCGTGTACAGATCCGCCCGCAGTCCTGTGACGCTGGCGCGTTCGAGTGTAGTTACGGCGCGGACCGACAGCGCAGTTAGCCGCTGCTCTGCTTCGGCCAGCGCGCCGGTCAGGAACTCGCATTCGCCCCGGTTCAGCTCGATAGCGAAGGTTAGCTCGTGCCTGCGCTCCCATGAATCTTCTGGCAACAGTGCGGCACCGGCGGTGAGATACGTCAGCGCCGAGGCGTATGCGGTAGCGGCCTTGGCGCGCTTGGCCGCGATCAGGTTGAACTCGGCCAGTTGCTCGCGCTCGTCCTGTGCAGTGATCAGCTCGGCGCCGCGGTTGAGCTGATTGACGATCTCGAAAATCACCTCCTCCCGCTTCTCCGTCGGTGTGTGCGCTGCGAGCAACCTGCCGATCCGCAGATGGGTTTCAGCGCGTAGTTCCTCCGGGATTAGTGAGTACGCGGCTTCCTGCACACGGTCATGGATGAACCTGTAAGAGCCCTCCTGCCGTTCGACCAATTCCTGACGGACCGCCGTCCACAGAAGCGCGTGGACCTGCTCCTCCGAGGTTCCAAGAACGGTGGATAAAATCATGATCTCGGAGACGTTTCCAAGACAGGACAGCTGCTGCAATGCATGCTGGGTTTCGCCCGGCAGGCGGGTCAGCTTCCCGACCATCAGATGGACCACATTGTCGGTGTAACCCTTGGCGTGAATGCGGTTCAGATCCCAGGACCAGCGCGCAGCCTCACGATCGTAGGTGAGTAAGCCCTCCTCGGCGAGCGTAGAGATGAACTGAATAGCGAAAAACGGATTGCCGCCCGTTTTTTCATGCACCAGTTGCGCGAGCGGCGCAGCGCGTTCCGGCTCGGAGCGAAGCGCATCCGCAATCAATTTTCCGAGGTGTTCACGCGCGAGAGGCGCTAGCGTGATCTCCTCCACCTTTCCGCCGGCGTTCTTGATCGCCTCAAGCTTAAGCGTTAGCGGATGGGCGGCATCGACCTCGTTGTCCCGATACGCACCGATCAGCATCAGGTGCTGCAGATCCGACCGGGTCAACAGATCCTCGAGCAAGTCGAGCGTCGCGAAATCGAGCCACTGCAAATCGTCGAGGAAGAGCGCCAGCGGATGTTCAGGGCGGGCGAATATGCCGATGAAGCGCCGGAACACGAGCTGAAAACGGCTTTGTGCCTGTTGCGGCGGAAGCTCCAGAACCGGTGGCTGTTCACCTACGATGAGCTTTAGTTCGGGAACGATGTCGACCATGAGCCGCCCGTTTGGACCTAGCGCCTCAAGCAAAGCGTCGCGCCAGCTCGCCAGCTCGGCGTCGCTTTTACTGAGAAGAGGTTGCACAAGGCTCTGAAAAGCCTGAGCGAGCGTCGAATACGGAATGTCGCGCTTGTACTGATCGAACTTGCCGGACGCGAACAGGCCGCGCGGCGACACGAGCATCTTGTGCAGCTCATTGACCACGGAGGACTTGCCGATGCCGGAATAGCCGGAGACCAGCACCAGTTCCGGGGCGCCGCTCTTGACGATGCGGTCGAAGGAGGCGAGCAAGGTATCGACCTCGCGCGCTCTCCCGTACAGCTTCTCGGGGATCAGCAGCCGGTCTGGTATGTCGTGTTCGGCAAGCGCAAATGGCTTGATGCGCCCCTGCGCCTCCCATTGCGCAAGGCAGCGCCGAAGGTCACTCTCGACGCTGGCGGCAGTCTGATAACGCTCCTCGGCGGTCTTCGCGAGCAGCCTCATGATGATATGCGAGATCGCGGCCGGGATCGTCTCTAACCGCTCCTTTGGCGGAACCGGTTTTCTGGCGATATGGCAGTGGACCCACTCCATGGGATCGGACGCAGTGAACGGCAGTGAGCCTGTGAGCATTTGGTAGAACGTAATGCCAAGTGAGTAGAGGTCGCTGCGGGAATCGATTGAGCGATTCATCCGTCCAGTCTGTTCGGGTGCCATGTAGGCGAGCGTCCCGGCGATCAACTCGGGAGGCGCTGGCGACTGCCGCTCGCGCGGCAGCCGCGAGGCGATGCCAAACCCGGTGAGGCGTGCTTCTCCGCTCGCGAGGTTAACCAGAATATTGGCCGGCTTGACGTCCTTGTGGATGAGGCCGCACCCATGCAACTGGCCGAGCACAGCCGACACGCAGACAGCTAGGCGCAAAAACTGTGTCAATTCCATCGGTCTTGCTAGTAGGTTATCCAGAGGCTCGCCGCCAGGGTCGGTGAGTACGAGCATCGTCCGCCCCTTGTGAAGTGCGAGCGCCAGAGGCCGAAGTGCCCAGCCTGGATCGAGCTCAGCCCTTAAGGAGTATTCGTGCTCCATTCTCCTGAGGCTTGCCAGTGCGAGGCGTTCAGACACGGGTGTCATCGCAAGAATAGACGGTCGACTCACGTCGGCTTGGCGTGGGTGGCCCCTATAAACGATGGACTCCCCATCATTACGAAGCGTCTCGAACCCGTATTCTGAAAGCTCTATCACGAGGGCCTCATCTTTATTTAGTTGTGGCCTCATCTTCATATAGCCTCAGTCACACTCTTTTCTTGCCGTGTGGGGTTTACCGTCTTGCTACTTCGGCCCCAACAGAACCGTTGATTTTGTACAGAACCAGTGGTAGTGCTACTGACAATTGGAAGAGTCCAATTACTACTGGGAGAAATCCAGAGTCAAACGTCCACCTCTGAATTGCCAGAGAACTGAAGACAGTTCCCAGAATCATCAGCAACCAGCCACTCATCGTCTCAGTCCAGGGCTTTACCCAGGCTTTGACAACAGTGGGAACCCCACCGATACAGAGAGCGCTCACGCTCGCCACAAGAGTTAGACGCGGAGAGCCAGTCGTAGCCCACAGCAGGATTCCCAATCCGCTGAGAACCAGGCAAGCCTTCTCAAGACCAGTAAACGCGCCGCGAGTGCCTTTTGTCAGTGACAGAATCAGCATCACTGTTGCACCGAGTCCCCAGATGACAGGCATCACGGCCGCTGGACCGACTCCAGCCATTATTGCGCTTGAGGCTATCAGCACATCTTGCACGAACCAGACAAGCCAGGAGGCACGGTTTGGAACTACCGACCCCTGGATTGTCCCTTTGACAAAGGGAATGTACGAAATGGCTATCGTCAAACCAGACAGGACGGTAAACAGTTGTCTCACTCGTCACCTCCATTTTCAAAGATGCCTTCATGGACAACTCATTTGTTGCTTCTTCATGATTCACTCCCGGAACTCGCTGGCAGGGTAAACTGTATGGTCGCTCCTTTGTCATCGTTTGCTGTTGCCCACATCCGTCCACCGTGGTCTTCAATGATCCTTTGGCTGATGGAGAGTCCCAGGCCCATGCCTTCCGGTTTAGTTGTAAAGAAGGGATCGAAGATTCGCTCAGTATCAATTGCATCCAGCCCCTTGCCTGAGTCCCGCACGACAACCACTACTTCGCCCTTGCTACTTCTTCGTGAGGTGATTTGCAACTCGCGTGGATTGGTTTGCTTGGCCATCATAGCGTCCTTAGCATTCAGTATCAGATTCAGGATCACTTGTTGTAACTGAATGCGGTCTCCTACTACGGGCGGCAGATCGGCCTCCAGTTCGGCCCGCAACTCAACCCTACTCCTAAGCACGTCGCTGCTTACCAGAGCTATCACCTCCTGAACGGTCTCATTAATATCCAGCGTTGCCTTTTCTGAAGGAGTCTTGTTCAGGAGATCTCGAATCCGCTTAATTACATCGCTCGCCCGCAGACCGTCATTTATCATTCGCCCGACTACCTGGCGCAACTTTTCCAGATCTGGCGTCTCGCGCGACAGCAGGTGGACGCACGCCTGGCCGTTGGTGACTATCGCCCCGAGTGGTTGATTGACTTCATGTGCTATCGACGCCACCAACTCTCCCATCGTGGTCATGCGACTCACATGTGCTAGATCCTCCTGCGCCTTGCGCAAAGCCTCTTCGGCGCGCTTGCGCTCGGTGACATCCATCACCGATCCAACAAACTCGATATTGCCTTGATCATCCCTTCCTGCGTGAGCCACAACGTGAAGATGTTTGATTGAGCCATCCGGCATCGCCAATCGATATTCATGAGCAAAGTCCTTCCCATCGTGCGACGCACGCTCTATTGTCTGTTTCACCTGGGCCGCGTCTTCGTGATGAGTTCGTTGGACCACCAGTTCCACTGTAGGCTTGGTCACACGGTCGTATCCAAAGATTCGGTAGGTTTCCTCTGACCAATGGATCTCTCCGCTTTGCACGCTCCAGCCAAAGCTGCCTGTCTGACTCAGTTTCTGCGCTCCCGCCAAATAGGATTCGCTCTTCCGCAGGGCATCCTCGGCTCGCTTTCGTTCAAGAATCTCTTTTCTCAGCTTGTCGTTGACTAATGTCAGTTGTACAGTCCGTTCAACTACCTGTTGTTCGACATGCTCCGCTACCCGCCTTTGGTCGCTCAAGAGCCGCGCCTCTTGCAAACCGATCGCCGCCTGGTTCGCCGCCACACCGAGGAGAAGCCTCTCAGTTTCCGTTGGGAAATCAGCTCGGTTAGACCCAGCTACCAAAACGCCGACTTCATCCTGAAGCCCTAGTCGCAGGAGCACGATAGCGACGTCTCCTTGTCCGATAGGATTTCGCACCAGCAAAGGAGTTGTGAGTGGATCAACTTTCAACCAGGCGTTCAGCGCGTGACCAATCTCCGGTGGTGGAGCAATGAGATCTCGGTTCTGAGGCGACCGGACCATTTCGATAGTTGAGCCGCCAGCAAATGAATCGCTCAGCCTGGCATAGGCGAAGTCCAGTCGGAGCATACCTAACAGCACGTCGAGCAGAGTCGAAAGAATCTGGGACGGTTCGGTACCACTCCAAATAGCGGGAAGGGCTAAAACGCCGATCAGATCATTGATACAAGCCTTTAGCCGCTTAATCTCAACGGCGTGTTCCATTTCCACTTCCATCATCCGATAACTACTGTGTTAGTTGTTCGGGCGTAGCGCGTCGTGCACGTAGTTCCCGCAGGAACTCATCCGGAGGAACAAAGAATGGATTCTCCTGTAGGATTCCGCTGATGATGACCATCGGATGCGTTCGCATAATGTCAACGACGATATCCCCGCCAAACTTGGCGAGCTCGTACGTTCATATGACCGGGTCTTTGTATCGAGGCAAAAGATAGTTGAGTCTTGTCTCGTACTCCACCAGATCGTCTACGCCCGGACGGTCTTCCAAAGCCCATTCCATATGGGCCACCAGGCGAGTCAGTCGGAAGCCTTGGCGTGGACCACTCTCAAGCACTTCCTCGATCAAGGCCAGCATCCTGTTTTGATCGAAGTGGCCATCGCGCAAATATGCATCGGCCCAGTTGCGCAGCTCGAACTGGTGACTCTGTTCGGCAGCGACTACATCAATGCTAGCCGACGCCAAACGCTCCAGATGTTCCGCACGCAGCCTGGGGTCGACGATATGGAAAGCCTTCTCACCGCGCTCGAATCCTTCCTTGATGAACGGCAGAAGCACTCGATACTCTTCGTCAGGACTGTGGAAGAATGCGCAGACATGACGTTGCGCGCCAAGTACGGAGCCGGCGAAACGAATCGGTTGATCGCTCTCGTTACAAGCGTTCCCAGGAAACTTGGCATTATCGTTAGTACCACTCATCGGGTGCTCCTTTCACCAATACAACTCAAAGTGCTTCTTCATGATTCGATTCCATGGCAGGGTGGAAGCGAAAACTGTACGGTCGCTCCCTTTATTTCGTTTGCTGTGGCCACAGCGTGCCACCGTGGTTCTTCCCAAAAAGCCAAAACGCAATGCCGATTGCGCCAAGAAAGAGGAGATCACCTGGTACGGATAATTGAAGTCCATGACGATGAGTTTATTACGAGTGCTATCGCTACGACCAAGACTGCCTTTCAAAGGGTGCAAAGCTAATTCAGAAAAACTTATACCCGGGTTTTTCGGCTTTCAGAGTTAAGTTTGCTAATCATAATTGCAAACGAAATCTCAATCCAAGCTTGGACTGTTGTATGCGGGTTGGAGTTTGATTTGATTCGGAAGTGTCAATGGTACTGTGCAGTTCGATAGGCGCATCAGACATGTCGATTCCAATGCCACAGCTGCGTGAGCGCCATGTTCAACGAGCTCTTTTGCAGTCACTTAAGAACCGCCAGGAATAGCGATCAGATTTGCCGACTGATGTTGCGTTTTCAGCACCTCATCGATGAGAAACAAATCGGTCAACAGCGCTCGGACGTGAATTGAAGCGTTCAGGTTGTCGACCAATTGTGAGCTGATCTCAGTTTGAGCGAGAACCAGCTGAATAGCGGCGCGCGAGTCGCGGGCGTCTCGGTCCAGCACGTCGAAGAAGGCCTGGTATTTTTCGGCCTGGTCAAGACCCTCGTCACGAACGGTGGTTGAACAACTCTCGGCGAGGCCATTCAAAGCATTCACAGCACGATGGAGGAACTGGCGAATTTGTTCACCCGAACCGCTGCCTTTGTCACTCGGCAGTCCCTGAGCGGCGTAGGCCAGCATGTACTCATAGGACTCTTCGATTGCGTTAATGCGCTCTTCGATTTCCATTTCTTACACCTCCGCCAAAAGGATTTGATGCTGCACTCGAGTCAACGACCCACCGGTGGGGATCGTGCTCTTCCAGGTAAAACTCGCGACTCATCGAACCAACGATCATGGACTTCGTGATTGCGAGCTTCTCTGGTCGTACCGCCATGTAGATGTGTACGATCACTAATCCAATCAGACCCACACCTGCCAGACCGTGTAGCACGTATGTCAACCCCCAGGTCATGTCACTGAACAGGTACGGATTGCGTGGAAAGAAGATCGTGCGCACGCGAAAGAGCATGAACACTCCCGTGCCGATCACCGACAGACCCGCCGCCACGATGGCCAGGTGATAGAGCTTGTTCTCTAGGGGATACTTCGCAAACTTTCGGGGTGGTGGCGCCGTCCGGCCCACGAAACGCAGTGTTCTTCTGAATGCGTCCTGGAGATCAATTCTATCCGGCCATATTGACCAGAAGTCCAAAAAGAAAGAAGCATGGACCACATGAAAGACGACAGAAGCCGTCAATACAGCGCCGGCGATCCAATGGTAGGTTACCCAGTCAAACTGGATTCCAACCCTTGGAAGAAACGCGGTGATCAAAAGCGTGAGCATCGAGGCAGCCATCACCCAGTGAAATATTCGAGCTGCCAGCGAGTGTCTGGGAATTTGCTTCGGCAGGCTCGAGGCAATGTTAGCTGGATCATCGTTGACAAATTCTCTGGCTTTTGCGAAGTACCGCACGTAAGTCGCATGGACCATCAGGAATAGCAATCCTCCGATCGCTGCGAACCAGATCAGGAACCACGCAATATGGATTGGAACACTCTGTCCCCATGGGTCGATAGCCCACTGGATTATGATGTCCATGCCGCCTCCTCTACTCCGCCGATAGCTCGCTTAACAAGGTTTCGCATCAGTGGGATCTTGTAGCTGTTGAACTGCAACGGCACCGCCCCGCGCACGGCCAGCTTGCCGGCCATCACTCCGGTTTGTGCATTGGGCGCCTTGCCGCGCACAGCATCCTCGACGGCTTTCAAGCGCAGTGGACGAGCGGCGGCGCCGTTAACAGCAATCCGAATTCGCTCAATCGTTCCCCCAGACACAACCATTGCCGATGCGACATTCAACAGCGGGAAGTCCCACACGTTTCGATCACGAACTTTCTCAAAATAGAATTGTGTGTTGGCCCAGGTTGAGGGAATTCGAATCGCGGTCAGCAAATCGCCAGGCTGCAGGATATGTAACCGAGTAATATCGATCTCGGGTCCAATAAAATAGTTCTCCGCATCAACAACCCGTTCGCCTTTCGGAGTGCGCATTACAAACTTGGCGTCGAGTGCGATCAAGGCTGGAGCCGAGTCGGAAGGATTCACAGCGACGCAACGGTCGGCATGAAGAATAGCGTGTTCCCTGTTGCGCCCATCCGGATCGTCGGCATAGCAGATGTTCCCGCCCGCACGATAGCAAGGCCATCCGGCGCGGTAATACCAGCAGCGTGCGTCCTGCGAAACGTTGCCGCCGATTGTGCCCTGGTTTCTGATTTGCGGAGATGCCACTAACTCCGCCGCCTGGGCCAACAGACTGTACTTTTGTTTGACGATTTCGTTAGTGACAACTTCAGTGAGCGTGGTCATTGCTCCGATTTCGATGCCATCGGCAACAGTGCGCACCCCCTTGAGTTCATCGATGCCGCTCAAATCAACTACGATCTTCGGCCGCTTGATCCGATCCTTGAGCCAGTCGAAGCTGTCCATCCCGCCGGCCAATATCCAGGCCTCACCGCCGTGTTGTTCGAGGATCTGCTGCGCCTCGACCGCCGAACGCGGCTGAACCAATTCAAATGCCGGCATGACGTCGCGTATTACAGCCATTGCACTTTCCTCTCAAAACTCAGGACATCAAATGTGGGCCATTAGCGGATGTTGCATCGGCCGTCCCGCTTCCAGTGACGTCAGAATCGTGTCGAGATTCACAGGCGCACGTTGGAAGATTTCGTCTCCTAGTGCATCTGACAGGGCGTTCAAAATCGAAGCGCACCCACCGCCTACTGGCGGCTCGCCAATGCCGCGAGCGCCCACTGGCGTTTCTGGATCAGGAATGTCCAACGCACCCCACTTCATATCCACTGGTACATCCAGGATCGTTGGTGGTTTATTCTGATAGAAGCGCTTAGAAACCATCGCGCCGTAGTGCGGATCGAATACCCACTTCTGGCCGATCGCATGGCCGATGCCGAGCGTCGATCGGCCCAGCACCTGACCACCCAGCGCAGCTGGATGTATCACCGTCCCGACATCTGCGGAAGCGAGGAAATCCACGATGTAGTACTTGCCGGTCTCGACATCCACTTCCACCTCAGCAAAGCTAGCGACGTAAGAAAACGTCGCACCGTCGCGCCCGTAATTGTCGCGAGCGGCAGCTACCAACCCCTGGCCGGCCAGCGCCGCGACTGACGCCTTGGTAAACTTGTTGACGTCTTTAGCTGATTCATGTCCATCGTAAATACCGCCGAGTTCGATCGCCCGTTGAGCTGCCTCCGCCAAAGTTAGTCCTCGTCCGCCACCGTTCTGAAAGACTCGCTCGTTTCCGACTTCATAATCTTCTGGGCTGCCACCAAGAGTCTTTGCTGCGATCTCCTGAAGCCGCTTCTTTGTTTCCATCGCCACGGCATAGGCCGCACGCGTCATCGCATGTGTCGTTTGGCTCCCACCGGAAACACAAGTGAACGGAAGATTCTTCGAGGTATCCCCCCAAACCACGTCGCACTTTTCCCAGGGCACCCCAAGTATCTCTGCCCCCACTCGATGCACATCAATTACGGACTCAGTTCCCAGGTTGCCGATTCCTGACTGGAAGCGAATCCGGCCAGACGGTGTAATAACTAAGAGCCCATCGAAACCTATGGTGCCACCCACATAGCAGCTCAGCGATACGCCAACGCCCCGCACTTTCGACCCAATCCGTTTCGGTGTGCGATTCACTCTCTCCTGCCATTTGAACTGCTCCGCGCCACGGTCAAGTGCTTCCTTGAGAAAGGCACTTGTTGCGTGCTGTAACTTGCCTTGTACCGGCGGTCCAAAGGGCGCTTTCCCTTCCGGACAGTTGATGCGCCGGATGGCCACCTGGTCCAGCCCAAGCTTGCGCGCTGCTTTTGCGATAATCGGTTCGATAATGGCGATTGCTTGCAGGCCACCGGGCGAGCTCTGCGCACTGCGCGGCGGCGTATTCGTCAACACCGTGACCCCGCGCCAGCGCATCGACTGGGGCTGATACAACAAGGAGACAATGCGGCCCGACGTGGGGACATCGCCCTGTGCGTCGTAAGGACCATTGTCGGAAACAACGAACATGTCCACCGCAGTTATTCGGCCTTCTTTGGAGAAGCCAACCTTCATGCGGCCTTGAAAACCTGGCCGCGCGCGCCCGATGAAGGTCTCCTCCTCCCGGCTGATACGCATCATCACTGGCGCGTTGGCCTTCTTTGAGAGCAGCGCCGGAATAATCATTGAAACGCCGCCAGTTATCTTGCTGCCAAAACCACCACCGGTGTACTCGCTGATGAAAACAACATTGCCGGTATCCATATTTAGCCAGCGCGCAAGCGCAGGCAGAGTTTGAAAGGTACTTTGGGTGCCCGAGTGAACATAGACCTTGCCGTTCTGCCAATAAGCCATCGCACTACGCGTCTCAAGGGTCTGATGACTGGTATCGGGCGTGACAAAAGTCTCGTCCAGACTAAGTGCCGCATTCTTAAAGCCGGCGTCGACGTCCCCGTATGACCATTCATCTGGAGTCTTACCCATCGGCAGACGCCCTTCCTTGAATTCCGCAAAATCTGTTTCGGTCCACTTGAGTTCTTTAACCTCCGGCGGCCCGGGCGGCGCCTGCGGCGTGACCCAAACATTGCCATCAGTTCTCGGGTTCGGCCCGCCGGGACGCAACGTGTCGAGTGGATCGATGACGAATGGAAGCGGCTCAAAATCGATTTGAATTTTCTCGATCGCATCGGCGGCGGTGAGTTCGTCAACAGCGGCGACCGCAAGAATTGGTTCGCCCTGGTAAACAGGCTCCATCGTGAGCCCCCGCTCGCCCCACTTGCTGGCCTTGATTACTGTTCCGTTGTCGGTGAGGCTATCGGCTGGCGCAGGAAGATCATCTGCCGTGAGTATTGCCCTCACACCTGGCATTGCGAGCGCCTCACTCGCATCTATGCGCTTGACTCGCGCGTGCGGCAACGGACTGAGCAGCAACTTGCAGAACAGCATTCCCTCGGCGCGAAAGTCCTCGGCATACTTTGCTTTGCCGGTCACCTTCGCGTGAAGATCGGCGGTCACATAATTTTTGCCGATCAACCGGTACTGTTTTCCGTACTGGGGTGCGATTGAGGTATTCAGCTCATTATTCGGCTCAGCAACTTTTTTAGACACCGTTACCCTTCCTCATGTTCTCCGCCCCGCGCATCATCGCGGTGAGAATCTTGTCGTAATCCTGGCACCGGCACAGGTTTCCACAGATGCCATGCGCTAACTCAGCTCTAGTCGGATTTGGATTTGTCTTCAGGAATCCCACGGTCGACATAACAAAGCCCGACATGCAAAACGCGCACTGGAATCCCTGTTCGTCAATGATGCCCTGCTGCACTGGGTGGAGCGTTCCGTCGGCGCTTGCCAACCCTTCAATTGTCACGACTCTCTTGTTGCGTACCGTGTGCGTGAGCATTGAACACGAATAATGCGGCACATCATCGATCAGCACTGTGCAGGCACCGCACTCGGCACGGTCACATCCCAGTTTCGTGCCCGTAAGACCCAGCTTGTAGCGCAAGGTCCACGCCAGCGTCTCTTGCTTCATTACGTCGACTCGTCTCTGTTGCCCATTAACGAGGATTGTGATGAGTCGTTCAGCAATACCGACAGACTGAGTCTGGCCCAGCAAAGTAGAGGCGCGAAATAGATAGTTCGCGGAGGCGACTGCCGCACCACCGGCGATCACTCCTTTAATAAAGGCACGCCTCGAAACTGCCTTCGGCGTTTCTCCGCTCGTCATGTCAATCTCCTCACACCGCACCTTTTGCACCGTATTGCTAGTAACGACGCCCACCCGACTCCGGATTGTTAGAGGGAACCTTTTCTTTTCCGCAGTGATCTTGCGCGAGAGTGAGTGCCCAGGTCTTACAAACTTTTGCTCAGAATTGATGTCTCTTGCTTCGGAAAGGCTCTTCTGAGTGAGGTTCCTTTAAACAAGGAAGGTCGAAACTCCGCTAATCAACGGCAGCGACAAGTCTCGCGCAATACCGCGTAATTCCGAGCAACCGCCAGCGATACGAATGACTCCGACCGCGTTATTTTCTCGCTTTCAGATAGCTCAGCAATCTTCTTCTTGCTCATTTGCTAACTCCTTGCATCATTTCCAGAGAACGTATTTGCCCCCGCCGGTACAGGCGATCACAACATTCATCAGAACCAGCATCAGATCGTAATGCCATCCGAAAGCCTTTTCTCCCCAGAAACCTGTGTGCCAAACAAAGATCTTCTTCTGGATTGCTCCCAACATGATCAGAATCAGACCAATGGCTGCGAGTTGCGTGAGTACACCAAAAGCAACTCCCAGCCCACCAACAACTTCCAGGACACCGAGAAATATTGCAAAAGCGGGACTGATCCCAATGCTCTTAGCCCGTCCCCTTGGATCTTTAATGTCGGACCATCCGCTAGTCACGAACACTGCCGCTACCATCAGTCTCAGCAGTAACAAGCTGAGGTCGACGAACTGAGCAAGTTGTGGAAACATTTTTTTCTCCCCAGTTGTTCCATCGAAAACACACAAAAGGCCCAGGGATCGCACGAATTCGACTAATACAGTAGTCTTCAGATTGGTGTTGATGCCGTGGGCCTGAACCAGAACGGTTCGTTACCGTTAAGGCTTCATACGCCTTAAGCTGGCAACAACCGATTGCTTTTCCGACTGTCTGCCGTCAGCTGTAAGTCTCTTTTCCATTCTTGATTCGGTCAGTTCGTTACCGGTAGAACTCCCTGCCACCCAGATTTGAGAGAGGAAATACTGGCCGTCTACCTTATCGAAAACGAGTTCTGTTTTGCTCTCAATCTGCTGACCTCGAGTCAGCGTGTCTGACGTATCGAAAACAACAGATGTACGGTTCTTCGCACCACGAATCTCGAGGACATCATTTGCTGTATCGTCAATTGTTCTGATCTCGTATTTACCCGCAGGCAGAGTAGTATCGCCAACTACGAAAGCAAATGGGACATTTACCTCGATCTGCGGAACAGTATCAACTTGGGCATTAGCAACGACACCTCCACCAACCGTTAGGAGGCAAAGCGCCAGGAACAGCTTGCCTAAATTCTTCGTCATTATCTCTCCTTAGTTAATGCGTGCGGTTTGAAGCTGACCGCCGACAAATAAATCGTTAGTACAGAGTCAGCCAAATAGGCCGACTGCCTCACCATACATCCCGAAACCCGCCCTCTTCCGCGATCCAAACTTGGGTCTTGACGCGGTATTAAAGAAAACGATTTCGAATGAATGATAATGGCTGAGAGGTTTGTCACTATTTCTGAACTTTGCCCTAATGTTCTTTAAGTTGTTGTTTTAAGTGCGACTCACTAAAGCTTCACGACTATCAACGTAATGTCGTCATGCTGTGAGGCTTGGCCTTGCCACTCTAGTCAATACCAGCGGAAGAATCGGTATTGGTCCAATACTAATAGGCCAACTTCCAATACTGTGACCTAAAGTCCCTATACGCTTTCGTCACAGTCCAATAGATATCTCACTGCAAACCAAATATCGTTAGCCTGCCGAATAGGAACCATTAAGTAAGACGGAGGGCAGTCATGATTGCTATTGAAATTGAAATGGAAAGACAAGCGGAATCAGGAAAGCGATAACTACGTGAGCCTGCCCTGAGTAAAGTTTGAACAAGTGAGGTGTAAGCCATGAAGCGAAGACTAGCGATAAAGAAGAGACTTATCGGCAATAGAAGGCAAAAACAAAGGGATACGGACGGTAATGCGTAGCCCTAAAGTTAGGGATAAGCCAAGCGCTACGGCTGAGTACAAGCAAAACGTGATCGCAGATGAGAAAGCTCGTTGGCCGCCTTGGGAAAAGTCAGACCGTAAATCGGCGTTGGAAGAAGATATCTCAATACATATCTTCTCAACTTCGGCGACGATGGTTGGTATTTGTCTAACAGTCATAGGACTGTTCAGAGTGATCCTGCAACTAAAGTCCGTTGGCACATTGGCCGACGACTTCCTGTCTATTGATGCAATGTTATTCCTTGTGGCCTGTAGCCTGGCTTATTGTTCGCTGCGAACGCGGAACACCAGGCGCCGACGTAAGACTGAGAGGATCGCCGACCTGCTCTTCCTGCTTGCACTCAGTGTGATGACTGCCATCTGCGCGCTGATCACCTATGCGGTGGTCTAACAAGGTAGCGCACGTCGGACCCAACTTGGGTGAAGCTTACAACAATGAAAGCAAAGGACGGGAGGGGAACATCGAAGATGCACGTGGAAGAGCTTTCCGCGTAATCATGCTTAGATCACCTGCGTTTGGAGCGCAAGATATTCCAAATCAGGTACACACCCAGCACTAGCGCGCACAGAAATCCAAAGGCAAAGACGAGCCATGCCCACTGCTGCCAACCCGGTGGACGATAGACTGACAGCAAGACCGCAAGGCCGATGATGAAAGCCGCGGCAATGACACCCAGTGTAATTCGGTTCGCGACCTGTTCCAGGTGATCGATCAGCGGATCAAAGCCTTCCGGCCGCATGCCTACTTGAAAGTTGCCTCGCTCGACAGCTTGCATCGTACGCCTCAATTGCTGCGGCATCTCCATTCCCAGCTTTGTCCACTCTTCACTCGCACGGCCCAACCGCGGCAACCAGTGGAATGGCGAGTATCGCTGGATGATCAGTCGTTCAGCGTATGGCTTGAGCACAGCAGTCATCTGATAATCAGGATCGAGAGTTCCAGCCAGACCCTCAACCATCATTAGGCCCTTAAGCATCAACGCCAAATTCGAAGGCAGATGCAGGTGGTGGTCACGCATGATAGCAAAGACATTGTTTAGCAATGGACCAACCTTGAGATTTTTCAGTGCCGGGCCCCAATAAACCGATAACAGATGATCGAGATCACGCTGTAAGGACTCACGATCAACCGGTCCCTGGCTGACTCCCAGTTCAAGATTGACATCGACCAATCGTTCAACGTCTCGGTTGTTGATGGCGATGAGCAAGTCTGCCAAACGCTCGCGCGTGCGTTCGTCCACTCTGCCGACCATGCCAAAGTCAATCAACCCGATGCGTCCGCCAGCTTCGATGAAGAAATTACCTGGATGAGGATCGCCATGGAAGAAACCATCATCGCAAACCTCCTTAAGGATGACATTCGTCGCGTACGCTGCCAGCGCCGGACGATCAATACCCGCCGCATCTAATCCCCGTAGATCATTTATCTTGATTCCTCGGATGCGCTCCAGGGTAATTACTTTCGAGGTTGTCGTCTCCCAGAACACGCGTGGGATATGCATCATCGGGTCGTCGGCAAAGTTGGCCGCAAACTGCTCAGCGTTGTGGCCCTCCTGGATGTAGTCAAGCTCCGAACGCAAAGTCTCGCCGAACTCGCGGGCCAGTCCGACCAGATCATACTGGTCAGCGAACTCCCAGTGACGCGCGGCAACCACAGCCAGCTCATTGAGAATCGCGAGATCCTCTTGCACTTGCTCCATCACGCCGGGGCGTCTCACCTTCACCACGACCTCGGTCCCGTCAGGAAGCGTTGCTGCGTGCGCCTGGCCAATAGAGGCCGCCGCCAATGGTTCGGGATTAAAAAAGGCGAAGGCCGTCTCTATCGGACGGCCGAGTTCCGCAACGATAACCTCCTGTGCGACCTCTGATGGTACGGGCGGTGCCGCATCCTGCAACTTCGCGAGCTCGTTAAGATATTCCGGAGACAGCAAATCAGCACGAGTGGAAAGGACCTGACCCAACTTTATAAAAGTTGTCCCCAACTCCTCGAAGGCCTTGAGTAGGTGTTCAGGTTTCGTGAGTCGTTCGTGATGCGGTAACAACTTTTCCGCCGCGGAACCAGTTATACCAAGATTGCCCGCCAGGAAGGCGAACCCATGTTTCACCAGGACGCCGGAGATTTGGCGGGAGCGCTTGAAATGAAATCCGGTAGTTACGTCTGCAATGCTCATCTCGCAACCTCCTAACGAACAAGATTACGTCCGCGGTTGGCCGCAGCTTACCGCCGAAAACGAACCTTTCCGACGGACAATCGTTTTATCTCGCTTTTGCGTTGAGACTCTTGCATTTTAGCGCGGCGTACGGTCGATCATGGAACCCCAATAGGTAACAGGAAGCACCTGCGGACAGAAGGTTGAATTAATCAAGCCGGAGAGCAGAAAACAGACCGCTGAGTCCATTCCACACGATCTGAACACCAATACAGACGAGTAGAAAAGATGTAAGCCTGATGATGACCGTCATTGCAGTCTTACCCAGCACTCGTGCGAGACGGGCCGCAAACGCATAACAAAGGAAAATGCTGAGAGCAATGAGGCTCATCGCGATTACCGCTGCGAGGATAGTAGGTATATGGAAGCCATACCGATGTGTGGAGTTCGCACCCAATGTGACCGCAACAGAAATCGAGCCTGGGCCCACGGTCAAAGGCATGGTCAAAGGATAGAACGCGCTACCATAGACATCCGATGATTCGACAGTCCTGCGGCTTACGTGATGATCTTCTTCCTTCTCCTTCAACATCGCCCAACCGACTGAGACGACCACCAAGCCTCCAGCAACTTGTACGACCGGTAGCGACACGCCAAAGAAATCAAGGACATTCGACCCGATAAAATAGGACGCAGTCATTAATAACAAACTATGCAATGCGACCCGCCAGGAGAGCGCCATGCGGGTTTCCGGGGAATAATCCTTCGTCAGCGCCAGGAATATAGGGCCACCAGCGAGCGGATCAACGATCGGAAAAAGCGCGCTCAAAACCAGTAAGAAAACTTTGAGAGCATCAGTCACTGGGCTCTCCTGTCATTTCGCGGATCACGACCGCGCCGGACCAAGAAAGCGGATGCAAGAATCTCTTACCGGGCAGTAATGAAAAGGTCCGAATGAGCATAGAGTGGCTGCGCTATCTGAACCAGACTTTGGGCGAAATCGCGGTAAATGCGCTCAGTAGGGTTTCTCGTTGGCGTCGGCCAACGTGGCCCGTTTGACTGGACCACTGAAGCCGGCGTGATAAAGCTTGGGGCGCCGTGCGGCAAAACAGACTGCGAATGCCGCGTAAGTCCCTCAAATCCAGGAATCGAATTCAAATCGTTTAGGCTTCTCATCCCTACTTATTTCCAGAACTAACAGAGACTTAGCAGCGAACTAAAAAAATTAACCGGACAGTGGCGTTGTTAAATAGTAGCTTATTGATGCAACTACAGGTAGACCACACCATTGTTAGACCATGGGAACAGAAATATATTCCGTCAAAAGTTGACTCTTAAAGATAAACTCGCAGAGTCTGTAAGTCCTCGAAAATCACAACAATTGGACCATGTTCAAAAATGATCTGAGCGCGCGTTTGCCTCCCGGCATTACGCCCGTGTGATTGCGTGGGAGAGGACATGCAACCCAAAGTAGGAGTGGGAGCAATGGAAACTCTCCGCCTCATCCATCTGAATGAGGTAGATCGATATACTCAACGCGTCCCGCGCTAGGCATCAACATCCGGATCGACTCTGTATTAACTGGAGCTGGCTCCATTGCTTCTTCATTGGTAAGCGAGGACTCAAACTCTATCTTCATCTTCTCAAAGCCCAGGTTGTCAGCCAGCTTTGACTTCGGGGCCTTCGGATGAAAATTCCGATTACAGATGACCGAGGTTGTCGATCATTGGTAAGTATTTTAAAAGAGGGACGATTAATCAGTTCCTAAATTGAGCTTTCTGTTTTCACCGAATTCAGCTTCTTTTCCGGTGACAATCGCGGAGACGAAGCTAAACGCCTGTGCAATTGTGCTGGAAGGACTGTCCCAGTACTCTGCTTTTTCAATCTTCACTTTAAGAAGGGCAACATCTGGCTGGTCTGGTCCATCCGGAAACCAGGCTTTGAAAACCGGCTTCCAAAGTTCTTTGATTTTTGCCCGGTCAGTTACTAGTTCACCAGAGCCAGAGATCGAGACGTACTTGTGAGCATCGGGATCGGCAAAACTAGTATTCACTTTGGGAAATTGTTTGATTTCGTGCGCCTTGAGCGAGTTCGACGAAGTAAAGAACCACAAGTTTCCTTCTTCATCGATTTCGCTGTTAAGTGACATTGGCCGACTATGTATGTAACCACTCGTATCGCGTGTCGATAGCATGCAGAAATCAATGTCCTTGATCATCGTTTTTAGCTTGTTAAAGGATTCATTTTCTGTCATTTCGTCCCCCTTTTTCGATCTGAAAACACATTATAGGTTTCGAAGATCACAGATAGTTGTCACAGGTGAGACGAAACGTTGGGAACTACAGAGTCCAAGCCGAAGTTCCATTGAAAGCTAATAAGGTGAGTCACCTGCAAAGAATCATCAAGGCTACGGGTAAGTGGAATGCTCCTTGCTACAAAAGATGAATGCAACTAACCGCGGCGGAAATTAGAACAAGGGGATGAGAGTATGAGGAGCAAAGAGGGATTTGCAATTCGGCAACTTGGGCTTGCGGCGCTGGAAAAATCGGTAAAGATGCTTGAAGTAGCGTACTCGCTTATTAAACAGGGTAATAAACAGGAAGCCAAGACAATATGGAGGGAGGCGCGCAGACAGCGTACTCTTTGTTCACAAATCTTGGCAGAAGCCGACAACCTCGAGCGGGAATTGAGAGGTAGTCGATGGTTTGGACCTCGTAACGCCTTGCCTTAATTTCGGCTGACCACCCGCATGATGCAAGTCAGGGCGCCGACGCGAGCCTGCGGGTCCGATAAAGGGATAGGCGCTAGTTTGAATGTCGTATGAGTCTTCTTTAGCGCCCCGGATACCCCTGTCGTGAAACGAAGCAGTTCTTGTTCGCAAAATTTCCAGGCGAATTCGAGTGATAGCCCCACCGTTTAAGTATAACGGCGGTAACTTTTTGGCAGGCAAGCCTCTTCGGTCGCGAGAATAGTCGAATGGCAACAAGTATCGCAGCTTCGCAACTGGTGCGCGAGCCTCAGCGGGGCGCCCTGAAGCGATGGCTGCTGGCTGGCTACCTTAAAGAGATCGAAGGGCCCTTCGAGCGAGAGAAGGAACATCACCGCCATCATCGATGGTGGAAGGTAATGTGCCTGACTGGTGTCGACTACTTCTCGACACTCGGCTACCAGCCCGAGATCGCATTCCTCGCTGCGGGAGCTCTGTCTCCGCTCGCGACTATGATCCTCGTGGTCCTCACGCTTCTGGGTGCCCTTCCCATCTACAGCCGCGTCGCTGAGGAGAGCCCGCACGGCGAGGGTTCAATCTCGATGCTAGCTAACCTCCTGTCGTGGTGGACGGGCAAGTTATTCGTGCTCGTTTTGCTCGGCTTCGTATCGACCGACTTCATAATCACAATCACGCTCTCGGCCGCTGACGGTACAGCGCACATCGTCGAGAATCCGTTCATGCACGAGATGCTAAATGGTCTGAGCCCAACGTTCGTGAACATTGGTATCACCCTCCTGCTTATTGGTCTACTTTCAGCGGTATTCCTCAAGGGCTTTAAGGAGGCGATCGGCATTGCCGTGGTTCTAGTCTCGGCTTATCTGTTGTTCAACTTGGTCGTCATTGTTGTCGGCGTCTTCCACTTGCTGCAAACCCCGGCAGTGTTCTCAAACTGGCATAACGCGCTGCTCACTTCTCCAAACGTCGGCGGAGATTGGACGAGGGTGGTCGGCATCTCGCTGCTCGTCTTTCCGAAGTTGGCGCTAGGCCTGTCGGGTTTTGAGACGGGCGTTGCGGTGATGCCTCTCGTCATAGGCGACCCGACGGACACGGAGGAAAAACCGAAAGGGAGAATCCGCAACACCAAGAAGCTGCTGTTGGTCGCCGCCCTGATCATGAGTGTAATGCTGATCGCGAGCAGCTTTGTGACGACACTACTGATCCCGGCCGAAGCGTTTCGCCCTGCCATGGGAACCCATCCGGCAGGCGAGGCGTCTGGGCGCGCTCTTGCCTACCTCGCACATGAGTACCTCGGCAGCGCATTCGGAACTCTCTATGACATCAGCACGATTTTCATCCTTTGGTTCGCCGGTGCCTCGGCGATGGCGGGATTGCTCAACATCATCCCGCGCTACCTTCCGCGCTACGGGATGGCTCCGAGCTGGACCCGCGCGATGCGCCCCATGATCATCATCCTGACGATCATCGCTTTCGGAGTCACCTTTATCTTCAAGGCGGACGTAAACGCTCAAGGCGGGGCCTACGCTACTGGCGTACTGGTGCTGATGAGTTCGGCGGCGGTCGCCGTCACACTCTCTGCTTGGCGTAGGAATCAAAAAGTCCTGACAATGATGTTCGGTATCATCACGCTCGTGTTCGCCTATACCACAGTGGTCAACGTGATTGAGCGTCCGGACGGCATCAAGATAGCTGGATTCTTCATCGGGCTCATCATCATGGTTTCACTTCTTTCACGGGTTGTACGCACTACTGAACTGCGTGTAGAACGTTTCGAGATAGACAACACAGCTCAGCGTTTTCTCGACGAAGCCGCCAACCAAGGAACGATTCGCATCATTACCAATCACCCAGAAGTGAGCAGTCAAGAAGAGTATCGGCGGGAAATGGCAGAACACCGAGAGGATCACAATCTTCCCACACGGGACCCTATTCTCTTTCTCGAAGTAGAGGTGTGCGACGCTTCCGAGTTTACCAATGTTGTGAAGGTTGAAGGTATGGAGGTGGGTGGCTTTCGGGTGTTACGCGCTGAGAGCTCAGCCGTGCCAAACGCCATCGCTGCCTTCCTCCTACATCTCCGCGATCAAACGGGAAAAATTCCGCACGCATATTTTCACTGGGGCTCGAAGAATCCCATTGCTTACCTTTTCGACTATGTAGCATTCGGCCGAGGCGACACCGCCCCAGTCACGCGCGAAGTGCTTCGCCAGGCCGAGCCGGACGAGAGCAAACGCCCCGCAATACACGTCGGCGGCTATTAACGCAGTCTCCTTCGCTTCAGTGACGCTCGCGCATCTTTGCATGTTTGGAGCAGACTGTTTCACCGGCAAATCCCGATTCGCAAGAACTAGTGAAACTCCTGGACCACCGAAATTCGAATTTGGGCGTGGGTGCTTACCGAGCAGAAGCCTTCACACAAGAAACGCGGGCCGAACCCGCGTTTCCCTTTTCTCTGATTGTCTTAAGGCTACGGTTTTGTAGCGGCAGTTTTCACGCCACTGCTTTTTGTACCGTTGAGTGCTTTCGCCATCTCAAGATGTTCTTTTAGGATAGGCAAGGTCTTCGCCGCAAACTCCTTAACGTCTGGATCACTTGCGGAAGTGCTCGCTCGTTCAAATGCTGCTACGTCTTTTATATGGTCCGACAGCATATCTTTCGAGTAAGCCTTATCGAAAGCCGCACCGCTCAACTTAGACATCTTCGTAACATCCGCTCGTTGTTTGGCGCTCAATTCGGTTGGGAGAGCAATACTTTTGGTCTGAGCAAGCTGGGTCAACTCTGAGTTGGCTTTTGAATGATCATCGATCATTCTTTGGCCAAACTGCTTTACTGCTTCGGAGGTTCCTTTGGCGACAGCTAACCGACCTAACTCAACCTCCATCATACCTCCAGTGGCTGCCTCCACGAGAAAGTCTTTGTCCTGATTTACCTGGGACGAGGTCGAGCTTTCAGAAGTTTTCTTTTGCTCAGATGCCGAGGTTTGGTTTTGAGAAGTTGTAGAGTTGCTATTCTGAGAGGTTGTGGTCTTAGCTGAGTTGTCACTCGCCAGAGCGGCCACACCAAAAACCGAAAGTAGCGTCAAGGCCCAAACCTGGCTGAGCCGAATCAATTTTTCGTTTGTCACTGATGTTTCCCCCTTGTTTTTTTACTCCGCTTCGAAGGCTCTTGTCCTTCAGTTTTAGGAATTAAGATTTGTTGCGCTTGCCAGAGGTGGTCCACCGGTCTTTGATCCACCGGTGCTACTTGTTTCGCTTGTCGTTCCACCACTAGACTCTTCAGTGATTTGCTGTGCAACGTTCTGCACTTTGTCTACTGCATCACGCGCCACCCCTTCTGCTTTGTTAACTAACATCTCACTGGTTTCACCAATGTATTCTTTCTCGAATGTTGTCGATGGTAGTGCGAGCCCTACTGCGGCCCCGGCCGCAACGGCCACTGCGCCTACCGCGAGTGGATTGTCGCGAATTATTTCACTGATGCGTGTAGTGACACCTACAACGCTGTCTTTTGCCTGAGAACTCAAATTACTCAACGTTTCCGTCGAGCGGTTGGCCAAATCACTTGCGGTCTCTTTCACCTGATTGATAGTTTTCGACGCCACACTTTCCCGTTCTGGCGTGAAATTCCGTTCAGGATTTGCAGACGCGAGATCTTGTTCACGTTGCTGACTGGGCCGATATAGTTGTCGAGAACTATTGCCTCCGAACCTTCTGATCATCAGCATCCCAATGCCCAGTCCAATCAGCCCAATTGGAATTGGATTCTTCCAGACACTGTCGGCTATTTTACTTCCGGCGCGACTAGCGACTTCTCGCGCTGGCTCGGTTACGTCACTCAGTTTTTCTCCTACCATCTCCATTGCTCTTTCTACCTTTCCTATAGTGGCTTCTCGGACGCTCTCTTTCACTTGATTTACAAGATGTTCCGGATTGAGCCGTTCTTGAATCTCATTAATTGTCTGCCCCATCTCAGCTCGAGTGTCTTCGATCTCTGCTCGAATCTGATCGGTTTGTTCTCTAATGTCGTCAGAGAGGGACGTCGGAGAAAAGCCTTCGACTGTAGTTATATGATCCGATTCGTCCCATTCGTGAGAACTTATTTTATTTGTTGTTTCACCCATGCCGCGTCCTCCTTCAAAGTTTCAACTGTCTCTCGCGGTGTCATCTCCGTTTGTTGAAGCGCAGCCAACGCCCTTCCTATTAATAACCATGCAATGCCACCGGTAAGGACGCCCACTAGTAATGCAGCCCCCCATTCAGGCATAACCCGACGGAGCAACATGATCGCCGCAGCGATAATTGCGAGTAGAGACGCATTAGCGATGGCGCCACCGATCATGAGATTGGCAACATTCTTCCCAACTTCGCGTGCTGACTTAGCGACTTCGACCTTGGCTAGCGCGACTTCTTGTCTGACCAGATTGCTTGTGTCATTAGCAAGTTTTCCGAAGAGATCGCCAAGCGAACGATTTTCCATCGACCGGTTGTCATTCCTCGATTGCATCACATACCTCCTAAACATTCAGAGGAGTATTCGTGGTGGTTACCGGCTCTGGCACTGGGAACTTCTCATCCAATGACTGGCCACTCATCCGGTCATCCACACTCTTTATCAAACGTGCGCCAGCAAGTCCGAGCAGGAAGGCACCACCGAGTAACAGTGCTGGCCTTCGTTTCCCAAAATCCGTGACATCGCTCATAAGCTTGCGGGTGTCTTGTTCGTGTATGTAGCTTGCAAAACGATCGAGACTGTCTGCTGCTTTGTCGCCGTACTCTGCTACATGTCGGGCGATCGGACCGCCTTCTTCTTTTGCCAGGCTTTCGCCAAATCGCCTAACTGCATTAACGACGCTGGCAAGATCGCTCGCCGCAGAATCCTTTTGGCGATCGAGTTGTGAACTAGCCCTCTGCTGAACCTGAGTGACAATCTCCGCAGTCGCTTTTTTTGCGTGTTGCAGAAGGTCCTCGCCCTCTTGTTGTTTAGTTTCTTTAGTTTGAGCTGTGGCGTCTGAAGTTTCGTAACTCTGTTTTGAGTTACGTGCCATCTTTGAACCGCTAGCCGTTTCGCCACCTGTTTTCCGTTCTCTAGTTTCTTCCCTGCTTGTTGACATACTCCTTGTCCCTTTCAACTCGAATTCTCAAAATACCGACCAGTCTTTCCTGCGAGGCGCATCACGCTTGCAACTTTGCTTCCGTCTCGTTTAGAGGTTCTTCTCTGATCGTCTCAACAGTACAAACGTGTATGGTGGGGGTGCTTTGCGTAGAAACGGAGTTGCGTGTGTTCCCGTATCCTGCGAACAGCAAGCTCAACTTTTATTGGTTTACAGAAACTTACGCTTTTTCAAATCTAAGATTGTCTGACTGGTCAAACTGCTTGAACATGCGAGGATAAGAGTTCAGGTTTTTGGGACCTCCTCGACCAATCACTTGCCGCTCGTACTTTTTTCGAACGACGGTCTCCGGCCGAGTTACGCTTTCCATTCACTGCAACATTTAGAATTGGAAAAGTTGAGAAATGGATGCAAAAACTCGTCGTCAACGGAATCTGTAAAAGGTCGGCTATCATAATTTTTTCGTCGCCCCCTTTATGAGAAATCGGGCGAGAGATTCCTTCCTCAATCCATACCAGAAGCGCGAGTGTGGCCATCAGAGAAAATCGGAAGTTCAATGGCGCGATCGAACCTGTAAGGTCCGGGTTCAATGTGGTTGCTCACCTGAGGAGCCAAGCGATTTCGAGTCCCGTGCGTCAAGCTCAATCGAACATAGACACACAAAGGCTATCGCTTTGGTCTCCTTCGCTCAATACTTACTCAACCCGCTAATCGGTGGAGGGGCACGAGGGTGAAGACGAACAGCGTGGTTTGTTTTTTGCGTTAGTTCTCTTCGGGTTTAGCTGAAGCGTTAAATCGTACAAAGGATGTTCTTACCCCCGAGTTTTTGATACAGAGAGCAAAAGGAGCAAAAGATGATCGCAATAATTGGGTGGATTATATTTGGACTAATCGCAGGTCTGATTGCCAAGGCAATCATGCCGGGGAGGGATCCTGGTGGGTTCATAATCACGATGCTCCTCGGCATCGCGGGTTCCCTCATCGGCGGTTTTATTGGCCAAGCCGTATTCGGTTATGGACGTGCTGTTAATGACAGTAGCGACTTGAGCCGGCCCGGGTTTCTAATGAGTCTTGTGCTGGCGGTAATTGGAGCCATTGTACTGCTTGCCCTTTATAGGCTGATCAAGGGCCGCACGACTCGAGTCTAAATGGAGTTTCTAGCTCGAGTAATAAAGTAGTGAGTAATTGCTTGCTGAGTGACTTCGACGAAGAAAAGAACCACGTGTCTAATTCTTCGTCGATTCCCTGTTGATTGACATTGGCCGACTAGCAAGGGAACCACTCTCATTGGATGTCGATAGCATTCAGCGGTCAAGAGTGTCTTAATTAGGTAGGATACTACCTAAGAGTCGATGCCTTGATCGTTGCCCTGGTACCTCTTGAAGATCACGATTGTTCAGCTGGTGAACCGGGAATTTGGAAGGTGAAAGTAGATCCTTTGCCTAACTGACTTTGAACGGTTATGTCACCATCGTGGAGCTCCACGATTTCCTTTACTATAGCTAGCCCCAATCCAAGACCCCGATGCTCTAAAGAACCGCGGGTCTCGAATCTATCGAACACCTTTTCAATGGCCTCAGGCGGGATACCGAGGCCTGTATCGGTAACCCAACATGTCACCGATCCATTTTCTTCCGTTACGGCTCCGACGGTAACCGTGCCTCGAGGAGTGAACTTCACAGCATTCGAAAGAAGATTTTGTATCACTTGGTCCAGCAAACGACTATCACTGTAAACTTCGACATCGGCTCCCACCTCGTTGAGTAGCTTGGTTTGCGAAAGTTCCGCGATGGGTCCTATATCGCGAATCATCGCCTCGACTTGTTTGCGGAAGTTGAGCGTTGTGAATTGAGGCTCGAAAGTTCGACCGAGTCCCTTTGTGCCGTGTAAAACTGTTCTGATCCGATCGTTGAGCCGATCGATGTTTCCTCGCAGGACAGAAAGGGCCGACTCGACAGGCAAAATGTTGTTCTCGGATTGAACGGACCGGTCGAGAAACGTAGTTGCCAAACTAAGCGCTTCCAATGGGGTCCGCAAATCATGCACCAGAAAAGCTATGTGTTCCTCATGACGATGTCTGAGTTCGATCGTCATCATTGTTTCAAAAGCCTTAATTGCTCGACCCACCGCTTCGTCAAAAACGGTGTTCACTATGCGAGCCGCTCTACCGAAGAGCATTAGACTGTTACGTTCTGCCAAGTCTTGCAGACAACAACGTAGGATGTTGTATTCGGCAACAACCTCCGTAACATCGAATCCAGCTTGCCATCGAAGCAATCCGTGTTCAGCAGACACTGCTCTGATCTCAGCATCAGCTTCTTCGGAGGTTCTCATCAGCTCCTCAGCCAACCTGTTTAATAATTCTGGTATTTCGTCAGTGATCGTTGGCGTATCCAAATCGATAGCGCCTGGTAATTGCCTAACCTGCGAGCGCCAATCAGAAAGCAATTCCTCTCGCTGCTCATTTATTAATGCGGCAAGTCTCTGTAGGTTTTCCGTAGGCATGTTTGACTGGGTCTACCTTATACGCGCTGCCAAAGATGGCTGCAAGTCTTGCGTGGTTCGATTTGGATCATAGCGGGGGAATGCTTGGTGTTCATAAAGCTAGCCCTGCTGACCAATCCAAACCAACCGCGGCAAACGCTTGGTGAGTACATTTAGCAACTCAGCAGATTTGGCCCCAGATTCCGCACCTGACTTGTGACCTGCAAAAGGCGAGCGCTCTTATGAGAAAGGCGCTAACTTCATCTTTTTAGTTTGACTTGCCCAACTGCACGGTAGCTTTTTCACTTGCGCGACATTTCACTTTGCGACCTTGATGTGATCATTCGTCAGCTTCAAATCGAGATTCTTCAGGCAGGCTTGAGCACTAGATGAGTTCTTTAGTAAGTCGTTCAGTGATCGCCAGGCTTCGCGGAGATTCCCGACCTCGTGATTCTTTGAATGAGAACTGAATCAGCTGAACTCATGCTCAACTAGCGGTAGAATTTTAGATTGGCAATGAAACCAAGGCATGTCCCTTAAGTCGGCGGTCAGTCAAGTAGTTCTTGCCATTTAAGGCTCGCGGCGTATTTCGGCGGTGTAATACTGCGACTCAATGCCGGCCTTCTTGAGTGCCTCATACGCAACAGCTTCAGCGTTTACTTTTGCTTGTAAGACCTCACGAAGGTAAGCCGTCAAGGTTAGTATGAGTGCGGAATCAATAGGCAGCCCGCGCCGTGCGCGATCTTCAATTTGTTCCAGTTCCTTAATGGTCATGGAGTCCCCCTTGTTCGGTGAACCGTTAACGAGCGTTCACGTCTAGAAACAAATCTCCTTTGTGACGCTGCAGCGACTATTTAGAGAAGCCGGGAAGCGATTGCCTCTTTGATTACGTCCTTCAGCGAACATCCGGGCTTGGTCGGTATTGTTATCTCTCCGAATCGCGAGTCGAGGAACTGAATTCGGTATCGCTCCTCGTCTTCAAATTCCTCGATGGGTCCAATCACAGGATGAACGGCAACGGCCCTCTCGCTTATCACCTCGGCGAGCGCCTCCTCGACCAAATCCCTTATCGATTGCGCTTCCATAGATTTAACCTCCAATCGGCCTACCACTTCGCCGGACAGACGAAGTCCTGAAGAAAGTGTTCTAGTGCTCATTGCTTTCCTAAAGGAAGAGCACCAATAAATTATGGATTCCAGGGAAGAGAGCCGGGATGGAAGAGCCCTGCGCGGTTTGCTCAGATACCAGATAGACTGGTTTGGTTGCAAGTAATAATTGAGGCGGCCGACAAAGTTCGCTCCATCAGTCCCTTCGCAGGCTGCTCAGATAGAAAGGTGTCGACCAGGACGGCGTCGCGCTGAGAGGATAGCGATCCACGAGGGACTTGATCCGGCCTCAGCAGTCGGTAAGCGATTATCGTGTCCATCCTTCTGGCTGACCTGGCATCTGCAAGCGCTTTGCCTGCTAACAACGAGTCCTACGGCGTTGGGTAGTCCCAAACATCGGGCGGAAGCTTTTCCTTGAGCGATGCGTACATGGCGTCACGGAATAGTTTCACCGCCGGAAACGGCCGAAGGGCAATAGTACGTTCCACGATCAGCCCCTGCTCGTTGTCCACGATGACCTCCAAGCTCTCGATCTTGTGGCCATCCATGGTCCCGACCCAGCGCAGGAAGGTGGTGCGCTCATCGAGCTTAAACTCCTCTGTATAGGTACCGGAACCACGCGTAGAGCTCGACTGAGCGAAAATCGCCGCGATGACTTCGCGCCCCTCGATCGGCCGTACTAGGATCGGGCTGTTGAATACGATGTTTTCGGCAAGCAGCGCGCTCACCTGGGCGGGTGTGGGTTTACCAGATTCTCGTAGTTTGCGTAAAGGATGCATATGATTTCTCCTATAACTCTATTACTCGCTGCTGGACGATAGGAAATATTAGACCATCTCAGTTTTCTGCGTCTGCAAGCCATTAACGCCGCCAAGCTCGGCATGAAGAAGTTACTCGCCCCCGCGAAAGCACATTGAATGTTTCGATGCTGTGGACGCGGCGTCGCACCGGGCTCCTTCGGAATGGTGAACGTTGCTCCTTCTTCCTGAAGCCCGACAATCGGATCAGGCTCGTTACCGGCACCGATAAGATTAACCGTTGATGATCCACTCTTGTTGCACGAATTCGATAGGGGCCATCGCGTTGGCGCTGATGAACAGGAAGATTGCGCCGCGCCGGACTTCGTCGCTTGCTTCGGACAGCGCGTTCGGATGGTATGGTGGCCCATACGTCCTGTTGATGTGACAGGCGATTACACGCATTCCATGATCGACATGCGGCGTAAGGCTGTAGAGATGCTTTGCCATAAAAAGCCCGAGGGTGTAGCGAACTCTCAGCCAACTGTGGCAAAATCATGGCAAATGCCTCAACAGGAGCAAGTGGCTTCGCTAAGTCATTGAGTCCAAAAGATGGCGGGGTAGCTCAGATGGTTAGAGCGTGGGATTCATAACCCCAAGGTCGGCGGTTCGATCCCGCCCCCCGCTACCAATGTTTTCAAGAAGTTACGGCGAGCCAAGTGCTCGCCGATTTTCATTTGTCACGCTGGCGTCACGTGAAATTTGATAACTGCATTCTTCATCATCTTTTACGGACGCAGTCTTTGTGTCTAGCCCACCCATGTTGTTCGTAGTATCGCGATCGCTCTTCCTGGGACCGCAGGCGTCCTCGCCTGCCCGCTTCGCATCTCTGACCTCAACCGCATTGTGCTGCTGAGCAATCGCCTCCACCGCTCTCCGCTTCGCATCTTCCATCGCATGCGTATACCTCATCGCCATCCGAATGTCAGACCACCCGAAAATCGCTGCCAGTGTGAAAGCATCTGCACCGGCGTCGCCCATCCGAGTCGCCGCTGTATGACGAAGATCGTGAAAACGTAAATCCGTGATCTTCGCTTCCTTGACCGCTCGTGCAAACGAATACTTGATCTCCACGAGTCGCTCGTCAGTTCGAGGACTAGGAAACACATACGTGCTCGGGACTTTCGTAGTCCCATCACGATTCTTTCTTGGTTGAGCCCGAAGACTTTTCTGCGTCTCGATTAACTGCCTAACTTGTCCTGTTCATCGGAATAATCCTATCCTTACCGTTCTTCGTATTCCGAACATGAATCAGTCCCCGATCGAAGTTGAGATCGAACCATTGAAGGCCACAAATCTCACCTCGCCGCATACCAGTGTGCAACGCGATTAGAACGATTGGCTTCAGCCATTCGCACTTATCAAGCTTCTCAAAAAGTCGCCGCTCTTCATCTGGCTTCAAATACCTAATCCGTTCGCCAGAGACTCGAAACATAGTTGTCCTGGGCCTTGAAAGGATCAGCTGCTTTTCGAGAGCTAACGTGAAGATCGACGAAAGTACTTGCATCTCCTTGTTGACTCTCAACGGGCTGCGTTTCCTTCCCAACCTCGTCTTTTGCTCAACTCGAATCTGCCTGTACTGCTCAATCATCTCGGTATCGACTTCCGAAACGAAATGTTTACCGAAGAAAGTTTTGAGCGCTCTACAAATGCTCTCGATCGACTTGTAACTCTTCTTGAGTTTCTTCGTCGGCAGGAATGAGTTATCGACGAATTTATCGAAGCGACATTCCGGCCGTTCCACTAGACCATATCGCTTTTCAAAGATCTGAGTCCGGAGTTTGGCTTCAGCTTTCAGCGCTTGCGCCTTCGTTCGCGCCCCTTTAAGGATGCGTTGAACTCGGTGCCGACCCTTCTCACTGATGTCAACGTACCAGTGCTCTCCCCGTTTTCGAACTGTCATTCCGTGCTCCTTTCAGGTGCCGCCGTTACAGGAGCAAGCGCAGTTTACCATGCATGAGAAAGGGTAGATTCATAAGTTGAACTCGGACGGCCGGGCAATTTCCACGAGGGGGTAAGACTTGACTGGATTGAAGTAGATGAGTTTATAGACGGCTCAATCTTTATCGGCTTCTGCTTGTAAATGCTTTCGTAACTCAGCCTCAAGTATCGATTGCAATTCGTTCTGTAATGATTGCATATGCCCAAGCTGACTCATAAAAGAATCGATGTAGGGTTTCAATCGATCGTTTTGCGCGTCGAGTCGAGAAATCAGTTCCTTGCACTCATCAACTGAGTTGAAATCGACCTCGGTCAACCTGTGATGAATCAGCATGTTTCTCTCCTCTACTACCTCGCGCAGTTCGCGTTCTCTCTTGCTCATTGATTCTGCGTTTGACTGAATTCTCGAGCCATGTGAGATCCTAGGTTCGTTGCGTGAATCGGACGGGCCATGGGTGAAAGGATCGTCCGTGGAGTAGACAGTGTTGAGGAACTCCTTAACCAGTAGACCTAGTGTCTTCTTACTAGTCTCGTAAGTTAAGTCCTGATGAACTTTGGCCAATTCTGACATGTATCCACGGACATCGCTTTGCACAATGATAATCTTCAGCATTCTCTCAAACCGCTGTAAGTTGACGACATTGCGGCCGATCTGTCGAAAGGTAAGATCCTTCAGCGGGTTGGACTGTTCTTCACCCATATGTACGTGTGAACTCCAAGGGTCATTTCCGAGGCAGAGGGATTCTAACCTGATACCCTCGCTACGCGTCCTATTCGCGATGCTTGCTCTGAAATCGTCCTTCACTCTACCGATGCGGCTGATCCCAGGCGACGACAGCATCGAGTCGAAAGCGCAACAACCCACCCTTACGTTCAAACGGAATTCGTCGGTCACTCACCCAGGCATAAACCGTTCTTGGCTTTACCTTCAGTAGTTCCGCTACCTCTTTGAGTGTTAGATAAATCGGAAACTCACTCGATGAAGTGGCGTCGACTTTCACCGGGCCAAAGCGCACTTCTCTTTCAGCAACAACTGATGTTCTCATCCTGAATATACTTTCAACTCATGTGCCAGAAACTCGGTTCAATTTGTAAGGGGTATTGACGATGGACCAACCGAGAGGAGTGTATTTGAACCCCCGGGTTCGTATTTGAACTTCTGCGGTTCACATACGAACCTGTCTGGAGAGCCTGGTGCCGGATCAACAGATTTCGCATTCGGATTATCGACACAATTTCTGCCTAGACAACCTCAATAGCAGTCATTGGTACGGGCCTTGTTGACCAGATGACGTGAGTGCCACACACGACAACTGTTCGTACTTGCTTAATTGGATTAACTGAAAGGAACAGCCAACTAAATGAGTCGCAAATCTGATTACATCAAAGCCGAAGTCAACAGCACATCCGAGAGTGGTAAAAGAACCTACCTAGTCACTCTCACAGCACCGGTCAGTACATTCGAGTTCACCGATCAACTTGTCGACAGGAAGGTGATCAAGTCACTTGATAACCATCTCAAGCAAGCAGTCAAAGACACGACAAGACGGTACCTGAAATCATCTGAGTCTCTCGTAAGCGCCCTTGCAAAAAGACCACGTCGAAAAGTTAAAGATAAGTCTTCCGATGACGAAAATGATCGCCTGACAATGATCAATGTTCGACGTTTGCAGTGAACACGAAAGATGCGAATAACTAAGCGAGGCGCTGCGCACCTGAATTTTTTAGACACGTCACCCCTAAAGAAATTCGCGTTTTGTCTACGTTGTAGACACGGCTGTCTCGTTTGTCGACAAATTGTCTCGAATGTAGACGCAGTATTTGAAGGAGTTACGTCCGTTTGTATAACGAGCGCATCGAGCGCGTCTCGTTTGTCGACATTTTGTCGACATTGTAGACAAACACTTAGACATGGATAGGAAGGATCGAATGCTCATGCAACGCCCAAAGTTGACCAGAGTAATTACCTTTCGTGTTACTGAAGAGGAGTGGTTTGGGATTCAACGAGCCGAGAGGAGTGTGGAATCACGCCGAACGAATGGTGCAGGATAATGGCTCTCGAAAGGCTAAACGTGTGGTTGGGACTAACTCATGACCAAGTCATGAACTTTGCGGAAATAGCTCGCACTCGATTCCTCGTTGAGAACGCTTTCCAACTACTTGCCGAAGACAACCTGCAACCACAAGTTTGGCGAAGTTACCGTCACTACGCGAGGGGAGATCTCCTAGCAATTGTTGAGCAAGCAATGGCCGAGTGTTCGCCCCGAAGCGCTCAGAACGTCTCGAAGACTGAGGTCAAAAGGATTGTCGGGTAAGGTAAATTCGGTCCGATCTCAAGTGCTTTGGATGCCTTTTCGACGGAGGCTACACCCGTAGGAAGGGCAGGATGAAAGAGACAGCCCGAATGAGCGAAAGTTAATAGATCTGTTGTCGACCGCCGCTAAGATCTTGGACGATTCGGACCGGCTCAAGTGATTTGCATTCCCGTCAACAATGCAAATGATTTTGATGCGGGCACTAGTCTGGCATGAACTACGAAGGGACACCTTTTCTTTCCAAAACCGCGCTGCAAACTCTATAATCACGTCGAGCCTTGCACGCAGTCTCCACCGAGAGTCGCCCACCTCGATCTTCAGCACTGGCGACCCCTGAGCGTGCCTCAGCTTGCTCGAACTCAGAATGATCACGGATTACCACGCGAAGTATTACGCGTACCAACTTACTAAACGCTCGCCATCAGACAGTCTTGAAAAGCTGACTGGCGCGGCGAGTGCGCAGGTTGATCTCAATCCGCATCAGGCGTGAACCAACAATGCCTTTTACACCTGCACAACTTAGCGCCGAAACAATTCGACAACACGAAGCTGCTCATCGTACCGAACCGCAGGTCAGACTTGTGTTGGGCCCAGGTACAGGAAAGTCCGCAACGATTGAAGAACGTGTTAGATGGTTGTTGGAAACGGGCGTCGCGCCAACAAGCACCGGTGTCGTTACTTTTACGAGGGCCTCAACGCGAGCTCTTCAGCTGAGAATTCGCAAGTATTGTGCCGACCATAGCCAACCGGGTGCTGATGCAGTATCGATCACGACACTACATTCATTGGCTCTAAGGTTGATGAAACGAGGCGGCCTCTTGCATATGTATCGGTTACTTTGTGCTATCCCGTGACACAACATGCAACCACATGAATGACCGTGAAGAAGACCTCCTCGACAAGGATGAGCGTGATCGCTCCAACTTCGTCAGGGAATTAGTCCAACGTCCCAATCAGCTAGGCCAAGTGCCCGCGACGGTCCTAGCCACACCTCCCAAACGCATAGTGCAGTTCTGGGATGATCTTCGCCGATTGCCCACAGATGTTAGGGAGTGCATGGAGTCGTGGAAGAAACTCGAACAGTCCGGATTCGAGCTTCAGGTTTTCGACGAGAGCTCAGCGAGAGACTTTATCCGCGTCCATTTGGGCTCGAGACATGTGAAAGCGTTTGACAAGTGCTATCACCCCTCAATGAAGTCCGACTACTTCCGCTACTCCTACATCTTCGTGGAGGGAGGTTTCTATGTTGACGCTGACGATGTCTATCACGGAACGACAATCGATCACTTCTTTTCAGATGGTCGCTTGAAGCTTCAGCCTTTCTGCTACGACATTGCGACTGCTCAGATGGTTCCGCCCTCAGATTTCGTAACTTTGGGAACAAACCAACTGAGTTGGATTTTCTACTTTAATACTACGCCTTTGATCGCGGTTCGCAATCATCCAATTGTAGAACGTGCATTGGTGAACGCTACCATATCGCTTGAGCAAGAATCGAGAGGCGAGTTGCCAGAAGTCCAGGCAACCACTGGCCCCGGTAACCTCACCAGATCCGCATTCGAAGTGCTTGCTGATGACACCTTCCCGGAGGAAACGCTCCTCGTTGTTCACGATTGGGAGAAGACTTCCACCAGTATGTGGCCACTCAGTTACCGGAGTGATAAGAGAAACTGGAGGCTTTCGAATCAGCAAGCTTATCGGGCCTCACGGCGCGCGGAGGAGCTATGAACTTAGCGCGCCCTCCACTGGAAGCTGTCAGTAACGTTTTCCGATTCTGGCTGACTCTCCGGAGGCTCTTCCCGAAGCGGCAGTGTCGAACATTCGGTGTCCAAGATGCGGACAAAGGCCCGCAGATTGAGAAAGTCTATGTCATCAATCTCGATCGTGAACCAGGCCGCTGGTCCACGATGGAGCACGAGCTCAGGCACATATTGGACTCGTCGGGAGCCGAACTCTTAAATTTGACTGAGCGGCATGTCGCCGTCGATGCTAATGCATTCTCGGAGGAGCCACCCAAGGATGCCGACATTGATCCGTTCTATACGCTTGGCGATCAGCTTTTTGTAGAACCTCACCCGTTGGTTTTTCCCACGAGGCCCGAACTAAATACTCCGATCCGAATGAGCCGAGCTGAAGTTGCCGTCGCTCGATCACATATCAGTGTTTGGAGGCAGGTTGCGGCGAGTAATCATGCGTACGTCCTTATTCTTGAGGATGACGCGTGGTTTCATTCCGGGTTTGCACGATATCTGGATCGGGTGTGGGACGAAATCGTCTCCGAATATGATAAGAGGGGAAGATTCGATGTTCTTTATGTATCGTATCTCGAAGCGAAGCATGGTGCGCCAAAAACCCTTCTTTCGAACAACCTATTCCGCCCAGTGCGGGGGCTCTGGTATCTGTCCGGATATGTTCTCTCGCGAGAGGGTGCGGACAAGCTCCTTCGACGACTTCCTTGTCGTGGCCCCATTGACCTCTGGATAAATCACCAGTTCGAAGCGCTTGATGTACTCGCGACTAAACAGCCTCTTGTTAGCCAACGACGCGACGCTAAATCCACCAACTCATACTCAATACTTCCCACTCTCACTACAATTGGCGCGATCACTAGTGAAGGAGCATCCCTATTTAACATACGTCCAAAGGAGCACCCAGTGTTTGCTTTTGGACCTGAAGGCTCCGGTCATTCATCGCTAGCAATGGCTTTGTGCATGCTCGGATATAGATGCTGCAGTGATCTCCAGGTATTGCCATCTCCTGAATTAGAACGACTTCTTCAAGGAAGGGGCGGTCGGGTTTTTGATGCATATGTAAACGTCGGGTCCGTGGACGCAAATGTTAGGGAACTCCGGAGTCGCTATCCGAAGGCAAAATTTATTCGTACCGCAGCCGAGGATATCATTGCAGATGACACCTTCCTCCGTATCCAAGACGACCTCAATGGCGCAGACATTGCGGTGCTTAATTCGGATGAACCAAATAAGTGGCAACTCGTTTGCGAGCACCTCAGATGTGCGCCGCCCGCTTGCTCTTTCCCAACACTGAAGGACCTTGGTCAAAGACCAATTCGGGAAGGAGCTAGTGAAATAAACCAGTCTCCAAAATGCAAAACGCCTAGGCGTGATAAGTCGCCATGGGTCGTTGAGCCCCGTATCTGGTGGCAAGGCATTCACTCCGTCCCGACAGAGAATGGGCAGCCGGGTGCCGGAACGTTCGTTGGAATCAACGACTGTTTTGAATTTCTCGACGCGACACGCTGGCTTCTGAGAAGCGACACTTTCACGGACAATTTGGCATTGTTTCGCTCCTCAAACGTCGAGTTCAGATCTGGAATCGGGGCTGCGCTCTTCGTCACGAGTGAGTCTCTAGGTGTGCGAGACTATGCGGCCGGTTCGATATGCAGTCGGGATCAATATCTGTTTGGTAAATTCGAAGCAACCATCCAAGCTTCAAATGTGCCTGGATTGGTCACCGGATTCTTTCTTCACCGTAATTCACCACGACAGGAGATAGATATCGAGATCGCGGGGAATCGACCAGACCGCCTCGTGGTGAATGTCTTCTACAACCCAGGTGGCGAAGGAGCACAGTTCGATTATGGTTATAGAGGAGCCCCAAGCTATATCGAACTCGGGTTTGACGCATCCAAAGCAAGCCACCGCTTCGCAATTGAATGGAGCCCGGGCGAGATCCTCTGGTGGGTTGACGATCATCTGGTCCATAGACGCGTAATCTGGGATCCGACGCCAATCCCGCACCTTCCAATGGCGCTCCATGTCAACAGTTGGCCAACTCGTTCCACCCAACTTGCCGGACGAATAAATAACCGACGGCTCCCAGCAACCACAATAGTAAGATCGATCGTTCTGGAGGCGACTTCGGTTCTCTCCTCGCCCGAATCTCATGATTTACGCCGGACAAAAGCTGGATTGCTTTATGGGAGTCAGCTAACACAATGATTGTTCTATCATACAATCCGAGCCACGATGGCTCATTCGCTTATCTCGAGGACGGACAATTAGTAGTTTCGATTGAGGCTGAGAAGAACTCCTATTATCGACACTCACCTTTATCCGTTCCGCATATGTTCAGCGTGCTCAGTGAACTCAAAGAAGTTCCCGACGTGCTGTGTAGAGGTGGCTGGTGGCCTGGCGACCTGCCTCTATCTCAGCAGCGGGATTTTGCTGGATACCATGGCGTCCGTAACAGCGACATAGTAGTTGGGAAAAGGCGTCTATTGGGGAAAACAATTGAATACTTCTCATCTTCCCACGAACGTTCCCATCTTCTCTGTGCCTTTGGAATGTCGAATTTGCCTAAGGGCACGGCCTGCTATGCGTTACTGTGGGAAGGCGTGATCGGCGCATTCTACGAAATTGATTCCGAGCTGAACATAACAAAGCTCGCTGATGTCATGCCTGAACCTGGGCATCGTTATGCCCTGCTCTACGGCTTAGCGGATCCGACCTTTGATAAGAGTGTTGCAGAATTCTCCCGATTTGCTGACGCTGGAAAGCTCATGGCGTTAGCTTCATTTTCGAACCGAAGTAAGCCTTCGGATGAAGAGAAGCAAATTATCGCATTCCTAATGCAGGATTGCCTGCACCTCAAGCCGAAGGAGTGTGAGATGTTTAAGCATTGCAGGCACTACAACGTGGGCCTGGATGATCAGGAGTTTCGCAACTTCGCAGGTATTGTCAGCGACAGAATATTCGATCGGTTTTATCAATTTGCCAAGTCGAACATGAAGAGGCGCATACCATTGCTAATTGCTGGGGGGTGCGGTTTGAATTGTGACTGGAACACAAAGTGGAGAGAGGCAAATCTCTTTCGCGAGGTATTCGTGCCGCCTGTTGCCAACGATTCAGGCTCGGCGATAGGCACTGCAATTGATGCGCAGTTTTATTTTACAGGGAACCCCAAGATAAAGTGGAATGTTTACTCTGGCCTTGAGTTTATAGCCAATGACGCATTCGAGGCATCTTTATTTGATGAGTACAAAACGAATTACGAAATGATTGCCGACATGCTAGCTAGCAACCTAATCATCGGATGGGTAAATGGAAAATACGAAATCGGACCACGTGCGCTGGGAAATCGTTCGATCCTTGCTTCGCCGTTTCAGGACAGTACTAGGGTGCGTCTGAATGAAATTAAGCAGCGCGAACAGTTTCGCCCGATTGCGCCCGTTTGTCTCGAAGAAGATGCTGCAAGATGGTTTAGTTGCGATCGCCCCAGCCCATTTATGCTGTACACGCAGCCTGTTTCTACGGATGCGCTGGCTGCGGTTACACATGTCAATGGGACAGCCCGCATTCAAACGGTGTCGTCTATCACTAACAGCCATCTGCACGAGTTGCTTAGGGCATTCAAGATGCGCACTGGCTACGGTGTCCTATGCAATACTTCTCTGAATTTCCGAGGAAGAGGATTCATAAACAACGTAGCCGATCTCTCGGCCTACACGATAGAGCACAATTTGGATGGCTTTGTGATCGAAGGGATAAGCTTCATGTTGAAGTCATCAAAGGCCTATCAAACGTATCTGAGAGCGTCAAACTCCAGCGAAGCCGGCCGAGGGGTAACCGATAGGTACGTTGAATCGTGCTAGCCGTGTAGGCAAAAATTACGCCACCACTCATAACACCAACGCGAAAGAGCTAGGATCGCATCGCGAAACAGTTGCGAGTCTTTGAAAGTTTTCTCGATGTCGCGCTCGTTAGCAGGGATGTTTGCGCCTGAACTGATTTCACCGCCGCGATGCAGAATTCCATTTCGCATGTTTTGGTATTCTTCGTATTGGGCCGCTAGTTTTGCATGAGTTTTCGATCCCCATGCGTTATCAAAACAACCAGAACCATAAATATCGTCGAATAAACCACTAGCGCTTCGGAGGTTTGAAAAGGAAAGTTCTCGCAAGTGTTGCAACCGTACGTCCCAGTCCAGGGAGACCCATTCGTCAAGGGTTTTTGCGCCGTACCTTTTGTTCCGCCTGAGAATCTGGAGGAGGTTGGTCAAAGTCGGAATTCGATCGGGACGCTGTTGGATCAGTAGAGCCGCTGAGTTGGCGTGATGGTACAAAAGCGACATCTCCATAGCCGAGCAAAGGAACACCGTTGAGCGTAAATGAATGCATAAGTCAGGGGTTGTTGGAAGTCCTTTTCGGAGCCGCGCAAATATGGATGTCGCTGGACTAGAGGTTGAAAATTATTATCTCTGAGCGCCTCGAATGACTTACCAAACCACATGCTGCGATCAATCATCACGAGGCACGTTTGATCCATGGCAGCAAAAAGAGTCGTTAACGACTTTCGCGCATAAGACATTAAGGTTTAGTGTCCTCCAACAAATTGTTACACGCACATGGTTCAGCGACGTTGGCGATCTTCTTGGATCATTTCAATCCAAAGCTTTAAAGTCAGATCTTCTCGTTCTTGATTGCCAAGATCCGGTCGCAGTTCCTTCTGATAACGTTCTTGAAACACATTCAGATCAAAAGGAACTGTTCGTGCGAGATGTTTTGCGTCGTCCCGGTCGCGTTGTGTGTTGCGTTCGAGTTTCGAGAGTGCAAGGTCGTACGGATCGAGAGCAAACAGTCGGAGGTGTTTGAGAGTTCCCGGAAACATCTCGTTCAACCGATCCTCATAGTTAACAGGCACGGTCGCGACACCAACAACTTGTACGTAGACCTTATATTTTTTATAGAGTACGGATCCTTCACCTGCTAGGCTAAGAAGTGATTCAGTTTCAGAGTTCGCGCCAATCGGCATAACATCCACGTCCGCAGTCGGACGATCTAAACCGTAAAAGATGGTCATCACAAAACCACCTAAACAGTGCAAAGCCAATTGCTCTTTGAGCGATCGATCTATTTCAGCAAAGAAGGAGTGCCACGGCTCTGGAATAGGATTAGAAGACATGGCTCAAGTGCTCTGACGAAAGATCTGTTAAGACCCGCCAGCGTTTGGCTTCGTTAGGTCGATGCTCTTGGAGCCATCGCCTTTCTGCCTGAGTTAATGAGTCGTTGCAGAAAGTATCCTCAAAGAATAGTCGTGACCGTTCCAGCACATTCTCTATTTGACGCAGTCTTGTAGCTTTATCTGTATCTCCACGTTTCTCCGCAAGTTCACGTGCGAAAGAAGTAACTAAACCGAGCTTATTTTGGAGGTCCCTAAGTTTGGCTGCTTTGACGACTGAATCCCAATCAAGATCAGAGTATGTAAGGACTAACCAAGGCAGCGCCTCCGCCACACGAGTGCCCAGACATTTCGTGCTTAATGCAGAAAGTAAAACTTCACCAGGATTCTTTTTGCGTTTTGATTTTAGATAAGCAAACCCTGGATATCCGAGAGCGGCAAGATCCATAGCGAGGGTGTTCGCATCCATGGGTTGGACGCTTTCCCAGCTTGTTTCAACTGGCAGAGTCGCCGGAGACAATCCAAATGCGGACGCAGCCCTGCGAGCCAATTTCTCTGGCACTCGTCGCACTCCCTTTTCCATTAGAGAAAGGTAAGGTTGCGATACACTAAGCTTGGCAGCGGCCTCCTCTTGCGTCCAGCCCCTCTGTTCCCTACCTAATTTGAGGTCCTTTCCGGTCATATCAACCTCCGAAAGAATAATATTACAAAACTTGTAATATTTTCAAGGGCGCCAGATTTCGGTACGTCTATTCTCATTCAATAAGGATTGATCTTAAAAGGCGACGACGGAACTACTCAGGACCGACAGGTGCGATGACAAGCTCAGAGCCGTGTTAACGTCGTATGCGGTTCTTTCAATGCCTCTAGGAAAAAATGAACCGTTATTTAAGAAAAGATATTGGAATGTTTCGGTCTCCAGAGACATATAGATAAGGGGTTACTTTGCTGGGCCTGGCACAGCGCGTTCTCATCCTGGCCGCTCAGAAATGCCATTTCGTCCGTTTGTCCTATTGGGAGGAAAAGGGGAAATTATGCATGTCAAAGGATACTAACTCTGCAAGCAAAGTTGCAGGAGCCGCAAGACTCCTGTCGGTGGAACAAGTGTTTCGAGCATTGCCACCGTTCGGCTCGCCTGAATACATCGAACATATCACCAAAGCCACAGCAACTGAGCTACCACCAGAGGTATTGGCTCGGGCGCTTCGTCAATTACCGCCAACTTCAGACGGTTTTGCCGCTACTCTGGAAAGGCTCATGCGACGTAAAGGCAAAGGCTGGGAGTACTTTGGTCCATTGATGGCTAAGGCTCGTCGCAGGAAAGTCGTTGGACACGACCACGAGGATGTGATGCATGATGCTCTTCTGCGTATTATCAAGATTTTGCCGACGCAAAGGGGTGAATTTGCAGAGCATGCCTGGCATTCTTTTTGTTTACGAGAGGCAAGTGATGCGTGGCGTGAACGGTTTGGCCGCCGCGATGAGAGGATTCCCAAAGAGGAACCAGTCTCAAGCGGTCAATCTGTCGAGCTCGAAGAAGCTGGGGAATCGCCAGAAGCAGTTTTTGACACCGAGGACTTGCCGCCCTGGCATATTCAATTACGCGACGACAACAGCGAAAGGATCGAACTAATGGCGCAGGAGGTCATCGAAAAGCTACCTGATGAGTTTGTGCGGAACGTTGCGAAACGCGTTTGGTTTGCCGATCAGCGACCTAAAGTGTCCGGCACGAAATCCGGAAAGGCGACCTTAACTGATGAATTCCCTGGAAAGACCAGGCATCAAATTCAACGAGCTTTGCGTCAGGCAAAGAGCCAACTCGCTGCTACGCTCCTCGCTGATGCGAAAGTAGACTGGTCTAAAGAAATTGAAGCCCTATTAAAAACCGAAAGAGACGGTGCTCCAAAAAAGAGCGTCAGAAAGGAGAAAAAGCAATGACAGGAAACGCAGATCGCGAACTATTCACCGTCCTCTGCGGTCAGATTGAGCGTGCCTGGTTCGATGATCATAACCGGTTGCTCGTTTATGAGCTGGTGCAAAAATATCCTCAGTTTCAAGACGAACTCTATGAATTTTTCGAAGACCTGGTGTTAGGTCCGGGCGCACCAACTCCGGCCGTTGAAGAAGCTGAAGAGCGAGTAAATCAATGGTTGCAGTCTTCAAGTCTGGAGATCGCTAGAACAGCTGCGGCTGAGGATTGGTCCAGGCGAATTACAGCTGGAGCTAAGTCTTCCACAGTTACCGATACTGTTAGCAATGCCAACGAAATCGCAGTAACAGATGACAAGCCTAGAACTAAGAATGAATCTGAAAGCTTTCAGGTCTTTCTGCGAAAACGTTTGCAGCAACGATTAGTGGATCTAGCTGAATCGTTGCCAAACGTTACGACAGAGTATTTGGTTTTGATTAGTCGTCACCCAGGGTTATTGCCTGAAAAGGTGAAACAAACTCTGGCACGTTATGTGGAGGAGCGTTGGCAGGTGCCAATCAGAGAGTCACTCACATACCTTACTGGCAATCCAACGGCACTAAGAGCTGCCTCTCGCTTACAACCCTACGAGAAAGAGCCGTCCAACTTTCAAGAGTTGCTCGAGCGAGCGGGTATGAGTACTGAGCAAAAATCGTTTTGGCTCAAACTAACGAAGTAACCCGAATCAGGAAATGCGCTCACTAGATCACACAAGAAGTCAGGCTCGCTCCGTCCGACAAAATTTATCTGCCAACGGTGAAGAACTCTTTGGCAAGCTTCGAACACTCATCGAAGAAGTGCACAAGATCGAATTGGTTCCTGTGGACGCCAAAGGTTTACTGCAAGGTGGAAGGGCCGAGCTGGTTTTGGAGGAGAAGAATCTTTATTACGACCGTCGGTTGGACCACTCTCCACGGGAACTGTTCGAGGTGATTGCTCATGAATACGGTCATCTTGAACTTCATCATGACTCTTTTTCCGTTGCACAGGATGATCTAATTTCTGGCTCGGTCTTTTTGCAAAGCGGAACCTCGCGTCTGTCTCGCTACAGTCCTCGTGCCGCCGAGGAGTCGGAGGCCAACGCCTTTGCCGCTGAATTAATATGCCCAGCCGAAGAACTTTTCAGTCGCTGGCACAAGGACTCTGAGATTACCATCACGAGCCTTGCCGACCAGTATTACGCGACTGAATCACTAGTTAGGTTGCAGCTTGCCGAAGGACTCTACCAACATGTCAGTGGTAAGGCTGTTTCGTTGCGCGGTAACCATGGACCGGAGTTGAACGATGAACAGGAGACAGCAGCAACGTTTTGTGGTGCACCTGTTTTAGTCGATGCCGGGCCTGGCACAGGGAAGACAAAGACGCTCGTCCGACGAGTGGTCTACCTGATCGACGAGAAGAACATCCCACCACAACAAATACTGGTTCTTACATTCAGCAATGAGGCTGCTGCCGAGTTAGAGGAACGCATTGGCAGAGTTCTCGATAGCAAAATCGCATCACGTTTGAAGATTCTCACTTTTCATGGCTTTGGCGTGACGATCCTCCATTCCCTCGGTCAATTCGTGGGTCTCGACGTCGATTTTTCGATTATCGACGAGGCTGGTCAGGAAGAATTCATCAGTGAACTTCTTGGTAGTGTAGATTGTGAAGCGCTGCTGGATCTTAAGAATCCGGAGCAAACTGCTGCAGAAGTTGTGAAGCAGATTAACTACCTCAAAGATCGACTCATTGGGCCGGATCAACTGAAAGCTGCGATTAATGATTGGCAGCCAACTCAGAAAGATCTTGCCGTCTACCTGCGTTCGGAAGCTCTGTTTCGTCTCTACAAAACATACGAACAGGTCTCGCGAAAAAAGAATCAAGTGGATCTCGCTGATCTCATCTCATTGCCACATCAGATATTAAGTGTGAATGAAGAAGTTCGCGTTGGTATCCGTCGTGAATTCCCATGGGTATTAGTGGACGAATATCAGGACGTCTCACGATCGACTGCGCTGCTGCTCCAACAGATCTGCAGTGAAGTTTCGCCGCCGTGGGTAGTGGGCGATGCCCGTCAGGCGATCTACAGATTTCGCGGTGCTGCACCTGAAAATGTCCAACGCTTTCCTGAGGACTTTGCCGGCGCGCAGGTGTTTGAACTGTCGAATAACTATCGGTCCGCTCCGGAAATCATTTCGCTGCTGAACTGGCTTTCGTCTTCATTTGAAAGTCCGGGGAGTGCCGCGGCTTCGCCAGAGTGGCACTCAGCAGCCGATATTACCGCCTTAAACGAGACGCCGGTTGTTATGGCCATTGCAAACAGTGATGCGGCTGAGCGTGAAGGCGTCGCTCGAGTCGTTAAAAGTTGGTTGGAACAGAATGTTGCTCCAAAGGATATTGCCGTCCTCGCGAGACGCAACGTTGACGTGCGTAACATTGCGATCGAACTAAAGCGTCGAGGAATCAAAGCGATCACAAGTGGAATTCTTACCGCTGAAGGAGCCGGCGGCGATCTGGCCGCGGTCCTGACCCTGGTGGACCATCAGCAGGCGATGTCAAGGGTAGTCTACGCGTTGGCCAAGGATCGCGTATCACACGATGAGTTAAATGACGCAATTCGGCAATTGCTTACTGCTGACGTTGAAAAAGAAACGGAGTGGACTGGTTCTGAAAACACGCGAGCTGTTGCGAATGACGTTTTGAGAATTTATCGCGGTCTGCAAACTCATAGATTCACTGCGGACGGGTGGGTTGTCCTGTGCGAATTTCTGTTTTTTCTTACACCGTATGTTAGACGGTTACTCGATGAAGATTCCGCAGAGAGCTCAGTCCAACTGGAGGAGACAATCTCAGCATTGTCGGTGGCTGCACGGTACCGCGTGGGACATCGTCATGTGCCACCGCGAAAATCTCGAATTGGACTTGCGGAAAGATTTCGAAGTCTCGTGACAGAAGCTGCGCCAGGTCTTGCACCACCGAACCCACATGCGACGGCTGTACGTGTAATGACCTGTCATGCAGCGAAGGGACTGGAGTTTTCCTGCGCCGCGGTCGCTGGTCAATCACTCCCTTATTTTCAAACTGGCAAAATTTATCTTCCGCCTGCTTTGAGCCCTAATCCTGAGGACGATCTGTTGCAGGCTGACTCTCTGTTATTTGTCGGTCTCTCAAGGGCTCAACGGGCTGCGGTGATCTCATACGCGAAATCTGCGAGTGGGTCAGCTCGGAGCAGAGCACGGCGCCGTCCCGAGCTTCTCATCAAACTTCAGGAGTCAGACAAGATCCCCGTAGAAGGCTGGAACACTGAGTTGCTTACCGACGATACGAGAGAAATTGGGCGGATCTGGGGAGGCCAGCCTCCAGCCCAACTCTCTCTGTATTCGCTAGGTGCAAAAACCTGCATGGTCCAAACATATCTTGAAGAACAGCTCGGCGCTCGATTTCGCGGCCGTTTGCGACCGCTATACCCACAATTCACCAAACGGGTTCGGTCGATGCTCTCCCAAGTAATGAAGGCGACCCTGGAAAACGATGAACCCTTGTCTGAGGCTGCACTAGCACAAATTGTTAAGGAGGAATGGTCCGAAGATTTGGACTCGGACCATCCTCATATCAGCCTGTATAAACCCCGTGCGGAGCGATGGGCCAAACAATTCGCCCGGGCACTCGAGCGAGGCTCGTTTCGCAACGGCACACAGTTAGACCAGACATTTCAGCTCAACAATGAGCAGGACAACTCGCAAAGCATCAAGCTTCAATTGGTTGGCCACTTTAGAGACGATAATGGCGATCGCGTGGTTATTGTTTTACGACCAAATGCACCGACAGAATTCAGCGGCTCGGTGAACTGGTCTGATTTGAAAGATTATCAACTCTTACCGTTTGTACTTTTGCACGAGCGTCACTCCGACGTTAGGCCGTTAGTCTTTTACGGAGAAGAAGGATCTCTTGGCGATTTTAAGTGGAATCGCCGTGGACCTGAGCAGGCGATAAGAAAGGAGAAAGAGCGTGCCGAAAAAGTTGCGCGCTCACTCTCATCAGGCGTATTCAAAGCTACGATCGATGATTGGACTTGTGATCGTTGTCGATCACGAATAATCTGTCCCTGTTGGATTGTCCCGCGTTCGAGCCAACCCCTCGATCAATAAACAAGTACTCAGTTGTTTTTATTCTTCTTTTCCACTCTCACTGTGGCTTCAGCCCGGTGTTTGCTCGCTAACGTTTGTTCTCTCAACCGTTTCGCCGGTAATCACATACTTGCCGTACCGGCTTTGCCCCGGATCGATAATGTCTCGCTCACTTTTTTCATCCAGTCCGTTTTACATAAGTGAAGGCGAACAGCCTTATAGAAACGATTAGGAGAATGAACATGAGTACAGAAGCAAATACCACACATTCAGATAGAGACAAGACAGTGACCCTTCGCGTGCAGACGCCACGCGGTCTTTGGACCATTGATGAGCCTGCCGACGCGACCAAGCGTCCAATTTACAGGTTCACGACGAAGATCGAGCAGGTGATTGAGGATGCACGTGAAGTTTTCAAGTTCGTCGAGCAGGACAGCAAATACACATTATATCTTGGCGATGAAAAGCTTGAGCCGCAGCGAACCCTCGTTAGTTACAAAATCGAGGACAACACTTTGCTCGTGCTCTCAGTCCAGGGAGGAAATGCGTGAGCGTTCCAGCTGAAGTGTCACTGCAAAGGATCAAGGCGGAGTTGCCACTAACTCTGGATTATGCAAACTCCGCCGGTCTGATAGTGGACACAACAACACTCACAGTGGAGGACTTGCGCTTTTTCGTAACTTTCAAGAACTCTGTCGGTGAGGAGTTTTACGTGGAATTCGATTGTCGTGAATATCCAATGAGTCCACCGACCTTGGAGTTTGTCAACAAAGATCGCTCCGAGAGTGGCCTTAAAAACTTGTACCCGACGGGCTTTCACGACACTCCGTGTATTTGCATGCGTTACAACCGAAAGGCCTATAAAGAGCGTGGCGGACCACACAATGATTGGCGGCTCCTTGATTGGAAGTTGCCAACCGGCAACGGAATAGGAATCGACACGCTAGCTTTAATGATCAGCGACCTCAACTCAAAGATTCGAGATTCCAAAGGGAGGATGGCGTGAAGAAAAAGCCGCCCATCGTTTACATCACTAATGAACTAGCACAGAACACGGCTAAGCTCTTGGACTCTTTTGCTCAGCTGAGGCCTTCAGAAGGTGTCGTCTACTGGTTCGGCATCGAGGAAGAAAATACGGCGGTAGTGACAACGCTTATTGTGCCAGATGCTGATACAACAGATGGCTCATTGTCGACGTCGTCGAAAGCAAACGCCGATGTCATGCGATCAGTTGTGGGCACTCGCTTAGTTTATCTGGGCCAGGCTCATTCACATCCAGGTTCGCACGTTCGCCACTCATGTTATGACGATAACCATACGTTTGCGGCATTCGATGGCGCAATTTCTGTTGTCGTCCCGTGGTTTGGCAGATATGGATTTAAACGCGAAGACTGTGGAATCTATCGACATCAGAATGGCCGATTTGAAGAAGTTATGAATACTGATCAACATCTAAGACTTATTCCTGGGTTCAAAGATTTACGAACATCAGCCTAATACAAACGATCAATAATTATGAATGACCCCGAAATTATTTATCAGCGCTGGACAACAGTCGAAGCCTTCTATGAAGAGCGAGACAACCGAACGCAATTGGAGGTCGCGAATCTCCATTCATATGTGAATGCACCTGTCGAAATTCACGTCAGTAAGAAATTAGCTAATGAGGCGACGGTACAGCGCATGGCACTGCTCGCCGCAAATCTGACAGCGAGATGGGCCAGAAATGTACGCGTATTCGTACCTAACGTCCTTTTGGTTGACCCGTTGAATCGCCTCGGTATCGCCTATTTAGCGGATCGCATTCGACGAGAAATGTTTGAAGCGGATCCGTTTGGGAACTTCATCGTTGAACCGCCCAGCGACTCATACGCTGACTGCGGAGCGATTCGGCTGTTTGTGGGCCCGCCGGCAAAGTCTCAAAAGCTGAGCAACAATGACTATGTAATCGACGCGGAGGGATGGTCGGCTATTGGTTATAGAGGCATGGAGCAAATGTCAGTAAAAGAGAGGCTTGAGGCAGCTGCGCCCACCGCTGCACTCGCTGCTGCAATCGGTGCCGGTGATCTATTTAAGCGAGCTATTGGTCATCCAACTACGCAGTGGTTGCGAACTGTGCAATGGTGCACTTGGCACCACAAACTTAACTGCCTTGATTTTCATCCGGGAGTTCCCAGGCAGTTGGACCTCGGCAAGGTACTACTCGCGGGCGTCGGTGCTGTGGGTTCAGCACTTCTCTACATTCTCGGCTTGATGTCGTGTACCGGGCAAGTGACTGTGTTGGATCGAGACAATATCGATGCCTCAAATCTAAATCGCTCCCCTTTATTTACTGCAACTCATGCCGCTCAAGAAGTCGCGAAGACAAAAGTAGCATCTGCCTTTCTTTCTTCCCTGGGGATCGATTCGAATGTTATCAATGGCACATGGCGAGAACATGGAGCAAAGTTGAGCGAGCAAGAGTTCGACGTTTGGATCAGTTTGACCAACGAGGACGGTGCCTGGGCAGAAGTTCCTTTTCAATTGCCTCCCGTAGTGCTGCACGGTACAACGACGAGCGGGTGGGGAATCGCTGTTGGACGACATATTCCGAAGCGAGAGGACTGTACATTGTGTCGATTGCCACGCCCTCATCGGGAATTTCGGGGCCCTTGCGCTGAAGGTGACGTGATTCCTGTAGAGCAGGTGGAGTCACCGAACGCAGCAACAGTCCAAGTTGTGACTGCATCGCTGCCGTTTCTTTCGGCAGCTTCGGCTGCGTTGCTCGCTTCAGAGTTGATGAAGCTAAGTTTACCGGAAGTGATATTGCTCCCTAACTCAGTCTCTGCAGACTTTCAATATGGTTTGCGGGCAACCATTGCGGTGTTTTCACTTCCAACGCCCGGTTGTGCCGGTTGTGAGATGGCGTCGCTTTCGCTGTGGAACGAAAGAGGTGGCCGAGGACGATATGCAGCATATTCGACTACGAACTCAAGGGAACACTGATACGTCCTTATGAAACTCTCTATTACTTTGATCTATTTCGTATCTTCAACCACAGACTGGTCCAAGAAATTTTGTCACGCTGTTGTCACGTGAATCGATGAAAATCGATGCCAAATGATGTAAATCGATGCAACTTGATATGGTCCAGTAACGGCGGCAAGTTGTAATGAATGTTAAAGTTATGGGAACGGATGTCAAAATCTGCGCAACCCCAAGGGCGCTTTCATAACCCCAAGGTCGGCGGTTCGATCCCGCCCCCCGCTACCAAATTTCCTTAGAAAATCAGCTTTTTCCTATAACCACCAAAATGCCGGAAACCCATTTGTGGCGCTCTTGCGACGGTGCACATTTTTCAACTTTAAGGCTTTCCCTGCGACTCTTGTAGATTGCGAACATAGCGCTGACTTGGACGTACGTTTGCATGACTCATGAGCTTGGCAGTGTTGTAAGGATTGAAAGCTGCTTCACTCAATCGCGTGCCGTAGACAGCGCGTAGGTCATGCCACACAAGGCCCTCTATCTTGGCGCCGAAGCATGCGCCAGTAAAGGGCATGTTTGATGTTGGTGGGGGATCCTCAGTCACGGGATTGATCCATATAAAACCATCGGCCTCGGCTACCTGTGAATTTGAGCAAGCTTGGGTTCCCGTCGAATGGAGATTTACAAATACCTCATATCACTCACTACTTGCCAGAACGCCAAGAGCCTGAAAAACATAAATACAAAGTTTGATTTGGCAGGATGTCTCACGAACAGATCCAGGGTCTTCGCGAGCGCCTATCGCCAACGTAGAAAAGATCCTCCTACAGTTCTGCTGACTGCCATCACTGGTCTGGCGATCCCAGGCCTGCCAGCGCTTTTGGCTGGTCCAAGTAGGGTATGGGATTCCCTCTCTTGTTTACTTGGGGATTGCTATTGATTGGTTCGAGTTCGATCTGGTTAGAGACACAACTCTTGCGTTGATTTACAACCAAAGAGTGGCCCAGGAAATAGCGAACAACATGCAGCGCTCCGGAGCAGAAAGAGCTCGTCGGACCAGCCCACCAGCGGAGGTGTACTAGGTCTACGGGTCGAGCGCGACTCGAAGCCAAAGATAATTCTACTTCCAATTTCTGTACCAATCTGTTAGAGGAGTCTTGCTCACTGGAGTCCGTTACGTGAAAGCGGCCAACCTGATGCGCCGCGTGGGCCTGCCGCAGTATTTCTTGGTTAGCAGAGAACCCCTCTTGACTATTGTCACCGGTACAAGAATCGGCCGTTACGAAATCCGCTCGAAGATTGGCGAGGGTGGGATGGGGGAAGTTTATCTTGCTCAGGATACCGAACTGGAACGCACCGTCGCGCTAAAAGTTTTGCCCGGTGATGTAGCTGCCGATCAGCAGCGCATGAACCGCTTTGTGCAAGAGGCCAAAGCAGTCTCAGCGCTCAATCACCCGAATATCCTTACTATTCATGAGATCGGGCAGGCAGCTGACACGCACTTTATTGCCACGGAGTTCATTGATGGTGAAACGTTGCGTCAGCACACGGTGGCCGCGCAGTTAAACCTGGATGAGACGCTCGATATTGCCATTCAGATCGCATCTGCCCTGGCGGTCGCACACGAAGCGGGCATCACCCACCGCGACATCAAGCCTGAAAACATCATGCTTCGCCGGCGCGACTCGATAGTCAAAGTCCTGGACTTTGGTCTTGCAAAACTCGCCGCGTCTGAATCATCAGGTATTGATAACGAAGCAGCGACGAAAGCCTTATTCAAGACAGACCCGGGCACAGTGATGGGGACGGTCCTTTACATGTCACCCGAACAGGCGCGCGGGATTGCAGTCGATGGGCGAACAGATCTCTTCAGTCTTGGGGTCGTGCTGTATGAAATGGTGGCGAGCCACCTGCCGTTTGCAGGCAACAATACAAATGAAATCATCTCCGCGATTCTATCAAGAGAGCAGCCGGCGCCGCTGGCGCGCTTCGCGCACGACGTACCTGCAGAGTTGGATAGGATTGTTAGCAAAGCACTGGCGAAAGATCGAGAGGAGCGCTACCAGTCGGCCAAAGACTTGTTGATTGATTTGAAGCGGCTCAAGCAGCGGCTGGCATTTGAGGCTGAACAAGCACGCTCACAGCCGCCAGATGCAAACCCTGCGATGCCGGCAGCGACAAGCTACGAACATGTCGCAATTAATAGTGCCAGCGGATCAGCAGCAAGCACCGCAAATCTCGCGGCTGCAGCTACCACGTCAAGGGCCAGGTATCAGAGCTCAGAGATAAAACGTCACCAGCGCGGCGTGATTGCCGCTCTGGCTACGGTCGTCCTAGTCGCAGTTGCCGTCGTCGCCTTCTACCTCTACTCGGTTCGAGCTGGCAAGGCGATAGATTCGGTAGCCGTCTTGCCATTTGTGAATACCGGCGGCGACTCGAACACGGAATATCTTTCAGACGGCATCTCGGAGACTCTGATTAACAGTCTGACGCAGCTACAACAATTGCGCGTCGTGGCCCGCCACACTGCCTTTCGCTACAAGGGCAAGGAGATTGATCCGCAAACAGTGGGGCGAGAGTTGAACGTGCGCGCGGTATTGATGGGGCGAGTGCGCCAGTTGGGAGACACACTGAACATTCAGGTGGACCTGGTTGATGTGACGACGGGAGCGCAACTTTGGGGTAACGACTACGAACGAAAGATTTCTGATGTGCTTGCCGTAAAACAGGAAATTGCGCGGGAGGTTACGGAGAAGCTTCGGCTGAGATTATCGGGCGATGAACAGCAGCAGCTTATCAAACGCGATACAACGAATGCTGAGGCCTATCGGCTTTATTTGCTTGGCCGGGTCCACTGGAATAAGTTCACCGAAGACGGGTTTCGCAAGAGCATCGAGTATTTCAAGCAAGCGGTCGAGAAAGATCCGGCGTACGCCCTTGCTTATTCCGGTTTGGCTGACTCCTATAGCCTGCTTGGCGAGCTTTCCGTCGCGCCGCCCAAAGACTCCTTTCCGCAAGCGCGCGCTTACGCAGAGAAGGCACTGGTACTTGATGAGACGCTAGCCGATGCTCACCTTTCGCTGGGCATAGTGAAGCTGCTGTACGAGTGGGATTGGCCGGGGGCCGAGAAAGAATTGCGACGTGCCAAGGAACTCGATCCGAGTAATCCGCAGGTCTATCACTTCTACGGCCACTATTTGCAGTCCGTGGGGCGCATGGACGAAGCCATCAATGAAACGAAACGAGGTGTGGAGTTGGATCCGACTTCGCTCATCCTTAATGCCGAACTAGGATGGGCCTACTATTGCGGGCGCAAATACGATCAGGCGATCGCGCAAGACCGCAAGACGTTGGGATTGGATCCGAACTTCGTCTACTCGTCCTGGGTCATCGCCCAGTCGTATGAACAAACAGGAAGGTATCAGGAAGCCGTCGCAGAGTTGAAGAGAGCGAGAACGATCGACGCCAACTGGCCATACATATTTGCGGAACTGGGATACGCATATGCGGTGTCGGGCGAGCGATCCGAGGCGGAGAAGACTCTCCAGCAGTTAAAGGAGCGAGCGGCGCGCGAGTACATCGATGCAATCCTCATCGCAAATATCTATGTTGGTCTGGGTCAAAAGGATCAGGCGTTCGGGTGGCTCGAAAAAGCATATCAGGAGCGATCCGGCTTGATGCCATGGCTAAAAGGCGAGCCGAAGTGGGATCCGCTACGCGGGGATGCGCGCTTCGCCGACCTGCTGCGTCGCATCGGCCTTGCACCGTAAGCGAATTCTTCAACCGCAATAACCCTTCCGCTGTTCAGCGTGCCAAGAAACCTGGGTTCGGATTCATAACCCCACGGTCGGCGGTTCGATCCCGCCCCCCGCTACCAACCTTCCGGATTTATTTTCAATACTCACAACTAACTATCGATTCGCACGTAACTTCCCGATTCGTCATTTGGTGTAAAGTTGCTGAAATCCTGCTTGCGGTAATCAGCGATCGACTCCACTGCACGCAGTCTCGACTTCCGTAGACGAATGCGCGTTAGTCGTTACTCAATTCCACAGTGGTGCATGATCAGTGACGTTGAATGGGAGTCCACTCTGAATGGAAGCGCGGCGTCGAAACGCGCGCGGCTAGTCTGTAGAGGTCGCAAAGGCGTCACGTTAAATAGGGGCGTGCTGAACGAGGTGAAGCTGATGACACAAAACGTGGAGCAAGAGGAGAAGTCCGAAACGCTCGCTGACGCGATCTTCTTGAGTGCAACTAAGAGATGCAGTACACTCACCCCACAAAACGAATCGATCTCTGTATGATGGCCCGCCCCGATTTTCAGGCTCACCTGCAATAGTAGTTTCCGCGGGAGTTCTGGTGCATCTGAACATCTGAACAATTGCTTCATTTGGGATCAACATCCCCCGACCCTCTTGTTTCGGTCATTGAGGTCGCAATGGCCAGTCCGTTCTTCGATGCCAGTCAGATACGCGCACGAAGCATAAAGTCGATACGCCATCTGACATTCTTCTTTTGTTGTGTGCTTGGGATGCATGCCCTCGCACCTGGCTACACTGTGCAAGCTCAGGGCCTGACGGGTAGCATCAAAGGCACGGTAAGCGCAACCGCCGGAGATGCTGCCGCCCGCCCAGAATTGCTGCTAGGTGCGAGAATCACTCTTGTCAACCGCGATGTGCCAACCGCTATCTTTAGGATTGTTTCGGATGAGACAGGAAATTTCGTATTTCGCGAACTAGCCTCAGGCACTTACACTTTGACTGCCGAAGCCAACGGGCTTCCAAGCGTCACACGAGAAATACCTCTTTCGACAGGCGCGTCGCTCGTCGTTGAAATCATTCTAACCGCCACGCTTTCTGAGTCAGTCACGATCCGCGACGTAGAGGGACTCCTCAGCACAGGAGAAAGCACTACATCCAACACAATTCGCGCCGAGAAGTTGGAACGGCTTCCCTTGCGGACAGACAACTTTCAGGGTGCGCTGTCGCTCACCCCGAGCGTCATTCGAGATCAAAGTGGACAAAATCATATCAAGGGAACTCGGGCGGGTGAGAATTCCTACACGGTCAATGGTGCAGATATCACAGATCCGGTCAACGGTAATTTAGCTTTTGATATTCCACTGGAAGCTGCTGCCAACGTGCATGTGGAGGACAACCCTTACTCAGCAGAATTCGGTAAAGCAATCGGCGGAGCCACCAATCTGGAGACTAAGTCAGGTGGCGATAAGTTTAAGTTCCGTTCGGCGCGCATTTTTCCAGTGTTTCACAATGTCATTAGCGGCCAGGTCGATTCTTTTCGGCCCCGTCTGACTTTCGAAGGGCCGGTGATCCCGAAGCGGCTAAACTTTCTGCAAGCGTTCGAGTACCGCTTCTCGCGTGTTTATGTGCCCAACTTGCAGTCGCCGAACGACGATTCAACATCTGAGGCCTTCAACTCCTTCACCCAACTTGATCTGAACGTAAACACCAGCAATCAGTTGAAGTTCGTTGCAGCTCTTTTCCCCGAAAAAAAGCGCTATGTCGGGCTGAATACTTTCAATCCTCAGGAAACAACTGCTAACACAAAGCGACACGGAACTTTGTTTTCCGTTTCCGAGCAGTCGATCTTTCAAGATCGCTCGTTCCTGAGTTCGCTTATCGCGTATAAGACTTTCGATTTCAATGTGTTTGGCCAGGGGTCGAGGCCGCTGATCCTTATTCCAGACGGAAACCGAGGAAATTATTTCGCCGGCTCGCGCCGTTCAGCACGACGCTGGCAATGGCAAGAACAATACTTCGCGCGCACTCGCACGTTCCTTGGTCGCCATTCATTTAAGCTTGGGAGCGAACTCGATTACACCAAACTAACCGGACTATTTAACTTCCGGTCGATTGACATTCTACGCAGCGATGAAACGCTCAGCCAGCGAATTGATTTTAGTGAGCCGACCGGGATCGATCGGTCGCTGAAAGAGCTGAGCGCCTTTATTCAGGATCGTTGGGAAATCAACCAGACCCTGACGCTGGACGGTGGAGTACGTTTTGACCGCAATTCTATCTCGCATCAAAATGAGTTCTCGCCGCGCGTGTCGATTCTTTATCGTCCTTTCGCGAATGATCGCACCATTATTCGCAGCGGCATAGGTCTTTTTTACACTCGCGGCGTGCTCACTGATAGATACTTCGAGCCGGAAAATCTTAACGAGGACGACGAGCGCATTGACAATCGCTTGGGAATCGATTCCCAGAGCAACTTCCCGGAGCGAATCGTCACAACCTACGCAGGCGACGGTCAAACGATCATCGACGGACCGCGAAGGTTCCTGAATGTAATTAGGGATCCATTACAAGACGCACGCAGCCTGCGCTGGAGCATTCAACTTGATCGCCTCATCACGAAACGTTTAATGCTGCGGACCGGCTATGTTCATCGCTTCACGAACAACGAACCGATAATTACTCCGGAGCTCTCCAGTGATGGCGGAGGATTTCTCGTTCTCAAGAGTCGAGGTGTTTCGCGATACAATGAGTTCCAGCTCCTCGCCCTTTATGACACTCCGCGCTTTCATAACTGGAACGTTTCCTATGTGTGGTCCAAGGCGCAGGGCAGCTTGAATACCGCGGACAATTTCCTTGGCGATTTCCCAGCAGCCGTCGTACGACCGGATCAGTACGGCACCTTACCATTCGATATCTCGCACCGATTTCTTGCTTACGGCGAAGTCAAAGCTCCGCACGGCATCACTTTAATGCCGGCGTTGGAAATTCGCTCAGGCTTCCCTTTTTCCGTCGTCAACGAGCGGCTGGACTTCGTCGGAGCTCGCAACAGTCAGCGTTTTCCGACATTCCTTGAGCTCGACATGACGATCTTGAAAAGTTTCACGGTTCCTTACTTCGACAAGACGGCGCGCGCAGGTGTCATCATTTTCAACATCACGAATCACTTTAATCCTCGTGACGTGCAGAACAATCTTGGTAGCCAACAATTCGGTCAATTCTTCAACAGTCTCGGCACGTCTGTGCGGGCAAAGTTCGAGCTCGATTTCTAGACTATTTGTCGTCTTCCTGCAACGGCGAATATCGGCAGGATGGCACAGCCGACTACGATTCGTAGGAGACTTCTTTGAAATGCTAAACTCTCTCCAGGCAAGTTGCTTAAGCGGACACTAGATTGTTTACAGAACGGAGGACAATTTAATGTCATGGATTAGTTTACAAACGAAGACTGGACCAGAAGGGTACCAGGTCAGCGACCTGGATGAAGTAGTTTGGTGGAAAACGGAAGATGGAAATTTAGCGGTCGGTTACATGGATGTGGTTTCGGGTCTAATGAGTGAGAATGACTTAGAAACTTGTTGTATAAAACGACCCGAGATTGTTCATGAAGAGCTGCAAGAACCGCTAAAGCCTAAAGACCATCGCGATCATTAAGTTGTTAGCAACCTCGCGCCTATAACTATCCACAATAGCTTTGCACAAAAGTTCAAATCCCGCCCACGGAAGTGGGTGGATACGTTCAAATCCTTTCTATCAGGCTTGCAGCGACGTGAGATCGAAAATCCCATCAACGGCAGTTGGTGGATTGTTCAGATTAGCTTCTGGGAATACAGAACGGTTGGAAAGCTCCGGATTTTCCTACTCTCCGCCTTGGTAGAAAGGATCTGAAGCATCCACCAACAGCAGTTGGTGGGATTTGAGAGTGACGACCATGAACGGCATTTCGTAGAAAGGATCTGAACGAACCACCCACTTCCGTGGGTGGGATTTTGAACTTTTTAGACGATCCACGAGTTCACACGAAATAACAACGAGTGAGGTTTTAGACTCGACACGGAGACGTATCGATGCCAGCCTTTGTTATGCGCCGACTGTTCCGCGTTTTTCGATCTTTGCCCACGTATCGCGCAGGCCAATAGTCCGATTGAAGACCAATTTGTGGCCCGAGTCCCCAGAATCTTTGTCAACGCAATAATAGCCAAGCCTTTCAAACTGATACTTAGTCCCAGGCGCTGCGTCCCTCACACTCGGTTCTATTTTGCACTCGTGAAGTATCTGCAAGGAATCAGGAGTTAGATTTTCGGTAAAATCGTGTCCTTCCTCAACCTCGTTAGGATCCTCTTTAAGAAAAAGGTTGTCGTAGAGACGGACATCTGCGGATAGAGCGTGCGCGGCTGAGACCCAGTGAATAGTGGACTTTACCTTTCGCCCATCAGGCGTGTTACCGCCGCGTGTAGCCGGATCGTAAGTGCAACGGAGTTCCACAATCCTGCCGCTGCTGTCTTTAATGACTTCTTTGCAGGTAATTAAGTAAGCATAACGGAGGCGCACCTCGCGACCAGGGGCGAGCCGGTAAAACTTGTTCGGCGGATCTTCACGAAAATCATCTTCCTCAATATACAGCGTCTTTGAAAAAGGAATCTTTCTGCTTCCCGCAGAGCTATCTTCGGGATTGTTGATAGCATCCATTTCTTCCACGCTGGTCTCGGGATAGTTTTCGATAACCACGCGTAACGGTTTTTGCACACACATTACGCGGGGAACAAGTCGATTCAAGTCCTGGCGCAGAAAGTATTCAAGCTGCTGTAACTGAGTAATGCCATTAGTCTTCGAGACGCCAACACTCGCGCAGAAATTGCGGATGGCTGTGGGGGTGTAACCGCGCCGGCGCATGCCCGAGAGCGTTGGCATACGCGGATCATCCCAACCTTCGACAAGTCTTTCCTCAACCAATTTCAGTAGCTTGCGTTTGCTAAGCAGAGTATGGGTGAGGGCGAGCCGGTCAAACTCGTATTGCCGAGAAGGAAAGATTCCAAGCTGTTCGATAAACCAATCATATAACGGCCGATTATTGTCGAACTCCAAAGTACACATCGAGTGTGTCACGCGCTCAATAGAATCCGACTGACCATGCGCGTAATCGTACATCGGGTAAATACACCACTGACTACCCGTACGATGATGGTCCATGTGGAGGATTCGATACATGACCGGGTCGCGCAGATTAAAGTTTGGAGAGCTCATATCGATCTTCGCGCGCAGCGTTCGCGCACCATCTACGAACTCTCCCTCTTTCATCCGCCGAAATAGATCTAAACTTTCTTCGACGTGGCGGTTGCGATACGGGCTTTCCCTGCCGGGCTCGGTTAACGTGCCACGGTACTCGCGAATTTCATCAGCGCTGAGATCGCATACGAATGCTTTCTGATCCTTAATCAACTGAATGGCCCATTCATACAGTTGTTGGAAGTAATCAGAGGCATAAAAGAGGCCATCCCATTTGAACCCCAGCCACTGCACATCCTCCATGATGGCATCAACATATTCTGTTTCTTCTTTTGACGGATTGGTATCGTCGAAACGCAAATTGCACTTGCCGCCAAACTCCGCCGCCAATCCGAAATCGAGGCATATGGCTTTAGCGTGGCCGATATGCAAGTAGCCGTTCGGCTCGGGCGGAAAGCGCGTTTGTACACGGCCTCCATGTTTGCCACTCTTGATGTCCTCGATAATGATGTTTCTAATAAAATTCGATGGCCCATCATTTGGCCGCGATTCTGGCGAAGTCTCACTCGATTCAGTTTCAAAAGACACGTTTGTGATTTTCTCCGTAATAGAAGCTCAGATTAAGACGTCTGTTCAGTTTACAAGAGATGTTGAGTAGGGTCATCTCGAGGGATGAATTGGAGGTGACGGGTGAGAATCTACGGGGCTGACTCAACTACTCTTAAACAGGAAGAATTCCTCGAAGCGCTAAGGGCGCGGAATATAGTAGTCAGGGGCAAGCGCTAAGTGGAGCGAAGCGCGTGGCCACTGGTAAAAGAGACTAACCGAGGCGAGCACTGAAAGTGCGACATATTGATGCCAATTTATTCCGCTCTTTCAGAGCTTCAAACATCATTTACGCTTTTACCAGGGGCGACACGCCTCGCTCGCTCGGCGCTTGCCCCTGGCTTCAATATTTCGCGCCTTCGGCGCTGCGCAGACTGAATTTCGCCTTTTCAGCTAAAGTCCGCTTAATCACTGTGCGCTCCGCGACGCGTCGCTTCAGGTGAGTGATCTGACACGTCGCAGCACTTCTTCCTCTCCTAGGTTGTGAGCTACTAAAAAGAGTTCCGGACTTTGTTTTAGTCCCGTCATGGCGATTCTAATGGTATTGCTCACGTGACTGATCGAACCGGCGAAATTCTCCGGATTCTTCTTGTATTGCCCTGCGGTTGGTGCGAATCCGTGGGTGGCAGCCAACCTACGGATCTGTTCGAACCAAGCCTCTTTGTCTTCCTCATGCCGATACGAATCAGCAAAGTCTTTGGCCAACTTAACTACCATGTCAGGTTCGACTGGAGCGAAGCGAGGATCTGAAGGGTCACTTGTTAGTGGAAACAACTCCTCGAAATACAAACCGTAAGCCGCCCGGAACTCTCCCCATTTTGCAAGGTCCTTTCGTTGCATCGCGCCAGGCTGTCGTTCATTGGCAAAGATGCGGCGAGCCAACAGCAAATTGTTCGACACTATTGTGGCCAACTCAGGATCATATTCCCGCGCCCAGATGAGCATATTCTCAAGCGCTTCTTCGGCGGGGAGTTGCGCAATAAACTCCCGGCTAATCGATTCAAGCTTCACTAGATCGAAGATCGGACCAGCCACTCCACATTCACTTAGACTGAGAGCAGACGAAGCAGATTCCTCGAATGTCATTTCAGCAAACCTACTGTTGGCGAGGCCTCTTAAGTAATGCAGCACTGCGCCCGCCGGATAACCCGACCCTATGTAAAAGGCGACGTCGGCCTCGTTATCTTTTCGCTTGCTCAGCTTGCGCCTGCTCGCTCCGTCGAATTTCATCAGTGGAGCGATATGGGCATAGGGTATGGGCAGGAATCCAAGTGCTTTGAATAATTGCAGATGCACCGGCACTGAAGAGATCCACTCCTCACCTCGAAGTACCACTGTGACTCTCATCAACGTATCGTCAACGACGTGAGCAAAATGGTATGTGGGAAGTCTCGGCGATTGATCGCTACCCTTCAATAACACGATGTCGTTCACATTGTCCTGATGTTCGATTCGACCACGGATCAGATCGACGAACTCCACGCGCCTCTGTGAACCATCGGTTGGACCATCTGGGGAACGAAACCGAATCGCATAAGTCTTTCCCGCTTCGAGACGACTCACGACTTCGGCCTCCGTGAGGTTCCGGCAGCGTGCCCAGGAACCGTAATAGCCGGTCTGAACTTTTGCCGCAAGTTGCTCTTCCGTCATCTGGGCCAACTCTTCACGAGTGCAAAAACATAAATAGGCATGGCCGTTCCGTAGCAACTCGCGTGCGTAAGTGTGATAGATCAGCTCTCGCTTTGATTGTTCGTACGGTCCCCACTTTGAATTCGCGTCGTTTTCGTCGGACTCTATATGGAAGTACTTGAAGGCGCGTGCAAACTGCTCGCGCGAGCCCTGCACTTCTCGCGCCTGATCGGTGTCTTCGATCCTAACGAAGTACGAACCGCCTGAATGGTGCGCAAGGTTCTTGCCGAGAGTGGCCACGTAGACTCCACCGGTGTGCAGAAAACCAGTTGGGCTTGGACCAAAGCGCGTCACGATCGCGCCCGGTGAAAGATTGCGCGACGGATAACAAGATTCCCAATGCGAGGGCTCGGGCAGTTCAGCGTCAAATAACGTGTTAATTAACTCAGCAGTAAGCATATCTAATCGATCCAAACAAACCGGGATGTTTCCCGATCCTTTCGCACACGATCTATAGGGAAGGCTTGATTGTGCATTACGACATAAATGCCTGGCCCAAGTATCCGAACAGCAAAGAGACTCTCCGTAAGGTTTTGCAAACCATCGCTTCCTTCAAACCCCAGTGGTGTCATCGCGCCCGTTAACACAATCGGAACTTCCAGTTCAGGTAGAGCTTGCTTCAAGTAGAGACCCGTCTGAACCATTGTATCCGTACCGTGAGTGATAACTACTGCCGAGCGCTCGCTTAACATGCTTTCGATGAGTCCAAGAATCGCGCTGCGGTCCGCATCAGTCATCTCCAGACTGTCTTTATTCATGAGCGGCATCACTCGGACATCGCAGTCCGGAAGTCGCAACCGACCGAGATAACGATCGATTTGGTTATCCAAGTTTTCTACTGTGCTAGTCTGCTCAGAATAAACTTTTTCGATTGTGCCACCCGTAGTGATTACGTTGACCTTCAGCATATTCAAATTCTTCCTTGCATCCTGGACTTCATTTCGCTCATCACCATCTTAACAAATCATCAGCATCGCAATTGTCCTGCGAATGACCAAAGTGTGCACAGAAAACAATCCAGGTGTTGGAAACCGGTGCCGTGAAGACCTAAATAACAACTTAATACGCGTGTTCTGATTGACACTGGTCCATTTTTACTTACAATGCACCCCAATCGACGCAGGCCGGTGGGGTGAGGACATCGACCCTTGAAGCGCAAGCTTCCGTCAACCTTGAGAGGCCGGCATTCAAAAGCTGGCCTTTCGGTTTTGATTCGCGAAATACGTCACCCCGACGATATAAAGTCTGGCAGTCGAGTCAACGATAACATTCAAAACCATTGCAAAGGAGTTCGGCACCACTCCATGGCAATTACCTACGAGACTGCTTTCTTCCCCGAGATTGATACCACACATATCGAAAAGCTTCGGAAGCGCTTCTTCCCTTACGGGACCGTTTTGAAACCTCGCATACCTTTGTTAGCAGAGAAAAGCTCCGTTCCGCATGAGCGAATAGTCGAGTGCATTGAAGGAACGGTCAATCGCTGGCAACCGTTCGAGATTCAGCTGATTGGTTTGGACAAGACACACCCCGATGGCTGGTTGTTCCTGGAGGTGCAGGATGGCAATCATCAGATCGTCGCGCTACAAAAAGCGCTGCGTAAATGCATAGGTGGTACAACTGGATATTCGACAGAATCGTTTGTTCCCCGTATCACCCTTGGATTCTTCGCCAACGACCAAAGCCGTCGCAATGCGGCCTATGAGGAAGCAATCACGTTGAGCCTCCGTTACCATACTTTGTTCGATCGAGTAACAACCATGGCTTACGATTCGAGACTGCACACAGTTGTCGAGAGTCAGGACTTCAAACTTGGTGGGGCACTTTAGTATGAGGCTCGTGCCATACGTAGAGGTTGTGATTACTGGTGCTTACGCGACAGACGACAAAACGCCGGATCAAGCTGTATTCAATAATGTATCGACTTGTCACGCGAGCGCAGTCGCGAAGGCCACGCCTGGAGTTGCGATCGAATACAGGTCGTTCTCTCACACTTCTCGACCATTGTTGGTGGCCCTCACCGTGCTTCAACAATTCGAAGTCACTGAGTGATTGTGAACTGATAACACTTACTTGTCAGCACAACCGTCGATGTCGCTTCCTCGATGACCCTAAAGTGGATGTCAAATTCGGAACCAGCAGGAAATGCGGCTAAATTGCGAAAGAGACTCTCTCGACCTGTTCCGTTCTCGTCCGTCGTGATTGACTGCGGCTGAACTCCTTTGCTGAGAGTGAGCCAGGCTGTGCTAGTACAATCGTCGTCGACGATTGTGTCTACCGCACGTTGTAGAAGGTAGCTTGTGTTGGGGGTCAAGTCGCGTACCCAAACATCAAGATGGACGATGAAATCTTGATCGTTGGGTTGGCGAAACTTGACGAGACCAAAACCATCGCCGCGGAGAACAACTTGCAGGTTGAAGTTGGGTGTCTCTGGTCCCCAGGGCGGCCCTGATTGCTGAGCAACGGCGGAGGAACTCAGCGCCAGTAAAACCAACAAGGCGAAGAGCGCTGGTGATGCGAGTTTTTTCATGTTGATTCTCCTTTGTCCATTCCAAGTAGAATGGTCGTTCGAGTTCTATTGACGATTTCGTTTCTTGTCGTTTTGTCCGTCGATGCTCAATGTGAGGCCAGCAAGCAGTTCAAGCTCTCCTTCAATAATCCTCTCAAGAGTCGGAGCAGCCCTAGATGGACGCTTGCTCGCAGGTCTTTGTTATATTTATTCAACCAAGGTAGCCTTGCGAGCCATCCCTACCGTGATCTTGCTCTTGCGTTGAATTGAGTTCCGGCCATAAAATCCGCCTCAATCGCCGTCTAAAGATGCGCACGCTACAGAAATCCTTATTGGGTGTCTTTGGATTTCTCCTAAATTCCTCCTGCATTTCGGCTAAAGCCCATGGACGAGCCTCGCAGAGTCGCTTTTCGGTTTGGCAATTACCTCCTCGACGATCACGAGAGGGTTTTACTCTACGATGGTCACCCCGTAACTCTCACTCAAAAAGCTTTTGACCTGCTTGTAGTGCTGGTTAGAAACAGCGGTCACCTGATTACAAAAGACGAACTTTTGAATGAGGTTTGGCCCGACACTGTCGTCGCGGAGGTGAACCTGAGCGTTAACATCTCGGCGCTAAGAAAGGCTCTGGGTGAGGACGGATTTATTGAAACCGTTCCCAAGCGGGGTTATCGATTCGTCGGACTTGTAGAAGAAGTCGAAAGTGAAAAATTGGAAATCCTCAAGCAGCGACTGTCGCCGAGGATTTCTGTCGTTGACGAGGCTGAACAGGAAAGTGTTAGTGGGCCTCTGCTGGGTAGGATAGTAGGTCACAGACAGGTCATCGTCGCGCTCGGATTAATTCTTGTTGTTGGGATGGCTGTGTTTTGGTTCGCGAAGTCGAGACCAGCTATTGTGCCAATTGATTCGATTGCCGTATTGCCATTTGTCTCAAACGACACGACGAATGACTATCTAGCCGATGGCTTTAGTGAAGCAACGATCAATGGTCTCTCGCGAGTACCCAAACTGCGTGTTGAGCCTAGAACTAACGTGTTGCGCTATAAGGCGCAGTCAATAAATCTTCGACAGGCGGGCCAGGAGTTAGGTGTAGGCGCAATACTTACTGGACAGGTGTCTCAGAAGGATGATGTCTTAACCATTCGACTCGACTTGATGGACGTGCGCCGGAACGCCGAAATTTTCACATCTCGATATACCGGCAAGGCATCAGACCTAATTTCTTTGCAGACCGGAATCTTGCTTGACGTTTCTCGTGCTCTCAATTTTCCCCTTACAGGACCAGAAGAGCAACTGTTGGCGCACCGCGGAACGGGGAATGCTGACGCCTATCGCGCATACCTTGAGGGGCGATACTTCTGGAATCAGAGATCAGAATCAGGCTTAAAGAAAGGCATTGTAGCGTTTGAACGAGCCACACAAATCGATTCTGATTTTGCTCTCGCATATTCAGGTCTTGCGGATTCGTATACCACACTTGGGTATTTCAGTTACATTTCTCCGACACAGGCTTTCCCCGTAGCTAAGAACCATGCCCTTAGAGCAATTGAACTTGATCCGACACTTGCTGAGCCACACGCATCTCTCGCTTATGACAAGTTCTATTTCGATTGGGATTGGGCTGGCGCTGAAAGTGAATTTCGGCGCGCGATCGAGTTGAACCCCAACTACGCCACTGCGCACCAGTGGTACAGCGTGTACTTGTTATCCGTCGGACGACCGAGCGAAGCCTTTCAGGAAATCTATAAAGCACGACAATGCGATCCGCTCTCGCTTTCAATTAATACCGACATTGGTTTTCATCATTACTACAACAAACAATATCAGGAAGCTATCAAGCAGTTGACGAGTGTGGTGGAAATGAAGAAAGACTTTCCGCTGGCGCACCTTTGGTTGGGACGTTCGTATCAACAGCTAGGTCGTTACCAGGAAGCTTTAACAGAGTTTCGCCAGGTTGAGGGAGCTTTTAGCGGCTGGGCAGTGTCGAAGGCTGCGCTAGGTTACGTTGAAGGCGTGTCAGGCAATGAGCGTGAAGCCGCGAAGTCCCTTAGTGAGCTAGAAGCGCTTTCAAAACAACGATTCATCACAGCTTACGGTGTGGCTCTGGTTTATACGGGCATGGGCGAGAAAGACAAAGCATTCGAATGGTTAAACAAGGCGTTCGACGAAAGGTCGCATTGGCTGGTGTGGTTGAGGTTAGACCCACGTTGGGATGTCTTAAGATCCGATCCAAGGTTCGGTGAACTAATCAACCGCATGCATTTCCCGTAGATGCCGTGACACTCTCAGCGATGGCAACATACTCTGCAATCTGCCGAAACAAAATTCCCTTCAAATGAGTTTCAGCTTGTCCAGCCAAAAATTAAACGCGCCAAAGTCCACATTGGTTGTAGTTAATTTGAGATGGAAGCTGAGCTTTGCGCTGCTACAGCTTTAAGACCATGCCCAATTCGTTCGCGTCCTATCTTGAGGCTCTAGTTTCTATTCAGGCAGAATCGTATTAATCTTCTCTTAATCTTCGATCGGCCATAATCGACGCACAGGCGCGACTCCCCAGACCTTCTTAATTGTCAGGCTACAAGGAGTATGTTATGTGCAATATTACTGCGTTATGCACTTTCAGACACTTTGCTGTTGTTTGCTTCTTTACCCTAACTGTCGCCGCAACTGCCTTTGCTCAAGACTCTCCCGGCAATCAACCCGACCCACAGCAATCGCCAGCACCACAACCGAGTCCATCTCCAACTCTCGAACATCAGTTTCTTAAGAACATTCTGCGGGATCAACGCGATATTTGGACTGCTCCCTTTTCTCTTCATCAAAGCGACGCCAGATGGATCCTGCCGCTCACTGCCTCCTCGGCGATCTTGTTCGCCACCGACCGGCATTCAGCAGGAGAACTGGACGAGCCCGGTGATACTCGAGACAGACTGAGGATTAGTTCCGATATAAGCCGCGGGGGTTCGTTCTATACCACCAGTGCCGTCGCTGGCACTTTCTATCTTATAGGTCGCACCAGAAATAATTATCGCGCTAGAGAGACTGGGGTGTTAGCCATGGAGGCGCTAATCGACAGTAGTTTTGTCACCACGGTTTTGAAGACTGCTTCTCAGCGACCGCGCCCTACCGTGGACGATGCAAGTGGAGAATTCTTTGACAAAGGAAGCTCTTTTCCTTCGGGGCACGCGTCGAGCATCTGGTCAGTGGCAACCGTTATAGCTTCCGAGTACGGACAACATCGGCCACTCCTGCGGTTTGCCTCGTACGGACTTGCCGCAGCAGTATCGATGTCCCGCTATACCGGACAGAAGCATTTTCTTAGTGACGTGCTGGTTGGAAGCGCGATCGGCTACGGCATTGGGACGTATGTCTATCGAACCCATCACGATCCTTCAACAGATTCGGCCGACCATCAAACGAAACACAAACGTTTGAAGTCGAAGCTTATTCCCTTCGCTTATCCAATTTACAGTGGGCCGGAGCGCTCATATGGTCTGGCAGTCTCCTGGCCCCAGTAGTTTGGACTTGCGTATCGATTTTGGGATCAGCCTCAGTAATGGCCTTAACACATTTTGAGAATAGCAGTGGACCATCTTTTGGCCCATCAGTTACCTTCTCTAAATGAATGACCGGGCTGAAGACGATGTTTTTGCGAACGATGTTCGCGCCAAGTCAGAGGCACTCAGCATGACCGCAGCTACAGTTTGTCTCAGTGCCACCAGCCGCACTCCTACAATGTGTGCTGCAATACTCATCGTCGGAGGGTGCCGGACATTTGCACGGTGTGTGAGCGCATGTTTCGGTAGATGGTGTGGTATTCATTTATCTTCTCCCATGACCAACCGAACGTGGTTCAATGATTCGTAGCAACTATATGTTGAATCAAGTGATTTTGGAACTTAACTCCACCTGCGTTTAATTACCAAGGCGCATAGTCCTGAGCCTGGGAGAACCAGGCAAGCACATTTACGTAAATGCGAAGCGATTCATTTCAGTGCCGGCTCCGATAGCTCATCGAACAGGGCTTTTGCCTCCTGAACATCCTTAGTAACACCTCCGTCAGTTACCTTGCTACAAACCTCTGCCAACATGGCCCGCGCTTCCTCTCGTTTGCCGCACTCCAGATAGAGTTGAGCCAGACTCATCACAGTGCGTTGTTCCCACGACCGTGCGTCTTGCCGCTGCGCGATAACGATAGCTTGATCAAAACAACCCTTCGCCTGCGCAACGAGAGATCTGCCCGGATCCGCAAACTGTCCAGCTTTCGCTTGCATCAGCAATACCTCACCTTTCAGACGGTACAACTCGGCCTCGCAACTTATTTCTCCGGTGCGATGGGCCGCTTCCAATCCCTCTTCCAGAAGCTGCAATCCTTCGTCGAACCGACCACTTTTGCCGAGGACATGGCCCAATACTCCCACGAAGTGCGGACGCAATATTTCAGCGCCCGTTGCCTGGTACGCAGCAAGGCCGCGACGCATTTCTTCAATAGCGTCTTCTGTTAACTCCTGGTCAAGCAAGGACCAGGCACGAGTAATAGTCGCAATTGACTGATAAACGATCAGCCCGTGTTCGCTGGAAACAGCAATAGCGGCCTCGGCGTATTCCTGTGCCGTCTGCGCATTGCGACAAAGCTGATGAAGGATGGCGCCAAAGACGAGCGGTTGAACAAGGCCATGATGAGGTTCCGTCAAATCACGAGCTAAAGCCAGACCCTCCGCCATTCGGCTCAACGCACGATCAGGTTGGCCCAGAAACCACAACGTCCAGGCGGCAAAACATCGAATAGCAACACCCGGATTTTGAGCATACGGGGTCGCATCATTGAGGTGTCGCTTATGATCGTACAACACGAGAGCTTTCTCGAAGTGCGACATCGCTTGTGCAAATTCTCCCAGATGCATGAAGTTGATCCCCATGGACCAGTGGCCTCGCATCTCAAGACCCGGATACGGTAGGCGATCAGCCAGACACAGAAATTCATCGGCGATTTTCCGTGCGGTCCCTAATTCAGCTCGCACTGTGTAAAACGTCCTGAGCCCCCAGAGAACTTCGGAGACATCCGGAGGTTCACCTAGCTGCTGACACAGCTCCCGAGCCTTGACGTACAAAGCACCTACATCCGGGGCCGCGTAGCCCTCAGTTGCAATCAATGGCACTCCCAAAGTGAGCTGCAAGCCGAGTTCCTGCTCAGCACGCTCCGTAGTGGCGGGCATCCTCTCAAGCAAACCCAGACCCCGACGCGACAGTACGATCGCTTCCTTATAGGCAAACCTGCGAATGTCATTGTCTGCGGCAAGACGAATGTACTTGATGGCTTTCTCATAATTCGACCCGCGTTCAAAGTGCATCGCGAGCTCTGCTGCAATCTCCTTCGCGCGCTCGCCGTATACGTTTTCTCCTTCCTCACCTATTCGCCGGTGGAGCTGCACCCGCCGCGATTCCGATACTCTTTCGTACAGCATGTTCAGGTATAGATCGTGGATGAAACCGTACCGACTAACCGCCTCTCCGTTTGGTAACACCTGAACCCCGCAGTCTCGAATGAATTGACCGCGGCGAGCGAGTCCATCGCATCGCGCTTCTATATCCGTGCCGTCTTCTCCCAGTGCAACTACCAAAGCGAGAGTTGAAAACTCCGCTCCCGCGACGCTTGCAGCCTCGAGTGTTCGCCGTTCAGCAGCATCGAGAAGGTCCAACTGCTTCTCGATCATATGCTTGATACTCTCTGGAACGCTTACATCGACGTTCTCGATCTCTACCACTAAATTCCAGCTCCCCTCTGACTCAGCAATGAACCCTTCGGCCACAAGGTAATCGACCGCGTTGACCATAAACAGCGGGTTCCCGTAGGTTCGGTCGTGGATCAAACCAGCAAGTTGTGTGGGAAATCGATTGCTTGTGAACCTGACAGATAAATACGTTGCTACTGCTTCTTCGTTGAGGTATTCAAGTGGCAACTCCTTGCATTGGTGCTTCGCAAGTAACTCACGCTTGACTGCCTGAAGGGGATGCCCACTTACAATTAACTCAACAGTTCGATAGGTCCCAATCAACATAAGCTGAGCCGGCTGACGCTGTCTGGCCAGATATGAGATCAGATCCAGAGTCGAGTAGTCACTCCATTGCAGGTCTTCAAGGATGAGCACCAGTGGTAGGTCTACCGTCAGTGCCTCCAGCGCGTCTCCCATCTCTCGCAGCATGCGCTCGCGTGTGGCGCCGAACATCTGTCGACTCAGCAACTCGCGATCGGAAGCACTCACTATCGAAGGCATTTGCAGCAACCACATTGGCGCATAGGCTCGAAGCACATCGACGATTTGCTTATGCTCACGACACAATCGTCCGATGGCCTCGAGTATTGGTAGGTAGGCCTCACCGGTGCCGTACTGTTCGAGGCATTGTCCCCTCCCTACCAGGATGCTCCTACTTGACGCGATAGATCTGGTGAACGTATCAAGCAACACAGTTTTGCCAATGCCCGCCTCGCCCGTTACGAAGACTGTCTGACGCTCTCCACACAGCATCTTTTCAAGCCATCTTTCCAACCGGAGCCGTACGTCTTCGCGCCCTACAACTCTCGAATCGGAAGATGTTGCAGGTCGTGCCGAAATCGCAACCGGTGTCGGATAGTTGAAGTTCTCGATCTCCGCCAGCGTTTGCCCGCCTTCAGTGATTTGCCCGATGAATCGATACCCTCGACGATGTGCGGTCTCAATAAAACGGGGCGATCTTGGATCATCGGCAAGGGCCTCACGCAGTTGACGCACCGTGACTTTGAGGACGGCATCGCCGACAAAGGTTTCGGGCCAGACGGTTTTGAGAAGTTCTAACTTAGTGACGAGTTGACCCGGACGACGAATCAAATAGTTAAGTAGAGCAAAGGCTTTCGGTCTCAGCTTGATTTCTTGTGAGTCTCTCCAGAGGCACTCGTTGGTCAGGTCAAGGCTAAAGGGGCCGAAGACTATTGGTTTTTCAGGTTCCATTAAATTACCAAATGACAGTTGAGGTTTTCGGTAACGGATTCTGGCTTTCAAAACGTGGTCGGGTAAGTGTCCACGCGGGAAGGGGGAATGGGGCTCAGTCTATTCAGTTTTCCTGCCAGCGTCGAGGAGACTCTGAAAAGCGTAAACAAAATGTGATATACGAACGACTCGACGACAAAGGATCTGACTAATTCACTGCTGCTGCCGAATGGGCTTTGCACAAAAAAGTCGAAATCCCACCCACGGAAGTGGGTGGATACTTTCAAGTCCTTTCTATCAAGCTTGCAGCGACGTGAGATCGATAATCCCACCAACGGCTGGGGTGACCCCCTCAAGTGAGACAGTCGCAATCTTCACACTTTGGGTTTCATAGGTTTGTTACTTCTCAAAGTTTTTGTGCTGCTGCAGAATTGTC
>Ga0209215_1000049_pt1 | contig 88228 bp, 74 predicted proteins | sample TexAe_OM2H0_M2_FD_187938 | JGI IMG/M metagenome (GOLD analysis project Ga0209215, IMG submission 187938) | Forest soil microbial communities from Davy Crockett National Forest, Groveton, Texas, USA - Texas A ecozone_OM2H0_M2 (SPAdes) (version 2) | ecosystem: Environmental > Terrestrial > Soil >... | reverse complement strand
CTGCACTTTCGGATTGTTCTTTGCCAGCACTTTCGTGATCGCGGCGGTCAACGTCGTCTTCCCGTGATCCACGTGCCCAATCGTTCCGATGTTCACGTGCGGCTTTGAACGGTCAAATTTTTCCTTCGACATCTCTCTTCCTGGCCTCTTCTTTAAATGATCCTAATTGTTTCTCAACGTAGGCGCTAATCACTGGAGCCCGCGATGAGATTTGAACTCATGACCTCCTCCTTACCAAGGAGGCGCTCTACCCCTGAGCTACGCGGGCGCTACTAACCTGCAGAAACTGGAGCGGGCGACGAGACTCGAACTCGCGACCCTCAGCTTGGAAGGCTGATGCTCTACCAACTGAGCTACACCCGCCCTTTAAATTTCAAAATCTGAGATCAGCGATCTCAGAATGGTGCAGGGGGTAGGATTCGAACCTACGTAAGGCGTTAGCCTGCCGGGTTTACAGCCCGGTGCCATTAACCACTCGACCACCCCTGCTTACATTGTCAAATGATTACTGGAGCCGGCGAAGGGACTTGAACCCCCGACCCTCTGATTACAAATCAGATGCTCTACCAACTGAGCTACGCCGGCACGCTATAGACTCTAAATAGCGCATTCCGACAAAATGCGGATACTACCAAGCGCGTTTCGAAAACGCAAGTCGCTGTGAAACTTGTAGATAATTCGCCGATTCAGCCGAAAAACCAACCAAATTTCCATCAATCTGGCGAGGTGCGAAACACTCGCAAAATAATCAATTGACCTGTATTGATGCAGCGAAGTACGATGGTTCCGACCCGTCCGAGTGCTAACTTGCGCTCTGAGCCTCATAAGAGTCGCTTTTGACGAACGTCGGTTGCCCCTACTCTCATTTCATTAAAACACCCTAGGAGACCCAGTAATGGCCCGTCCAACTCTCTTTAAAGCACGACTGCTTTCGCCTCTTTTTGTTGTGGCATTAGCCACTGTCAGCAACTCTCAAACACAACCAACCACGTCCGCATCAGACTCAGGGCAAACCCAAACTCAATCCAAGCCGCAGATAGTTGAAACCCGCGTTGAAGAAGAACCAATGCGCATCGCCAGTAAGAGCGCGATGAGTTGTGCTGGCTACATCCGTTGGCAGCGGCTGCCAAAAAGTCCTGAGATCGTCGGCGCCGAACAGGAGCAGGAGCAGCGTGCTTATGCTTCTGGCGATATCGTCTACGTGAATGCCGGTAAACAACAAGGAATTCAAGAAGGACAGCACTTTCAAGTGATAAGACCGCGCGGCGACGTCAAAGGAGTGTATCGAGAGAAAAAAGGATACCTCGGAACTTATGTACAAGAGGTTGGGCAAATCGAGGTTTTCAAAGTGCGTGAAAATACTTCGGTGGCCCAGGTAACTCTTTCGTGCGAAGAACTCCTACTTGGCGATCTATTAATGCCTGTTCCGCAGCGCCAGGCCATACCACAAAGAGTCGAACTTAATTTTGATCGCTTTGCTGATCCAACAGGCAAACCAACTGGCCGTCTAATGATGGCAAAGAACTATCGTGAAATGGTATCGCGCAGCGACATTGTCTATATCGATCTTGGTTCGGAAGATAAAGTTGGTCCGGGCGACTATTTGACGATCTATCGGCCGCTTGGTACTGGAAATCTAAGAGGCGTAGACAATGAAGAGAGCGCCCGTGGTCGTTCCCGCGGATTTCAGAGCGATGTGTATCGAGGCGGTGGGTTTGGCAATCAAGCTACACGAGCCAAAGACTCAACTGCTTTTGTAAACGCAGAGAATAGTCGGTATCGATATAAACCAATCACCTCTCGCGAGGTTTGGAGACATAGGCCACCGATGCCACGAAAGATAGTCGGTGAGATGGTAATTATTGACGTCCAGACGCGTACTGCGACTGCGATCATTACCAGAACGGTTGGAGAAGTTCACACTGGCGATTGGGTAGAGATTCAGTAAGGATCTATTCAGGCGCTATCGCGACTGTGCCACCACTGGACTTGTTCTTTGCCGCGCGGTCAGCATTGACCGCGCGGTAAAAAGAACTGAAGTAACCGTACATCGAAGTACACGCCGAGATCACGACCAGCCAGAGTAAAGCTCTTCCCGCCGTATAAAGAAGTACCTGCCAATCATTCCCCGTCGTCGTATCTGGACCAACAAGATGTTGCCAGGCAGTGCGCAATTCAGGCACTGACCAAAACTCTATCGCTGGAAAGGGGCGCCCAAAGTTTGCGACAGGCGGCTTGCCCGCCACACTCGAAGCGATCAAAAGCGCGACTGTAACTACCTGCGCGAGCATCTTGAACTTACCCATTTTCGATGCGGAGATTACAAACCCGTCAACAGCAGCGATCGATCGCAACCCGGTCACAGCGAATTCTCTTCCGATAATGATTACGACTGCCCACGCAGGTGCGAGCTGATTCTCGACCAGCGAGATCAGCGCAGCCGAAATCAGTAACTTATCGGCAATTGGATCCAGCAACTGGCCAAGCCGGGTAACCTGGCCTCTACTGCGAGCAATATGGCCATCAAGATAGTCCGTCAGAGCAGCTGAGAGAAACATCACCACTCCCAGTAGGTGTCGTGGAACTCCAAACCAGTTTTCAGAAAATGGAGTAAGCAGAACGACGACCAGGAGAGGAACGATAAAAATTCTCAGCAGAGTAAGTGCGTTTGGAAGGTTCAATGTTTACCGCCTGAGTTAGCAGAACGAGACCAGATCAATGCTTAACTCGCAGTGTAGATTCCATTTTTAGAGAGTGTCAAGATTTCCAAATCGCGCCTCTCATTCTCCCCAAGCTTTTACAACTGACAATCGAATCCTGGTTTGACTCAAGGTCCAACCATCCCAGCCCATCGTCAGGACATCTTTCCCTGAACTGGGTTGATCCAAGGTCCCACGCTTGTAGTTGTCGATTGTTAGTCAACTCAACCTATTATCTAACGGAAGGCTATCTAGATTAGGAAACTAGTAGCGTTATTCATGTTTGTTAGCTCTCGCTGGTCTATTTGCACCAACTGTACGCGTCGACGATGCCCGCGCGCAGGAAACGAAAGGCGATCCACGAAAACACACGAAACGATTTTGCTTTTTCGTGCTGGTTCGTGTGATTTCGTGGATCGTGTTCCTTATCTCCGTTTCCCGGCTTCTCGCTAGCTATTGATCTTTACGCCCGGGGGAATATAATGCCGCCCTAAACCTCCAGCCATACCAAGAATCGAGGACAGCGACTATGAGATTATTCGTCGCCTGCTCAGTCGTCACGATTCTCGCCCTGACGGGAACCGTCGCTCAAAACCAAACTACGCCTCGGAAGTTAGCTAAGAACGAGGTTAGCAGACCTGGCAATGACACGATGAAAATATGTCAGGGTCTTACGATACCTCAGGGCTACGTCATCGTGGGGTACACCACAACGTCGGTCTGCCCGCATGGTGCCTATCTGCTCAAGAAACAGACCGACTATGAGAATTCGCTGCCGATAGGCCGCAACGCGCCAACGAATGAAGGTGAATCCGCGCAGACAGCGGCGGTAACCCCTGCTACATCTGCCAGGACATCTAAAGGAGCGCCGGCGAAAACCTCGAAGGGCACAAGTGACGCCACCGCTCAGCCAGCGCGTACATCGAGGTCGTCGGTTAAGTCCGCACAGCCGGCAAGTGCGTCGGCATCAAAGGGAGACTCTGGAGAATCCGCGCCCAGGTTGGCGTCAAATTCTCGACCTCGCCGCGTTGGCGCAACCCAAACGCAGATTGAAGCTCCAACTTTAGCAGGCGCAGGTGATCCACGGCCGCCGCGCCCGCCAACTTTGTCCGGAACTACAGCTGCCGATTCGTCAGAGAATTCAGAGAGTTCGTCTGCTGGCAGGAATGTGCTTCCAGCCGGGCCGGAAGAAGTGTCTGAAGGAGATGTGGTGCGCGTTGATACGACACTCGTTACCGTTCCGGTGAGTGTCACGGATCGACAAGGACGTTTCGTTCCCAACCTGCGACGAGAGGACTTTAGCGTTCTCGAGAATGGAACTGAGCAGTCAATCGCTTACTTCGAAACTGCCGAAAAACCTTTTACGGTGGCACTCCTTCTGGACACGTCGCCTTCAACCCAATTTCATCTCTCAGAGATCAAGGAAGCTGCCATCGCCTTTGCCAAACAACTCCGGCCGCAAGACCGGGTGCTCATCATTAGCTTCAGCGATGAGGTGTTGCTTCTGACCGAAGCGACAAATGACATCAACATGATTACTCAGGTTGTTCTCGCGAACGCTAAGATCGGCAGCTCAACACGGCTCTACGACGCTGTTCACCTCGCAATCAAGGAACGGTTGGACCGGATTCGCGGGCGCAAGGCGATGGTGCTCTTTACAGATGGTGTCGATACGTCGAGCACCATTGTCAACTATCAGAGCGCTCTTTACGAAGCGGAAGAACTGGACGCGCTAATTTATCCAATTCGGTACGACACGACTGACTACATGCGCGCGTTTCAAAACGCCGGCCGCGGGAACGTCACGGTTGTTACGAGAAGCAGTAATTGGCCTTTCGGCTCGCAGACGACCACATCACGGGTGATTTATGGTCCTTCAATCAACGGAGGCGCTCCGCTTCCGGGATCAACCCAGGCTGATTACGATCGAGCCGATCAGTATCTGCACGCCCTGGCAGACATGAGCGGTGGCCGGCTCTATCGGGCTAACGACCGGGAGGAACTGTCAGAAGCGTTCACGAGAATTGCTCAGGAACTGCGTTGGCAATACAGCATTGGCTACTATCCTAAAGCAGCAACTGATGAAGGTGGCGAGCGCCGCCAGATTAGAGTGCGCGTGCATCAATCAAACCTCGCCGTGAAAGCGCGAGGTAGTTATATGAGATCCCCGGCGACGACTCCACCCAAGTAGTCGGAAGCCGAGTACCTCGCTTAGTCACTGGTACGTCAGGAGGTGATTATGGCAACGAAGACTTTTCGGCGAAGTCTGGAAATGCTTACCAGATTATTGTTCGTCACCGTGATATTAGTTGTGCTGGCCAACGTGGCCGGTGCTTATACGATTGTCTTTCGGAACGGGTACCGTATCGAAGTGCCCGCAACGTTTGAGGTAGGGAACATGACGTTCACTTACGAACTGGCTCCCGGAATCAACAAGACAGTGCAGTTGGGTCTGATCGACATAGAGGCAACGGAACGGGCCAACCTTGAAGAGCCGGGAGGCTTCTTCAAACACTCAAAACAGCCCGCGATTGCTTCGCCCGTTCCCCTAAGGCAACGCGCTGGTCGCACTTTGACGAACCTCGATCTTGAACCGATTCGACAACGACGAATCGAAAGTGAGAAGGCGTATGAAAAGCGCCGTATCGAGTTGGGACTCCCTACGATCGAAGAAAGCCGCCAGCGACAAGCAGAAGCAGAAGAAGCGATGCTGGCGCTTGCTCGTCAGGGTGCCGCGGAGGAGGCTCGCAATGAAGCCCACTGGCGCGAGCGCGCGAACGCTCTGCGCAGTGATTTCAACTCGGTTGACGCTCAGATAAATTATTTGCGTTCACGTTCGGTACAGAATCAGGGTCCGATCTACAATTATGGACCCTACCCGAATGTTTATGGCTACCCGGATGTCTATGGCTACCCAAATAGTGGTCCCTACCCGAATGTTTATGGCACGTATCCGAGGGGTCGACAATACCGATCTCGTAATGAGAGATACCGCTCGCGGGGGACTGTGTATACGCAACGAGCGGGCGCACCGAATCAAGTGGTCATTAATACGGGTTCAGGACCCCTGTGGCAGCAGATCCCAACACAACGCCGTCCGCGTTTTGGCGCTCAACTGATTTCACCGTACACGCCCCCATATCAGCCATTCGTTTATGTGAACCCAGACACCCAGGATGAAAGGCTGGATAATCTTCTGATGAGGCGAGCCGAGCTGGAAGCTCATTGGCGATCACTGGAGGATGACGCGCGCAAGGCGAAAGTGCCTCAAGCATGGCTGCTGCCTTAATTTCAAAGTTTCACAAGAAGTTGCACTGCGCGTGAGATCAGCAAGTTCCGCCGTATTGGTTGCGGCTTCGCTGCGGTGCGTTCTCTGCGTCTCTTGCGGTGACTAAGAGCGATTCAATTATCGCGAGAGACGCAGAGAACGCATTAGAGGTTGCGCAGAGAGTTGATTGGACTTCGCACAACCCAGAGGTAGCACACAAACAGAATTCGAACTAACCCACTTCCGATCAATCCACCCTGCTTGCCCGAGTTCGGTCCGCTCAGCTAGAATGACTGATTCTCCAACCCGACAAATTCATTACCGTGCGGGAGAGGTCGGTCTGATTGAGCCATGGCTATTGATCGCATCACCGTCAGAGGCGCTCGCCAGCACAACCTGAAGAACATCAACGTTGATATTCCTCGCGATCGTTTCACCGTAATTACAGGTCTTTCCGGTTCTGGCAAATCTTCCCTGGCTTTCGACACCATCTATGCTGAGGGTCAACGAAGATACGTTGAGTCTCTATCCGCCTACGCACGTCAATTTTTGGATCAGCTGGAAAAACCCGATGTGGACTCGGTTGACGGCTTGTCGCCGGCGATCTCCATCGAACAAAAGACAGTGTCGCGGAGCCCTCGCTCCACTGTGGGTACCGTAACCGAAATTTACGACTACATGAGGTTGTTGTTTTCATCGGTCGGCATCCCTCACTGTCACATCTGCGGGGCGGCTATCACTCGTCAAAGCGTCGACCAAATTGTCCAGAATGTTCACGGACTACCAGAGGGCGAACGAGTAATGGTATTGGCGCCAATCGTTCGCGGTCGAAAGGGAGAATTCAAAAAGGAACTAGAGAAGCTCGGCAAAGATGGATTCCTTCGCGCAAGAGTCGATGGCGAGTTACTGTCCCTGGATGAAGAAATAAAACTCGACAAGAGACGAAACCACACCATTGAAGCGGTTGTAGATCGACTGCTAATTAAACCCGGGATTCGCGAGCGGCTGACAGATTCGATTCGCACCGCGCTCAAGTTAACTGGCGGCGCGGTGCTCATTTCGATCGTAGACGGCGAGGAAAAACTCTATTCCGAGCGAATGGCGTGCGTGATCTGCGGTATCAATGTTCCGCCACTTGAACCTCGCTCTTTCTCCTTCAACTCAGCCTACGGCGCCTGCAAACGATGTCATGGTCTCGGCAACGTTACCGAGATTGATCCGGCCAAGCTGATACCAGACTGGAATGTTCCAGTGGAGAAGCTGAGTTTCATGGGGCCTGCGGACAAGCAAGGCTCGGCATATTTGGTAAGCGCATTACAAGCGGTCTTAAAACACTTAAATGTAAGTCCCAAACTTTCTTTTGCAGAGCTTCCTAAAGACGCCAGAGATGCATTTCTCAATGGCGTTAACGGAAAACTGAGTTTTAAGCAGGGACTCTACTCTTACCAGAGTGAATGGAAAGGCGCGCTCAATTGGCTGCGAGAACGACTCGATGATGCGCCGTCGGAGAAGATCAGAATCGCACTTGAAGAAATGGTGTCGCCAACCACTTGCCAGCAGTGTGACGGCCGACGGTTGCGTTCTGATTCGTTATCAGTACGTGTTGGCGGACGCGGGATCGCCGAGTATACATCCCTTCCTATTGAAGATTCTGTAATCGCATTCGAAGCTGTAAAGCTCAACAGCCGCGAAGAACAAATTGCGGGTACGATTCTTCGCGAAATCAAAAACCGGTTACGTTTTCTAACCACAGTCGGTCTCGGATATCTGACACTTGATCGACAGTCGTCAACACTATCAGGTGGTGAAGGTCAAAGAATTCGTCTCGCGACGCAAATAGGTTCTCAACTCCGTGGCGTTCTCTACGTACTCGATGAACCTTCAATTGGACTCCATCCGCGGGACAATCAGAAACTTCTCGATACACTTTCGGCACTCAGAGATCTCGGAAACACGGTCCTTGTCGTTGAACACGATGAGGAAACAATAAGACGCGCCGACTATGTAGTGGATCTTGGACCAGGCGCTGGTGCACATGGCGGAAAAGTGGTGGCGTCGGGTTCTGCTGCGGATGTTGCTGGAAACCCTGATTCAATCACCGGACTCTATATCAGAGGTGCGCGAAAGATCGAAGTCCCGTCCGAACGGCGCTTACCAAATGGTAAGAACCTCGTAATTCAAGGAGCATGCGCGAATAACTTGAAAGAGATTGACGTTACCTTTCCACTCGGATTATTGACAGTTGTCACTGGTGTGTCAGGGTCAGGAAAGTCGACGTTGGTGGAAGACATTCTCTACCAGGCCCTGGCACAACATTTATATGGTTCGCACGCCGAGCCAGGTGCATATCGATCTATCACGGGTTTGGAACATATCGATAAGGTGATCGAAATTGATCAATCGCCAATCGGCCGCACGCCTCGATCGAATCCTGCTACCTATACCGGATTATTCACGCCTTTGCGTGAGCTATATGCAATGATTCCCGAGTCGCGCGAACGTGGTTACAAGCCAGGGCGTTTTTCGTTTAACGTGAAGGGAGGTCGTTGCGAAGCATGCGAAGGTGATGGCATGAAGCGCATCGAGATGAACTTCCTGCCTGATGTTTATGTGCTTTGCGATGTTTGCCGTGGCGCGCGTTACAACCGTGAAACGTTGGCGGTGAAGTACAAAGGTAAGTCGATTGCAGACTTGCTCGACACAACCGTCGAAGAAGCGTTAACCCTGCTGGAAAACATTCCACAGATTAATCAAAAGTTGCAAACACTGCTCGACGTTGGTCTTGGCTACATAAAGCTCGGACAATCCGCGACTACTCTTTCCGGTGGCGAGGCCCAACGAATCAAGCTTGCTAAAGAACTTTCGAAGCGTGCAACCGGCAGAACAATCTACATCCTGGATGAACCCACAACAGGTTTACATTTTGCAGATGTACATAAACTGCTTGATGTACTGCAGCGTCTGGTATCGCTTGGTAATACGGTCCTGGTGATTGAGCACAATCTTGATGTCATCAAGTCGGCTGATCACATCATCGACCTTGGGCCTGAAGGCGGCGAACAAGGCGGACGAGTCGTGGCGGCTGGTACACCTGAAGAGGTTGCACGTTCGCGAAAGTCGCACACCGGACAGGTATTAAAACCCCTGCTCAACGGACGCCTGGGCCGTAATGGTAACGGCAATAGCAATGGTCACTCCCGCGAGAGCGAAACCGGTGCGTGATATACTTCGCACCGCGCTCTAAGTTCACTAGCAAAGCATGTCTCAATATGACGACAAATTGCGTCCTATAGATCTAAAGGACGTGAAAACGTATCCACTTGCGTCCAGACCCAGTAAGGTGAGTCTTGATGATTTCGCGAAGCCGGTCACTCCAGATTCGTCGACTCGCGAATGGCTCTCATCTCTTCCTAATGTTCTTGCGGTGACCAATCTGCGCCAGTTAGCAGGCCGGGTACGTCACGCTCGCGAAATCGGAAAGCCAATTATTTGGGGCATCGGTGGCCATGTTATCAAGACCGGTCTAGCTCCAATTCTGATCGATCTGGCCCAAAAGGGTTTCGTTTCAGCGATCGCCGCGAACGGCTCAGTGCTGGTCCATGATGCAGAGATTGCCATGGTCGGGTCGACCTCTGAAGATGTTGATGCAACGTTGCAGGCAGGAGCATTCGGAGGAGCGGAAGAAACTGGAGCACTACTAAACGAAGCTGCTCGCGAAGGTGCGAGAGACGGAATCGGATTAGGGGAAGCGATGGGTCGGGCGCTTTTAAGTCGTTCCCCAAAATACTCTGCTTATTCACTTCTCTGCGCTGCGTACCAAGCACGCATCCCTTTCACAGCGCACGTAACGATTGGTGGCGACATCGCACACTTTCATCCAAACGTGGATGGTGGTGCTCTTGGTAATGCCACTCACACGGACTTTCGTCTGCTGGCTGAGCTAGTCAGGAGAATGGATGGCGGCGGTGTCTATCTCAACGTGGGTTCTGCGGTAGTTCTTCCGGAGATATTTTTGAAGTGCGTTACGCTCGTCAGGAATCTGGGAAATCCTCTACTAGATATCACAACCGCAAATTTCGATTTCATACAATCGTATCGTCCACTCACGAATGTCGTTCGTCGTCCAACAGAAAATGGCGCCGGGAAGGGTTATTCGATTACCGGCCACCACGAACTGACAATCCCACTACTTGCGGCAATGCTCACCTGCTCTGATCTCGACGGGCAGGACTAGACATTTGGTTCCTTCGGAGCGAAACAACTACTCGCTCCGGAACACACGCACAACTCCTGCAGGCTATTACTCACTACTCGTTTTAGACGACGAATCACGTCATATAGACCCCTATGTTATACTGCGCCCACATTTTCCCAAGGATTGTTATTGTTTGATGGACGCAGAAAAACTAGAACACTTTCGCAAGTTACTAATTAGCCAATTACGCCAGAACACTGAACAAGTGCGGACCGATCAGGCCGCTGCACTCGAATACTATGACGACGGAGTCAAAGATAGTGTGGATCTATCGGTGTCCGATCTCAATAAAGAGATCGCGCTTCGGCTCGGTGAACGAAGCTCGAAAGAGCTTGCTGACATCGATCAAGCCTTGTTGCGAATCAAGGAAGGAAGCTACGGGATCTGTGCTCGCTGCGGTCAACCAATAAATGAACGACGTCTTGAAGCAGTGCCCACCGCGCGCTACGACGCTCAATGTCAATCTATGATTGAGAGCAGCAATGGAGACGACGACACACCGTCGCTCTAGTCGATTCCATTCCATTCCCGAAATTCAACTCTCTGCGCGTCCTCTGCGATCTCTGCGTCTCTGCGGTAGATCTCATGCGACAATCAAACATTTTCACCGCATAGGCGCAGAGATCGCAGAGGACGCGCAGAGAGTTGAACGTATTCAGCAACTTAAGCTTTTGGGTGGGACTTGTCGTAGACCTCGATCAACTTTTCCATCGAAACGTGAGTGTAGACCTGCGTCGTTGAGAGACGTGCGTGGCCCAATAACTCCTGGATGTCGCGTAAATCTGCGCCGCTATCCAGAAGATGTGTGGCGAAGGTATGTCTCAACGCGTGCGGACTGATATTGTGCATACCGGCGCAAATGCGTATGTACTTTTCAACCATCCTCCCTACCGATCGCGTCGTAATTCTAGCTCCCTGGTAATTCAAAAAGACTGCCTGGTCCTCGCGCTTGGAAACTGGCGCATGGAGAAGAAATCCATCTCGTACAGTTAGATACTGTTGTAACGCCTGGGCTGCGGGATCGCCGAACGGGACGATACGTTGCTTGCGACGCTTGCCGGTAACGCGAACTAACTGATTCTTAAAATCAATGTCCGACAGATTGAGAGTTGTTAATTCGGCGACACGTACTCCAGTCGCGTACATCATTTCGAGCATCGCTCGATCACGTTTACCGAGATCCGTATCTGTATCCGGCGACTCGATAAATCTGACGGCTTCTTCAATTGAAAGATGTCGCGGCAGTTTCTTTTCCTGCCTGGGCGTACTGACCAGCTTGGCTGGGTTCAGCTCAAGGAGGCCTTCACGCACAAGGAACTGAAAAAACGTTCGCAGGGTTGCAAGCTTCCGAGCGACGGAGGCTTTCTTTCGCTGCGCCGAATGAAGCGAAGCCATCCACTCTCGAATAGTGAGATGATCAATTGCAGTTATGTCGGGCGTATTTCGTTTACCAGTAGCGGGATTGGCCGGCGCCAGATGTTCAACGAACTGTCCTAAGTCACTTGAGTAGTTGCGGAGGGTATGAGCACTGACGTTACGTTCGTAGCGGAGATGTTCAAGAAATTGTTCTATCTGTTTCTCCATGAAGTTCGCTTTCACCAATCCGCAGAGGCAGCTGGCTTAGGCGCATAATAGCCTTTTCGTGAACGAACGCGAACATCATTTCGGGATTTGATTTTTAAGTCCAGAACATGAAGACGTCCGTCTCGTTGTTCTGGTCCGGGGTAATAACTCAAGACGTATTGCTGTGAAAGGTCGGCAGCGATCTGGTCGAAAGCATTGTCTAAGTCGGGAATAGACTTCGGAAGGTAAACGGCGCCACCAGTTTGACCGGTTAAACGTTCCATCCGACGCTCAGCTGCAAGCGCACGCAAGTTTGCTCCCTCGTATAGTCCAGTCTGCACAACGTAGATCTGGCAGTCATCAGCAAGAACATGCTGGATGACATTTTCAAACTCAGTGTTACGACTGGTTGTTTCAATGCCATCGGAAACAATTACTACGACGCGTCTGCCAGTGTATGGTCGCAAGTAACCAGCGGCGTCAATAATCGCGTCAAACAACGAAGTTCCACCCTCTGGCTTACCAAACATCGCAATGGTTTGTTCAAGCCGCACCACATCTTTAGTCAATGGTTGGGCCAGATAGCTGTCCGTCTCGATCGAATAGATCGCGGCTTCATCTTTTGCGCGCAAGACCTTGCGAAAAAATCTGATAGCGGCTTGCTTCTCAAACTCTCTTGCCGAATCCAGGCTTCCGCTGTTGTCAAAAAGCATCGCTAATCGCACGGTAGTCTCAGTGCGAGTCAGATCGCTAATTGGTCGAGGTTGTCCATCGACACTCAATTCGAAATCATCAAGTTTGAGATTTACGATTGCATTACCCCTCGAGTCGACCACTGATGCTGGGATCGGTACAAGGTTCGAACTGATTCGGACAACATCACCAGAGTCGACTTCAGCATTGGGTTTGGTTGTTGACGTTGTGATTTGTGGACTGCTGCGGGTCGGCTCAGCGATCGGTCCAGGTGATGGTTGGGGTTGCTTACCAGGTACCTGTTTTCGTCCCGACTGACCGGTAACCAAATAGCACGCGCCTATGACCAGCACGATTGCTAAAAAGAGGGGTGCACAACAAATCTTCTTCACGAGGTAGAAAAATGGCTGGCTTGCTGCTGATTGAGGTTTTCTTGAAGCCAAGCGTCCCACTCTTTCAACGCTAACTCGACTTGTAACTTCCGGCGCTCGCTCTTCTTACGTACGCGATGCTGTTCATGTTCTGGCAACGGGGGCAGGAGCCCAAAAGTAATGTTTACCGGTTGAAAGTTTTTTGTCTCCGCCTGGGAAACATAGCGCGCCAGGGCGCCGATTGCACTTCTCGCCGGGGCTTCGATCAAGGATTCATTCGCGAGCAGGCGTGCGGCGTTGACCCCCGCAAGCCATCCCATCGCCACCGATTCCACGTAACCTTCTACTCCTGTGATCTGACCTGCAAAAAAGACTGCAGGCCGCTCACGCATCTGCATCGTTCCGTTGAGTACCTTAGGGGAGCAGATATACGTGTTGCGGTGAATTTGTCCAAATTGCAAGAACTCGGCCCCTTCGAGGCCGGGTATCAAACGTATGACGCGAGCCTGCTCTCCATAGCGTAGATGATTCTGGAAGCCAACAAGGCTGTATGCGTCTGCCATTAAATTTTCCTGGCGCAGTTGTACCGCAGCATATGGTTCACGACCGTTTCTTGGATCGCGTAAACCTACAGGCTTCATCGGGCCAAAACGCAAGGTGTCCACTCCTCGACGAGCTAGTTCCTCAATTGGCAAACAGGCTTCAAACCATCTGGTGTCTTCGAATCGTTGCAGCGGGACGCTATTGGCGGCGACCAACTCTGTATAAAACTTTTCGTATTGCTCCCGGTCGAAAGGGCAGTTGAGATAATCGTCGCCACCCTTGTCGTAACGCGCAGCCCGAAACGCTATCGAGGTATCAATCGAGTCAGCAGCGACGATCGGTGCGATCGCATCGTAGAAATACATCTGGTCGCTGCCAGTAAGCTTCATTATTTCGAAAGTCAACGCGTCAGATGATAACGGCCCAGTCGCAATTATAGTCACACCGTCCTCAGGAATTTTCTTAACTTCCTCGCGCACGATACGAATCCTGGGATGGCGCTCAATCTCCTGCGTAATGAGTTCTGCAAACTTGTGTCGATCGACTGCCAGTGCGGCGCCGGCGGGAACACGTGTTTCGGCCGCAGCGTCCATGACCAGCGATCCACCACGACGCAATTCTTCTTTGAGTAAGTATGGAGCAGTTCCAGGCTCATCAGACTTCAGCGAGTTAGAACACACTATCTCAGCGAGCTTGTCGGTTCTGTGCGCAGGTGTTTGAGTGAGTGGACGCATTTCATAAAGGCTCACCTCGACATCGAGCCTTGCGGCCTGCCAGGCTGCTTCAACACCCGCTAACCCTCCGCCAATGACATTTATCTTTTTCATCGATTGATGTTCGACATGCTTTAGCTTGTCGTTTCTACTTCTGCAGTCAACTCCCTCTTGCTAACGTTAACGACAAGCTAAAGCTTGTCGGACATTATGGTTTCTTTTCAACTGGAACATCGAGTTTGTAGTCTTTCACGTCGCCGGAGAAATGTTTGTAGTCACTCCATTCGATTGTCTTGTTGTAATCACCACCACCAAATAACAATACTTTTACTGACAAATTGATCTGGGCGAATTTTGGCAGCCAAACTCCTGACTCCATTCGTGTCTGTTCCATCACCATTGCTGCACCAGGCTTCAACGAAACCAGTAAACCTCCCGCCATTTTGAAGGCTTCAGCCAATCGAGCTTCAAGCCGGATAACCTGTTTATCAATGGGATCGATCCACACGGCGCCAATCAACTTCGATATCAAGCTGTCGGATCGTGTCTTAGGTTGAAATCCGGGACGAGGACGAAAATCAAAAACGATAACATCGCGACCTGAAAAGTTTTCTCGTCGTGGCGACACAAACTCACAAGCCTTGAGAAACTGAGAAATCCCTGGATCTTCATTCTCATCCCTACCTGCCTCTTTGTTCTTCTTTTCTCTTTCTGCCCGTCTGCGAGCTTCAGCCTTTTCGTCTTTCTCACGATCTCGCTCAGCATCGAGTAACTCCTGTTGTACTCGCTTGTCTTCTTTCGCGGCTCGTTCAGGCGATAGAGGTACTCCATTTTCAATGATCAGTTTTTGTACAGCTTCACGATTTGGCAAAGGATAAACTTCATAGACTTTCACCGTCTCTTTCTTGAGCTCACCTTTGCTTGTGATCTCTTTGTCTGTTTCTCTTTGCTTGTATGCGTATTCGGAAACGCGCTTTTCAACTTCGTCTTGATTCTTTCCAACTTCTCGCAGCAATGCTGCTACGTCAAACGATTCGGTTGAACCGGGTGGATCGAAAATACGATGGTCCAAGCCCGCGTTGTATTTAACACTTTCGAGCGTGAGTACTAACTCACCTACTCCTTCAACCCTCATTCGCACTCGATGAGGTTCTACTATTCCATGCTCAGGACGATAGTCGTCAAATCTGACAAACGTCTTCCTGGCATCACCTGTAATTTTTGTTATTAACCCATTCTTGATACTGAAATAGTATTGATAGCGAGCGCCATTTCTAGTGGAGAACTCAACAATGTAGGCAGGTTCGGAGGCGAGGTCCCCTGCAGACACCACACGTGCGAGAACATTTGATTTCTTGTAATTGACTAGTCTGGTTGCGTCGAGGAGTGCGGCTAATTTACCAGCCGTACTCTCCGCACCGGTCAACGTGCGCATCTGCTTGTTTTGACCGACTTCCCACGCCGAACTACCATTCGCTGCTGAGATAATCTGACCAGAACCCAGGTTCAACTCCCAGCGCTGTGACGCAGGTGCCTTCCGTTGAAGTTTTGCGTTACCAAACGACTCTTCCTCGAATTGAATGGACCATTCGTAGCTTGCATCCTGAAGACTGGCAATCGTCTTCTTGCCACCGATGGCTTTAAGGTAGTTTTCGACGATCTTGTCAGCGGAGGGTAGCTTCTTTGGTACAACGCTTTGTTGTGCCAGTGAGGTAGCAGCAAGAACAACACCGCAAGCAAACGCTGCCACCAGGCGCAGGGCTAGTGTCAGCGTGTGGTCATGAACTCTGGGGGACGTGAACATTCCCAAATCTATCTACTTTTTCGCAGCGGCCTTTCTTGCGGCAAGCTTCTTCGCACTTGCACCTTTGATTACGGGCTTTGATGTTCTCTTCTTCGCAATACGTTGCGCTTTTCGTACTACTTCCTGAATATGCTCAGCTCTGGCTTCTGGCGGCGTTCCAGGAATCAAGTGGCTTGAACTACCGCTCGAATGTTCAGCCAACTGTTCCTGATTCTTATGAAATTCAAACTCGTTTAGCGCGCCGCCGCTGATCTTGAAGCCGTCAACGTTTCGTCTTGCATCTTTTGCCATCGCTGATCCCTTCCTGAGTGGTCGCTGCGCTTCAGGCGCACCGCGAAAGGTGGAAAATCGGGGGAATTCTTAAAACTTCAGTCTGCTTGACACTACAATCGGGGCATTCGTATAGTGCAAAGCGCGTTTGTTGGTCTCTTGCTATTTTACATTCTCGGCCGGCTTAGCTCAGTTGGTAGAGCGTCTGATTCGTAATTAGAAGGTCGCCGGTTCAACTCCGGCAGCCGGCTCCAGAAACCACTCTAAACTCCACATCAAATTGCCGCAACGGAACCTGCGTTTTAAGTGGGTCAGGTTCATTTTCTTTGTGTGTCAACTCCGCGTTATCCGCGCCTCAATTTCTGGCACAACACAAACGCGGACTTACAGAGTTCAACTCTCTGCGCAACCTCCGCGTCCTCTGCGGCTCCGCGGTGCCATAGACGGCATGAAGAAAATCGTCGAGACGCAGTGAGGCAAAGCCGCATTCGAAGCCAACACAGGCAGCGAAGCGTTGTCTCATTGCTTCGAAAAGAATGAAACCGATCCCTCGCAGCGTTTAGCGTTCCTTTCCTGGGGACGCTTTTAGGCGCTCGATATATGTTACCTTTCTCAACTATGCTCAGTTCACAGCAACTTATCGACTACGAAGCTAATGGGTTCCTTGTAATCGAAGATTTTGTCGCGCCTTCACGGTGCGATGAACTTCGAACACGTGCAGAAGAGTTGGTGCGAGATTTTGATCCATCTGGCTTGATATCAATCTTCTCGACTCATGAGCAAAGCCGTGTTGCAGACGAATACTTTCTCAACTCTGGGGACAAGATCCGTTTCTTCTTTGAAGAAAATGCATTCAATCCTGACGGCACTCTTCGTCAAGAGAAAGAACAATCTATTAATAAAATCGGACATGCCCTTCATGACTTAGATCCAGTCTTTGACAGATTCTCACGTGGTCCACATTTGCAGGAGCTGGCGCAAGACCTGAAGCTGAACAACCCTTTGCTGCTGCAGTCGATGTACATCTTCAAGCAACCTAACATCGGCGGCGAAGTTACCTGTCACCAGGACGCCACTTTCCTTTACACCGAGCCTCTTGGAATCGCGGGTCTGTGGTTTGCTCTGGAAGACGCGACAATCGAGAACGGTTGTCTCTGGGCCATCCCTGGTGGACACAAGCATGGACTTAGTTCGCGCTTTGTGCGATCTGCAAATGGTGCTACGGAATTTCTGTCGTACAACTCGGATGGTTGGTCCAATGAAGAGTTGATCCCGTTGGAAGTTACAAAGGGTAGTCTGATTCTTTTGCATGGACTGCTGCCGCATCGCAGTCTGGAAAACAAGTCCCCGCGTTCTCGTCACGCGTACACTCTGCACCTCATGAGTGCTGATGTCGTGTATCCAAGTGATAATTGGCTACAACGATCCCCCTCGATGCCGCTGAAGGGATTTTGAGTCTCGGCAAATCCCACCATCGGACAGAGACTGGTACAAACTGGGACACCACCGGCTTCAGCCGCGTGGTCTTTCAACTTTTGCCATTTTCCCTAGCATCAAAGGGCCGAAGTTGAAGCACCACGCGGCTGAAGCCGGTGGTGTCTGAAAATGAGTTTGCTCAGGGTAGGTAAAAATTGAATTTCCACGCGGCTGAAGCCGGTGGTGTCTTATCTTTTTCCGAAGATAAGCTCTAAGTATTTGGCCAACTTCCGTAGTGGAAATTATTAGTTGGATGGACGCAGTAAACCGCGGAAGATGCCCTGGACACGGACTTGATTGGCGGGGATTGTAAGTGGTTGGAGTTGAGAATTTGCCGGCTGTAGCTCGATATTCGTCCCTCGTCGATACAGCCTCTTTAACGTTGCCTGATTCTCTTCAATCAAGAGCGCAACAACAATCTCACCGTCGCGCGCATCGGTGCGGTTTTCGATGAGAGCAATATCTCCGTCGCAGATATGCTCATCAATCATCGAATCACCTTTCACTCGCAAAGCATAGACGCGATCCGGCTTCACGCGACCCAGAAGAAATCTTGGCACCGGAATTCGTTCTTCGTAGTCCACAACCTCGAGTGGCGCTCCAGCAGCAATCCGACCGAGCAATTTGACTTCGCAAAGTGATTCACTACTCGTGTCCTCAACTTTTACATTGAGCGCAAACGATCCGTCTTCATGCTCACGCACAAGTAAACCGCGCCGCTCGAGTGCAGCAATGTGCTTAGCAATCGTCGCGCGAGACTTAACGCCGAACTGACGTGCAATTTGAGCGTAGGAAGGAACGTAACCGTGACGCTCGAGAAAACGGGTGATGTAATCGAGAATCTCTTTTTGTCGCTGCGTTCGAGGGAGCATATCTTCAGCAGTTCCCGATTAGTCCGACATGCCTGAGCTTGTCGTCGTGTAACTGTATAGTTGTCCGGTTATTTTTCGAAATTCATGTTGGAACGAAGAACGACAAGCTAAAGCTTGTCTGACCGAGTGAGAAATCATTCTAGGTGGCACAAACAAAAGCGTCAAGCAAATGTTGGGTGAGCAGTCCCAACTTACTACTTAATCGAGTAACGCACCAGTGTACGAGGAAAGATTCGGACCGAAGCCGGCATTTGGGAAAACGTCATAGGCTTACCAGTAAGCAGGTCCTGGGCCTTCCTACTATAGACAGCTTCATTCAGATCATTGTCAGGACTGATCACCGCACCTTTTAGTGCAGCACCAAGGAAGACACCTTTGCTCCTCGAATAAGAGAGTATCCCGGCTTCGAGCCGGGGATTCGTAGAAGCAGCAGCTTCCCGACCAACTGGACCAGCGGCAACACTTGCCTCACCACCAATCTCAAACTTGTCTCTCAACAAACCGCTGACGCCATCCTGATTCATGATGAGCAAGACGTAATCCGTTTGTTGGGCTCCAATCTGAGGTCCAAAACTTCCGCCGCTGAGATTGAAAAACGCGGGTGCGCTCCAACCGCCTTTGAGTCTTCTGCTAATCACGCCTTGCCCGCCACGCCCGCCAACGATGAAAGCAGCCTTTACTACATCCGGGAAAACTGCAATCGCTTCAGCCTTGTCAAGCAGCTCTTTCGGAATTGCTTTTTCTTTCACATTCATAATCTCGCTGAACGCCTTAGCGGCGTTACCAGCATGGCGTGCCGCATCGTTCGTCCGGGTCTGACTTTCGACCGGCGCAAACGAATGGGAGATGACCGCAAGAAATACACCGCAAACCACCAAACCCGTACGAATCAAAGTCATTTAAGATCCTCCATCGCGTTAAACTCCGCAGACTATACACAATTAGGCGTTTGTTTCCCCTAAACGAGCGTTTCTCAACCTGAGTGCGTTTCCAATAACGGATACCGAACTCAAACTCATGGCTGCTGCGGCAATCATAGGACTCAGAAGAAGGCCAAACACGGGGTAAAGGACACCAGCAGCAATGGGGACTCCGATTGAGTTGTAAAGAAAAGCAAAAAAAAGATTCTGTTTGATGTTACTCATCGTCAAACGACTCAAGACTCGAGCCTTCACAATTCCCCGCAGATCTCCTTTTACTAACGTCACGTCAGCACTCTTCATAGCAATGTCTGTTCCTGTCCCCATTGCGATTCCAACGTCTGCCTGAGCAAGTGCCGGCGAGTCGTTTATCCCGTCGCCTGCCATCGCAACAACATGTCCGGCCTGTTGAAAACGTTTGATAGTTTCCACCTTCAGATCAGGCAACACCTCAGCGATTACTTCATCAATCTGCAAGTCTTTAGCAATCGCTGAAGCAGTTGTGCGATTGTCACCGGTCAACATTACTATTCGGAGCCCTTCGCGTTTCAGTTCATCGAGTGCTTGCTTAGTCGAGTCCTTGATCTTGTCCGCGACCCCGAGAGCACCTGCCAGTCTCCTATCAACGACAACAAACATGATTGTCTGACCACTGTTACGCAACTCATCTGCCTCGTGCTCTATCTCACTTAAGTTTACGTTGAGTTCATTCAGCAAAGTGCGGTTACCAATTGCAACTCTCTGGCCTTCAACTACGCCAGACACTCCTCTACCGGTGAGAGAGTCAAAGTTTGCTACATCGCTGATCTCGATTCCCCGAGTTTGAGTTGCCGAAACTATCGCCGAGGCTAAAGGGTGCTCGCTACCACGCTCGAGACTAGCTGCGAATTTCAGAACTTGCTCTTCGTCATATCCGTTTGCGGTTAAGACGTTGACAAGTGTCGGCTTGCCTTCCGTCAAAGTTCCAGTCTTGTCGACGACGAGAGTATCGACTTTGCGCATTACCTCGATGGCTTCGGCATTACGAAATAAGATTCCCTGCCCGGCTGCCTTACCTGTCGCCACCATTATCGACATCGGGGTCGCAAGACCCAATGCACACGGGCAAGCAATGATGAGCACCGCGATCGCGTTGATCATTGCATATGCTAGCTGCGGCGCCGGTCCCCAGATGGTCCAACAGATAAAGGTAAAAATCGCTACTAAGATTACGATGGGTACAAAGTATGACGAGACTACGTCGGCTAGCTTTTGAATTGGGGCTCGACTTCGCTGTGCTTCCGATACCATTCTCACAATCTGGGCCAATAAGGTTTCAGCGCCAACTCGTTCGGCACGCATGATAAAAGTGCCAGTCTGATTGACGGTGGCTCCAATTACCGGGTCTTTTGGGCGCTTTAATATTGGAATCGCTTCACCTGTAATCATCGACTCATCAACACTACTTCCTCCTTCGATGACAGTTCCATCCACCGGAATCTTCTCGCCTGGTCTAACCCTCAACATATCTCCCGGATGGATTGAGTCCAGCGGGACGTCCTCCTCGTGACCATCCTCGCGAACTCGACGGGCTGTTTTAGGCGCAAGGCCCAACAAGGCCCTGATTGCTGCGCCAGTTCGGCTGCGCGCCTTCAGCTCAAGTACCTGACCCAATAGAACTAATGTAGTAATCACGACGGCAGCTTCAAAATAGACCGGAGCGGCATCACCATGAGACCGTAGCGAATGAGGAATTAACGATGGGAAGACGACTGAGATTGCGCTATATACATAAGCGACTCCAACGCCGAGACCAATCAGCGTAAACATGTTCAAGCTGCGATTAACAATCGATTGCCACATCCGTTGAAAGAAGGGCCAACCACACCAGAGCACCACTGGAGTCGCAAGTACCAACTGCACCCATCCGAGTACTTGTGGCTGAAACATCTCTTTGAACGGTTGTGAAGGAAGCAGATCACTCATCCCAAGAACAAAGACAGGTAATGAGAGTATGGCGCTGATCCAAAGCCTGCGACTCATGTCGGCAAGCTCCGGGTTTTCTTCGTTCGAAAGGTCGACGGTTCGCGGTTCGAGGGCCATGCCGCAGATCGGACAACTACCTGGAGCATCTCGAACAATCTCAGGATGCATGGGACAGGTATATTCCGTTCTCAATTGCTGATTAACAGGTTCCAGCGACATTCCACATTTGGGGCACGAACCGGGTTGTCCCTGTCGAACTTCGGGATGCATGGGACAAGTAAATCCCGTTGTTGGACCAGAAGTCCTCACAATTGAAATTGGAGCAGGGTGATGATCTGCAGGAGCGGCAGGATGGCTCAGGTAACTTTCTGGATCGTCACGAAACTTGGCAAGACAGTTCGGATTACAAAAATAGTATTTGTGACCTTGATACTCAAACGTTCCAGCGGAGGACGTCGGATCAACGGTCATGTGACAAACGGGGTCTATTACCTTGGGACTGTTCAATACTTGTTCGCGGACATTCAATTTCAGCCTAGATCATAGGTCTTAGTATCACAATTTGCTTGAATCAGGCTTTTAGACTGCACAACATATCATTGGTCATTGGTCATTTGACATTTCCCATTTGTCATTTTGCTCTTTGGCCTTAATCTTTGGTCTTTAAACTTCCGCCTTTGATCCTAAGATCAAAGACTAAAGATCCAAGACCAAATGACAAATGAAAAATGTCAAATGACCAATGACCAATGATCTGACCTCCGACAGAAGAGCTTGGGTGGTTGATTCGTGTGCAGACACTGAAGGGTGGTCACGCTGGCATTATTCTCTTCGATGTCGTAGTTTGTACGGAAATTCGGGGTTCCAATCGGCATGCTTTCACAAAAAGCAAAACGGCTTTCACTCGTCGCACGCACTTCTCTTGGTGGGTTAGTAGTTGTTTGCCTGCTCGCGGGCTTGTTCCCACTCGCAGTAGTTGCGCGTGCGTTTGGACTAAACACCGGAATGTCGTGTTGCGCCGGTAAGAAAAGTGGCCACTGTGATTCGGGAATGATGCAGAAGCCACGGCCGAAACCGAAGCCCGAGCCGATGTGCGGTCTCAAGCAAACCGCCACGCCCGATAGCATAACCATTATCGCGGAATCAGGAGACGCTGACACCTCTGCTGACTCAGGAACGTCGGCAGCAACTCCCTCGATGAGTGGTTCGTGCAAGATGGATTGTTGTGCGACTGTCAACTCCGTACAAACTAAACGGGAGAAATCAACAACCACTTCGACTGTTTCTCAGGTACCTCCCGCTAACGTTTCCTGGAACGGAACTGGCAACTCGTTGCGTCCCGCATTCAATGAACGTTTCAACTACTCCGATCCTCGCGGTCCACCAGCACTCTTCTAGCCTGTTCAACCAAACACTCAATCTTTAGGCGAAGCTGGAACGAATCCCAGGTTGGCCTATATGTTTAATTCTCAGGACAGGAAAATGAAAAACGCCTTCATTGTATTCGCGTTTATTGGGATACTCTTCGGTCAAATGTCTGTCATCAGCCTGGGCCAACAGGCCGTAACGGCAGCGACAGTTAGTGGGAGAGTTGAAGACGCAAGCGGTGCTTTATTAAGTGGTGCAAATGTTACTGCGTTAAATCTCGAAACACGACAGAAGTTCGCAGCAACCACCGATCAGGACGGGAGGTACCGTTTTCCGTTTCTTAGGGTTGGAACGTACGAATTACTTTTTGAAGCGAAAGACTTTGCGCCAACCACAAAACACCTAACTCTATCCCTCGGACAGACAGTTGACCTGTCGATACGACTCGAGGTGGTCGCGGTGTCTGCCAACGTGAATATCAGTGCGGGCATATCTCCAATAGAAACCACCAGAACGCAGTTAACAGAAACGATCCACCCCAGTGACATACGCGATCTGCCTTTGAACGGTCGCAATTATCTGGACCTTGCGTTGCTAATCCCGGGTGTTTCTCCAACCAACACAGGTAGCAATCAACGCTTTGCCGAAACTTCAGCGGTTCCCGGACAAGGTATTTCAATTGCGGGGCAACGCAACCTTTACAACAGCTTCATTGTCGACGGTATGTCAGCCAATGACGATGCCGCCGATCTCACTGGAACTTATTACAGCGAGGAAGTCATCGATCAGTTTCAGGTCGTCACTTCGGGCGGTATAGCGGAATTCGGACGGGCATCGGGCGGCGTAGTAAACATTGTCACGAAAGCGGGCACGGATGATTGGCATGGAAACTTCTACGGCTTTGCGCGTAATCAAAGATTCGATGCGCGAAATCCCCTCGCTCCAACAAAGGATTTGCTCACGCAAGCGCAGTATGGTTTATCGATTGGTGGACCATTGAGATCCGCGCGCACATTCTTCTTTTCTAACTTTGAACAGACGCGCCGCAACTACTCAACAGTCATAACTATTGCGCCAACTGCAGTTGAGCAGATCAATAAAAAACTCAGTCTTGTCGGTTATCGTGGGCCGTACGTCGGTACCGGAGTGGTGCCTGCCAGTTTTGACACTACAAATGTGTTTCTGCGTGTCGACCACAAGATCAACGATCGCAACCAGCTAAACGGAAGGTTCAGTCTCTATCATATTGACGCCGATAATTCGCGAAATGTAGGTGGACTCAATGCGGTCAGCCGCGGTTCTGGTCTTGCTAACACTGATCAGACAGCACAGGTGAGTAACATCATGAGCATCAACAGTCGCTCTGTGAATGAGACGAGAGTCCAATTCACTCGCAGCAGCCTCGACGCTCCTATCAATGACTCGGTTGGACCAGCGGTGACGATTGCCGGAGTTGCTAATTTTGGAACAGCCACATCATCGCCACTGGCAAGAGACATAGATCTGTTTGAGGTCGTAAACAATCTGTCGATCCAGCATGGCAATCATGCTTTAAAGGCCGGTGTCGACTTTCTCTTCAATCGCGTCAATATTGTATTTCCGGGAGCAATACAGGGAAGTTATTCATTCAACTCTCTGAGCAATTTTCAGAACGGTATTTACAGTTCGTTCCAACAAGCCTTTGGCGCACCCAGTCAGATTCAATCGAATCCAAATCTTGGATTGTTCTTGCAAGACGAATGGCGCGTTTCGCCTTCATTGACAGTGAATTCAGGCTTGCGCTACGACCTGCAAATCCTTCCTTCACCAATTCACACGGACACAAACAATTTCGCACCGCGTCTAGGCATTGCCTACGCGCCCGGCGATCGCAAAACTGTCATTCGACTAAACGCAGGACTCTTCTACGATCGAATTCCGCTCAGAGCTACTTCTAACGCGCTGCAACGAGATGGATCAAAATACCTGGTCGTACAGTTATCACCGACACAACCCGGTGCTCCAGTCTTTCCCAATTCTCTTTCTATACAACCAACAACACTTCCTACGAAGCCAAATATCACGCGCATCGATCCTTTTATTGAGCCGAGTTACAGCGAACAGATCAGCCTGCAAGTTGAACGCGAACTTCCCGGTGAACTGGTAGCTTCAGTAGGTTACATCCATCTGCGTGGCTTACATCTGATTCTCTCGCGCAACGCGAACGTGCCTACGGTTCCTGCCTCGTCGGGAATACCCAACCTCGGTCGACCGGATCCGAATTGGGGAAACATCTCCCGGTTTGAAAGTTCCGGGAACTCAAGCTATGACGGAATGTTGATATCCATCAACAAGAGAGCCGGTCGGTGGGGGCAACTCCGTGTTTCTTACACGCTCTCAAAAACAATTGACGACGCTGGCAATTTTTTCTTTTCAACTGTCCAAAATAATTTCAACATTCAAGACGACCGCGGCTTGTCAGATAACGATCAACGTCATCGGCTAGTCTTCAGCGGTTCGTTAGAAGTTCCGCACGAACAACGAAAGAGCATGTTGCGACGTCTCGCAAATGACTTCCAATTTGGGTATATCTTCACCTACGCGTCACGCTTACCATTTAATGTCTTGTTGGGAAATGATCGGAACTTTGATACGAACAATAACGACCGGCCAATCGGGTACGGACGCAATACCGGAAGGGGTTTCGATTTCGCCTCGCTCGATTTGCGTCTGGCTCGAACCATTCGCGCATCTGAGCGACTACGAATCGAACTACTAGCAGAAGGATTCAACGTTCTGAATCGCCCAAACTTTGGTGTACCCAACAATACTTTTGGTTCTGGACTAAACCCGCTGCCAACTTTCGGCCAACCGACAACTGCTTTTGACCCTCGACAGTTTCAGTTCGGTATCAAGGTTTCTTTTTGAGGTAGGATATGTATATGGTCAAGCAAATGAAATTCGTAAGAGCATTGATCGTCGCGGTCATCTTTTTAGTGTTGACGTCATGTAGTCACAAACTTGCGACCAGGGATTCAGCGCCAGAGAAGCCAGCGGGTCCGGCGGCCGCTGTTCAAACCAGTGCGCACGAGGGAGTTGGAACCATTAAGGCTATCAAACCCAAGATGCCTTCTATTGAAATCGATCACGGAGACATTAGCGGTCTTATGCCGGCTATGCAGATGGAGTTCAAGGTTAAGGATGGTTCACTCTTAGACGGACTGGCAGTGGGAGACAAGATTGCCTTCACCGTGACGAACGGTGTTGGCGGAATGCTGATAACTTCGATTAAGAAGGTGTGAGTCTATTCAGCGCGTTTGATGGTTAAGGAAACAACTTGTCGGACCCAACGAGCCTGACGCTTTTCGCCAGGTACAACGATCTGAAGTGGACCGTCTCGTTCTGATAGCTTCGCTCCGTCTCGTTTATCTGCAAGCAGAACCACCTTGTCCGTAAAAGCCTCATCTAGTTCCGGAAGCGCAAATACTACCCGGTAACCATCAGCCGCATCGACAACCAGGTATAACGCCAAATTCTTGCCGCGTAGTTCTTCACCCAACTTAACTCCAGCTAACTTCAAGACAGCACTAAGGGCAACTCCCTCAAATGAAGATTCTTTGCCGCTATGATCTTTTGCTTTAAGCGACACGCGAGGTAGTTTGGCCAGGTCCGCGGCAGTAAGGCTCAAAGGTTGCGAAACTTCGCCGCCAACTTTTAGTAGGGGGCGATCCGATGTTTGCGCGTGGACCAGCAGACTACAAAGAGCCAATGACAAGACCAACATCAACGGATTCTTTTTGAGCATGTAGTCACCAATGGAAAGACTGCGACATGCATAATGCCGCAGTCTCTGAAAATCAAATATGAAGGGGTTCTACTTTTGTAGCTCAGCGAGAGCAGCAAGTACTTCATCGCTATGACCACCCGGACTTACCTTCACAAATACTTTTGCAATCTTGCCGTTTGGATCGATGATGAAAGTATTGCGTGCCGAATACTTCTTGCCCTGATAGTCCATGATCGAACCATACTGATTTGAGACCGTTCCATCCGGATCCGATAAGAGTTTGAAGTTCAAACCTTCCTTGGCGCAAAACTCTTTGTGACTCTCAGCTGTGTCGACGCTAACGCCCAGGATGACGGCTTTCGCCGCTTCATACTTCGCGATATCGCGTTGGAAATTACGTGCTTCCAAGGTGCAACCGCTGGTGAAATCTTTAGGATAAAAGTAAAGAACGACCCACTTTCCTTTGAAATCCGAAAGGCTCGCTTGCTTACCTTCATTCGTTGTCAGGTTGAACGTAGGAGCTGCCACTCCGACGGCTGGTACTTCAGTTGTAGCAGTGGCCGGACGTAACACAACAATGGCAACAAACAAGAATACGAAACCGAGTAAATACTTCCGCATACGAGAACCTCCGCTGATGGCTTATTGAATTGATCGGGTGCGATGACAATATACACACAATTCCAGGCTTATGCAGCCTGGGATCTTATTGAGGACCGTACTGCGCAATAATGCGGTCTCTAATCTGTGCCGGTACCAGCTTTTCTTCCTTCTCAAGCTTATAGGCCATCAACGCTTCATCAACACACACTGCACAGTGCGAAGCATGATCGTCTTCGAAACAACTATAAAGACTCTTGTGTCCAAAGCCGCGATCGCAATGGCAATAACACGGTAGCTGCGCAATCGTTTGCGGAATCTCGCGGACCATTCGATAGGCGTCTTTTGTCTTTCCGTAAAATTTCTCTGGCGGAAGAGTGGGCCCGAGACTCGACTTTGCTGGTGCTACTTCAAAATGAGCAGGAATCCGAGGCGGCTCGGGCTTCGCTTCATCACTCGAATGCTGATGTGGACTCTGGGCCACCTCTTTACCGTTCTGAGTTGAACTGACAACCAGCGTAACTGCCGCCGCCAGAAGAAGAAGTAGTCCTCCAACTAAAAGCCATTGTTTCTTCATTAAAACCTCCGGAAAACCTCTAACTAAGAATTAGTGAGTACTATGCATTTTTGACATATTCATACTTCCTGGCCGGATGCGAAAAAACGCCTTCCAGGAGACCGGATTCGAACCGTAGTTGGAATCCAGGATCGCAGGCTTGGAATAGAAAGTAACATCACCACCGATTGCCAACGAAATCTTTTCGTTAACCCAAAGGTCGCGAGCTCCACCAAAAGTATAAGCACCGATGCGAAATGATGGATGATGATTCACGATGCCCAATCGTGAACGATCAGCGTCGCTGAGCAACTGATTCTTATCTGTCAGTTCCAGACGAGTGTACACGTGGTTCCTGTCGAGAAAGTTGACTGTTGATTCTGCAATATAGCCATTCAAGTTGAAAGTCTCGCCACTATGGTTCTCGTGGTTTCGTCCCCAGATCAAACTTGAGGCCCAACTCCCTCCCGCAAAAGGCTTGTTGTAACTAATCGAGGCCGTGGTCCTTCTCACGTCACCCGGTTCGAGTGTTTCCGGATTCTTCAGGAATCCATAACTGATCTGCATCGACCAATTGTTGTTCGGTGCATACGAAAGTCGGACCGACCGGGAATTCCATGGGTTGGCCTCGAAATTGTAACGATTCTCGCCAGGCTCTCTGCCATTAAATAAGGAACCTTCAAGTTTGAACCAGCGGTAAGTAAAGCCTGTGGTAACTACTCCGAAACTGATGTGTGTTGAATCCATCAAGTGATGTGAGAGGGGTGCAGATGGATTCTCAGACGCCGACGCCCGGTGCATAAAAGCAGTTGGCCCAAGCGCTGGTTCGCCAGGATAGCCAAAATACGTAAACCACGCGCCGCGATCACCGATTGGTAATGTGTACGTTGCGCTCAACTCCATAAAAAGATCGTGCGGATGTTGTCGATCGACGAGCGGCGCTCCCTTGTAAGTTTCACCAGTTTGAAACAGCAAAGGTGAGCCACCCGGAGGAAATGTAAATGGTTCAAAGCTGAACATGCCGCGAAGTTCAAGTGTGCCTTTTCCAACCCGACGTAGTGCCGATGGCATCAGCCAGTTCGCCGACTCAAACTTCGTTACGCCTCGTGGTCCACCTTGAGAATTAACTCCAGCTACCAGGTTGTAATGAAACATAACCAACCACTCATCAAATTGTTTGTGAATCATCGGCATCGTGGTTGATGCTGGTTGCCATGACGTGCCCGAAGCCATTCGTCCCATCGGCATCAAATTTCTGGTGCGATTGCCTACTCGTATAAACATCTCGTCACCCTTCATCACCAGCAGTGGTCCCATTTCCATTTCGCCAGGTTCTGACGGAGTCGAAACTGGTGCAGGTGTTTCGCTCGAGGGAGTCATGCTGTGTGCTGCGGGGTGTCCCGGCATAGCCGGCATCGTTTCATTCTTAACTGGCGACGCGGACGGCGTCGGAGACGGGGACGGTGAAGGCGTCGGCTTGGCAGCCGGCATTTGATGCCCCTGATGTTGCGCAACAGAAAAAGGTGCGAGAATTATGAGCACAAAAAAACAGAGAACCGAACGGCTCAACACGAGACTTAACAACGACGAGTCCTCCCAGCTTGTATATGTCTTTGGAACACTGTCCATAAAAGCGAGCACGATTACCAACCAGGCACACGTATTCGCAGACAGACAAATCGTCTACACAAGGGAATGAGCTCGTTATTAGATCAGGAAGACACAGTAAAGCGTGTGCGTCGGGCCACGATTAACCTGACGTGGAGGAGCGACAAGAGCAGGTGTAGATGAAGACGTAGTTTCAAACCGAACTGTCGATCGCGCCTGGAGAGTTGGAGTGGTAGGAGAGTCTTCTTTTGAAATTGTCGCCGTTTGATTGGCCGCCATCGGGCAATCGCTCATGTTCTCAGAAACGAGAAGACTCAGCGACACTAGCGGCGTGAGTGAGACTGTAACCGAAGACTGAATATTGCTCGACTTGTTTTTTGCACAACAGTCATGAGTTTTTGCCTCATGACAATTCTTATGCGCGACAACGGAAGTAATCGGAGTTGTCGAACTGTTTTCGGCGGCCATCGCCTCGGTACAGCCAAACAAGCAACCAGCACCAGCCATCCATACAGATACTGTTACCGAAAGCAAAAACCTGAGTGGCTTAATTGTGATGAAGCGCCGCATCCGCCCGAAGTGTATCGTTGAGCACTATCTTTGTCGAGATAGAGTGATCTCTCATTCTCCCCAACCTTAATGTTGAGGTTAAGCAGCACTTCTCATTCTCCCCAACCTAAAGGTTGGAGAATGAGAGGCGGAGTTCTCAGTGTGTAAATTGTGCTGTGGAAGAATCCAAATTGTCATCAAATCCCAGCACTTCTGAAACTATTCCCTTGTTAGCCTAGTTTCATGACGAAAAAAGGGGGTCTTAAATGTTGATTGATAAGAACAAGGTGACAACACAGGATGACTTAAATGAGAATGCGCCGATTGACCAGGTCGAGCCACGGGTCGAGGCGAAAATGAAAAAACTAGAGGGCTCCGCAAAAACGCGCGTTGGCGAGGGATTGAAAAATAAGAAACTAGCTGAAGAAGGTAAAAGGCTTAGGGAAGACGGAGAGCGCGAACTTCAAAAGAACAAGCCGAAGTGATGTTTAGCTAGCTAGTTTAAGAGCGTCTTCGAGTGCCTGACGTAGCTGTGGTGGGGTTCGTTCCGGACTAAAGCCGACAAATCGTCTGACGATTCGGCCATCACGAGAAATTACGAAGCTCTGTGGAATTGACCCACGACCTTGCATCAGAACTGCAGCTACTTCAGGCGTTACCCAACCGATAGGATAGTCAATCTTGTAAGCACGAATGAAATTGCGAACACTTTCCGCCGAGAAATCCGGATCTTCGGTGGATAATCCAACCATTTGAACTCCGCGCTCCTCATACTCTTTGTGAAGCTTCACTAACTCCGGAGTTTCAATCTGACATGGACCACACCAGGTTGCCCAAAGATTTATCAACACAACCTTTCCGGAATAATCCGACAACTTGATTGGGGCACCGCTGGCTGCTCGCAATTCAGCCTGCAACACAGGTGGTGGCAAAATACTCAATGCCGCAGGATTGGTCGCGGGCGCTCCCGGATTTCCGGCGGAAGGAACAACTGTCACTGTCGGAGTAGGCGCATCGTTGGAGTGACAACTCGAAACTCCGAAGGCTGCAAACAAACCCAACACTATCAAGCCACATACTATTCGCAACGGACTCCAGATTGACTTCGCGGAACTATTAGTCGACATGCTTTCTTTCTCTTAACGCAAACCACCTTGACTTGCTAAGACCTATTTTCTCTTTCCAAACCTGAACGACTCCAGGATTACGGGGGCTTCACCCTTGTCACCTACGTCTTCGGTTGAGGAAAGCTCTGGAGCTAAAGATGTAGTCAGCATGGTCAAGGTTGCGCCCGTAGTGTCGCCTTCGCGACCTGTGGGCAGGAAAATAACTCTTCCCCACAACTTCAGGTCACCCTTTTCCGTGCCCTTTGAGAGTCCTTCCCACCTGAATTCGTAACCCTGCATCGAGTTTACTTTTGTCGGGCCCTCCGACACCTTGTGGTACTCGGGAAAAACCTTCGCAAGAGCTGCACTAAACTCTTCTACTCTCTTCGGGTAACTTGGTAAGTCACCGATGAACGTACCCGCACTCGTGTACCAGCCAACGGCAAAATTCTCTTGTGTAAAATCGGGTGGCAGACTTCTCTCTACCTTCACGAAGTTGTTCGCACCTGCAACTCCGGCTTTCGGATCCGATTGCCACGCCTTCGGGTAATAAAACGAGAAGTCGAAATAATGCTCAGCCAATCGACCGTCGAGTTTGTCCTTTGAATTTGCGAATTCCACCGTGTCTGGTGGCGGAACAAATTCCGCTACAGGACTAGGACTGGGTTCAACCGGTGACGGACTCGTCGCAGCATTCGCATTCACATTTGTTTCAACCGGCCGGTTCTCATTTGTGTTGGCGTTGGCCGACATATGATCGAGCTTTGGCTTGATGAAAATGAAAAACAGAGCGGCAAGCACACCCCCACCAAGAAGCAACGTTAAGAGAATGCCGCCAATAATCAAACCCGTTTTGGATTTCTTCTGGGGAGGTGCAGGAAGAGCAGCCGATGGACCTGTAGTATGCGTTGCAGGTGCAGGCGCAACTGCGACTGGCGGCGGTGGTGGTGGAACGGGCGGTGGTGGAGCAACTGAAACCTCAGGTGGGGGCGGTGGTGGTGGCGGAGCCGGTGGTGGAGGTGGTGGCTTTGGACTAATGTCCGCCGTGTTCGGAGTTCCGGTTGGTCCAGTGTTCCTTGGCAAAGCCATTGTTGCCCCCGGATATTCCTCAACGATCGTTGCGTTTGGATCCGGGAGTTCACGACTTGTCGACTTTTCAGACGCGGCGTTTAGATCAATCGCTGTCGCACGTATCGTCGCATTGGGATCAAAGGTCTGCGGGGCGATTAACAGACCGCCGTCAAACGTGCAGAACTTCTGCCCTTCATCAGGGAATGTACGATTACATTTCGGACAACTCTTCATGAAGAAGCCTCTTTTACGGTGTCAGATTGGTTAAGCGTTATTTGCGAGCGCTGGCCAGTTTTTGAGTAATGTTGCTGTTGCCCGGATCAAGTTCCAACGCGCGTTGATAGACGCGAGCGGCATTCTCTTTTTGCCGAGCTTTCATATAACCGTCGCCTACTCCCTCAAAACCGTAAACACCGGCCAGTTGTTTACGTTCTCCCACCGTCGCAAACGAGGAAGCACGTTCATATGTTGCTTCTGCGTCACTAAAGCGGTCCATCGCGAGATACGCACGGCCCAACAGATTTAGCGGAAGAAACGACCGGGGACTCACTTCGGTTGCAGTCTTTAGTAGTGGTTCGGCTTCCGAATATTTCTTGTAGACGATCAAGTAGCGACCCATTAGCACTAGTGACGTAGGGTTGCGACCATCGAGTTCAAGAGAGCGCTTAAGTACGGGCTCTGAAGCTGGCCACAACTGTTCGGCCTGCAGTGATTCGGCAATGAGATTTAGCGTGTCAGGATCCTTTGCCAGCTCAGTAGCTTTTTCGTAAAGCGGCACTGCCTCAGCCTGACGACTCGTGCGATTGAGCAAACGTGCGAGGTGCGCATACGCAACTGCAAACTGAGGATCCATTTCGATCGCGCGCCGGTAGCAGTGTTCTGTCTCACTGGTCTGTATTCCACGAGCCTGGAGCGCTACACCCAATCGATCCCAGGCGACCGCATTCTTTGGATCAATCTGAACCGCTTTGCGCGCAAAGAGCTCAGCATCTGCAAACCGCTTTGCTTGATCACCACCCGCTCTTGGTTGACTCAAAACTACGCTAAGAGCAACGTTCGCATCTGCGTTGGTTGGAGCCCACGTCGTCGCATTTCGATAGGCAGCTTCAGCATCGTCCCATCGTTGCTGGTCTGAATAGACGTTACCGAGTCCGTAAGCGGCCCGAGCATCCTTTGGTTTTAGTTTCAACACACCTTGATAGTCTTCTTCTGCTTCAGTGAAACGTCGCGCGTCACGTGCCTCGTTTCCTTTGTCGAGCAAGTCCTCAATTCGATCTTCGACAGCAGGACCTTTTGTTCTCGGCGAACCCGTGCGGCTGGAAGGTTTCGTGACGGGCGTTGTGCTCTTCGGTTTCTTCTTTGTTTCCGGATTCTTTGGTCTAAAAATCCCCGCACCGCCACCGACATCAGCGCCAACGTCCTGCCCAAGAACAAAGCTTGCGCTAACTGAAAGGCTCAAACAGAAGACGGTCGAGATCAAAACTGCGCGCAATATTGCGTAAGTTCTCATTCTGGGTCTCCTACACTCGTAGCTACGGATTGCGACAAATCGAGAATGAACGTTGAGTACTGGGTCAACTTCAAAGCGCTCTCTGAACGGAACCAGCGTCGCCTGAGAGTTCAACCTCAGGATTGTAGATCAGCTTTGTCTCTTGAGCTAATTGGATTTGCAAGCCTGCCGAGCCATAAATTTTCGACGCCATTACTTACGGCGCACTGCGCACAAGCCTGAATCCAAGCAATGTGTTCTTCGTTGAGGGGGGTACAAACTCTCTCATGCAGGAGGAAACTGGCTTGTCCGGGTTGGCTGGATTACTGACATAACACCCACCGCGAATTGTTACCCAGTCCCTGGTACTTGTAGGTATGGTTATCGGGTTACCTGGATAAGCAATCACCCGGGTTGAGGTCCATTCCCACACGTTACCAATAAGATCGACAACTCCCCATTTGTTCTTGTTATCTGGTCGCGAACCAACATCCAAAGGAGTTGCCTCCTTCAAAACGGCGAGACCTTCCTGCCAGTCTTTTCCCCAGGGATACAAGTCTTCATTATCACCATTCCGCGCGGCATACTCCCATTCTTCCTCAGTCGGCAGCCGGTAGTCCAAGTGGTCACGTTTCGAACGCCAGCTGGCATAAGCGGTTGCATCGTCCAATGAAACATTAACCACCGGCCATTTCTCTTGACCGAATGGAGGCTTGGTGCCGTTCCAGTGAGTCGGGGCATTGTAATTTGTTTCCCTGATGAAATCGGCGTAATCCGAATTAGTAACCTCTGTACGATCCATCATGAATGGTCTTACTTCAATCGGGTGTGACGGTGTTTCTTCGCGTGGTCCTTTGTTTCGCCCCATCAAGAAGTTTCCACCGTCGATTGTTTGCAATACTGCGACGGCCTTAACGGGAATGTTAATCGGTGGTTTTGTCACGACTGGACCAGGTTTTGGTCTAAAAATTAGATAAGCACCAACGCCCGCACCCGCCAGCGCCAGTACAATCAATCCTGCCGCGATCAGAAATAGCGGCGTCCTATTCCGATCGTGAACACCAACTATGACCGGATGCGATCTCGTAAGAACTTGCGTTACGGGCGCTCCACTAAAAACTTGAGTTCCACCACTTCCCGACTGTTGTAGATGTGTAGTCTCGGGATCTGCCGCGGGATTGATACTGACCGACAATCGGTCCAGCCTATCTTCGAGCTCTTTAGCTTGTTCAGCCATGCGCTCGAGTTTCAGTTGCTGTTCTCTATCGCGGGCTTCACGTTCTTGCTGTTCCCTGAGACGCTCTTGGTCGCGTTGTTCGCGTTCCTTTGCTTCAGCGGCCAAGCGCCGTGACTCTGCTTGTTGTTGCTCGTCTTTGCGTCGCTCTTGTTCTGCCCTGGCCAGACGACGAGTGGCGGCACTGTCAGAGATCTGACTCTTAGCGTCATCGTCCAGTTCTGTCGAACTAACCGTGCCAGCCATCGAGTCAAAAGAAGTCGCGAGCTTAGTATCGTTTGAAATAGGAGGTCGCACCGCCGTAGACGCCAACGGTTCTTCTCCAGTTCCAGTATTCAAGAATGCAGAGGCAATTGTCTGGTTTGGATCAAGAGCTCCTGTTTGACGAGTACCAACTTCGAGCGGCATCGAATTGAGCGCAGCTTTCAGTTCTTTTAGAAACGTACCAACTGAGTCGACGCGTGCAGCAACTTCCTTCTCGAGCGCATGCCGTACAACTGCTTCCAGTGCTGGCGGGACCGTCACTCCCATCGATTGAAAACTAGGTGGAGGCAAGGTGAGGTGTTTCTTCATGATCGACGGAATTGATGCGCCCTTGAATGGCACCTCTCCACACAACATCTGATAAAGAATCACTCCCAGACTGTAGATATCAGCGCGTGCATCCGGCTCTTCATCGGACCACTGTTCGGGAGCCATGTAGAACGGTGATCCCATCAAGCCACTGGTTTGTGCTTGAACAAAAGAACCCAACAACTCACCCGACTTAATCTTCGCCAAACCGAAATCAAGAATCTTCACACCTTCGGAAACCGGAACTCCATCCTGGACCATGATGTTCAACGGCTTCAGATCTCGATGGACAATATTCTGCTTGTGTGCGGCACCAACACCCGACGCAACCGGTCTAATCAGTTCCACTGCTCGCTCAGGGGACATGATTCCTTCCTGCGTGAGCACGTCTTGCAATGATCTACCTTTGACAAACTCCATCACCAGAAACGGCATTGTCCCCCGCACCACGCCGAAGTCGGTCACTGCGATGATGTTCTGATGTCTGATCGCGGCAGCCGCCAGAGCTTCCTGACGAAAGCGAGTAGCCAGCATTGGGTCGTTACCGACCAGGTCAGGCAGGATTACTTTGATCGCGTGTGGGGTTTTGAGGAAGATATGTCGAGCCTGGAAGACGACACCCATGCCACCCTGCCCGAGTCGACGTTCCAAGAGATAACGACCATCGAGCGTTGGCTCTCCCATGAGCGTTGGTGAAGTCGAATCGCCGTCCTGCGGACAGTGATTAATCTCATCCGGATAACAACGCTTACAAACTGGACATTCTTTCATCTAGTGGCTCGTAGAACCTCGGCCGGTTGAAACTCAACTGGTAGGAAAGCTGGCTCCGACATTTGCTCGTCGTGTCTTCTGCAAATCGCCCACGATAAAAACCACGACAAACTCAATTCTATCGGATCTCTAAAACACCTATCGGCAGGTAGTGTTCGAAGAAGCATCAGATGCTTGCTGATCACGAGAATTCCGATCAAAGCCTCCGGCCGCTTTCGGGTAAAGGCAATCTCCTGATGATTTTAGCCACTAGATTCAGAGCAAGCAACCACAAGTTTGCACGGTTAAAGAGCAACGGCAGCAAAATGCCTACTCATTCTCTCCAACTTCAGCCTGGGATGCAGTGCACAAGGTGGAAAGGCTGTTCGGTCTAACTAAATGGCCACAAGACCTGTATCCCCGCTAAACCGTAGTAACGGTAGACAGATACTTGACCCACCAACGCTAGCCTCACGTACAACAAATTGCCCTTACTCGACGGGGCTCTGCCTGAAAGCCCAGGGTTGCCGCCTTCGGCTACCCTGGGGTAATTACTTAATAACGACATTGACCAGTCGTCGTGGTACCACGATGACTTTTACTACTTCACTGCCGTCCAACAATGCCTGAACCTTTTCATCCGCCAAAGCTGCTGCACGCAGCTCGTCTTCGGATACCTCAGGCGAAGTAATCAATCGAGAACGAAGTTTTCCATTGACCTGAATCGGAATCTCGAGTTCTTCTCGTTGAGCAAGCTCCTTATCGGCTATTGGCCACTTTGGCGCGCCTTTTAACAACCCGCCAGAATTTCCTAACCCTTCCCACATCTCCTCCGACACATGTGGCGCAAACGGCGTCAGCATCACGACCAATGCCTCGAGCGCTTCTCGAACGACAAAGACATCTTCGTCTGACGCATCAGCCGGTTTAGCGTTGAACTCACTCAGTGAATTAAATAACTCCATCAAGGCAGCAACGCTGGTATTCAAATGAAGCTGTTCAAAGTCACTGGTAATCTTCGCTATGGTCTGATGGGTCTTTCGACGTAATGCACGAGCCTCCGGACTAAAGTCAGTTTCGTTGACTCGTTCATCGCGACGAGACAAACGCTCTTCCCACTTCCAAACCATTGTATAGACGCGGCGCAAAAACCTAACCGCCCCTTCAATTCCTGACTCAAGCCAGCGCAACTCGTTCTCAACTGGAGCAGCAAACAAAACAAAGAGGCGTGTAGCATCGGCACCAAACGCGGCGATCATCTCGTCAGGATCGACGCCGTTACCAAGGCTTTTCGACATCGCCTTCCACTCGTCAGTCCCTTCTACTCGGTTTGTTACCATTCCCTGGGTCAGCAGTCTTTTTACTGGTTCATCGAAACTAACCAGCCCAATATCACGCATAAACTTGGTCCAAAAGCGCGTGTAGATCAAATGCATCACAGCGTGCGAATCGCCGCCGATGTATTGATCGACAGGAGTCCATTGATTTGTAATTGACGCATCAAAGGGAGCTCCTTCGTTACGCGGATCGCAATATCGGAAAAAGTACCAGGATGAATCGACAAACGTATCCATAGTGTCTGTGTCACGGCGGGCTGGCCCATGGCAATTTGGACAGATCGTATTTACAAATTCCGGTACGCCCGCAAGCGGAGACTCTCCAGTTCCAGTGAATTGCGCGGTTTGTGGCAAGACAACTGGCAACTGATCATATGGAACAGGAACCATTCCGCACTTATCGCAGTAAATCACCGGAACTGGTGCGCCCCAGAATCGCTGTCGCGACACACCCCAATCACGAATACGAAACGTGACCGCGGCCTCTCCAAAATTGTGTTCCCGCGCATAGGCAGACATCTCGGCTATCGCTACATCCGACAGCTTCCCTCCCCACTCGCCGCTGTTTACCAGAACGCCGTAATCGGTGAATGGCTGAGTCATCACGCCAGACTGGTCCGTTCCAGTGACTGACGTTGGCTCTGCTTTCGCCTGCTCGTGAGTCACCGGCGCGATTACCTGGCGGATTGGTAATGAATACTTCTGCGCAAACTCATAATCACGTTCATCGTGCGCAGGAACACTCATCACCGCGCCAGTGCCGTATTCCATCAACACGTAGTTGGCCACCCAGACAGGAACTAACTCGCCACTAAACGGATTAATCGCCAATACGCCAGTGTTGAGTCCTTCTTTTTCTTCCTCAGCCGCTTCAGCTCTAGTCGCTTTTTGGGACTTAACCTTAGCTGCAAATGTCTCAATGTCATTCTTGAGACTTGATCCCTGGAGTAACTCAGCGAGCAGTGGATGTTCAGCTGACAAGACTACGGCTGTTGCGCCAAAGATGGTGTCGATCCGAGTAGTGAAAACACGGATCTTCTTATCGCTGTCTTTAACGGCAAAATCGATGTAAGCACCTTCGCTACGACCAACCCAATCACGTTGTCGTTTTAAGACCTTCTCAGGCCAGTTCGCCTCAATCTGTTGAATATCAGCGACCAACTGCTCGGCGTACTCGGTGATTCTTAAGAACCACTGCTCCAGATCTCGCTTCTCAACTTGCGTTCCACAACGCCAACAAACTCCACCGGAAGATTGTTCGTTCGAGAGCACCGTTGACTCTTTGGGACACCAGTTGACCTGAGAGACTTTCTTGTAAGCCAAGCCACGTTCAAGCATCTTCAGAAAAAACCACTGGTCCCATTTGTAATATTCAGGACGATGGGCTGCGATTTCACGACTCCAGTCGTAGCTGATACCCAGACGCTGCAACTGTCCTCGCATGTGCTGGATGTTCTCTTCGGTCCAGTCGCGAGGATTAACACCGCGCTTAATCGCAGCTTGCTCTGCCGGCTGGCCAAAGCTGTCCCATCCGATTGGATGGAGTACGTTGAAGCCTTGCAAACGTTTGAACCAGGAGAGAGCATCACCAATTGAGTAGTTGCGCACATGGCCCATGTGCAGGAAGCCAGAGGGATAGGGTAGCATTTCGAGACAGTAAAATTTGTCTCGCGGATCGTCGTCTTGAGCCTCAAACGCCTTCGCTTCGTTCCAACGTTGCTGCCACTTAGTTTCGATCTGTTCAGGAAAGTATTTTTCGTCCATAGGTCTCTTCCAATCTACACTTAACACGTTTCACACGAGTCACACAAAGCTCCCTGAGCTTTGTCCGACTATGACTTACCTACTTTTTCGAGTGGATTCGCCGCCCCGCCAAAACCGCACAATCAAGCGCGGCGCAGAAGCGGCACCGTTAGGAGGAGTTTAGTGAAAGGTGTTACTGAAAACATGATTACCTTCAATGAAATGGATTTTACCCCAATCAAGCTCACGTGTCTAAGAATAAAACCGATCCCCTTTAGTGGCTGCTTACGAACCATCACTCAAGCTCTTCTGTCGGAGCGCGTACGTCCTCGTGCGCTAAGTCGCCCTACATTCCAGCAAATTGATAATTGATCATTGTCAGATGACAATTGACCAATGATTCCTTACCTTGAATGTAGGGCGACTTAGCGCACGAGGACGTACGCGCTCCGACAGAAGAGCTAGAGTGGTAAATCGTAACCAGCCACTAAAGGGGACCGTGGTTTACCGGGTGATGAAGGATCGAAGTGTCTCCAAATTCTTTAGATCGGCCCGAGGATCGTCGTAGGGTGTTTCGAGAATGAACGCACAGTGCCGAAGCTTCGGGTGTTGAGCTACACGACGTAGTGCGTCCAACCCAATCTGACCCTCTCCGATGTGCCAATGCCTGTCGACATGAGAGTTGTAAGCGGCGCGCGAATCGTTGAAGTGAATTGCTCGTACCGTTTTCAGGCCGACGGTATTTTTCATCTTGATGATTAGCGCTTCCAACCCGTCCTCTTCACGAATATCGTAACCAGCTGTAAAGGCATGAGCAGTATCGAAACAAACTCCCAGCGGAAGTTTTGGGCAGAGGTCCATGATCTCGCGTAAATGCTCGAACCGATGTCCGATGCAATTTCCCTGGCCTGCCGTGTTCTCGAGCAGGATTCGAAGCGCACCAAGCCGCAATCCTTTGCAAGCGAAACTCAAACTCTCAGCGCATTTCTTGATCCCGTCCGCCTCACAAGCGCCGCGCGCGCTGCCCGGATGAACGACGAGATAGTCAACTCCAAGCGTGAGCGCGCGCTCCACTTCTTCTCGAAATGAAGCACGCGACTTCTCAAGGAGAAGATCATCAACTGCTGCCAAGTTGACCAGATAGTTACAGTGTATTAGCAGCGGGGAGATCTTTGTGAGTCGTTGAGTTTTACGGAATAGCTTTACATCTTCGGGAGAGAGTGGCTTGGCTAGCCACCCACGAGGATTGCGCGAAAAGAGTTGGACCGTATCACATCCAGTATCCTTCGCGACGATTAGCGCGTTATGGACTCCGCCTGTAATTGGAGCATGAAAGCCGATCTTAGGTCGGTGAGGCATTTTGTCGAATTGGGTCTTTGGTTTTTGGTCTTTGAGCTTTGACTTTTTATTCGGACATCTAACAAAGACCAAAGACCCAAACCTCTCTCACTGGGCCGCCATCACGCGCAACATGTTCCCACCAAGAATCTTATCGATATCAGCTTCGGAGTATCCTCTCCGCAATAACTCTTTCGTAAGGTTCGGTAGATCAGCCACTGAGGCAAGGTCTGACGTTGTGATCTGCACTCCATCAAAATCAGACCCAATGCCCACATGGTCAACACCAACCAATTTCACTATGTGATCGATGTGATCGACGATACGTGAAACTGTGACGGGTGGAAGCCGTTTGGAGTACTGCTCCTGTCGCACGCGATCGCGGGCCAACTTTTTATGTACCGCATCGCCGGGTTCTTTTTCAGAAGCCTGTTGGACCAAAGGCGCAATCTCAGCGTCGAGTTGTTTCTTTTTCTGACTCCAACCGGGCTCAAGGTGCTCTGGATAAAAAATCACATTGACTACACCGCCCGTCTTAGCCAAGGCCTTGATCATTTCGTCAGTCAAGTTTCTGGGGACGTCAGCGATTGCTCTGCACGCTGAGTGAGTTGCGACTACCGGTTTTGTTGAAGTGTTAACGATGTCCCAGAATGTCTTATCGGAAACATGTGAGACATCGACCATCATGCCGAGTCTGTTCATCTCACGCACGACGTTCTTACCAAACTCATTAAGACCACGAGTGGCCCCAATTTCGTCGCCTGACGATCCAGCCCAACTTGTACTCACACTCCACGCGGGCGACATGTAGCGAACACCGAGTCGGTAATACCGCTCGACATTTTCCAGACGCTCGTCAATTGCGTAACCGCCTTCGAGCCCCATCAGCGCTGCTATCTTTCCCTGTTGAGCGGCGTTTTTCACATCGTCGGCCGTGGTGGCGAATTGCCAGGTTTCAGGATGTTGCTCAGCGAGGGCACGAACGGTGGCAATTTGATCGTCTGCTCGCTTCATCGCTTTTGCGCCGCCACCTCCAAACAACTGTGGTTCGACCCAGATCGAGAAGAACTGCGCGTCCAGACCACCCGATTTGGCTCGAACAGCGTCGAAATGACCATCACTTAATTGCTGTTGAAGATCCACATGTTCATCCAGCAGACGCTGTGCGGTATCCGCGTGCATGTCGATTGCTATAGCGCGGTAGTGAATTGCGAGGGGATCAAGATTATTGTTTGCGGGCGTATTTGGTGCCGATTGTTCCTGAGTCATCTTGGTGGCGTGACATCCATTTGAGAACGTTAGTAGTAGAATCGTTATAAAGATGACCGCATTTGTTGCATTTGGAGGTTTGTTGGAACGGCTCAATGATTAGCAGTCTCTTTATTTACTATGGTGCTATTTGATGTTACGTAAGCACCCCAGCGACAGGCAAGCGCGTCTTGCAAACCCAAGTGCAACTACGTTATTGTGCGATGTCCAATCAAACCGCTTTTGTTGGCCAGGTTTCAAAGCTTGTTTGGAGTTTTCATACACGGCAATGACATGGATCCTCCTCCTGTCTCAGAGTAATTTCCCGAAGGAGAAAAAACAATATGTTCTCAAAAGAAGGTAAGGCAAAAGACGTCTCAACACCGCGAATCTGCGACTTGGTCTGGCATGATGGCCAGTTCATCAAGTGGGAAGACGCGCGCGTGCACGTGATGTCTCATGTGCTGCACTATGGCTCTAGCGTTTTTGAGGGCATCAGGTGTTACTCAACAGCAAAAGGACCTGCGGTGTTTCGTCTTCGTGAACACATGCAGCGACTCCTCAATTCGGCAAAGATCTACCGGATGGATCATCCATGGACGCTGGACCAACTCTGTGACGCCGCCGTTGAACTTGTTCGTCGGAGTGAAATGGACCAGTGCTACATTCGCCCAATCTTATTTCGCAGCCTTGATGAAGCAAATCCGGCCTTCGGTGTAAATCCATTTCCGAACCCCTTAGCCTGTTATATCGGCGCCTGGGATTGGGGTAAGTATCTTGGCGACGAAGCCATTGAACGCGGCGTAGACGTATGCGTCTCAACCTGGAACAGGTTAACGCCAAACTCAATGCCGGCCATGGCTAAGAGTGGCGCCAACTATATGAATTCGCAGCTGATCAAGATGGAAGCGCTGCTCAACGGATTTGCTGAAGGAATCGCTCTTGACGATCGCGGCTGTGTTTCAGAAGGTTCAGGCGAGAATATCTTTATTGTAGCTGGCGACGTTGTGCTTACTCCGCCGCTATCATCATCAATCCTGCCCGGAATTACCCGCGATAGCATCATACAAATCTGCCAGGAGTTGGGTCTTACGGTTAAGGAGCGAACTATTCAACGCGCCGCTCTTTACGTCGCTGATGAACTCTTTTTCACGGGTACAGCGGCGGAAGTCACACCAATTCGGTCCGTCGACCGGATCACTATTGGTAAAGGTGGACGCGGTGAGATAACTGCAAAAGTTCAAAAGGCGTATTTTGAGATTACCAAGGGTGAACGAGAAGCACCTGGTGACTGGCTTACCTATGTCAACAAGGATAACTCGTTATCATCGAAAGACGGCTTTGGCTCAAGAGCCTCAACTGATAATGAACCTGCAATGAGTTTTCAGGCGCTGTCGCACGACTAGAACCGCCAACCTCAAAAAGCTGAAAACCGGGGTGGGACCAAGTCTCACCCTTTTTTGCGTTTCAAAGGTGAAATCGGCCGCAGCCTCGGTCAAATTGAAAGAACCCGTTGACTGCGTTCGTTTCAGCAAGCTATATTCATTTAGCGCGATAAATCCACCATCGCGCTCCGCATTGGGACAATAAACGCCCCTCTCCAAACCAATCTCCACAGCAGTTCAGAAAGGCTCCAAGGGCAGTTTTATGGCCGCAAAAATTGATGATCTTCTGCGCATCGCTACCAGTCATGGTGCATCCGACCTGCACCTAAAGGTTGGTGTGTTCCCCGTCATGCGCGTCGCCGGCGAACTTCATCCAATTGCTGATGCCCCGCGACTAAAACAGGAAGACACGCTCGACATGGCGTTCTCAATGATGTCGAACCGTCAGAAGCAACGCTTTAAAGAAACGTCAGAAGTAGATATCGCATATGGCGTGACAGGACTTGGTCGCTTCCGTGCCAACATATTTCAGCAACGCAGCACTGTTAGCATTGTGCTCCGCGTTATTCCTGACGGAACAAGAGGCACCGCGCAACTTGGACTACCACCAGTCATCGAGAGAATCGCAGAAGAGCGGCGTGGACTCATTCTTGTGACCGGAGCTACCGGTTCCGGTAAGTCAACTACCTTGGCAGCGATGATCGAATACATAAACGGGACTCGCAGTGGTCACATTGTGACGATTGAAGACCCAATCGAATTCTTGCATCGCGACAAGATGTCGTTCGTAACCCAACGCGAGATCGACGTCGACACTCGCTCATTTTCCGAAGCACTTCGCAGTGCGTTACGTCAGGATCCTGATGTAATTCTCGTCGGCGAAATGCGCGACCACGAAACTATCGAGACCGCTTTGACTGCCGCTGAAACCGGCCACCTTGTACTATCAACTCTGCACACATTGGATGCCACTGAAACAATCACACGTATCGTGTCATCATTCCCTTCCCACCAGCAGAAGTCAGTCCGAATTCAATTGGCTGGAATTCTAAAAGCTGTGGTTTCGATGCGCCTCGTTCGAGCCGCCAAAGGCGCTGGCCGTGTTCCAGCGATAGAAGTTTTGGTCAGCACGGCATTCATAAGAGATCACATCATAAACGAAGAAAAAACGTACATGATCCGCGAAGCAATTGCTGCCGGCACCTCGCAGTACGGCATGCAGACATTCGATCAGTCGTTGTTTCAACTGCTGCAATCAAACCGCATCACAGTCGAAGAAGCACTTCACAATGCAACCAATGCTGATGAGTTCAAGATGCGGGTCGCTGGAATCTACTCGGCCGATCAGTCGATCACGAGCATGTCGCAATCGCCGATGGCTTCTCCGCCACCAACGTCGTCAAAAGAAGAAGTAGTTTTTGTCAAACATTAAGACGAACTAGTTCACCCGTATGCGTCTCATGACGCGAACTCCTGAACGCCAATCCTCATTGATGTCGAATCGATAGATCTCGATGTCATTGGCTATGCAGCGCGCTAGAGTTTGAAACGACGGATGTACCCGGAGTGTGGGAGCGACCAGATAGACCAGTGGTGTCTCGTTTCTGATAATTCGATCGCCAAATAGCTTTGCTCCCGCGATGTGTCCGCGACGACGATGTGCCTCGACTCGACGCCAGTAGTCTGCGCCCTGCAACACGTGCTCACGATCTGCTGCGACCTTCAACTCGATTACGACTAACCTTCCATCCTGGCGCAACGCCAGCATATCTATTGGACGTATTCCGAGCTTTCCTCCCCGTGCGGTCCGAAACTGTGCGTGCAATGGAGCTATTATCAATCCCGGATCGAGCCTGGTAATGTCGCGACGCAGCATTGACTCCAACCACGCCTCTGCAGCGGTCGCGTATAAAGCATTTCGATGATCGGGTGCCTCTGCAGATCGATATTGGCGCAGGTCACTTAATAGATTCTTCCAGTCATGAGTTGTCGAATCATCGAGCAACCTTCTGGGTGAGCCTGAAACACCAAACCAAACGCGCGTCACATCGAGAAGTGTTCGGACACGTGCAAATGGTAAACCCAGGTAGCGCAGAGTCTCGCCCTGAAGCGCATGGACCACATCAATTGAATCTGGCGCTTCAGCGACAATGTTTAACGTTTCTTCAGTCATCTGCGCAGGTGGTACTGGCGGAAAACGGGCCAGTCTCTTTTTCCACAGAGCATCTCTGTCCGGGCAATTGATCAGTTCAAGAGAACTCAAACCGTCATCAACCACAAACACTACGATTATTTGTTTTAGACTTTCTCGCAGAAGCGCGACGCGGGGAAGAAGTGCCTGCAACATCGTGCGTGGTACCGCCAACCACAACTGTTCGACATACGGTGGTCTAATCCGCTCAGCGGTTCTTTTGAACCATAGCAATGCGGATGAAAGAAAGGCGTCAACAGCAGACGGTTGTGACGAGACTACTAGGCCTGTGACTGCAAGACGTCCCCTTTTTCGCTTGAGCAAAATGCGGGCATAGCGACCAGGCTGACCTTTCCTGATCCCCGGACTTAGTGCAGACCGTTCGATTCGGGTATCGAGCTGGGCGGAACAGGCAAGTTGGGCCAATCTATCGCAGCGTTGTTGTCGTGCCGCCCTGATTGTTGCCGCGATGGCGGAAGCCGCAGCTCGCGGTACCAATTCAATCAATGGACGTTCAGCACCCATTCGTCTTGAGGCTTGCAACAGTAACGACTCACCGTTCATTTGCCAGCCCAGGATTCGCCACGACTGACTCCCCCTCTCAGTCCAACAAGTTAGGACAAGCCTTTGCTGTAGGATCGAGAGATCAATCTCTTTCTTTCGCAGCAAGAGCGTTCTGTCGTTAGCGGAAGTACAGAACCATTCGGCGTGCGCACTTATGAGCGCACGAATTTTTTGACACGCGTCATTTCGAAGAGTTTGGGTAGTGAGGCGTTGAAACATCGTGTGAGGTGATGTCGAATTTAGTTGTGGGTCAGTTTGAATTCTTTCCGTGTACCTCTGGGTTGTGCGGAATCCAATCAAGTCTCTGCCCAAAATTTAGTAGTTTCGAGGTTACTTCTACCGTGTGCTACCATTTTTGGTCAACTAATTCTGATTAAGAGACAAGTAGTAAATGAAAAACGTTTATCTTTCAGGAGCCGTCCGCACCCCAATTGGCCGTTTTGGCGGAACTCTTTCGTCCTGGACTGCAGCTGACCTCGGAGTCGCGGTCGCAAAAGAAAGTCTCCAACGTGCTGGCGTTAACCCGGCTCAAATCAATGAAGCGATCTGGGGTTGTGCCCGCCAGGCTGGTGGTGGTCCAAACGTTGGCCGCCAAATTACTTTTCGCGCCGGGGTACCGGAAACGGCACCTGCGTTTACTGTTAATCAAGCCTGCGGGTCAGGACTAAAAGCGATCATCCTCGCAACCCAGGAAGTGTTATTAGGCCGCGCCGATTTTGTTCTGGCCGGTGGCACGGAAAGCATGTCCCGTGTTCCTTACTTTGCGGAGGGTGCGCGCTGGGGAATGCGCATGGGGAATACTGAGCTCGTGGATGGTATGTACCGCGATGGCTTCAACGATCCACTCTCCGGATTGGTCATGGGTGAAACTGCCGAGAACCTTGCGCGACAACACGAGATCTCAAGAACCGAACAAGACGAGTACGCGTTGAGATCTCAGGAGCGCGCGCAAGCTGCAATTGGCTCAGACCGATTCAAGGCGGAGATTTGCGCACTCGAGATTCGAGGCCGGAAGGGCGAAACAGTCAGCTTCTCGCAAGACGAACATCCGCGAGCGGGAACGACGTTAAAAGACCTGGCGAAACTTCAGCCGGTATTCTCGAGTGACGGCACAGTCACTGCCGGTAACTCTTCTGGAATTACTGACGGTGCCGCGGCAGTCGTAGTTTTGAGCGAGGAAGGCCTCAGACAAAGCGGTGTTAGACCACTCGCGAGAGTTGTGGATTACGAAATCAGCGGCGTGGCACCAGAGATCATGGGTATCGGTCCGGTTCCGGCAATTCGTGCTTTGTTAAAGCGACAACAATTACTGCTCAACAACATTGACCTCATCGAGCTCAACGAAGCATTCGCAGCGCAGGTAATCGCCTGTGATCGAGAACTAGGATTTGATCATGAACGACTCAATGTTAATGGTGGAGCAATCGCCCTGGGCCATCCCATCGGCTGTACTGGTGTTCGCATAACAACGACTCTCCTACATGAAATGCATAAACGTGAAAGCAAACTAGGGATTGCCACGCTCTGCATTAGTGGTGGAATGGGGATCGCACTGTTGGTCGAACGTATGTGAAACTCGCATGAGGAAACAGACGATTGTGGCGTTTATGCTCGCCGGATTAACGCTACCAATTCTAATGGGATGTAGTTCCAGTAAGAACCCGTCATCTGAATCCCCTGGCGCCACTGAAATAGTCATTTCGTCAACACCACCATTTCAAACCAGAGAACCAGAACGTTATCAAACAGTCCGGTCTCTCGTACGCACTGGACCCAACGGTGAATCAGTAACCAGGACCAATGTCATTGCCAGAGATGGTCAGGCCCGCCGAGATGAGTATGAGCTGGCTGGAAAAAAAGTAATCTATCTGGAAATCGGAGCCAGTAGATTTCTAATGCTGCCTGATGATCAGACCTATGCGGAAATGTCCTTTAATGATAGTCAGCCTTCACCTGACGTTGAGGAGTCCGCTTCCACTGAACGGTTACTTCACGTCGAGCCGTTTCAATCGAAATATCAAAAGTTGGGAAACGAAACCATCAATGGTAGAACGCTTAGTAAATTCAAAGTCAGTGTTAACACTTCCAGTTCCGAGACCGTCAGCAACAGTGAGACGTTGATGTGGATTGACGATAAGCTAGGTATGCCAATTAAGTCCGAAACAAAGTCGGCTGACGGCACTAGAATAAAGATGGAACTTTCTGACATCTCATTAAGTGTAGACAAAACTCTTTTCCAAATACCTGCTGGTTATAAACGGATTGCAGCCAGCGACATTTTAGTGCAATTGAAGGGAAAGAATTAACGCTTGAGAAACTTGGCCAACCTATTTGAGCGCTCAAGGCATCCGAACTGAGGCTCTGATCGGAATGGCCCGCCCAGATAAATCTCCCGGTAAAATTAACGATATCTGTTACGAAGAAAGGTCCTCGGTTGTGAACACGAAACTTCTAGCTGTCGCACTCTTAATCCTGGTAGTCGTTACTAGTCAGCAGGCTGACAGCTTCGCTCAAACACGACGCTCCTCCGCTCGATCTACACCTGCACCTCCAAGTCTCATGGCTTCGTTACCGGAATGCGATGGAGTGGCCCAAGTAAAGGTGCGTCAGCTCTTAGGTGACGTGATTCCAAAAGTACTTGCTAACAACCCGGCCAAACTTGCTGAAGTTAATGCGAGCATTGAGAGATTCAAGGAAAAGACCGGGCTCGATCCGAGAATGTTTGAAGAAGTCGCCCTGGGTACTCAGTTTAGCTATCCATCTGAAGGTATCACTAAACTCAAGACCGTCGCTCTGGCGAAAGGCACGTTCAGTGCGAATGCGATGGTTGCTGCCGGACGTATTGCGTCGAATGGAAAGTATCGAGAAGAAAAGTACCTGGGCAAAACTATCTACATTTTTGATCTCAACGAGAGCATCAAACTTTTTGGTCTATTCAATATCAGGATCGGGGAGCTAGCAGTCGCGCCGCTCGATTCGAACACACTAGCTATGGGCGATCCGACGAACATTCGTAGCGTCGTCGATGTGAACCAGGCAAAGACCAGGGCGAACGCTGAACTGATTGAGATGGCGAATCGCGATCCGAATGCCGTGATTGGATTCGGCAGCAACATGTCAGCCGAAATAATCAAGAACATCGACATCGGAAATGCTCCGATTGCGAATGATCTTTCCAATTTACGCAAGGTCTACGGCTCAGTTGGGACAACTGCAAAAGATGTCGAGTTGTTTATCGGAGCTAAAGCAGTAAATGCGGAAGCTGCCAAGAGCCTGGGTGACACATTGGAAGGGCTCAAACAACTTGGTGCATTGTTCGTCGGTCGTCTCTCAGGAGCGAAAGGCGTGCTAGCGAAAAGCGCGCTCTCAAACTTGAAAATTGTTACCCAGTCGAATGAACTTCAGATACGCACTTCGGTGGCCCAAGTCGATGTTGGACCAGTGGTGGGTAATTAAGGTGGAAAAAGCCCAGGGCGAATCACCCTGGGCTTTTTGTTTGTGTAGTTGATAAGAACTATTACTTTGTTGGGAAGTTCAGCCCGCCTGGCATCATCGGAGGAGCCGGCTCTTCATCCTCTTCAAGTGTGGCCAGCACGGCATCGTAGATCTTAATCTTGCCATCCCGTTTCATGCTCTCTTGTATTCCAGTCACGTAGTCTTCAAAGACCTGATTCTGTCTCTCACTAATCATCGACTGCTTGAGCGAATCACGTTGCTTGGCAAACTCAGCAAGGTCAGCCTCGGTCCTCTTGGTAACACCGACGATAACCCAATTGTTATCGACCTTGATGGGCGTTTTCGAAAACTCACCAGCCTTTAATGAATAAACCAAATCATCTAGCGCAGCGCTCGAGCCAGCTTTACCGAGTGCTGACCCCAACTTAAAGCTTTCCTCAGTCGCTGATTCGAAGCCTTCTTTTTCACCAGCGGCTTTTAACCCATCCGGCCCGGAAACAGTTGCGACGATGTCCTTTGCTTTTTGCTCGAGCTGTTCTTTTGCTCGCTGCTCTTTCATCGCGTCGGCGATCTTTGTCTTAACTTCGTCATATTCAGGAATACGAGGTTCCTTCTTATCAACGAGCATAGGAATCGCGAACCCACCTTTAACACCAGTAGCAGCACCAACGTCTTTCGCATTGTTCAGCGGTGCGATAGCTTGTTCGAACTGTTGGTTGCTACCAATTTCCGGTACGTCATCCTGCGGTTTGATAAATGGAGTCTCACGAACCATTTCGGCAGCCGTCATGTTTGCTTCGGAAGCAAATTCTTGAGCTACCTTTTGCGGATCTTTAGTTTCCTTCAAACGAGCCTCAGCCTTCTGGGCAATTTGAAAAGCAGCTCCGAATCCTTTTCTGTTTCGCAATGAGACTAACAACTCGGGCTTAGCTTCCTCGAAAGTCTTAGGGACGGACTCACCGCGACGAAGGATGTACCAGTTGCCGCCGTACTTGATTGGAATATCGGAAATGTCGCCGGGCTGCATGTCGAGAGTTCGATCATAGAGTCCATCTGGTTTGTTAGGATTTCGCTTTACTGGACGTGGAAGGAAGCCACCATTCTTCGCCGTATTAGGATCTTCTGAGTTTCCTTTCGCTGCCTCTGAAAACGCCGCTTCGGTTGTTTGTCCATCAGGACCACGCAACTTGGCGATAATGTCTCTGGCCTTCTGTTCAACCGTCGCATCCAAATCTTTCCGCGCTACTTTCAAAAGAATCTGCTGGACCTTAACACCAGACTGTTTGAACTCTGGTTTCAACTGATCGTACTCGGCTTTTAGATCGCTATCAGAAATCTGAAGCTTGGATCCAACCTTCTCTGTGTTGATAAAAATGTATTCAATCTTTTTCTGTGGTTCGAGGTAACGATAATCGGTCTTATGACTGTCGTAATAACTTCGGAGCTCTTGATCGGAGGGTTGAATCTTCTCAGCGAGTTTGTCGGCAGAAACAACTACATAGCTAACATCGAACGTGGTGTTACGTCGTTTGTACTCCTGCTGCACCTCTTCGTCAGAGACATTTACACTCGCGCTTACAAAGGCTTTTAGTTTTTCCTGCGCGATCTGATCTCGCAGGTCATTCTCGAATTTCTCGATGTCTCCGTAGCGAGCAGTTACCGATTCCTTGTATCGATCAACGCCAATAAAGACACCTGAGGCATCCGAGAAGTCTTTTCGAATCTTTGCTGCGAGTTCGGCGTCACTAGCACCCAGGCCCAGTCTCTGTGCCTCCTGGGCAATAACATGTTTGCTGATCAAGCCTTCGAGTAAACGTTTGTTACCACCGAGTTGCGCCATACTGATGCGGCCGCCAAACATCTGTCGATAGTTCTCTCTCATCTGCGCGACGTCGGCAACCGTAATCCTGCCAGATCCAACCTTAGCCACCACTGAGGTGTCTTTCATCGGATCGAGTGTGCTCGCATTGCGCCCTGGGGCGTAAAAGAAGATAAGGCTGACCGCCATTAATACTGCGAAACCAAGAATGATGATGTTTCGCGTTCGTTCCAGTCGTCCAAGTTGTTTAAGCATTATTTGTACCTTTCAGGCGAACGGCGGATTGTAAGGGAGACGCATAAATCGCTGCAACTCTGGAAGCGATTTGCCGGTCGCTCAGACCAGTATTTGCACTCGATGGTGACTTAGAATCAATCTTGGATTCGATTTCGCGAAGCCGCTACACCATTCAACAGGATAGCTTAGATGCAAAGAGCGGTCGATAATCGTCGGCCACAACAAGATGTTTGCCCGAATGGAAAGCGAATGCTATTTTAAGCGCCCAGATGGACGCCATTAGCGGCTCAACTTGGTTGTGGGTGGGGTTTAGTGTCTTCATCCTCTTGATGTTGAGTCTAGACTTGGGGCTCTTCAATCGGAGAGCTCACGCAATCAGATATCGAGAGGCATGGATCTGGAGCGCCGTTTGGGTGACGCTCGCGATGATCTTTGCCTACTTGGTATTTCGCTACCAGGGCTCGCAGCGTGGATTAGAGTTCCTCACGGGCTATTTAATCGAACTGTCGCTGTCGGTCGATAACCTCTTTGTCTTTCTACTCATCTTTTCCTACTTCAAAGTTCCTTCGAAATTTCAACACCGAGTTCTCTTCTGGGGTGTGCTTGGCGCTTTGATAATGCGTTTGACGATGATTTTTGTCGGCGCAGCCCTTCTGAATCGCTTTCACTGGATTATTTACATCTTTGGTGGCTTTCTCGTTTACACCGGGGTCAAGATGTTCAAGCAGGAAGAAGCTGATATACACCCCGATCAAAATCCGGTCGTCAGAATGGTCACCAAGATCCTTCCAATAACAAAGTATTACGACGAGAAAAAGTTCTTCACGAAGGTAGATGGCAAGCGAACGGGAACCCTGCTGCTTCTTGTGCTGGTGGTGGTTGAAGTAACGGATCTGGTGTTCGCAGTCGATTCAATCCCGGCAATTTTCGCGGTTACCAGGAACACATTTATTGTCTACACGTCGAATGTTTTTGCGATTTTGGGCCTGCGTTCGATGTACTTCCTCCTTGCGGGAGTGGTTGAGAAGTTCCATTACCTGCGGACCGGCCTTGCGATAGTACTCACCTTCATTGGCGTCAAAATGCTACTTGTAGCCATTGGCTTTATCATTCCGACCTGGGTTTCGCTGGTATTTGTCGCGGTAGTCCTGCTGGGTTCAGTCGTGGCCTCCCTGATTTTTGCCAAGGAGTCGGACACAACAATTCATGTGGACCTTCCGCCTGATTTTGATTTGCCGCTTGGTGAAGACTCACCTGAAACCGAGCCCGCCGAAAAAGAAAACGTCTAAGTGAGTCAGAGTCTGACTTAAGTTCCCGATCGTGCCAAAACTCATTCCTCTAATTCTCCCCAACCTTTAGGTTAGGATTACGCGGCACGTTTCTGAAGCCAAGAACCGTTTCAGAATTGGCACTTCAGTGTGGGCTAAGAGGTAAACCGTTAAAACGGTTGCACTTTTCGTCCTGAACACTGATCCCCAAACTAAAAGGCCGGTGAGAATGAGAGCTTGAGTTTTCACATTGTGTCTTTCAGTCTCAGCCTTTCCAAAGCCTCGAAACCCACTTTAAAGTTAAATAAATAACAGCTTCAGGATTAAACGTGCTTGAACACGGATATTTCGATGTGCTAAATTCCTGAGTAGGTACTACTTGCTCCGATTTCGATTGGAGCGTCCCATCGACAGGTACCAGTTAGGACTCACATCCCATGTGCGGATCAGCCCCGTCCAAGAACTTTAACGGCCTGCCGCAGCGAAACGTCCCAAAGTTCATTTGCCCCGCAAAAGTAAGTATTAGCTAAGTAATGCCCACTAGAACCAGTCGTTTTGCATTTGATTGGTGGATCATCCAGAAGCGCTTTGTCTATCTGATGATCGCCATTTTGCTCCTCTCAGGCGTCGCTGGGGGCGCTGCGCTGTACGTCTGGAAATATGGCAATCCCTTACGGGATGTAGCGAAAGTACAGGCCGCCGCCGGAGCGAGATTTATTTCGTTTGAAGGTGACGTCCGCGTTATCCGGGCTGCCACACGAGAAAATATCTCGGTAAATGGAGACACCGAACTCTATCCGGGCGATACGGTCCAAACACAGGCGAGCGGTCGAGCAAAGATTGGTCTCGCGGACGGCTCTACCTTACTCGTAAAGCCGAACAGCACCATCATCGTGCGGGACAATGCTCGCGACGGGGACGGCAAGAGATCGAATGTTCACGTCAGAGTTGATAGTGGACAGATGTACGTGCGAACCGAACAGCAGGAAGAAGGCGCCACGAACGTAGTTGAAACTCCAAAGACAAAAAACAAACTAGGCGAACAAACAGGTGCTAGCTTTGGAGTCAATCCGGAAGGAACCGAAGAAATTCGAGTTGCGACTGGTGCGGTTGAAATGTCAAACGGACGCGGCGAGAAAACATCGCTTGAGGGAGGACAATACGTCTCCGTAAATAGCTCGGGAACAATTGCTACCCCACAAAGACTGTTGGATGTCCCCCAACCTTCAACGCCACAGGATCTCGAAAAAGTGTTTGTCTCTTCAAATGGTGCCGCGAGCGTCTCTTTGAAGTGGAATAGACCACAGTCAGGAACTGCTGCCTACTACCGTGTTGAGGTTGCTACTTCCCCATTCTTTGTTGCCGATGGAAAAGTCATTGAACGAGATCAGTTGGTAGCAACCGAGTTTGGCGCAAGTGATCTGCGACCTGGCGTCTACTTCTGGCGAGTAAGGGCAACAGCACAAACAGGCCAGGCAAGTGATTGGAGTGATCCACGTAAACTGGTGGTCGCAACCAAGGGTACTGGCTCGCAGGTTCAAGTGAATGGTCTAACTGCAGAGTTCCTCGGTGGAAGTATCTACCTGGTTAAAGGTCAGGCCGAACCAGGTAACACCATACGCGTCGGTGATAGAGAAGCTAGTGTTGCCGCTGATGGATCGTTTCGCGTCCAGATATCAGCCAATGGTGGAACACGTGACTTAGTCGTGCTCGCCCAGGATCGTCAGGGCAATACAAGTCAATACAGGGTTACGCTTCCAGGGCGTTCGGGACGTGGGGGTTAATCAGTAGCTTCAGGAAATTGATCATGCAGAGCCACGTTGTACTACTCACAGATGCACATGAAGCACCGGCTTACGAGTTGATTGAAGCCCTGCGTGCTGCAGGTGTGAAAACACTGATCGAAGGACTTCGTGAAGTGGAAGTCGAGGTTGCTCTCGCGCGTCAACGGCATAGTGAAGTTTCAGACGAATCACAAGGGCCGCCACCACTTGCGGTCCTTTACGAAGTGGTTCCCGGGGCAGATATCGTTGAACTTCACACTGCCATCGATCACGCCAAAGCTTTTTGGCCAGGCGCTCCCCTCGTTGCCTGTCGCCGACATGCCAATGGCTATCAAACACTTAACCTTCGAAATCTCGACGGAACGGCGTTAAAACGTCTCGGATTTAGAGCAATTGCAGATAAAGCTGCCCAGTTACCTGCCCTACTGCGAGAGATCGAGGGTCACGGATCCACCGGAGAACTCAGACTTCCGGAAATACTGCAAAAGCCAGCCGATGCAAATGCACTTTCTCTTCCTGCAAAGTTGAAAGCGAGTGAGTTGCGTGGCGCATTTGATCTTGTTTCGTCTCTTCACTTCGTTGCCGATCAAACTGGAGCAGCAAACAGCGCTCTAACTGGTCTCCAGAAAATGATCGACGCCGACCGCTGGGCCATCTACCTATTTTCGGAAGCTAATGGTTTTGAGGGTTCGGCGCTGGAAGCCGTTGCAGTAAGGAATCGGGGCGAAGAGGACAAAACAAATGACGGTGACTGGCACGGACGAGTTACGGGCGAGCCCGAACTACCGATAGGATCTGAATCTAAAGCGGCTAAGCGTGCGGCAGCGGGAATGGGCATTATCAAGAGGAAAGAGAGTGGACAATTCGTACTTGCGGTGCCGCTGATCTGCGGTGAGCGAATCCTGGGAGTCATTGAAGGAATACGCGAGGGTTCAGGTTCTCATGCTTTCAAAAAACCTGACGTTGAAATGCTCGAACGACTGTCGCTTCCAATTGCCTCGGCTCTCGCAAATTCCGTACGCATTGCCGAAGCTGAACGACTGTCGCAAACAGATGACTTAACGCGACTTCATAATGCGAGATATCTACGTCAGTTCCTACTGAACGAGATTCGTCGAGCACGACGGTACGGATCCAGTGTGGCTGCACTCTTTCTCGACCTGGACGACTTCAAACGGGTGAACGACGAGTATGGTCATCTCGTTGGTTCTCACGTTCTCATGGAGATGGCAGCGGTGATCTTATCCTCAGTCCGCGATACTGACGCAGTTGCGCGTTACGGTGGAGACGAATTCGTCATCGTCTTGCCTGATACTGGTACCGAACTCGCTGCGTCAGTTGCTGAACGCATTCGTCAAAAGATTGGTAAGTACCGATTCAATGGCGGTCGACGTCTGCAACTATCAATGACGGCGAGTTTTGGAGTGGCAGCCTTTCCTAAGCATGCGTCATCTCCTCAACAATTGATCTCGTGCGCTGACACAGCTATGTACGAAGCCAAAGCGGCAAACAAAAACTGCGTCAGATTTGCTACAGGCATACCTTCAAAAGAGTCAGCGTCTCGAACCAACGTTGACCAGATTCTTAATCCCGACCAACTCGCTTCGTGAGCCTGCTGAGCCCAGTAATGGGCCGGCGAAACCTACCCTGACGAAAACAATAACTGAGCCAACTTCGAACGCTCATGTTGTCGAAGGCTTCGGTTTAATAGATTGGCTAAAAATAGTACAGTTTCCGGTTTACGGTTCGCGAAGCAAAGTGTATCTTAGGCTGTTCGGACGTGTTTGGTGCGTCTTGGGGGGTAATGGAGCGAACCAATTTGCCTGCTCTTAGTCCACGCGTCGCAGCTTCACTGAGAAATTGAGAACGAAGCTCGGCGTCTGGATGTTGGCTGGTGAGTGTTTTGCGGTTCAGCCATATACAACATTTACCGCCGATCCCACCCGAAGTTCCATTCTACAACCACGGGAAGTGAATCAGTCTAGATGGCTTTCAAAACTATTTTCAGTCTGTTCTCCAGCGACTTAGCAATCGACCTTGGGACGGCTAATACGCTGGTGTACGCAAAAGGGCGCGGCATCGTCGTGTCCGAACCCTCCATCGTTGCCATTAATAAGGTGACGAACCAGGTCGAGGCTGTTGGCCGAGATGCCAAAGACATGTTGGGCCGAACACCAGGCAACATCGTCGCTATTCGTCCGATGAAGGACGGCGTCATCGCCAACTTTGAAGTTACGGAGAAAATGCTCCAACACTTTATTCGGAAGGCCCATAACGGAAAGACGTGGGTGAGCCCACGAGTAGTTATTGGGATACCTTCGGAGATTACTCAAGTTGAGCGACGCGCTGTGGAAGATTCAGCTTACCGCGCGAAGGCTTCCGAAGTTTACTTAGTTGAAGAAGCCATGGCTGCCGCGATCGGCGCTGGGCTGCCAATCACTGAACCGCACGGCAACATGGTTGTAGACATCGGTGGCGGCACGACCGACATCGCTGTGATCAGTTTGAGCGGTATCGTTTACTCGCGCGCAGTAAGAGTCGCTGGTAACGAGATGGACGAAGCGATCATTCAGTACATTAAGCGGAAGTACAATCTACTGATTGGTGAACGAACTGCTGAAGCGATAAAGATTGAACTCGGCTCTGCGTATCCGCTGGACGAACCACTTTCATATGAAGTTCGCGGTCGTAACCTCATTGAGGGTATTCCGAAGACGATCACAATTTCGGATGAGGAAGTTCGTGAGGCACTCGCAGATTCTATTTCGACCATCATTAATGCGGTTCGTGTCGCACTCGAAAGGACGCCCCCGGAGTTGTCAGCGGATATTGTCGAACGTGGAATCGTTCTGACAGGTGGTGGTGCGCTCTTGAAAAATCTCGACAAGCGCCTTTCAATTGAAACTGGGCTACCAGTTTCGCTCGCGGACGATCCATTGGCGTCTGTAGTTTTGGGAACCGGAAAGATGCTTTCAGACTTCGACCTGCTCAAACGGGTCAAGTGGGAAAATACGATGACCAGCGGAATTAACTGATGGCAACTGTTCGGACACAACGTGAAATCCGGCAACGAGCTCCGCTCTGGCTGGTTGGATTGTTGTTTGCGAATCTTGTAATCATGGCTGTCGACGCACGCGATAGCGACGGACAACAGAAGGTAGTGCGAATATGGACGCAGGCGCTTGCCTCGCCTTTGCAGAACGCCTCGTCAAAAGCAACCGGAGCTACGTCCGGCTTCTTCCGACAAATTCTTAACTTCCGTTCAACTGCCTACGAGAATGAAAAACTCAAGGAAAGGTTGAGCGCAACCGAGGTTGAACTGCAGGCAGCGAAACAACAAGCGATTGAAAACGACCGCTTGAAAGGCTTGCTCAATCTTAAAGAACAGATTGGTTACGACTCTGTTCCAGCTAGCGTTATCGCTCGCGATCCCTCTGTTTGGTTCAATACGATTACAATCAATCGAGGAAGCAGCTCGGGAATTGCTATCAATATGCCCGTCGTTACCTCCGGAGGAATTGTGGGGCGCGTAATTACGGTGAGCCCATGGTCCTCACAGGTGATGTTGGTAACGGACGAGAAAGCGGGAGCCGGAGCCGTAGTTGGACAATTAACGCAATCTGGTGCTATGGGTTCCGTTCGAGGTCGTCCGGAGAACGGATTGATTGAAATGCGTTACGTGTCTGGGTTGGAAAAGGTGGAAGTGGGCGACGACGTCATGACTACCGGACAAGATGGTATCTATCCCCCCGGATTGAACGTGGGTAAGGTGGTGGATGTAAAACACGGCACTGCCACCCAGGCTCATCAGATCCTCATTAGACCAGGAGCAGGATTGGACCAACTGGAACAAGTAGCGGTCCTCCTATACCGACCACCTCAGCGAAGCGTACCCGAGCAGAGCTTACCAAACGCTGAAAAACCAAATAAGTAGATGTCATCGTTGCAAGTGGAACTTGGACCATCGGCCACCGGATATCCTGATCAAGGATACGAAACTGCCACTTAGTTAAGAATGCCGCAGCTAAAGATTGCCGCAGTTTTAGCCATCTCGATCGTGCTACAGCTTTCGTTGCGCGCTGTCTGGACTCCGCTAGGCTACATTGACTTTCCTCTTATCGTTGTCGTTTACATAGCGTTGCAACGCGACGCGTGGCAGGCACTGATCGTTGGTACCCTGGCTGGTTTGATTGTTGACGCTGCCAGCGGCGGATTGATAGGCGCCGGTGGATTCTCGAAAACGCTGACGGCATACATTATTTACTTTGCCGCGACTCGCGTGAATCTCGAAAATCCGCTCCTACGAATTCCCGTTCTGGCTGCTGCTACGGTGGTGGACTCCGCAATCTACGTCTTTTGGCATCGCGTTCTGGGCACTCCTCCCGTTGTACCTTTCGTCCAAACAATGTCGTACAAACTCATCGCTACCACGGTCGCAGGTACTGTTGTCCTCTACATGCTTGACTCAGTGATATCGAAACGCAGCGACCAAAGTAGACAATTTGCCACCCGCCGGAGAGTAGCCAGACGAAGCGCAGGCACACTTCGTAGGCGTTAACCGTTACTTTCTGCTTTGATCTTTGTGATTTGCGTGTCAACATATCATCGGGAGACCCTTAAAGTGGCTAAGCAACGGCCGCAACCCCGGTAATGCTCTAAACAGAAGTCTTACGTGTTATGAAATTCGAAGATACTTCCCAAAACCTAAGAGCGCGGCTTAGATTCGTCCAGGTTCTGATGGTGCTCCTCCTGGCGCTACTGGGAGTACGGCTTTATGTCCTTCAGGTAGTAAGAGGTGAGCGCTACTCAGAAATCGCGGAAAACCAGCGCCATCGGCGTTTACCAATCCCCGCGCCGAGAGGAGTAATTTTCGACCGCGAAGGAAAGGTGATTGTCGATTCGAGACCGATTTATAACGTAATCCTTTCTCGCGAGGACGTAAAAGGTAAGGACCTGACAGCGCTTGTCGATCCTCTATCGGAGGGTTTGGCAATCGACAAAGATATTCTTCGTGATCGATTCGAACTGGTTAAATCCATGCCCGCGTTCGAATCAATTCTGGTCAAACAGGGCGCAGAACCCGGCGATATCGCCTGGGTCGAAGCACACAACCTCGAATTCCCTGAGCTGCGCGTAGAGCAACAGCCGCAAAGACGATATCCGGCTAACGGTTCTCTCGCCCACGTACTTGGTTATGTTGGTGAAATAAGCCCGGAGCAGGTGAAACAACAAGTCTTCAAAGACAAGGGTCTAAAGCCGGGCGACTTCATCGGGCAAAGTGGTATTGAACAGATTTACGACGACTATCTGCGTGGTCGAGATGGTTATAGAGAAGTCGTCGTCGATAGCCGCGGAAGGATTCAGGATGAGATAGAAACGGTACCGCCTCAACCTGGTCGAGATTTGATTACAACGATCGACTCAGATCTGCAGGCCGCTGCTGAAGAGCAACTCGCTAACTCAAGTACTAAACGCGGAGTGATCATAGCGATGGATCCGAACAACGGTGAGATCCTCGCACTTGCGTCGGCACCAACGTTTGATCCAAATCTCTTTTCGCAAAGAATCGCAACAAAGGAAGGGCGTGCCGAATACAATGCTCTCTTAAACGATCCTGAAACACCTCTACTAAACCGCGCGATTCAGAGCAGGTATCCTCCGGGTTCAACCTGGAAGATCCCAATGTCTGTTGCCGGATTGCAGCAGGGCGCAATCACCATAGACCATTCAAATCTTGTTTGCGGTGGCGGTATAACCATCGGCAACAAATTCACTCGCTGCATGGGAAATCACGGCACACCGGATTTGAAAAGCGCGATAACTCACTCATGCGACGGCTATTTCTATCGGCTCGGCTTGAAGATGGGAATTGACGGGATCGTCGAAATGGTTGATGAGTTTGATCTCAACAAGCGAACGGGCATCGATTTGCCAAACGAGGTCGTAAGTTGGACGCCTTCGCGCGAGTTCAAGAGAAGGATGCAACCGAGGGATCCAGAATGGCGCGACATCGACACAGTCTACGCTTCCTTCGGTCAGGTGTACGACATCATCACTCCAATATCTCTGCTTAGAACGATTGCAGCGGTAAGTCTAGGTGGACGGATGTTCATTCCTCATCTCCTCAAAGAGGTTAAGCCTGTAGGTGATCAGGGAGGTCCTGACTACCGTGCTCCGGTGGCTTTCCAACCTTTGGATCCTGCACGCCCCAACCCAAAGCTAATTCCGATTCCAGAAGACATCGATCACATCGTTGTTGAAGGAATGTGGGGTGTTGTTAACAACGGTGGAACTGGCTCGGCAATAAAGATGGCCGGGTTTGATATTGCTGGTAAGACTGGAACTGCTCAGGTTGTTGGCCTAGGAAAGGACACTGGTAAGAACAAGGATCACGCGTGGTTTGTAAGCTATGCACCCGCCTACAAACCAGAAATTTCACTGGTCGCTTTGATCGAGAACTCCGGGTTTGGCGGCAAAAACGCTGCTCCGGCGATTCGTCAGGTGTACGACGTGTACTATCGCAAGACTCGAAATGAAGAACCACCCGGCGCCCAGATCGCCGCAAAACCCACTCCGACACCCGTACCAAAACCAACCAATCAAGCGATTGCGAAGAACCGGTAATTGGAAGTTATTAGTGTGAACACAGTAGTACTCAGCGTTTAGTGACGCTGCATCGTTAACTATTCATGGTCGCAATCATTCAGAAACGAAGCTGGCGTGACTTCGATTGGATCCTGGCGTTCCTTGCGATTGCCATTGTTGCTTTCGGTACTTACCAGATTCGCAACGCTCAGCCTACAGAAACCTATTGGGTTAAACAGCTCATCGGACTTGGCATCGGTTTAGTGGCGATGTTGGCAGTCGCGTTCACCGATTATCGCCGTCTCATCCAACTTGCGCCGGCATTCTACATATTCGGGTTGGTGCTCTTGATTATTGTTCTCATTCCCGGAATTGGTTTGAAGATCAATGGGCAGCGAGCATGGATCAAACTTCCCGGTGGTATCGGTCAATTCCAGCCTTCTGAGTTCGTCAAAGTAACGACGGCGATGATGCTGGCGCGTTACTTTGGCAAAAATCGATCGCAGGTTTTAACGTTTCAAGAAATGATCGTTGGAGGTTTGATCCTCGCTCTACCGTGCGGATTGATCTTGTTAGAGCCAGACGTTGGATCGGTGCTCACGTACCTTCCAATACTTGCCGTCGTCCTCTTCCTCTCCTCTGTAAGGATGAAGCTGGTTATCGCTTGTGCACTCCTCGCGATAATCGCGATCCCGTCAGCTTATTGGTTAGGAGTTAAGACAAACCTGGTTAAGGGCTATCAGCAGGAACGTATCAATGTCATTCTTGATCCCGAGAACGCGGACCGCCGCGGCATCGGTTATCACACGTGGCAGTCAATCTTAACGGTCGGCGAAGGCGGAGTTCTTGGATCAAAGTCGGATGCCGGTCATTCTCAAAGTAGTTTGAAATTCTTGCCAGAACCACACACAGATTTCATTTATGCGGTTACGGCTGAGAACTCCGGATTTATCGGATGTGTCCTGGTTCTATTGGCCTACGCCATTTTCATATCGCGTCTAATAACTGCAGCACGGCGTGCGTCTGACCGGATGGGAATGCTCGTGATCATGGCCATCGTTGGCGGTATGACGTTTCAAATCTTTATCAACATCGGAATGGCACTTGGGATCTCACCTGTGATTGGTGTGCCTTTACCTCTCATGAGTGCAGGCCTCGCTTCGTTGGTCTCGACGTTTATTGCGATTGGTTTCGCGATCAGTGTCCAATTGCGCCGGTTTGTAAACTGACTTAATACCACCAACGGCGCCTGGAGGGAGATTTTTTGCTTTTTGCGCAAGCCCTCAATCCGAGGCCTTCAGAACCTCTCTAATTAAACTATTGCTGTCGATAATTCGGCTGTGTTAGTTTTTATTTGGCTGCCACGTCGGCAACCTCGATTCTCGCCCTACCTCTACAAGTTCCACTTCCGGAAATAGCGAAACCAGCGTCCAACTGGAGGTTCTAATGAAATATCGTTACGCATACCTGAGCGTATTGACGTTACTGCTTCTTACCGTCCCAGTGACTGCGCAGACAACTGCAGCAATCACCGAGAGTCAGGTAATGAACCTTATGAATATTGTCGACAAGGCATCCCGGCAAAAAAACGTGGCGGCAATGACGGCTCCGCTCGCAAGGGATGTGAAGATAAAACTCACCGTAATAAACCCGTCCACCAAGGAAGAGCGAGTCATGTCCATGACCAGGGATCAATATGCGTTCTATTCCAGACAAGCGTTTCGGGTCAGATTCAAGTACTCACTGGAACGGAGGAACACTCGCGTAAAGATCTACGAAGATGGCAAAACAGTCATGGTTACGAGCGACGTTTACGAAACGGTGGCTGTCCAGCAAGGCACTTTAAGGACAGTGACATCAGAAGTGGACATTCTGACTCTACGGGAAGGAAAACTTCTCTTCACCTCAATCGACGCTAGAGTGCGTTTTTACTAGATCCAAAAATGAAGTTTACTTTCAGTACATTTCTAATCGCAGCTCTTATTGTGACGACCGGGTGTCTGCGCAAGCGAGACTATGTACCAATCAGCAAGCAGAAACTGAAAGGGTCCGGCATCATCTATCTCATTCCCTTGGGAGATTTTCCTGCAAACCAAGCCGAAGATCTGGCTGTTCACCTCAGATCGAAATACAACATCGACGTAAGAACGCTACCGAAAGTTGAGTTGTTACCGGTTGCGGTGAATGAGGAGCGAGAACAACTGATCGCCGAACAGTTGGTGTCCTTGATGAAACAGGCAAGACCCGAACTAATCGATGATCCGAAAGCCTTTCTGATCGGACTTACTGACGAAGATATGTATATCGGTCACAAAGATTGGCAGTTTGCCTTCAACTGGCGAGAAAAGGGCAAGTACGCAGTCGTCTCGAGCGGTCGGATGAATTTGGGTACGCTGTGGAAAACAGCTTCAGATGAGTTGGTCAAGACGCGAATGCGAAAGATGGTAACCAAGAACGTCGGGCTGCTTTATTACAATCTGGAATTGAGTAACGATCCTCGCAGCGTGCTCTACGGAAAAGTAGACGGCATGAAAGAACTGGATCGCATGGGTGAAGAATTCTAAGCGCCGACTTGGTTTGGGGTGAGAGTGCCTGCCTGGAAACTCATGCAAGAGAGTTTCAACCCCGACTGAGTCGGGGTCGTGTCATTGTCTCGATGCTGCCACAACCGCGGTGCGGTATAAGGTAGGAATTGCTTTCTTTCCCAGGGTAGCCGAAGCGGCAACCCTGGGCTTTGATACATTGCCCTTTCAGGGCAAAGCAAAAGCTAAAAACGCGCGGTACTTCATTGCTAGTCAAGGTAACTGAAACTGCATCAGGGATAAAGACACGCATGAGAATACTGCCCAACCCGCGAATCTTTTTCCTGGTCGTAGTGTTGTTTGTACCAGCGCTCGTAATGGCTCAAGCGCCAAAGTTCGATCTGGTTAAGGTGTCTAAAGACGTCTATGCATGTATTCGCAATGAGCCTCCCGGTCTAACTGTTAACGCAAACGTCGTTTTCATAATCAATGACAACGATGTAGTTGTCGTCGACACCACAGTTACTCCAGGTACTGCAAAAGAAACCATCGCGGCTTTACGCAAGCTCACCAGTAAACCGGTCAAGTACATCATCAACACCCACTGGCACGACGATCACATTATGGGTAATGCAGCTTATCGAGATGCGTTTCCCGGAGTTGAGTTTATTGGACACGTAAGTTTAAGAACCTATTTGCCTGGTACGGGTCTCACAAATCGTAAGCAAGCAATGTCAGACCACGGCTATCCGGTCTTTATCATGGCTTTGAAGACTCGTCTGCAGAAAGGTGAAAGCGTTTTTGGTGGTCCAATGAACGACGAGGAGCGAACCACTTATGCGAGCGACATCGCTATAGGGGAACGCTATATGGCGGAGAATCCATCTGTGGAGATAGTACTGCCGACAACGACGGTCGAAGATCATCTAACTCTCCGACGCGGGTCTCGAGTTATCGAAATTCGCTATCTCGGTCGGGGACACACGAGTGGAGATATTGTTGTCCAATTGCCCAGGGAAGGAATTGTAATCGCGGGTGACCTCGTTGTTTGGCCTGTCCCATACATCGGTAACCCTCAATCTCATCCGGGAGATTGGAGTGGGACGTTGGAAAAACTCCTTGCGTTGAAACCAAAGTTGATTATCCCTGGGCATGGACCAGTCCTGCACGACGAGACTTACGTGCGGTTGATGGTCCGTCTGCTTGCCTCGATTGATGAGCAGGTTCAAGCCTCGGTCAAGCGAGGTGAATCCGTCGAGCAGACACATAAGTCTGTCCAACTCGATGACTTTCAGAAACAGTTTGCAGGCGATTCCCGGATGCGAAAATTGATATTCGGCAACTACGTTGCAGGCGCTGGCGTCGATGCAGCCATAAGTGATGCCAAGACCAACTCGCCACGCATTCAGTGACTTCCATCGCGAACACCGCACAGCGTTAAGAAGCCGGCTTCACCGCGACGGCTGGTAATTCCACCGACGGATGTTGGTGGATGCTTCAGATCCTTTCTACTTCAGACGATACGCAATGCCTCTCCGCGCACTTCGTGCGCTGAGAGGTAAAGGGCACCGTTTATTAGAAAGAATCTGAACGAACCACCAACTGCCGTTGGTTGGGATTGCACGCTTACGGGCGCGGGCATCCTGCTCACGATGCGCATGAGAGGTACTCGGTCCGACAGAAGAGCTGGCACTTTTATTCCAGGTAGCCACTAAAGGGCGCCGACTTTCTTGTGATCGAACAGAACAGCTTGAATACTTAGCGCGAAAACGATACTAAACTCTCATGTCGCAGCTAATAGCAGGAGGTCATCGACTTGACTATCAATGGTTAGGTCCTCAACCAACTGAAGCACCGACGATCGTATTCCTTCACGAAGGATTAGGATGCGTCGAAATGTGGCGCGACTTCCCTAACCGAGTGGCCGAGGCAACCGGATATGGAGTACTTATCTACAGCCGGGCCGGTTATGGACGTTCAGAACTAGTTGAGCTACCTCGCCCCGTCGACTTCATGCACGACGAAGCCTTAATAACTTTGCCTGAAGTACTCCAGAAGCTGAAAATCAATAATGCAATTCTGTTTGGTCACAGTGACGGAGGATCGATATCACTCATTAACGCCGGCGAAGTAAATAACGGCATAGTGCGTGCCCTCGTGCTTGAAGCTCCGCACGTATTCGTAGAAGAGTTTGGTTTGAAGAGTATTCGAGCGGCAACTACTGAATATGACAAGGGCGATTTGCGAAGGAAGCTCGAAAAATATCACGGTAACAACGTAGACTGTGCATTCCGGGGATGGAACGATGTATGGCTCAATCCTGAGTTTCGCAGATGGAATATCGAAGAATATCTGCCACGGGTCTCCGTTCCCGTACTCGTAATTCAGGGTGAGAATGATCAGTATGGAACCTGGAGCCAGGTCGACGCTATCGAAAAAAGTTGCGCTGGAGAAGTCAAATCCATCAAACTATCTGACTGCGGCCACAGTCCACACCGAGATCAAACAGAGCGTACACTTGACGCGACCGTTGCATTCTTGAAGCATTGTCAATTGGTTTAAGAAGTGGCGTAGTTCAAACCAATGATGCTCGCCGCTAACACCAGGGGGAAAGCAATGAAGAACCATAGAGCTTTATTAGTTGCTGCAATCGTTCTGTTTTGGCTGCAAGCCTCGACTAGCGCTCAAGAGTCACCAAAATACAAAGAGTTACCAAACTTTCATCAAGTCAGTGAAACTCTCTTTCGCGGTGGTCAGCCTAAGGATGGCGGGCTTCAGAAACTAAAACAGCTTGGGGTGAAAACTATCATCGACCTTCGTAACGACCATGCAGAAGCGGAAGGCGCTGAGGCTCGTGCCGCTGGAATGCAATACTTTAGTTTTCCCATGGCGCGTTTCGGACGCCCGGATGAAAAGACAATAAGCGAAGTTCTGAAGATCATTGGTGCTAATGAAAATCAACCTGTCTTCGTGCATTGCGCAAAGGGATCAGATCGGACGGGAACAATCGTGGCGATCTATCGAATAGAACACGATGGCTGGACCAGTGAAAAGGCTAAGGCCGAGGCAAATCGCTTCGGCATGGGCCCGTGGCAAGTACAGATGAAGGATTATATTCGCGACTATTACACTCGCAAGTCGAAACAACAATCGGGGTCAGTACCAAAGTAGGCTCTTTCATTCCCTGCTCACGCTCAACAAACACGACAAAGTGAAAATTAGACTCGCTGCGTTGGTCCTCTCGCTAGGTCTGCTCGTTACGGGTTGCGCCGTACTAATAGCTGGCTCAAAACTCACCTCACCAGCACAATCATCTGTCGGGAGCCTGCCGCCCGATCTTCCGGGCAAATCAGTCAGTTTCCAAAGTGGCTCTGGAGCCATCATTCGCGGGTGGTTAATCCCAGGGCGAACGGGTGCTGGTGCAGTCGCGCTCATGCACGGTGTGCGGGCAAACCGGCTGAGTATGTTGGACCGTGCAAGGTTTCTAGCGCGCAACGGATTTACAGTACTGCTATTCGACTTTCAAGCCCACGGCGAAAGCGAAGGTAAGCACCTTACCTTTGGTCATCTTGAGAGTGAAGATGCTAAAGCCGCGATCAGTTTTCTTCGTAAGGAAGCGCCGAATGAGAAAATTGGCATCATCGGAGTTTCCATGGGTGGGGCGGCAACACTGCTTGCTTCTCCACCACTGGACGTGAACGCAATTGTTTTGGAGATGGTTTACCCGAACATCGATCAAGCGGTGAAGAATCGAATCACCATGAGATTAGGCGGCTGGTCCGCAATTCTTAGCCCGTTGCTAACCGCACAGTTACGCTATCGGCTAGGCTTTGACACAGACGCGTTGCGTCCGATCGATCATGTTGGAAGTATTAAGGTACCCAAACTTTTCATAGTTGGCGCTAATGACAAGCACACTACTATTGAAGAATCTCGACAAATGTACGAAGCTGCCTCCCAACCGAAAGAGTTGTGGGTAATCGAGAACGCCGCTCATGTTGATTTTTATCGGGTCGCTCAGAAAGAGTACGAAGATCGTGTACTAACGTTCTTTCGAATAAACTTGTCTTCAAACTAAAGCGCATAATTTTCAGGAAATATGAGAAGCGATTTTAGTCTCAAAAAACAAACACCTTACCCGTTTGTGCTCGAAGAACTCGCCTTCATTCGTCCTACAATCACGCAGGCGTTTGGCTTCACCTATGTTTATCTCGACGGTAAGCTCCTCTGTGCGCTGCGCAATAGCACCAAACAGCCTGGTTCAAACGGGATGTGGCTGTTTACGACTACTGAACATGTCGATAGTTTAGGAAAAGAGTTTCCTGAACTCCCTCGCCGTTATCTTTGGCGCTCCGGAAAAAACGCGTGGGTCATCCTTGCCGCGCGTCTGGAAAACTTCGAAGAGTATTGCTTCAAAGCATGTGAATTAATTCTTGAAGGTGACGCGAGAGTAGGGCGTATCTCCAGGAAGCAGCTACAAACTCAGCAATGAAAGAAATGCGAAAGGTTTTGGTTATCGGATTTGGCGGATCACGGAAACTACTCGGCTACACTTTCCGGTATGCAGTAAGTTGTCGTTCAATCAACAACATCTTGTGAAGGGATGCGACAAGCTAAAGCTTGTCGGACATAAATGCCCGAACCGTCAAAACTAGTCTTGAAGGCCGCAAAGGCGGGTGATGCTGCTACTGTCAAGACGTTGCTCTCAAGTGACCCTTCACTGATTGACGCACGCGACTCAGACGGTTCAACGCCGCTACACTGCGCAACCTGGAAAGGTCATCAGGGCGTCGTCGCCGTCTTACTCGATGCTGGAGCTGACGTTAACGCGGTAAATCAAAACGAACACTGGGGGACGACGCCATTACATGCCGCAGCTCATGCCAACCAGGCAGCCATCGCCAGACTCTTGCTTGATCGCGGTGCAAATACCAAGGCTAAAGACATGGAAGGACGGACACCCTTGTTCCACACGACATTTCACAAAGCTAAGGCCGTTGCGAAGCTGCTTCAGCTTTTTGAAGAATAAACGAATATTTCGGAAAACTGGGTTTAGGGGAGAAACCAATGTCGGTTCAGATTCCACTTGAGAACATCAAAAAACCTCTACTCGAGGCACTCGATGAAACATTTTCCAACGTGCACGGTATTTACCTCGATAAGCGAACCACTCTATTTGAAACGCTCAACGGTGTCTCAGCGGCGGAAGCGTCGAGCGCAGCATCAAAAAACTCTGCGACCATTGCAGCACAAGTTGAACACCTGCGGTTCTATCTCGATGTGTTGAATGATTTCATGAAGACGAATGAAATCAAGAAGATCAACTGGCGCGAGATATGGGACACAGTTCACACCGTGACTCCCGAGGAATGGGAGAACATGAAAACGCGACTTCGAGAGAGTCACGCTAACGTAATGAACACGATCAATGCTTTCGACAAGTGGGATGGGGAATACGACTTTGCCGGAGTGCTTTCGATCGTGGTCCATACGGCATATCACCTCGGCGGGATTCGCCAAGCTCTCGGAGTGATTCGCGCAAAGGATTAACACCGAAGGTGTTGGCGAATTTCAGCCCAGGGGTTCCTTTTGAAACCCTGGGTGTTTGGTCGCTCCGCGATACTCGCAACCCTGAAAGGGTTGCGCGGTGGTACGCGTTCATAGGAACCACCAGTCGCAACTCCTTCAGAGTTGCGACTAAATAGATCGCTCTCTATACCCAGGGTTTGCCAGAGCGCAACCCTGGGCTAAAATTTGCGAACGCTTTCAGCGTTTACCACTTTTCCCTAAAAACAATAACGAGGTTCGATATCTAATAACGGCCAATCCATCGTATCGATCGTATTTCTTGTAGAATGGTCCTACCCGACACTCCAATCCGAAGAGAACTTAATGGCTAATTCTATCTTGCTGGCAACTACTGATGCCCACATCGAGAGCTGCTATCCGGTGATGGCGGAATTGAGACCACATGTAAAACCTCAAGAGTTTTTAGAACGAGTGAAACGCCAAACAATTAGTGCTGGCTATCGATTGGCGTTCGTAGTAGACAACAACGTCAAGGCAGTTGCTGGGTTTCGTATTTCGGAGAATCTCGCCTGGGGAAAATTTCTTTATGTTGACGATTTGGTCTCGAAGGCTGAAGACCGATCGAAGGGTTACGGCGGTGTCTTGTTTGATTGGCTGGTGTCACACGCCAAAGAAAACAACTGCGATCAGTTTCACCTTGATTCAGGCGTTCACCGGTTTGCCGCACATCGATTCTATCTCACTAAGAGGATGGCGATTGAGGCTCATCATTTTGGTATGAAGCTCAAAAGTTGAGCTGATGCTGTCTTAACTCACCAATCACTATAAAGAAATCAGGTATGGATGAACACATTCGTGAACTAGCTCAGAGAGTTTGGAACTACCACCTCATGGGTCATCATTTGACCAAGAGTGATGTGATTCTTGTTCTGTGTAGTCATGACGAAAGAGTAGCCGAGCGTGCAGCGCAGCTCTTTCTTGAGGGGTGGGCACCATTGATAATTTTTTCCGGGGGACAGGGCTCAATAACTAAACACCTCTTCGACGAGCCGGAAGCCGATCGGTTTGCCCGGATTGCTCACGCGCTATGCGTACCAAGGGTAAACATTCTGATCGAAAACCGATCGACTAACACGGGAGAAAATATTAAGTTCACGAGGGAATTGTTGGCCGAAAAAAGAATGGACCCGCAGAGTTTTATCGTTGTACAGAAGCCCTATATGGAGCGGCGTAGCTTCGCAACTTTCATGAAGCTATGGCCTGAGAAAGAATTAGTGGTCACCTCTCCGCAGGTTTCATTTGAGGATTATATGGCCCAGTATGCTCACGGTTCATTGCTGCCCGACGACGTCATCAGCATCATGGTTGGCGATCTGCAAAAGATTAAGCTCTATCCGGACAAGGGATTTCAGATTCAACAGGACATCCCAGCCGATGTTTGGGATGCCTACGAAGAACTTGTGCAGGCGGGTTACACCAAATATTTACTCAGTAACTAAGCTCAGCCTTAATAGCTAAAAGTCAAAAAAGAAAGGTAACAGCAAATGCTCAAGCGATGTGTTCTCACACTTCTGGTATTAAGTGTTTCGGTCTTTGCCCAAAACGGCACCACAAGACCTTACCCTATCGACAATGGTCATTCGACAGTCGGATTCTCGGTCCCAATTCTTGGCGGCTTGTCACAGGTAAAAGGCAAGTTTACAGACTTCGCCATCACCCTGAACAACGATGACAAAGACATCACCAAGTCATCAGTTAACGTCGTAATAAAAGCGACGAGTGTCAACACCGGAATTGACGCCCGGGACAAGCATTTGCGAAACGCTGAGTTTTTCGACGTCGGGAAGTTTCCTGAAATCACTTTTCAGAGCCAGCGAATTGAGAAAAAAGGTAAGGGCTTCATCGCTCATGGACCACTAACGATGCATGGCGTTTCCAAGGACATTGCGCTTCCCTTCACGGTCACAGGAACATTTACGAATCCAACAACGAAGAAGATCAGTGTAGGTTACTCGGCCAGCATCGTACTCAATCGACGTGATTTTGGAATCAACTACAGCCGGCAGGACAACCCAACATTTGTGGGTGACAACATCACCGTCGACATCGAGTTAGTCACGCGAGCACTCGATCCGGTCAAGTAGATCTTCTCTGCGTCTCTGCGTTCTCTGGGTCTCTGCGTTGAAATGGTTCGCACGTTACTGTTCAAAACGCAGAGGCGCAGAGGACGCAGAGATGCAGAGAAAACTTTCAACTAAAAGTTGAAACCAGCAGCGGCGAGTATTGCTTGCAAGACGGCCAATAGAGCCTCGCCGGCAATTAATCCGGAAGCAAGCGGAATGCGAAAGTCTTCTTCAGTTTTGGTGGAGACTTTCGACCAAATCAATTGCACGACTCCTCCCAGAACAAACGTCATTAACACTGCCGCTGGCAATAACATTCCAATCCCCATCGCTGACGGCGAAGGAACGTTCTCACGAAACTTTTCCGCCAAAAGTGTCAATAAGATTCCAACCGCAATACCCACCAAAAGCCCGATCAAGCATCCAGGTGGTAACGCATCGAATCCCTTTGTGAGTAACTCAGCAAAGCCAGCCCACTTCACACTGATCGGAGACGAAAGTCCTTCTGGTCCAATTCCAAACTTGTTCCGAAGAACTGGATACACGAGTGCTGTTGCCAGTGAGCCTACCGGCGCCGCAATGAGCTGTGCGATCGTCAGGTTCCGACTGTTAGATCCAATCAACTGACCAGCCTTGAAGTCTTGCATCAACGCTTCAGACGTCACAGCAATTGTGCCGGTCAGTCCGCTCGAAGACATGTTGACGGGAACATTTCCTGGTGAGATGAAAGCAAAAATCGCCTGCATCATGTTTGACATCGCGCTGATTGGTCCCCAGTTTGTTTCTCCTAAGACTCTTAGACCTACCAGCATCAACGGTAAGGAAAGCAAAACCGCAATCAACGAAAGCCAGACTGGGATTCCCATACTAAAGTATTGGACCAAACAAACCACCACCGTCATCGCAATGGAACCACTCACTACCCATTTCATTGGTAGATCACGACTGCCTATTTGACTTCCCTGCAAACCTCTAAAAGTCTTGGCAATCAGCTTCCACTTCAGGGCCAGTGAAGTTAGCCCACCTGCGACCATCAGTCCCGTGGCGGGCCACATCACCCAACGTAGAGTGGCAGGAAAGGTCTCTTCGGCAATCATTCCGTGATGAAGTAAGTACGATGGCAGGATGAACCAGCTGATAACCATTCCGATTCCCATTGCCAGGCAAATGCGGAAACCCACCAGCAGACCCGAACCAAATGAGAGCAAACTCCAGTTGAAGCCAATGCTCATCGGCTGCAATCCCGGAAGAAACCAGGTGTCCGGAAAGAGCTTGAGAAAGCTGGTGAGAAACATCAGCACTCCCGATGCAAGACCACCAAGTCCCAATGCCTTCACGGGTCCGGCCGAAGCGCCCTTCTCTTTTCCTTCGTGCAGCACCTTGATCGTTTCGCCTGCGGCCATTCCATCTGCATAGGTCAGGTTTTCTTCGTCGATGTAATGCTTTCGCATGGGTACGGCGAGTAGTATTCCGAGTAGGCTCGCGCTGCAAAGCCAAAAGAAGATCTGCCAGGTGCCAAGGTGAATTGGAGGGTTAAGTACGCCCTTCTGATTCAGTAGATCGAAAGCGGCAAGCAGCACACACATAAAGGCTGTTTGCCCCGCACTAGTTCCCATCGTCTGCACGATGTTGTTTTCCCGCGCGTTTGTTCCTGCAGCGCGCAGTATCAATACCAGTACGATAAAACCGAGGAACGCAGACACGACTGAAAGATTTGGGCCAAACCCAAGTTTCAAAACACAGTACGGGTATGCACTACCGATGATCACTGCGGTTACCAAACCAACCAGGATTGATCGGGTTGTGAGTTCAGGACCCGTAGCTGCGGATTTATTTACCTGATCCATGGAACCTCCTCGAGGGAAGTCTAGGCTGTATCAGAGCGGTAAGATCGGCCCGATAATACAGCAGCAAGGAAGGTTACGGATAAGGTTTCGGTTTAGGACTTTGGACTTTGGACTTTGATTTTGAGTTTCTGATGTCAGATATTCAACCCTCGACACTGAACAAAGAACAAATTCCAAAGACCCAAAACCTACCCCCTGATGACTCAACTATCTAATCTGCGTTAATCTGGTGTCCTAACTTAGTATGAGCTCACGCACAACGTATCAGGCCGCGCATGATGTCGCCCCAGCAATCGAGGCTCATTTTCTGCGACATATTCAAGAAGCACGTCGCAGCGGCGAGGAAGAACTGGCTCCGGCTCCCGATGCCCGATCTATTGAGGCGATTATCGACGCCACGTTTTGGGCGAGTTTTCGCCCCGAAGAAGGACGCTTTCCAAAAATCTCCCTGGCCTTTTTGCCTCCGGAACAGGCAGGTCAGCCGCTTGTCTTTGAGCACCCTCTTCCTCTTATTCCGGGTGTGCTGACAAAGCTGGCTCCGGCAGTCGAGCGACCTGAGATTCACCTTGGTGTTTGGGCGGTGGGAAACGAACTACAAGTCTGGGGTGCCACCAGAAAGATCCCAAGCTTGTGTTTTGTTTTAGAAGACGTTGAACCCGGGTTACTCGTCATCAAACATCGACGCATCGATGGATTTGGTAAGTACGCGAATGTCGCAGTCCTGAAGGGTGAAGAGATAAAGGTAATTGATGAAAAGGGTACGAGTTTGCCCGACTGTCCTTCGCTTCTTAAGGCATTGCTCGCTTTCACTTCAGCCGGAGCTGATGGACCACAGCCAACTGTAAATGTGTTAGTACAACTAGCTGCCTCGATGCGCGCGCATGGACACGGAGGTACCTTGCTGGTAACGCCGGCAGGTACGGATGCATGGCGCAGATCAATAGCCCACCCCATTCTCTATTCGGTGACACCGAGTTTTTCAGCGCTCGCGAACCTAATGCAAATGCGCCTTCGAGAAGAAGACCAGCGACAATGGGAAGGAACAGTCCGAAGAGCGGTCGATACCGTTGCAGGGCTAAGCGCTGTTGATGGGGCGACAGTTATTAACGATCAGTATGAAGTACTCGCATTTGGCGCAAAAATACGACGCCCACCCGGCAGCTCGCCAGTTGAAAGATGGGTGATCACCGAGCCAATCATTGGCGACCAACCGCAGGTGGTACAACCGACTGAGCATGGTGGAACGAGACATTTGTCAGCAGCCCAGTTTGTAAACGACCAGCGCAACTGCCTTGCGCTTGTGGCATCGCAGGATGGACGCTTTACAATCTTTGCCTGGTCACCCTGTGAAGACATGGTCCATGCCCACCAGGTTGATGCGCTATTGATGTAGTTTCACAAAAGCTTAAGACACGGCGATTCCATTTCAATGGTTCTTATTCTTCTCTTGATCCTTAGTCTGGTTTCGCCTGACGACTGGCCACAATTTCGCGGGCCAACCGGTCAGGGAGTATCTGCCGAACAGGGATTGCCGCTCAGTTGGAGTGAGGCAAAAAACGTTCGTTGGAAAACGTCGATTCCGGGAAGAGGTTGGTCATCACCCGTGGTGCAGGGCGACCATATCTGGTTGACTACTGCAACAGAAGAGGGAAAGTCGTTACGAGCAGTCTCGGTCGATCGCAATACCGGAGCAATCTTGCAAAACGTCGAAGTCTTTCGCCTCAAGTCCCCAAAAGAAACTAACTCTAAAAACAGTTTTGCCTCACCTACTCCAGTTATTGACGGCGACCGAGTGTATTTGCACTTTGGCGCTTATGGCACCGCCTGCATCTCTCAATCGGGCAAGATTCTCTGGCAGACCAAACTCGCGTACGACAATGGTCAGCACGGGACCGGTAGCTCACCGATTCTTTACGACGATCTATTGATCATTAGTTGTGATGGTAACGACGTACAGTACGTCGTCGCCCTCGACAAATTGACCGGCAAAACGCGCTGGAAAAAGAGCCGCGAAGGTTATCAAGCGTATACAACTCCGCTTCTGATCCAGACTCCAGCGGGAGAACAAGTAATTAGTCCCGGAGCGTTTCGTGCAATAGCTTACGAGCCACGAACTGGTAAAGAGATCTGGCAGGTGAAGTATGGAGAAGGATTCTCAAATGTGCCGCGACCCGTTTACGGTGATGGCATCGTATTTATCTGCACCGGATTTCAACAGCCGTCATTACTCGCGGTCCGGGTCGACGGGAAAGGCGACATAACAAAAAGTAAGGTTGTGTGGTCCCTAAACCGCGGCATCCCCTTAACACCCTCTCCACTGTTAATCGGACAAGAACTCTATATGGTTACTGACAATGGTATTGCTAGTTGTGTGGATGCAAAAACAGGTCAGGAATTGTGGCGAGTGAGGCTAGGTGGCAACTACTCCGCATCTCCAGTGTATGCGGATGGAAGAATCTATTTTCTAAGTGAAGAAGGCGAATCTGTAGTTATTGCGCCCGGCAGACAATTCAAGCATCTCGCAACGAATCAGCTTGATGGACCAACACTCGCATCAATGGCGGTTTCGGGTGGCTCAATTTTCATTCGCAGTCAAACTCACCTCTATCGGATTGGAAGCTGATTTCGGAACACGGCGTAGCAAGTTCTTAAGTTCTGTCTTTTCTGATAAGGCTTTTGGACCCGCTGGCAATGTGGTCAGAACCACAGCGCTGTAGAGACGGTGTAAACTCAACCTCTCATTCTCCCCAACCTTTAGGTTGGGGTTCATCGGCACCAAGTCATGAGGTAACCATTTTAATGGTTTCCCTCCGAGCGCCACCAAGATGGGGTTGAGTCTTGAAAAACCATTGAAATGGTTACCACGGTATCGACCATAGCCTAACCCCAACCTAAAGGTTGGGGAGAATGAGAGGTGAGTTTTTACACTGTCTCTACCGTGGGACATAGAGTTATTTCACGGTGTAAACGTGCGACGAAATATCACGCCGGAATAACTCACGCGCATCGCACGTCCGTTGATTATCGACTCAAAACTCACCCAATCCGGAGACTCTTCACCCAAACTAAATCGCCCGCCTTCACTCGGATTCAATAGCTGCACGCCGTCAAGATAGAGTTGCCCCTTACGCAAGACGACATGAGTGTCGCCATACCACGGACTGTCGTTGTAGTAATGTCCAACAAAGCCCGCCCAGTTCTTCGGTGTCTCAAACGTGCGAGGTCCGCTGTAACTTTCTCCTGGATACCAATCAGAACCGTGGTAAGCCTCCACCACCTTTTCGTTGTTGCGCGCAAATCCCAACAAGAACCGGTCAAAGTCGGCATGCTTCACGATGAAAAGATCACGACCGCCGCGCTCAAGCACTATCTTCGCATTACCATGACTCAGCACTAATTTCTTACCCTCTGCAGTCAGTATCAATTTTCTTCCATCCGGGGAAGTGTAGGTTCCAACATAGTCTGCCGCGTTATTGATTTCGTCAGGCGCTGGAGGTGGAGTTGGCGCATCCGGTAGAGGCTTGGAAGCTAAAGCCGCGTTAAGTAAGTCAACCGCATACTTGGTAACTACCACCGGTCTGTAGCCACGGAGGTTCGCATTGACTGACGCAAACGCTCCAACTCCGGCAGTTATGTCTGCATCAATTGAAGAACTAAAAGCAACCATTCCGCCTGTATGACGTAGACGTGTGTGTCCTCCAATGTCGCTTACCCAGAATCCGTATGCATACGAAGCGTCTTCGCCTCGAAATGGTGAGTTGATCTCAGGTTTAGTAAACAGCTTGAACGTGTCTTCTGAAATCAGCCGGCCTTTTGGTAGTGCCCCTCTGTTCAAAAGCATACGAAGGTATTTGGCCATATCTGCCGGAGTCGACGTGACGCTGCCTGCAGCGATGTCGACTTCAACCCACTGTGCTTCACCAAGTGTGCCGTGAAGCGGGAATGGCTTTCCCTCGTTAAGTGGTTCGTACCCAATCGCCATCAGACGCCGCGTGTCGTTAGTAATGATCGGGAAGCTAGCACTCATTCCCATTGGTTTTAGTAACCGTTCGCGCATCGCTTCAGCGAACGGTCGCTTATCGATTGCTTCAATTAGAAAACCTAAAATGTTGTATCCGGTGTTTGAGTAAAGGAACTTCTTGCCTGGCGAGTAAGGAGTGGATAGCTCACTAAGCAGTGCATCAAGAAGGAGTGGTACACCCGGTAGGGCCGCCGTGTGACTAAGGATGTGATGCGTCGTAATTGGCTCAAACTTAGTGTTGATTTTTAGCCACGGCAAATAATCAACGATCGGCTTATTGAGATCCAGTTTACCTTCTTCATGCAGTTGCATTAACGCAAGCCCCACAAATGACTTCGAGATGGAACCAATCTCAAACATTGTTTCCGGCACTACCCGAAGTCCCGCTTTCGCATCCGCAAATCCGTAAGTTGAGACTCGTATCAGTCCGGCACGGTTAGACAGGGCCAGCGTTAAACCCGGCGCACCTGTCTCCTTAAGGTGACGCGCGATAAACTCATCAAGCTTTACAAAGTGAGGTTGCATGGCAGCCGCTTGAGGTGACGGGGCTGCGGGCGCTAAGGAATAGATGACGAGATTAGACCCATTCACTTTAACTACGCTACAGGTCACTGCTCCCAACATTGACAGCGCACTGGTAGATAAGAAGTTACGTCGCGAGAGATAGGTAGACATGTTTTGATTACCCGGTTTAGTGGAGTTTAATGGCGACACATGCTAAACGATTAGACGATAAAAAAGGTACTCAAAAAATCACTCCCCTTTTAGTGGCAGCGTTGAGAGTATGAGACAAGCTCTTCTGTCGGACCGCGTGCGTCCCGCGCGCAAATGAGCGCGCCAGCGCGAATATGGCGCAGGAAGTCTTTGGGGACGTTAGCGCACGAGACGTACGCGGTCCGACAGAAGAGCGAATGGGTGATCGCGAAGGCGCCACTAAAGGGTTAAGCTTAGCGTCGAATAAACCAAGAACAGACCGAAGGAGATACCTCAATGGATGCGAGATTTCATCCGGCCATGACAGCAATCAAAAACGGCAACCTTAATGAACTACGATCTCTAATCGAAAAAGATCTTTCCCTTGTTACTGATCGTTCGTCATGCAGTCATCCAACTCTCCTTCAATGTCTAGCGCTTGAGGCTCTGGAAGTACCGAACCAGGTTGATATGGCTGACGTCCTGATCAAATCGGGCTCGGAGATCAACGAACCATTCGTTGCGGCCGCCTCCGTAAACAATGTACCAATCGTAGCGAAGCTTCTCGACTCGGGCGCCGCTATCGACGGCGATGGGAATTGGTCCCCACTTGAAGAGGCCCTTTACTGGAATCAACAGGAAACCATTCAGCTGTTGCTTGAACGCGGCGCCAAAATTTCTAACCTGCGTACAGCCGCCGGCCTGGGAAGAACTGACCTCATCGAAGGCTTCTTTAATAGTGATGGCAGTTTGAAACCCGAGGCTGGCAAGATCGCCTGGCCATTCAACGATCCGAAACGGAAAGCATTGGAAGATATTAGATTAAGCTGGACTCATGATCGACAGGAAGTGATCAATAACGCATTTGTCTATGCTTGCATGAACAACCATCTTGCGGCCGCAAAGCTCTTGTTGGAGAAAGGTGCGGAGATCAACACCATTCCGCCCGGTTTCGACTTTGCCGGCACTGGTCTACATTACGCGGCCGTCAACGGTCATCCCGAAATGGCAAAGTTTTTGATCAACGAGGGCGCCGACCCACGCATCAAAGATCTGAAAGTCGCTGGAACGCCAGCGGGTTGGGCCGAACATGGCGGCCATACCGAACTGAAGAATTATTTGGAACTAGTTGAGCGTGAGCGCGCAGCAAAGTAACTTAATCGAGGAATTCAACGATGGTGGTTCCGAAACTAAATTTGAGCACTTGCCGAAACCTGTGTTTCGGCGCAGTTGTTCTATGCCTGGTACTCATGCCAGCGAAGTCGAACAACATCAGCTTCGCTCCAGATCAAGCCGGATCTGCAACTAACAGTCAGTCGAAGTCCGAGAGTTTTTTTACTGTGCGTCGCGATATGCGACGTTGCGCGTCGCCGTTGTGTGGGGGCTATTTCGTTCGCTTAGTCAATCAGTCACTGACTAGATGTTCAACCGGGAAGTACCAGTCCGAATGTTACGTCACCACAATCGATTGGAATTCGCTTCCCCAGGTAGAACCTGAGAAGGCGCTTTTGAGAGCGACACTTGTTATCAAGGGTGATAGCCATGGCAAGTATGGAGTCTTGAAAGTTAGCGAATCATGGCGCGCGGTTGGAACCAATACGGCATCAGGTGAGTTCTTCCGCGTACGTGATCGTGGACTTCGTTGTATCGCCGCTCCGTGCTTGAGTCACCACGAGATAAAACTCAATACCACCATAGGTCGGGAAATTGCGGGTGTAGATTTGAGCAGCGCAGGTGCGGATGACCAGTCAACAAGTGAGGCCCTCGCTGCAATGACTGGTCCAGATGGAGTTCTCGTCGCGGGTTCGCATTCTCCAGTAACTGGACCAGCTGGTCGTGCGGAAACGTTAAAGGCTTCTCAGTTCTATGTACGCGTTCCCAGCAACCGTTGAATTGCGGGGGACGACGGTAGTATCCCGGTGCTCGCCGATAAAAGACTCTTAGTGGCATGACGTCAGTTCCAATTACGCCGTAGCGTCGGATCGGCCGCTCCCTTGCAGCTCGCTCAGGACTTACGCCTACACCTACTTCACAGCTTAAGAACTGCTTAGAACCGTGACTCTCGACACTTCTTTCAAAGCATGATAAAAAGCGCGGCTCATTCAATTCCCAATTGAAATGCGCGTTGATTCCCAATGGTAAACTACAAATCTTGGCCTATCGCTCCCTAAGACTGCTTCTATATGCATCAGGACCTTCAATCGACCTTTGGCAGTATCGATATCTACCTTTTTGATCAATTACTCAAGTGTAATATTACTCAGAACATGAAACTTCTCGACGCTGGATGTGGTGTCGGCAGGAATCTCGTTTACTTTCTGAGAAGCGGCTACGACGTCAGCGGCGTGGATAAATCAGTTGAGTCTATTAATCACTTACGAACTTTTGTTGCAGAAACAGCTCCAAACCTGTCCTCAGAAAACTTTCGACAGGAATCCGTTGAACGTATGTCTTTTCCCGACGCAACCTTTGATGTTGTAATCAGCAGCGCTGTACTGCACTTCGCCCGTGACGAAGAACACTGGCATTCAATGGTCAATGAGATGTGGAGAGTATTAAAGACTGGAGGGATGCTCTTTGCACGATTGGCTTCAACAGTCGGTCTGGAAGACAAAGTCCAACAGATTAGCGGCCGAAGGTTTCATCTTCCAGATGGTAGTGATCGCTTTCTGGTTGATTATTCGTTACTAGATGTCAAAACTAAGCAACTGGGTGGCGAGTGGGTGGAGCCGTTCAAGACCGTTCTCGTCCACAACATGCGTTCAATGTCGAATTGGTGTATCAGGAAAACTCAGGTCGCATCAGTTTCCCAATGAAGAAAACAAGATATCTCCTGCTTCCTTTCGTCTTAATATTTTCAGTCCCCTTACAAGGCCAATCGCCAAAGAAACCGAGAACTAACGGATCGGCCGAGCAGAAAACGGCTCGCCACTTCGAGTCTTTGCGCAAGTATCCACCACAAATGTTTGCGTTCCTGAAGGCGATGCCAAAGGGTGCTGACTTGCACAATCACCTCTCGGGCTCAACCTACGCTGAGTCGTTCGTCGACTGGTCGGCAAAGCGCGGGCTGTGCGTTAGCCAGACAACCTACGTCGTTTCATCGCCACCCTGCGATCAGAGTGGACTGGTACCAATAAGTGCGGCCCTAACCGACAACACCCTTTACCGCCGGCTGATCGACGCCTGGTCTATGCGTAACTGGAAATTCTCAGGTGAGAATGGGCACGACGATTTCTTCGATTCGTTCGCTCGGTTCGGTGCAGCATCATTCGGCCAGTTTGGCCCAATGCTTGCCGAAGTTTCAGCACGTGCGGCCAGGGGTAACGTAAGCTACCTCGAATTAATGTTGACTCCCGATCAGGGTGCGTCGAACCTGATTGCTCAAAAGATTGGTTGGGACGGGAATGCCGAAAGCACACTCAACAAGCTAACGGCCGGCGGCATTGCTGAAGCCGTCGCAGCTGGAATCAAAGCGCTCAAGGATGCCGAGTCTGAAAAAGACAAACTCTTGAAATGCGGGACATCGCAGGCAGATCCGGGCTGCGCAGTTACTGTTCGATACATTGCACAAGTCGCGAGGGCCGACACACCAGCGCGAGTCTTTGCGCAAATGGTTACCGGGCTTGAACTCGCCAGCGATGCGAATTCGAAAGTGGTCGCCATAAACCTGGTCCAACCGGAAGACTGGTTGCCAGCAATTCAAAACTTCTCCCTGCAAATGGATATGTTGAACTTTTTGCACCAACGTTATCCAAAAGCGCACATCACTCTTCACGCGGGTGAGTTGACAACGGGTATGGTTCCGCCTGAAGCACTGAGTTTTCACATTCGCGATTCAGTAATTAAGGGGCACGCCGAGCGAATTGGCCACGGCGTGTCAATCATGTATGAAACTGATCCGTATGGGTTGTTGCGCGAGTTGGCTAGTAAAAAGATCCTGATTGAAATCTGTTTGAGCAGCAACGATCTAATTCTTGGCCTCACTAAAGAGCAGCACGCTCTGGCCACCTATATTCAGTTCGGGGTACCCGTGGCTCTTGGCACTGACGACGAAGGCGTTTCGCGTTCGGAAATCTCACAGGAGTTTTTTAGAGCAGCCACGGAACATGAACTCGGTTACTTGCAACTCAAGAAAATGGCGCGGACGAGTCTTGAATATGCTTTCTTGCCCGGTCCAAGTCTATGGTCGGATGCAAACAGGTTCGTTCCCGTCCCAGCATGTGCCAGTGATGTACGCAACGGAGTACCTTCAAGACCTTGCAAGGAGTTTCTCGAAGGAAGCGTCAAAGCAAAGTTGCAGATCAGACTTGAGGATGACTTCCGCAGATTTGAACGAAACTACTGATGATTCTTTTCAGTCTCTCGATGCGAAAGACACTAAATGAAAATTTCAACTCTGATTGTCATAATTCTGTTAGTCGCAACTCTTCCCACCTGGACCACACAATCAAGCGGCGTTACCGCACGGCTGCGAGGCGTCAGCGCCATCGACGACAGGGTCGCGTGGGCAAGTGGCTCGGGTAGCACGGTGCTTCGGACTGTCGATGGTGGTGCGACCTGGCAAAAGCTAACCGTTACCTCCGACCCGCTCGACTTTCGCGACATTGATGCTATTGATTCGAAAACAGCTTACATACTTAGTATCGGTAATGGACCTGACTCCCGCATCTACAAGACGATTGATAGTGGCTTGACCTGGAATCTACAATTTCAGAATAACGACCCAAAAGCGTTTCTTGATGCAATGTCTTTCTGGGATGAACGGCATGGAATCGTTTTTGGCGATTCAGTCGATGGACAGTTTTTTATTCTTACCACCGAGGATGGTGGCAAGAAATGGTCTCGCATTACGCCGGAAAAGCTTCCTCAAGCCCAGGCAAACGAAGGAGCATTTGCTGCCAGCGGCACAAACATTGCCGTCGTCGGCAAAACCCACGCTTGGATTGGTACAGGAGCCGCGGCAAAGTCACGCGTTCTCTTCACTACTGATGGTGGCAAGAAGTGGAGCATTTCAGACACGCCGATCAAATCTGGGCCATCGAGCGGAATCTTCTCAATCGCGTTTCGCGATGCAAAACATGGAGTGGTTGTTGGAGGCGACTACAAGAAAGAATCTGAGGCAGTCGAGAACGCTGCCATCACCAACGACGGCGGACTTACCTGGACACTTGTTAACGGATTATCTGGTTTTCGATCGGTTGTCGCCTACGTACCTGGCGGAAAACCAGGCGTACTCATTGCCGTGGGACCTTCCGGCGCAGATTTATCGGAAGACGATGGAAAAACATGGACGCCAATCAAAGGACCAGGATTTGATACGTTTAGTTTTGCTAAAGACAAACCGATTGGTTGGGGCTCTGGTGCACGCGGCACCATCGGCAAATTGCAGTTGTAGTGGCGCTACTGCTATCCGGCTTCTATCTTTTCATCTATCGACTTAAGCGCACTCTCGAGCATCTTTCGATGCGCGGGATTTGTCGCGTTGGACAATTGACTTGATATGCGAGAACGCGAGAGTCGAAGCGATTCTATCTCAGCATTGCGAGCACGCGTTTCGGGAGTACCTCTCGAGGATCGGGCTCGCTCCTCCGCCATCGCTTGTTGACGGTCCAGCGCGTCTTCCATACTGCCAGCAAGATCATCTCCATCCCATCCCATAACTAATGCCTCCTGGGCAGAATTTTGTATCGACCAAAGGTCTCCAAACGTTCCTTATTCACGTAGAGACTGACTAGAAAGTTGCAATCACTTTGCAGTTCGATTCAGCATAACACTAATGTCGATCCAATGCGTTGTTAGACTCTACGAAATATCGCAGTTCAAAATCGGCAATCAAAATTGCGGTTTTGGTCATCGTTTTTGGATCCCACTTCATAGCATACGTTACCTCCTCTTTCTTCTCTAATAAAACAGCAAAACACCTTCATTGGAACAATAACTGCATCAACAATTTCTGAGCTTGTCTCCCCCTCCGAGTGCTTGAACAGGCATTCAAAAAACTGCTTACACCCCCAAAAACCTGGGAACAACTCTGCCATAGACGCCGATTAGTTTTGCTCGGCAGAGACTGAAGCAAACAAAGCGGAATCTTCAACCACCGGCGCTCCTCGAATCATCAGGGCCGGAGCTGGACGAAACCACGCAACGCAAGGGAGGCTTGTATGAGGAAGACGAAAGCACAAGTGGCGGCACATTTCCCGAACTTAGAATGCTCGTCGTCACGTTTTGAGAATTCTCAATTTGGATTCTCAATACTATCTACTTTTCTGGCATTGATTCTCTTTGCTGTTGCGACTCATGCACAGTCAGGTGGATCAACCGTTCGCGGAACGGTTCGTGATCCACAGGGCAATGTAGTCGCAGGGGCAACAGTCAATCTTACGAATCCCGAAAGGAACTTTTCTCGAACGCAATCAACTAATCAGGATGGTATTTACATCTTCAACGCAATTCCACCTGGTACATACAAGCTTGACGTAGAAGCAACTGGCTTCAAAACTGCTTCAGCTTCAGGGATCGCGGCATTGGTTGATACGCCAATTGTTCGTGACGTTCAGCTCGAGATAGGCGCCGTCTCTGAAACGGTCGACGTAACCTCGGCAGCAGAAGCGGCACTCAATACCAGCGATGCCAGTCTCGGTAATTCATTTGAGCGACGACGTATAGTCGAGTTGCCTCTAAACGCAAACAACGTGGTTGGGCTGCTCTCGCTTCAACCAGGCGTAAGTCGCAGTGGATATGTCAACGGCGGCCGCGCGGACCAATCAAACATCACGCTTGATGGTGTCGATGTCAACGAACAGCAAGATGGTCTGGACGTCGTAACGGACGAAGCCTTTGCCAGCGTATTGCGAGTTACACGTGATTCTTTGCAGGAGTTTCGTGTTACGACTACCAATCCAAATGCCGAACAGGGACGATCGTCAGGTGCACAGGTTTCGCTCGTCACCCGTTCAGGCTCCAATCAGTGGCACGGGTCCCTCTTTGAAACTCACCGCAACACCGTAACAACCGCCAACGACTTCTTTAACAACGCCGCCGGCGTCGGACGCCCTCAATTGCTGCGAAACATCTTCGGAGGATCAGTTGGTGGTCCAATCAAGAAAGATCGCGCTTTCTTCTTTTTCACATATGAAGGCTTTCGCGAAGCCACTGCCACATCAGTTGTACGCGAAGTACCGTTACCAACTCTCGGACAAGGGCTGGTTCGTTATCGAACTGAGAGTGGGGCAAGCGATCCGGGCTGTCCGGCAGGCACCCCGGCGGGAGTCAACTGTCTGACCCCGGCCGAAATAAATGCTACATACATTGACCACAATGGTTCGACTCCGGGAATCAATCCGGCTGGTCTTGCGGTACTCGCCGACGCTGCACGTCGTTACCCTGCAAACGATTCGACAGTTGGCGATGGACTCAACACCGGTGGCTTCCGCTTCAATGCACTTACGCCCACACAGTTGAATACATATATCGCGCGACTGGATTTCAATCTCACCAACCGACAGAATCTCTTCGCACGCGGTAACTATCAGAACGATACTGTGACCCGTGCGGTCTATTTCAGCTCAGACTGCAGCACGCCGGGCGATAACATTCAGTGCTTTCCTGATACTCCGCCGCTGACAACGTGGAACCATCCAAAGGGCCTGGCTCTTGGTCACACATGGTCCGTATCAAATGCTGTCGTTAATCGGCTCAACTACGGCTTCACGCGCTCATCGTTTACCCAGAATGGCGATTCAAATGAGAACCGCGTCAATTTCCGGTTTATCTATTCGCCATTCGCTTACGCACGCTCGTTAAGACGTACTACGCCGGTTCATAACTTTGTTGACGACCTTTCCTGGATTCGTGGCAATCACACGATAGGATTTGGCGGCAACATCCGCTTGATTCGCAACAATCGCGATTCCTTAACACCGTCGTTCGACTCGGCAATCATCAACCCATCTTTCTATGTTGCTTCGGGTGCGGTAATTACCGACGGCTTCGACGATTTTGAGAGTGAAAACGACTTGCGCGACGCCCTGGCTTCCGTAATCGGTCGCTACTCACAATACAGCGCGAATCTCGTCTATGGAGCCAACGGGACTTTGGAACCAGTCGGTTCGCCTTCCATTCGCTCATTCGCAACCGAGGAGTACGAAGCCTACGTTCAAGACTCGTGGCGTTGGAAACCAAACTTGACTTTGAATTATGGACTTCGCTGGTCCACTTCCACCCCCGTCTATGAACGCAACGGTCTGCAGGTTGTCCCAAACGTAAATCTGACTGATTACTTCAATCAAAGAGTAGCTGGTTCAGAGCGCGGCGTACCCTTCACCGATCCAATTACCTTCATACTTGGAGGGAAAGCTAATAACGCACCTGGGTACTACAAACAGGATTGGAACAATTTTGCTCCAACCGCTTCATTCGCCTGGTCACCTGACTTCGGCGACAACTTATTCGGCAAGTTGTTCGGTCGCGATAACAAGGGTGTACTTCGCGGCGGCTTCCGCGTGACCTACGATCGAATTGGTAGTCAGCTGGCCGTGAACTTCGATCTCAACAACCTCGCCGGCTTTACGTCAGCTCAGAACATTAATGCCAACACATTCGACGTCCTGCCAGGTGAACTCGGACCATTATTCTCCGGATTTAATCCCGATGTAAGAAGTCTGCCCTTTCCTGGGGCGAGTGGACCAATCCCTACTTCGTTGGTTTTTCCTCTCACTGTTCCATCTGACGAGGATCAGCGAATAGAAACGTCTTTGGACCAGGGAATCACAACCCCGTACAACTACAGCTTTAATCTGTCGTACGGCAGAGAGCTTGGTCGCGGCCTGACGTTTGAAGCGAGTTATGTTGGACGTTTCGCACGCAAGATTCTTGCTACTCGCGACATCATGCAACTGAACAACATTCGCGATCCTGCTTCGGGTACGACCTACTACGAGGCGGTCAATCAGTTGGTCGATTTCCGGTATCAGAATCGCCCGATCAACTCGATTGCTCCGATTGCCTTCTTCGAGAACCTCTTCCCATTCATGCCTGAATGGTTTGGAGATACTTCGCTGACACCGACACAGGCGGCCTACGCTTTCGTAGCTCCAGCCGCACTCGGCGGTGACGACACCGTTGACTACACAACTCTGCAGCTACTTTGGGACGACAGCCCTAACTGCACTACCTGTCCTTTCGGTGGCGGACCCGCGCGGATCAACAACATGTTCTATCAACCACAGTTTGGTGCGTTATCCGCGTTCTCAACAGTGGCTAGATCGAACTACAATTCTCTGCAACTCAGCTTGCGAGAGCGACTTCGTGATGATGTGACTTTTGATTTCAACTACACCTACGGACACTCGCTCGACAACGTTTCTGGTTTGCAGAATTCAACCAGCTACGGAACAGCCTTCATCGTTAACGCATTGTTCCCTGATCAGAACTACGCGAGTTCTGACTTCGATGCGCGTCATATCATCAATGCCAACTGGGTGGTTGGCCTGCCAGTTGGACGCGGAAAGAAGTTTTTGAACAATTCGAGTAGTTTTGTTAATGCAGTGCTTGGTGGCTGGCAGACGACTGGCATTTTCCGCTGGAACAGTGGCTTGGCGTTCCTAACGCCATTTGATTGTTGTGTTTGGGCGACCAACTGGAATGTGCAGTCAAATGGAGTTCGCGTTCAACCACTGAAAGCGTCTACTTCAGACGCTGATGGCACACCGAACGCATTCAGCGATCCGGTGGCAGCTTATCGCAGCTTCCGGCCTGCTCGACCGGGCGAAGTTGGAGATCGCAATGTTCTACGAGCGCCAGGATACATCGCGCTTGATGCAGGGCTGTACAAGACTTTCAACCTGCCCTGGGAAGGTCACCAACTGCAATTCCGTTGGGAAGTGTTCAATGTTACTAACACGCAGCGGTTCGATGGTTTGACTATTTCTGATTTAAGTCTTGGATCGGATCCGTTTCTTGGTGGAAATCCAAATTCCGACTTTGGACGTTTCACTTCTACGCAGACTCCACTAAATGAAACCAAAGCCGGACGAGTGATGCAGTTCGCGCTAAGGTATACATTCTAGCCCTGCACTTAAGGCAGCGAGTTGATGTCCTTCAGCTCGCTGCCTTGTTTTTTGTCTCCACATCGCGCGCAGTGGGATGAGGACGTACCGTCACGCAGAGCATCGCGTCTCGCTCGAGCTACACGACGCGTCGTGGCATGAGGTCAGTACCGTCACGCAGTAGCGTCGGGTCTCGCTCGCATACACGACTCACAGTGGCATGCGGTCAGTACCGTCACGCAGTAGCGTCGGGTCCCCGCCCAACACGACTCACAGTGGCATGAGGTCAGTACCGTCACGCAGTAGCGTCGGGTCCCCGCCCATACACGACTCACGGTGGCATGAGGTCAGTACCGTCACGCAGTAGCGTCGGGTCCCCGCTCGCATACACGACTCACAGTGGCATGCGG
>Ga0209215_1000047_pt1 | contig 92663 bp, 74 predicted proteins | sample TexAe_OM2H0_M2_FD_187938 | JGI IMG/M metagenome (GOLD analysis project Ga0209215, IMG submission 187938) | Forest soil microbial communities from Davy Crockett National Forest, Groveton, Texas, USA - Texas A ecozone_OM2H0_M2 (SPAdes) (version 2) | ecosystem: Environmental > Terrestrial > Soil >... | reverse complement strand
TGAGACCTGCGCGTCTGCCAGTTCCGCCACATCCGCGAGATGCCGGGTAGGCCATTATGCGAATGCATCCGGAGGGTGTCAAGAATGCCTATCCACAGATTACACGGAGTGATTTACATAGTCTGTGTAATCTGTGGACTTCCGTTTTATCGATTCCGGCGCCAGCGTCGGTTGTGTTCCCAATCACGACCTCGATGACGGCCTCGGCGGCTGATAGAGTCGAAATCACGATCGCGGTGGCGGCGATGGCGTCTGAAGATATTGGTGAAACCGCTATTTCGATTTGGTCCTCGACCGTCCCAACGTCCATCACGCGCGTCATGGCAGTTAACAAACTTCTGGCACTTATCGAAGTTGCGACCTCTGCCCCGCCCGCGCCCCTGGCCCATGGCATCAGTCGACATGCCAACCAATATCATGAGACCCAAAACAAGAATTCCAAATAAACTCTTTGAAGTTGAACGCTTCATAATTCCTCCTTAAAAACCAACGGCCTATGAGGTCCTGGGGCCGCAATTGAGCTACCATAGCATCAATTTCAGTGCCGCTTCACCAACCTTTTAATGACTGGGTTATTATGATTCTCTAATTGAGTTCCGTGTATGACTAACGTTTCACCGGCGCAAGAACAACTGGCAGCACGACTTACCGCTGTACGCGGGCGCATTGCCACGGCAGCGATCGACAGCGGTCGCACGCCTGAAAATGTCAAGCTGATTGCGATCAGCAAGACCCATCCAGCGTCCGTAATAAGAACACTCCATGACCTGGGAGCAACCGATTTCGGAGAGAATCGAGTCCAGGAAGCAGAAGGAAAGATAGCTGAAATCGGGGGCGAAAAGGTGCACTGGCACCTCGTCGGACATCTTCAGGCCAATAAAGCCAGGCGGGCCGTCAATCTATTTGAAGTTATTCACTCACTTGATTCACTGGATTTGGCGCACCGGCTCGATCGCTTGTGCGCTGAAGAGGGCAGGGAGAAATTGTCAGTCCTGATTCAGGTTGATCTGGGACACGAAGAAACGAAATCGGGTATCGATGAGTCTGAACTAACCCATTTGGTCGACGGCCTTGGACCACTTAGGCATCTCGAATTGATCGGCTTAATGACCTTGCCGCCCTTCTTTGACGACCCGGAACAAAGCCGTCCCTTCTTTCGTCGATTACGTGAGTTGAGAGACGAACTCGAGAGTTGTGGCGCCTTCGGAGATCGCACAGGCGAACTCTCGATGGGGATGACTCACGATTTCGAGATAGCTATTCAGGAAGGAGCCACGATGGTTCGAATCGGCACGGCCATCTTCGGCGAGCGCGTCCCGAAACAATAAACAACTATGCTCATCATTGTTCGAACGGTCTGGTTTGTAAGCGTCGCAGTTCAAATAATCATTGCGGCCGTGATCCTGTTGATGATCGTACGCTTGATCGCTGACGCGATGGATTTGAATCCATTTGCGTGGACATCGCGCACCATTCGTAGGCTCAGCGATGGGTTGGTGATTCCTATGCGAGGCGGATTACGTGGTTTTGGAGTTGACACCAAGTTCGCGCCACTCGTGGTGATACTAATCTCGATCCTGCTGGGTTATTTCCTGATTCAGTTGGTGTCAACGATCGCTGTGATGGTGGCAGGTGTCATGGACAGCGTGAGGCTGGGAGCATTCTTCTGGGTGCTTGGGTTTTTTCTGTACGGTCTTCTGTCTATCTACGCGCTGTTGATCCTGATTCGTGTGATCTTTTCCTGGGCAATGCTGAGTTACTCCAATCGGATTATGCGCTTTCTGGTTGATGTTACCGAGCCACTTTTAGGACCATTACGAAGAGTGATACCACCGCTGGGACGGTTCGACATCTCTCCGATTGTTGCCTGGCTGATTGTATTGCTTTTTCAGGCCGCGGTTGCCGGTACCCTTTTGCGCGGTGCACCGTTTCCTAGCTTTTGACGCCGAGGTGCGGGTATTTGATCGAACACTCCATTCGCGACGGACGATTGGTATTCAAGGTGTACGTTGTCCCACGATCTTCGCGAAATGAAGTGGCCGGAGAGCATAATGGTGCGTTGCGTGTGCGAGTCTCTGCGCCGCCAGTGGATGGCGCCGCGAATAAAAAATTAACCGTGGTGTTGGCAAAAGCATTCAACGTGTCGAGCAACGCGGTAATTATTGTGAGCGGACAAAACAGCAGATTGAAGCAGGTGAGCATCGAGGGAGTCGACTCGTCTGCGTTTTCGGAGCTTCCTCGCGGTAAATAGTAATCCTGATGGAACTGCCAATAGAGATCGGTTGCAACGTTTCGAGCAGGAAGCTTCAGCAGCATCAAATCATTAGGCGTCTTGTGATATATTCGCGTCCGACAACCCACAATTCCAGAAGGATCTAAACCCAATGTCCGGACATTCGAAATGGCATAGTATTAAACACAAGAAAGGCGCGCTCGATGCCAAGCGCGGCAAGTTATTCACAAAGTTTATTAAAGAAATCACCGTCGCGGCCCGCTCGGGTGGCGGTGATCCAGACGCCAACGCCCGTTTGCGTAAGGCGATCCTCGATGCAAAGGGCGGTAATATGCCCAACGAGACGATCGATCGCGCGATTCGTCGCGGTACCGGCGAAGAAGAAGGCGTCAACTACGAAGAGATCACGTACGAAGGTTATGGTCCAGGCGGCGTGGCATTGTTGATTCAATCGATGACTGATAACCGCAACCGCACGGTGGCGGAGATTCGCCACATCTTTTCCAAAAACGGCGGCAACCTCGGTGAATCTGGTTCAGTGGGTTGGATGTTTGAGAAGAAGGGGTACATCGTTGTCGAGAAGGCGGCGAAGTCTGAAGAAGAGTTATTTGAACTCGCGATCGAAGCAGGCGCTGATGATCTGCGTGACGATCAAGACAACTTCGAAATCATTACCTCACCGGATGCATTTGATGCTGTACTGACTGCAGTGAAGGGCGCTGGTGTAGAACCGCAGGTGGCGGAAGTTGAGATGATGCCGCAGAACTACGTGCGCCTCGAAGGCGCTGACGCGCGCCAGATGTTGAAGTTGATGGAAGCGCTCGAAGACCACGACGACGTGCAGAAGGTCTCAGCGAACTTCGACATCAGCGAAGCCGACATGGCTGCAGCCTAGCTCGCAGATTTACGCAGATGAACGTGGATAGGAGGTGATCAGGAAAGAAAGCTTTTTTGTTCTTCTTTCTGATCTGCGTTATCTGTCTCAACCTGCGGCTCGCCCATCACAATCCGAACGTTGTGCGTTTTTTCGTCGTCGCTTAACTCGATTGTGTTTCCGGGCTGCTCCACACCATCGACCTCGACAATCACGACGCCACGGCTAACACCCAACGGATTCTCAACCTTGATGCGGTAGACGGCGCGTCCACGCCGGTAAGTTATCTCGAAATCACGCCACCAACGCGGCACACACGGATTAATCTCGAGTCGATCATGCTGGAGTTTGAAGCCAAGGATCGATTCCAGGCCGGCACGGTACATCCAGCCCGCTGAACCCGTGTACCACGTCCAGCCCCCGCGCCCATTGTGTGGCGGTACTGCATACACATCACCGACAGCGACGTATGGCTCAACTTTGTACTTGTGCAGCCCGGCACGCGTGGACGAATGATTGATCGGATTGAGCAGTGCGAAGAGTTCGCCAGCGCGCTCGCCGTCGCCGAGCATCGAGTAAGCAATCAAGGTCCATATCGCTGCGTGAGTGTATTGTCCGCCGTTTTCCCGCACGCCGGGAACGTATCCTTTGATATAACCGGGATCGAGATTGCCCTTATCGAATGGCGGCGTGAAGAGGATCACGAGTCCATCGCCACGTCGTATCAAGTATTCTTCCAGCGCCGCCATTGCACGTCCCATGCGATACGGATCTGAGGCGCCAGAAATAACGGACCACGACTGCGCGATGGAATCGATGCGGCATTCCTCATTCCGCGCCGAACCTAGCGGTGTGCCGTCGTCGAAATAGGCGCGCCTGTACCAGTCACCATCCCAGCCTTTTTCTTCCAGTGCTTTCCGCAAATTCTCAAGATGTTTTCGATAACGATTGCCACGCGCTTTCTGTTTTCGTGTGTCCACGTGCGGAACAAATGCCATCAGCGTCGTGTAAAGGAACCAGCCAAGCCAAACACTCTCACCTTTTCCCTGATGGCCGACTCGATTCATGCCGTCGTTCCAATCACCGCCACCCATTAATGGCAGACCGTTTGCGCCGACTGCCAGACTGCGATCGAGCGCTCGAGCGCAGTGTTCGTAGATTGGAGCTGATTCCGCGGAGACCTGCGGTTGCGTGTAACTCTCGTGCTGATCCACGGTGAGTTCAGGTTGATCAAGAAAAGTAACCACTTCATCCAGCACGGACACGTCGCCAGTGACATTGATGTAGAACGAAGCAACAAACGGCAACCACAAAAGATCGTCTGAAATCCTCGTGCGTACGCCGCGTCCACTTGGTGGATGCCACCAGTGCTGCACATCACCTTCTTTAAACTGGTGTGCAGCTGCGAGCAGAAGCTGCTGTCGCGCTACATCAGGCCGGCTGTACACAAGCGCCATCACATCCTGCAACTGATCGCGAAAACCAAACGCGCCTCCGGATTGATAGAACGCGCTCCGAGCCCAGATGCGACAGGAAAGCGTCTGGTATAAGAGCCACCGGTTGATCATCGTGTCGAGGGCGGCATCCGGAGTTCGTACCTCAATCGCGCCGAGCAGTCCGTCCCAATGTGCCAACACCTTTTCAAACGCGGCGTTGACGTTTCCTGTCTGACGAAACCTGGCAACCACTTCCTGCGCAGCAGTTTTTGATTCTGCTTCGCCCAGCAGGAAAACAACTTCGCGAGCTTCGTTGGGTGCGAGTTCGATGCCCGTTTGGATTGCTGCACACGGATCCAATCCGGCCCCGTCTCTTCCACCCAAACTCAGTCGCCTGAGAGCGGCTGGCGTTTCAAGGGAACTGTTACGGCCTACAAACTCTTTGCGATCACACGTGGCGCTTAAGACTGTTTCGCTTGTCGCCACGAAAGCAACACGATCCGCGAACTCATTGTTGAATGGATTGCGCGCAAAGATCGTCGCAGCCGGCGCATCGATCTCGGTGATGATGTAGGGTGCCGAGGAAGATCTGGAGACTCCCAGCACCAGCTCATTGTACTGCGTCACAGTCAGTCTTCTTTTTCGGGCAGTGCGATTGCGCAAACGAAGCAGCGAGATCTTCACAGGGGCGTCGAGTGGCGCAAAAACCAGCAACTCCTGCGAGATACCGTGACTGGTGTGTTCGAACACACTGTAGCCCTGACCGTGCCTGACGATGTACGACTCGCGTTCGCGTATCGGCAGCGGTGTGGCAGACCAAAGTGTGCCGGTGTCTTCATCGCGAAGGTAAACCGCTTCGCCCGGCGGATCGCTGATCGCATCGTTGGACCACGGCGTAAGGCGATTCTCACGACTGTTGAGCGACCACGTACAGCCGCCTCCTGTTTCAGTGATCTGGAACCCAAACTCCACCTTGTTGCCAATCACATTGGACCAGGGAGCGGGGGTCCATTGCTCCGCGCCCAGTAACGTCACATATTCACGACCGCCCTGATGAAAGCCACCAAGTCCATTGAAGAAAGCCAGATCAGGCCGAGCAACAGTTGTTTCGGGATATGTTTGCGACGGTAGCCGCGGCACGAAAGCCGTTGGCAACGGTTCTTCAACTCGTTTACGTTCGATCTGATCTTCAAAGGCGCCACGTTCGGCAACAATTACAGCCCGGGCGACTGCATGAAGCAATATCCGGTCGGCCTCGGGCATTTGATCGGAACGTCGCAGGTAAACACCGCCGGGTTTGTCCTGTAGCCCTTGTAAGCCGCTCGTCCGTACGATTGTTTCGAGTTCCTGGTGCAGCAACTGTAGATAGTCGGTTGGGGTGTCGTTAAGGATTACAAGATCGACTTTGAGTCCTTTGTAATGAAGGTATTCGTGTCCGCGCACAAGCTTTCTCACAGTACGCATGTCGGCGGCTTTATTGATGCGAACGACCACGATTGGCAGATCGCCGCTGATCCCGTAGGCCCACAGGCTCGATTGGGCTTTCGTGTTGAGTGCGAGCACGTGTGGCGTCGGACGCAGCGAAGGATCGGAGTAGACGATGCGCGCAGCGAGGCGTTGAAACAGGTGCGCCTCTTCCGCGTCGATCTTGAGATGGCTCATCTCCACCTGCGCTTTGGTCCAGGCAAGGCGCAGTTCACGTTCGAAGATGTTTGGATCGTGATACTTGTCAGCGAGTGCGAGTGCTTCTTCCCGAGAACGAGCAACGGCTGTGCTAAACGAACAGCGAACCGTTTGATTCGGGTGAATTCTCACGCGCCGGCGCAAACTGAAAACCGGATCGAGCACGGCGCCAGTCGTGTTTGAAAGCGGTCGGTCTTCAATAACAGCGATCGGATTGCTCGCAGTGCGTCCACGTCCCAGAAATCGGCCGCGATCTGTTTCGTACTGCACGGTTCCGACCTGCTCACCTTCGGCGACAACGACGTGAACGCCCCAGATTGGCCGTTCTTCAGAGGAACGTTGCCGGCGATGGGCCACGATCGCGTTCTCACCAGGAATAAACTCAGTTTCGATAAACAGATTGCTGAATGCCTGGTGTGCTGCATCCGCGTTGGCACTGGCTAAGACTACCTCCGCATAACTGGTCAACTCGATCTCGCGCGTGCGTGAAGAAAGATTAGTCAGCGAGATGCGGCGAACTTCGGCGTTGTCTTCGGCTGAGACTACAACTTCCATGCGTGTTGCAATACCTGAATCAATACGCCGGAAGTCAGCCTTATCCTCGGAGAAGGCGACGTGATATGACTGTGCCTTTCTCCGCACTGGCTGATGTCCCGCGGACCAGACTGCACCACTTCGCACGTCACGGAGATAAATGAAAGCGCCCCAGTTATCGCGAGTTACATCCTCACGCCAACGCGTGACCGCATTCTCTTCGCATTGTGAATAGCCTGAACCGGCGGTGGTCAACATAACGTTGTAAGCGCCGTTTGAGAGCAGTTGTGTACGCGGTGTCTCGAGATCTGCTGACTCGTAAACTCGCGTGATCATGCCGGGCATTGCCTGGGCGGCCACTCTTCCTGTCAGTACCTCTTCGGCGCGCGGATGAGCAGCAGGCACACCGACCGGGATGCGTTCCTGGAGCAACAACTCGGTTGCCTGAACTGTTGGGTCGGAATGAAAACGGTTTTGAACCAGATCGTCCTGGAGGATGTTCGAGAGTGCGACAAGACTCATTCCCTGGTGATGCGTCATGAAAGCGCGAATGACGACTGATTTCTGACCCTCAGGCAATCGCTCAGCGGTGTAGTCGATCGATTCGTAAAACCCGTATGGTCCAAGCGCACCTTCTTTTCGTAACCGGCGCAAGTTGGTCATTGCCGAGGCCGGATCGATCTCGGCGGCCAGGATCGTCGCGTAGGGGGCCACGACGAGATCTTCGATGAGACCTCGTTTGAGACCGAGTCCCGGCACGCCGAATGGGCCGTATTGATAGTTAAGATGAAGATCTCGAACGTTGTAAGCGGCTTCAGAAATGCCCCACGGCACACCACGTTCCTGCCCGTATTCGATCTGGCGTCCAACGATTGTTCGGTAAGTTTCCGACAGCAGCGTCGCCTGGTAATTGCGCATCACGAGGAGTGGCATTAGATATTCGAACATCGTGCCGGTCCATGAGATCAGTGCGCGTCCGCCATCAACCTTGGTGAGCGCGCGGCCCATGCGAAACCAGTGTTGTTGCGGAACGTCTCCCTTTGCGATGCCGACAAAACTCGCCAGACGTGCTTCAGATGCAAGTAGATCGTAATAAGAGTCGTCGACGCGCGATGCGGTAACGTTGTAGCCAATTGGGAAGAGTTTGCGTTCGACATCAAAGAGAAAAGAGAAGTCCATCTCCTCGATGATCTGGTCACAACGGCGCGCGAGACGGCTGAGACGCGAGAGCATATCCGCTGCGGCTGCGGCGGATTGTTCGAGCATCTTTGTCAGTTGTGCGGCTGTTTGTGCCAGGGCTGGCGAGGAATGGTTTTGCATTGCCGCCAGTTGGACCAGCGCCCGGTCACAACGCTGCGGCACTTCGGCGAGTGTGGGAACCTCCTGGAGCAGTTGAACGATTCGTGCCCACTCGTTGTCTGAATGAGTTTCATCCTCCATCAAACGCAACGCGCTGCTCCAGTTCGTGAGCATTTCCGCATCTCTGCGCCGCGAAGCGATTTGATGCGTCATTGCTCCAACCCACCAGCGCAGTTCTTTAAAACTGACGTCGCCATGTTCATGAGCCAGGGCGTTGACAATGTCTTCGATCTCAGACGCGCGACGGGCGACCGAATCAAACAGCACAACCCATGACGAAAGATTGTTGCCGGGCTCAACGTCGAGGAGTTTGCGACAGGCGACGATCTCGTCCTGTAACTGCCTGACAGTCACGACATCCGTTCGTTGACGGAAACTGCCCAGGTTGCTTGCTTCGGCGGCAACACCATCGATTGTGTCATTCAGGCCTTTGATGACACGCACATCAAACAAACTGTTTTCGGGAAACTCGATGCAGGCCTGCTTCACCGCGAGCAAATGTCCGGCGAGATTGCCGCTGTCGACTGTGGAGATGTACTGCGGCAGCAGTGGTTCGAGAGTTTTAGTGTCGTACCAGTTGAAGAAGTGACCGTGGAGACGGCCCAACTGGGCCATCGTTGAAAAAGTAAGTTCCTGTCGTTCGACCAGTTCGAGCGCGCCGATGTAGCCGAGATCGCGCGCCGAACAAGTTGCCAGCAGTAGTAAACCGATGTTTGTGGGCGAAGTGCGATGAGCTAAAACCGGCGCCGGATCTTCCTGATAGTTGTCTGGTGGTAACCAGTTGTCTTCGGCGCCGACGAAAGTCTCGAAGAAGCGCCAGGTGCGCCTCGCGATGAATCGCACAAACACAGAATCTTCGTGGCTGAGAAGCTGTCGTTCGGCCGCTCTCGGCTTGCTCACCCAGTAGGCGATAAACGGAGAGAGCATCCAGACGACAAAGAGAGTGCCCATCACCGGGAGTCCGGCTGGTTTTAGACTTATCGTCAGAGCGAGCGCGATCAAGGTCAGCACCAGTGCAGGCAGCATGAAGCGCACGAACGATCCGATGTCGTTTCGTACAGATCTTTCCGCCTCGGCAGCCGATACCCACTCCAGCAGTTTTCTGCGAGAAATGATTTGCCGGTACAGAGCGCGCACGATTGCGTCACTCATGGACCACGTCTGGTGTGCCAGGAAAACAAACGAGAGCGCGATCTGTGCCGTGTTAGTGCGGAAGTCACCCCATAGACTCCAGAAGTGACTGGTCCAGGGAATCCCGCGAGGATGCATTAGGAGACCAGTCGTCACATGCAAATAAACCGGAAACGCAATTACCAGAAAAACAAAAAGACACCAGACCAGTGTCGAACCGGGAAATAGCGCACACGCAGCCACGAGCCACAGGAACAACGAGGGAGCCACGAGGCTGCGACGCAGATTGTCGAGAATCTTCCAGCGCGCGATCACCGGCAACACGTTGCGCACCTGGCGCCGTTCGGCATCAGGCACGGTGGGAAAGAGCCAGCGATAAATTTGCCAGTCGCCGCGTGTCCAGCGATGTGCTCGCTTCGCGAAGGCTTCGTACGACGCGGGGTAATCGTCTAAGAGCTCGATGTCGGTCGTTAAAGCAGCACGTGCAAACAACGACTCGAACAGATCGTGACTGAGTAACGCATTCTCAGGTACGCGGCCGTCGAGCGTGCGCTGGAAAGCGTCAACGTCGTACAAGCCCTTGCCTGTAAAGCTTCCCTCGCAAAAGAAATCCTGATACACGTCCGACACGGCAGTTGTGTACGGATCGATACCGGTGTAACCGGAAAAGACCTGCACCAGCTTCGAACTAGAGGCGCTGGCGAGTGAGATACTGACCCGTGGTTGCAGAATGCCGTAACCGTACGTCACGCGGTTTGTTGCGGCGTCGATAACAGGTTGATTTAACGGGTGAACTGCGGCGCCGACCAGCTTGCGGGCAACGTCGCGTGGCAGTTGAGTGTCGGAGTCGAGCGTGATCACATAACGAATCGACGTCAACAGCGCATCATCAGCCGTGCGCACAACGAAGCTGGTATCGCGTGCGCCGCGAAGCAAGCGATTAAACTCTTCGAGCTTGCCGCGCTTACGTTCCCATCCCATCCATTTCTTTTCGCCTTCGTTCCACAGTCTTTTTCTGTGAAAGAGATGAAAACGTTCGTTGCCGTGCCGGCGGTTGAGCGCATCGATGCCGCTTTGGGCAATCGCCAGGAGCTGTGAATCAGTTGGTGTTTCTTCGGAATTGGCATCAGGGAAGTCGCTGAGCAAAGCGAAGTAAACATGTTCGTCCTGATTTGCGAGGTAATGAACCTGAAGCCGTTCTACCAGCTCATGGACCTGCGATTCGTGGAGGAAAATAGTTGGCACCACCACAAACGTCGCCGCATCCTCCGGAATACCGTCGGCGGTATCCATTCGCGGCAGTAAGCGCGGTGGAAAAAAGTGCGTTAGATCCCAGTTAAGCACTGTCACCGCGAGATCGCTCGCAGGGACGAGAGCCAGTAGTGCTGTAAAAATCAGGAAGGGCCAGCCAGCTCCATTGCGATACATGAAGTAGAGCAGCAGACTCATGATCAGGAGGGTCATCAGCGTGAGAGTGCCGAGGTAGGTCCCGGTCGAGTGATGCAGTAAGAAACGACGCAGCTGTTCGGTCGGATGTGGTTGATAACTGAAAGTCGCTTCGAGACGGCTGAGACCCTCATCGATGAGGTAGTAACCAACGTGCCTCTGCGGCCGTGAGTTTTTGTCTGCCTGAGCGGCCAGGTCGATTGCGGCTTGTGCAATTTTCAGTTCACTTGCACGCGTGCGCTTGCTGATTCGTTCAATGACGTGGCGATAACGATCGCGGGAAACAAACTCCATTCGCGAATAAACGCCTGCCGGATCGTTGCCTAACAGCGGCTCGATTAAGCTGACTTTTTCGAAGAAATCATTCCAGTCGAGCGTCGAGAGCAGACGCATGCTGGTGATGATGTTGCCGACTGTTACCTGCGCCGCCGCCTGTCGCTGGTGTTCGAGGTGAATTATCTGTTCGATAGTTGCACCCTGCCGGACCACGAGTTTCTCGATCCAGTCCATTACCGGCATGACAGATGGATGTTGTTCGCGCAGTCTCTGCACCAGTTGGACCAGGAACGGATGTGGTAGCTCATCCCGTTTTCCAAGCCGCTCGTTGAGAAACGACATGACGCCAGTTGGCTGTAGTGAGGCTAGTTCGAGCAGTTTGTCCGCGAGTTTGTCTGCTTCATCGCGATGGGCGCGAGCGCGAGCTATCGCAAGCGAAAGGCGTCGCAGGTTTTCGACAAGGGCGAGACGCAGAGTGATCGCGACGGCCCACAACTCACCAATAGAAAGCGGCGCGACGGTTTGATACGCGGTGATGAATCTTTGCAGGGTGTTTGTATCGAGACGCGAATCAGTGTGTGCGATCAACGCGAGTGCGACGGCATAGATTCGCGGATAGCCTTCCAACTCGCCCTGAGCGAGTTTGGGTAACTCGTGGTAGTAACTCCTCGGAAGATCCTGACGAATCTCGCGCAGTTGTTCTTCGACGATGTGGTAATTGTCGACCAGCCACTCCGCAGCGGGTGAGATGGCATGGCCCTGGCGAAGTGCTTCGACGAGCACTTTGTAAGCAGCTTCGAGTTTCCGTCCATTATCTTCGAGGCGGGGCAGGAGTCGCGCGCGCCCTCTTCTAGTGACGGTCTTGTGTTCGGCAGCGAGAGTTTGCGCATATTGTTCGAGGCGCTCGACGCTGAAGAACTCTGCCTGGAATGGTTTTTCCTCAGCAGCGCCGATTGGTTGGCGTAACAATGAAGACAGCGATTCGAAGAACTCACTCATGGAGCCGGAAATATGGGCAAAGTTTCACACAACAAAGCAGGGGGCCAAGGTGAATAAACTGTGGGGGAGTTTCAGAATATCATTTTGTGCTTAGTACTTGGTACTTAGTGCTTTTAGTTTTTGCACAATAGCAGCAAAACTGCGAAAGATCTGTGTATACTTTCGCCCAATGCGCGTTTTAGGAATCGATCCGGGAAGCCAAACGATGGGTTGGGGCGTGGTTGAGGGAAACGGACGCCGCTATTCACTCGTTGCGTATGGTTCGATTCGTGTCGCATCGAGCCTGAAGTTTTCGACTCGGCTCTTGAAGATGTGTAATGGGCTGGAAGAAGTGATCGCGGAGCATCGTCCGGATGCATGCGCGCTTGAAGACGCTTTCCTCGCTACCAACGTCAAGGTGAGTATGAAACTGGGACAAGTGCGGGGCGTAGTGTTGCTGGTGGCGGAGCGTGCTGGTCTTGAGATTTGCGAGTATTCACCACGGCTCATTAAGCAGACTGTGGTTGGTTATGGGAACGCTGAGAAACATCAGGTGCAGGAGATGGTGCGGTTGCTTTTGTCGTTGAAGAGTGTACCTTCGCCGCACGACGCGTCGGATGCGCTGGCAACCGCGATTTGCCATTTTCACCACGCGGCATTTAAAGAGAGAATAGCCGCGGTGTAAAGGAGTATCGGTCCGATAGACCTATTAAACCTCACGAATGGAGAACTATTATGCTTCCTCACAAGCTCACGCTCAGTGTCTTTCTGCTTCTTCTCGCATCAAACCCAATTCTTGCGCAGCAAAGGAAACCACCGGCGGGTGGACGTCTCGCGATAGTGGTTGACGAACGTCTTGCGGCGCTACGCGCAACACCGCAGCTCAACGGACGCCTTGTCCGTCGGCTCGGCCGCGGCCGCCTGGTGGCGGTAAGATCGATGAAAACAAGCGCGGATGGAATTACATTTTTCCTGGTTAACGTGTCGAATCGCACGCATGGCTGGATTCAACGAGAGGCAGTTGTTTCACCTTCTCGCACTGGAGACGATCAAAGGCTGCTGACCTCTATCGAGCGCTCTCAAGGCTTTGATCGCATCGCACGAGCACGGATTTTTCTCGATCACTTCACACGTTCGCGCCTGCGTCCGACCGTTCTATTGTTGATAGGTGATACAGCCGAAGAACTCGCAACAAAGCTATCCAGCGATGCTGCGCGTCGCATGATTGACGTTGGTGAAGCCCCGGAATTCAGCTATTTCCTTAACTACACCGGCCTCGATCGCTACAACCGCCAGGGAATAACGTTTGTCTTCGATCAATCAACCAAACGCTTTCACTACGATGGCGCCACGTGGCGTGAACTGACCCGTCGTTATCCAAATTCACCCGCAGCAGGCGAGGCGAAAAAGAGACTCGACTCGCTTTACTCGCAACTGCGTATGAAGTAATATTTCCGCCATGACACTCAAACGAAATATCAAGGAGAATGCATAATGGGCCTCACACATGTTGCAGTAGAACTGTCGCGACATAATTCCAACGAAGCAAACGGTCAGCATACATACAACGCAAACTTCCTCGTCGACACCGGGGCTATGGACTCGATGGCTCCTGCATCGGAACTCTGGAGAATCGGAATTGAACCTGTTGGCAAGCGACTCTATGAACTTGCCAGCGGCGAAGTTCAAGAATATGAGCATGGCATCGCACAAGTCTCGTTCATGGGTGAGGCCACCTGGACTGATATTATCTTCGGTCCTGACGACAGTAAGCCGATCCTCGGAGTAATCACACTGGAAAATGCTGGCTTTCTAGTCGATCCAAAGAATCAGACGCTGACAAAGCTTTTGGCGCGTCCTCTGAAACAAATGCGCCAAAACAGTTTCATTTAAGCGTCGTTCACCGTTAAACTTCCCAATAATTCGCCTTGTAAGGGTGTTAATAAACCCTGAACCTTCTCGTCTATCAGGTTGTAGACGAAGGAGAACACCTTTGCAGGCAGCACTTAAACCCTTGCGATTAGTGAAAAACGAACCCGCCAGCGAGCTGGAAACTCTTTTCCAGGCACACCACGGCCGAGTTTTTCGGACCGCGCAGCGGATTACGGGCAGCGTCGCCGACGCTGAAGACGTCCTCCAGACCGTCTTTCTCCGACTCGTAAGAGGCCAGGATGATTACGATTGGTCAGGAAATCCCGAAGCCTATCTTTCCCGCGCAGCCATAAACGCCTCGCTTGACCTCCTGCGAAGCCGTACACGCTCAAAAGTCGTTGCACTCGATGAAAGCGAAATCGACTCGATCGTGGGTAGTTTCAAGAGCCCCGAGGCGGTTCACGCCGACCGGGAATTGCACACATTGGTAAGGCAGGCAGTGTCGCGGCTCGGGAAAACTGCCGGCGAGATGTTTGTTCTGCGTTATTACGAAGGTTTTGACAACAAGGAAATTGCGGCACTTCTGAATACTTCACCGTTAGTGGTCGGCGTAGTACTCCATCGCGCACGCACCAAACTGAGAAAAGAGATTGGGCACTATCTGGAGAAACATCATGAAAAGCAATAAGGAAGAGCAGATTCTCGACAAAGTTACCGCCGAGATCCGAAATGAGAAGTTGGATCCGGCAGCCGTCTCAGCAGCGGCAGACCGTGTTTGGGCGCGTGTCTCCGCCGCCGCCGGCGTTACTGAATTTCAGTTGCCGGCAGTTGAACGGATTGAAGGTTGTGCTGACTTTCAATCACTGATTCCTGCACATCTGGCAGGAAAACTTTCTGAAGCCCGCTCGCTGTTGTTGGTGGACCACACACACGAGTGCATTCCTTGCCGCAAGGCAATGAACGAAGCACGTTCAAAGCGCTCGATGACTGTCAAACCGGTCGCGACCACAAAGCGTTATACGCTTCAACCCGTGATCATGCGCTGGGGCATCGCAGCCGCGCTGATTATTGGTCTCGGGCTGCTGGCGGTTCCGTTCGTGCAACGGTTCTGGCCATACGGCCAGTTTGACGCAACGGTTCAAGCGGCTGAAGGTCAGGTTTATCAGATCGCTGATACGCAAACAGCGGCCGTTGCCACCGGAGCAAAGCTGCAACAGGGTGAGAAGGTGCGCACCGCGAAAGACGGTCGCGCTGTTGTTCGCCTCGGTGATGGTTCGTTGATCGAGATGAAGGATCGGTCAGAACTTTATCTGACGAGATCAGGCAATGGAACCACGATTCACCTTAACCGCGGCAGCATTGTTGTCGAAGCCGCGAAGCAGAAAGACGGGAAGCTGTTTGTCGAGAGTGGTGATTCGCTGGTGTCAGTTACAGGGACTGTGTTCTCAGTAAATAACGGCACCAAGGGCTCCAGAATCTCTGTGATCGAAGGCGAAGTGAATCTGAATCACGCGGGTAGTGATCGTGTGCTTCGTCCCGGCGAACAAGCGACTACGAATCCTGCAATCGCAATGATTCCGGTGAAGGACGAAGTCTCCTGGAGTCGCAAAGCAGATCAGTACACAGCAGTTTTGAACGGGTTAGCTTTACTCAAGAATGCGCTTAAGAACGTCCAGCAACCCGGTGTTCGTAACTCGACGCACTTGCTCGACCTGATGCCAGAGAACACTGTGGTCTATGCGGCGCTGCCGAATCTCGCTGATTCGATTGTTGAATCGCATCGCGTAATTCAGGAAAAAATTAGCCAGAACGCAGCATTGCGCGAGTGGTGGGAGAAGGAACAGTCCGGCAAAACACAGAATATGGATCAGGTTGTGGAAACGATCCGTCAGTTTGGTTCCTATCTCGGCGATGAGATTGCAGTTTCGGTGACGATGGACGATCAGGGCCGTCCCGGTGAGCCATTGGTCCTTGCTGAGCTCAAGAACTCGCAGGGTTTCAAGGAGTTTCTCGAGCAGGAGATTGCGAAGTACTCAGGAGACAAGAAGGGCAGACCGGAGATTCAGTTTGTCGAAGATCCAACCACAGCAGTCGCCTCCACTGATGATACCAAGGGTGAGAAGCTTTACGTTTGGATTCAATCAAACCTGTTCGCCGCCAGTCCAAAGTTACAGCAACTGCAGACGGTTTCAACTGCGATCAGTAATGGAAGCACGAGCAGTTTTTCGGCAACACCATTCCACAACCGCATCGCACAGGTTTATCAGGAAGGCGCAGGTCTGGTAGTCGCCGCCAATCTCGAAAAAGTGGTCGCGAACACGAAGGCCGAACGAACCAAAGGTGCTGATGCTGAGAAGCAGGAAGCAACCTTGAACCAGTTGGGCATTCTCAGTGTGAAGTATTTCGTGCTGGACCAGAAAGACAGCAACGGAAAGACACACACACAGGCTTCGCTGTCGTTCAATGATGCACAGCGCGGCATTCCTTCATGGCTCGCGGCGCCCGGCCCGATGGGTTCTTTGGAATACATCTCGCCGGATGCGAACGTAGTGGCTGGATTTGTGGTGAAGAATCCGGTGACACTCGTTGACGATTTACTCAACGTACTGAGCACCGTAGAGCCAGATCTCCGCAAGAATCTCGACAAATTGCAGTCGGATCACGGTCTCAACATTCGCAACGACATCGCTGCACCGTTAGGTGGAGAGTTTGCCTTCGCGATCGATGGTCCGCTTCTTCCGACGCCTTCCTGGAAGCTGGTGTTTGAGGTTAACGATCCAGCGCATCTGCAACAGACGCTCGAGCGCGTGGTCACCGAGGTAAATAAACAGGCAGCCTATCTTGGTAAGGCTGGACTGACCTGGGAGAACACCGACCTCGCGGGCCGCAAGTATTACACCCTGCGATCGACGGATTACGGAATGCTGCAGGTGAACTACACCTACGCCAACGGATACTTGATCGTTGGTCCCAGCAGGGCACTGGTCGAGCGAGCATTGCGATCGCAGGAGAGTGGTTTGTCGTTGCTGCGTTCACCAAAGTTCACGGCTGGTTTGCCGGCTGATGGCAACGCCAACTTCTCGGCAGTCTTTTATCACAACCTGGGCGGACTGGTTCCAGCCGGGCTTGCAAGCACTGCGGCGAGCACTGCTGAACAATTACCGAGTGGACCACAGCAGGCGATGAAAGCAATCGCTGGAGAGATGGCGCCAACGCTCGCGTACGCTTATGCGCAAGGCGACAGCATCACGTTTGCGGCTAACACTGAAGGTGGACCATTCGGACTCGGTCCGGCAACGATCATGGGAATGCCCAATGCACTCGAAATGCAGCACATTATTAGTCGAGGCATGGGTGGCAAGAAGTAGTTAGACAGGATTGACATGATGTTTGCAGGATTTACAGGACTCGTCTTGTAAATCCTGCTCAATCTTGTTCATCCGTGAAACCAACCACTCAAATGAAACTTGTTTCGATTTCTCTCATCTCGTGGTTCTGCGGCGCGCTGATCATTTCCAAGTTCATTGCAACCGATGGACAGGTTATCAGCGCGACAGTCACCTCGATGATCATGGCAGCGTTGCTGTTCTCGTTAGCCTATGCGCCCTCGCTTTCATGGCTTCGCCAACGCATGGGTGGTTGCAGACCAGCGCTGCTTTTTCCACTCGCTTCTGCTGTTGTACTCAACACGCCTGTGTTCCTGATCGAGATTCTTGCAATTGGCAGAACTTTAGCACCCGCAGATGCGTTAGCATGCATTGTTGCTTTTCTGCTAATGGGCACAGTCTTCGGGCTCGGATTCGTTTGGAATTATCAGAACACAGCGCTATAAAAAGAGTATGGCACTTCCCGCTTCGGTTCCTGATGAACCGATCAAATCTCAATCGGCTTACTCTGGGCCGCCGGTAATCGACCTGCACGGTCTCAGCGTTTCTTTTGGCCGGCGGCAGATTCTGAAGAACCTGCGCGGAGATCTCCGCGGGAAGGCGATCGGTCTGCTCGGTCCAAACGGCGCCGGTAAGACGACACTTATTCACACGCTGCTCGGCTTTCATCAACCGTCCGCGGGCACGGCGCAGATCTTTGGTCTCGATATCACGAATCAAGCGAAAGAGATCAAAGCGCTGATCGGCTACATGCCCGAGCGCGATTCATTCATTGCAAAGATGAGTGCAGTTCACTTTGTGCGGCTGATGGGCGAACTGTCAGGTCTGCCGCCGGACGCCGCCCTCGAAAGAGCTCATGAAGCACTCTTTTACGTCGGACTTGGTGAAGCGCGTTATCGCCGTCTCGAGACTTACTCGCTCGGCATGAAGCAGCTGGCCAAGCTCGCGCAGGCGATTGTCCACGGTCCAAAACTGATCTTCCTCGATGAACCAACAAACGGGCTCGATCCGCCGGCACGTCTGCGAATGATCAAACTGATTCGCGAAATTCGCGACAGTGGTCACGCGCAGATCGTGCTTTCCTCGCATTTGTTACTCGATGTTGAGGAATGCTGCGATGAAATTCTGATACTTCGCGACGGGCAGATTGCCGTCTATTGCAATCTGGAAGAAGAACGTAAGTCCAATCGCAAGTTTCTCATGCTGGAGACCCGCGGCGATCACGGAAAATTTGTTGACGCGCTTTCGAGACTCGGTTGTGAATACGCAGTCTCTGCCGATCATCGTTTGAAGATCGTTTTGCAGGAAGGCATTGAGGTGCGCGATTTGTACCGGCTGGCAGATGAGACGCAAGTACAGCTTCGTCGACTGAGTTATAAGCGCGACTCGCTGGAAGATATTTTCCTCAAGGCAATGGAGAACGGCTATGGCGGTTTATGAACAAACCTATAAGCCCTACACCGGCAAGCTGACTCCTGAGTGGAGCAGGTTTCTGATCATTCCGCGCCACGCGTTTCGAGGTGTCTTCGCTTACAAGCTCTTCATCGCGTTTTATGTCATTTGCTTTTTGCCGGTGCTGGTGGAAGCAATTCTGATCTACTTGCACCACAATATTACGGCGCTCGCGATCATGGATCTCAACGCGAGACAGTTGATCCCCATTGATGGCGCGTTCTTTATGTACTTTGTTTCGATCCAGGGCGGGTTTGCGTTCTTCGTCGCGCTGCTGCTTGGACCGCCACTGGTTTCACGCGACCTACGGAACAACGCGCTACCGCTTTATCTATGTCGCCCGTTTTCGCGAACTGAATACGTTTTGGGAAAGATGTCGGTATTGCTGATTCTACTGTCGGGGAGCACATGGGTGCCGCAGCTGCTTATGTTTCTCTTCCAATCGTATCTGGAGGGCTTCACGTGGTTCAGGAGTAACCTGTGGATTGCGAGCGCGATCGTAATTGCCGGGATTGTTTGGATACTTCTGCTGGCGCTCATCTCGCAGACATTTTCTGCGTTGCTGAAGTGGCGCATTGTTGCGAGCGCGGCGATGCTGGGTTTTGTATTCATTCCCTCGATTTTTGCAGGCGTCTTTAACTCACTTATGATGACGCGCTGGTTCAGTCTCGTTAGCCTGCCGGCGCTAATGATCAATGTCACTTCCGGTCTTTTCGGTGTCTTCGATCCGGTGGCGGGCAGATTTCAGCTGACCGTCGACGACAACATAGTGCGTGAGATCGTGGTGCTGGAGCCGCCGCTCTGGACTTGCTGGGTGGCCCTTTTTCTTATCAGCGCCACTTGCCTGGCCATTCTGAGATGGAAGGTAAAGGCCTACGAGGTTGTTAGGTAGACCCGTAAAGGGATCTGCGTTTATGAGTGGCTAAAAATGACGATTAGCTCTGATCAACTCATCATCTTCGAGAACGTCTCCAAGTTTTACGGCGAGATACTCGGAGTAAATCGAGTGAACCTGCAGATCGCGCCCGGTATCACGAGTCTCGTCGGGCCGAACGGGGCAGGGAAGTCGACGTTGATGAATCTGATGACCGGTTTATTACGGCCGACGCGCGGTTCGATCTCGCTCTTGGGGATTCCTACCGATCAACCCGAGCAACTGTTTCGCAAAGTCGGTTACTGTACTCAGTTCGATTCGTTTCCGAGAGGAGTCACCGGCCGCGAATTCCTGAATTCATTCCTGATGGTCCATGGTTACGACCGCAAGAGGATAAACGAACTGAGCCAGCTCGCGCTCGAGCGCGTCAATCTTGTCGAAGCAGCCGATCGCAAAGTGGCTGGTTACAGCAAAGGAATGCGGCAGCGTATTCGTCTGGCGCAATCCATCGCACATCAGCCCGGAGTTTTGATTCTGGATGAACCTCTGAATGGGCTCGATCCGATGGTGCGCTCGGAAACAATTGCCCTGTTTCGTAAACTCGCTTCCGAGGGACTCCACCTGATCATCTCGTCGCACATACTGCATGAAGTAGACATGATGTCTGATCGTGTGGTGTTGCTGAACAATGGCTATATCGTGGCCGAAGGAAACATCCACGGCGTCCGCGACGAGATGGAAGAGCACCCGATGCAGATCCTGATTCGCTGCGATCAGCCTGCCAAACTAGCTGCCTATGTCTTCGCTCAGGATCACGTAGTGGAGGCCAGACTTCATGAAGATCGTCGCGGGCTGTTCGTAAAAACCCGCGACGCAGATCGCTTTTACCTGATGTTGAATCATGCCGTGGCCGAGGGCGACGTAACCGTGGAGTCGATCGCGCCGGTCGATGACGACCTCAGTGCGGTTTATCAGTATTTGATTGGCACGACGGGCGGCAGTGCCTAGGAGATCAGTGGAGATGAGTTCTGCGATAGACGCGATCGAGGCTAAAACAAACAAGTCGCCGTTTAACTGGTCTCTGTGGTTCCGCCAGATCGGCGCGATTCTGCGCCTGGAACTCCAGAAGAATTTTTTTGGACGCCGGTCGCTATTGATCTACCTGCTGGCGTTCCTGCCGTTGTTTCCTTTGCTGTTGTTGGCAGTGCTTACACTGCCCGGAAACGAATGGAAGGACTTCAATAAGTACAGCATCGTCTACTCGATCATTTACAACGGTATCATTCTGCGCACGCTCGTGTTTTTTGGGTCGGCGTGGATTTTCATGAATCTGTTTCGCGGCGAGATGGTAGACCGCAGTTTGCATTACTACTTTCTGAGTGCGGTGAGAAGAGAGGTACTGGTAGTTGGCAAGTTCATCTCAGGGCTTGTGACTTCAATCGTTCTCTTCACGACGACGACTGTGGTCGCGATGCTTTTGCTTTACGTGCCGCATTTTTATTCACAGAGCATTCGGTATTTTACCGAGGGTCGTGGGCTCGGACAGATTCTCACCTACGCCGGCATAACGATACTTGCGTGTCTTGGTTACGGCGCATTTTTCCTGGTCGTGGGTTTGTTCGTTCGTAATCCAATCATTCCAGCGATCGTGCTTTACCATTGGGAATGGCTCAACTTTCTTTTGCCGCCATTGCTGAAAAAGGTCAGTGTGATTCACTACCTCAACTCACTTGTGCCCGTGCCCGTCTCAGAAGGTCCCTTCGCGGTCGTCGCGGAACCTACACCCGCGTGGATCGCGATACCGAGCATGCTCGTGGTTACTCTTATCGTGCTGGTCCTCGCGGCATATCGAATCCGTCACATGGAAATTCGCTACGGCAGCGACTGAGTCTTAGCCGCTGCGGCTTAAACTAAAGTTTTAGTTGACACGCTCGACTCTCTGCGCTATTGTCCAACTAAAGTCTTAGGAGATAATCCGTAGAATGCCGCGTCGCAAGAGTGAGCAGATGACACCCCTGGAGCTGGAGATCATGCAGGTGCTCTGGGAAATGGGACCCGCCACAGTCCAGGCAGTTCAGCGAGAGCTCAAACGTGAACTCGCGTATACGACCGTCCAAACGATGCTCACAGTCTTGCATCGCAAGAAGAAAGTTAAGCGGACCCTGAAGGACAAAGCCTATATCTACACGCCCGCTGTCAGCCGCACGAAATTCACTGGACACGCAGTGCGCGAGTTTATCGATCGACTCTTCGGTGGCTCCGCTGAAGGGCTGGTAATGAACCTGCTACAGGAAAAACATCTGACGCCGGAAAGACTTGCCGCGCTGCGCGAGCTGATTGAGAAGGAAGAACGGGATGTTAAGAATTAGCGAGTTCATCCTGAGTTTTGTTTTGAATTCTGCATGGCAGGTGGCAGCGATCTTTGTCGTTGCGGCGCTCGCTTTGTGGCTAATGAGAAATGGACCGGCGCGTTATCGACACGCGCTCTGGGTTATTGCGCTGCTTTCGTGTCTTGTCGTGCCATTGTTAACCGCTACTCGGTTTGTGCCGGCGTGGATCTCAAGGTTTCAAGTCGTTTCTCCGTCTGCGCAACCAGCCCGGTTTGACAGTGTTAATTCAACAGTTAGTCAGAATAGCCAGGAAACGAATTCCAACGTAGATCACACGAGCAGCCGCCGCGCAACCGTGACTGCGACACCACGGAGCATCCAGTTGCTCGCGTTTTGCTATTTGCTCTTCGTGCTGATGCGCGGATTGAGATTGGTGCGGTTTTGGCGCCGAAAAGAGAAGCTACGGCAATCCGCAACACGCGCCAGTGTTACTCCAGAAATCGAGGCAGTTGCACAGCGCTGCCGTGAACTCTTAAACGTAAAGGACGCCCTGGTCACGTTCTCAGCGAAAGCACGTGTGCCTTATACGATCGGAACGCTGCGTCCGCTGGTTGTGTTGCCTGACTCCTTTTGCGCAAATCTTGAAGAAGCAACATTGCTCTCAGTTATTGGTCACGAAATGGCCCATGTCGCTCGAAGAGACTTTCTGACGAATCTGCTTTGCGAGCTTGTCGCTTTGCCGATCTCTTTTCATCCACTCGCATTTTTGATCAAGCAGCAAATAGATCGCACGCGCGAACTTGCCTGCGACGACCTTGTGACCGGGAACATCCTGGCGCCGAGGGTTTATGCGCGCTCGTTGTTATGGGCAGCAGATGTCTCGCGCCAGTATACGTCCCAGGCTTTTATGCTGAGTATCTTCGACGGAAAGATTCTGGAAGAAAGGATCATGCAGCTCATGAGAAGCAACAGACGCAATAGCGCCAGGATGGCTAGGATATTAGTGCTTGCGGCAGCGTCCGTTCTTTGTATCTCGGCTCTTTCGCTGTCGCTATTCTCAGTAGAGCTGCAAACGCAAGTGCGTGCGGCATTGACGCAATCACTTGTAACGCGAGAGACTCCGGTCGTTCAGGAGCCGGTTCCACAAACCATCACCGCCCCGCGCCGCGAAACTCAAGAAAGTGTCGCGGATGCAGATGAACGCGCAGCCTCAGCCTGCAATGCGGCTAGACGAGGCGACGTGAGAGAAGTGGAATTATTGATTCCAATGCTTGGCGACGATCGCAGATCGAAACTCATCAGGTGCTGGGAAGGCACTCGCTGGAGTCCTGCCCTGCAAGTGTTCAAAGAATCATCTCCAGGTGAACAGGCCGCTCTCGCTCTTGCATCCCTGGGACCTGCAGCATTCCGGCCGCTGACAAATCAACTGGACAGCTCCAATCCAACTGTGCGTCGCAACGCAGCCTGGGCCATCGGCGAATTAACCAACATGCTGCCGGGCGATCGAGCTGGTGCGGTGCCGCAACTCATCACGCTTCTCGCCGATCCCGACGAATGGGTGCGAATGGCGGCAGCGCGTGCGTTGGGTGAGTTACACGATGGCCGTGCGCTTACCAAACTGGTGGCAACGCTTTCAGATAACGACTGGCGCGTCCGCGAACTGGTGGTGTGGGCTTTGAGCGAGATGAAAGACGCTCGCGCAGTGACCGCACTTTGCACCGTGCTCCTGTCGGACCCGCGCGTTGAGGTTCGTCGTGGTGCGGCTGAGGCACTCGGCGAGATCAGGAGTTCGGAAGCTCTTCCGGCGCTCAGGCAGGCGCTGAACGACCGTGAAACTGGTGTAAGCACCAAAGCCGCGTGGGCCATCGAGGAGATCGAAGGCTAATCGGCGTTCATCTGCGTTAACTCTTATCTCTAAAACGATTCTGAGGAGGCATCGCGCATGTCTGTGTACAAGTGTGTCTTATTGATTCTCTTCTTAACGCCGTCTGTCTACGCGCAACCAAAAGCCGGCACTCTCAAGATCAAACCGTACACTTTTGAAAACAGCAACAAAGAAAAGGTCGAGGCCGAATTCGGCACACTACTCGTGCCTGAAAACCGTTCTAATCCCGACAGCAACCTGATCGAACTCGCGTTTGTACGATTCAAAAGCACAGCGAAGAATCCCGGACCTCCCATCGTCTATCTTGCTGGTGGTCCAGGCGGCTCTGGCATCGGTGCGGCTACGGGTTCTCGCTTTTCACTCTTCATGGCACTGCGCGAGATCGGCGACGTCATTGCATATGACCAACGCGGCGCCGGTTACTCAAAACCCAATTTAGGTTGTTACGACCAGCTCGCCCTTCCACTCGACGTCGCGCCGACGCGCGAGGCTGCCATCAAAGAACTGCGCGAAAACGCGAACAGTTGCAAGTCCTATTGGCGCGACATCCAACGTGTCGATCTGACTGGTTACAACACTAATGAGAGTGCTGACGATCTGGAAGACCTGCGAAAAGGTTTAGGAGTGAATCAAATCAGTCTCTGGTCCATCAGTTACGGTACCCATCTGGCCTTCGCAACGATGCGACGACATCCAAAGAGTATTCATCGCGCGATACTGGCCGGCACGGAAGGTCCCGATCACACGTACAAATTACCGAGCAACATTCAGAAGCATCTCGAAGATCTTGCGGCCGTGATTAAAGCTGATCCGGAGATTGGGAAAGAGATCCCTGACTTTCTCGGTTTGATGAAGTCTGTGTTTGATCGCTTGGATGCACATCCGGAGACGGTGGAGATCACCGACCAACGGACAAAGCTCAAAGTAAAAGTGATCGTAAATAAGTTCGTCATGCAGTACATCGTCGCTAACAATATCGGCACCACGGTGACTGCAAGGTTCCCAGCGTTCTTCTATCGCGCGTCAAAAGGCGACTTCACTAATCCCGCACAGGTTTGGCTCAATCAGTCGCGGAGCGATCTTGGTTCCGCCATGTCTTTCATGATGGACTGCGCCTCGGGGCAGACCGCTGCGCGTCGCGAACTAATTGCACGCGAGGCTAAAGGCACGTTGCTTGAGGATGTTTTTAACTTTCCTTTTCCGGAGATCTGTGAGGAATGGAAAGCTCCGGATCTCGGCGACGCGTTTCGTGCACCGCTTCAATCAGATGTGCCAGTACTGTTCATCAGTGGCACTCTCGACGCTCGCACACCAATAAGCAATGCGGAAGAATATCGTAAAGGGTTTCGAAACGGCACGCACCTGATTATCGAAGGCGCTGTTCACTCGGATCCGCTCTTTCTGTCATCACCGAAGATTAAAGAAGGGATGATAGAGTTTCTGCGAGGGCAGCCTGTGACAGTTACTAAGATCACAGCGGCGCCAATGAAGTTTGTTCTTTAGCCGCGGATGAACGCGGATGAACGCGGATGAACGCAGATCAGCGTTTATCTGCGGCTGACATAAGTATTGTCTTTGATCCAGAAGCGCCAGGGTTTGTCGATCCACTCTTCAGCGTAGTCGATCCCGATCCTTGGACCACGCGCAATTCGTCGTGGAGAGACTTTTTCAAAGTCCTCGATCCAAACTCGCTCGCCTAATAGGTCGGCGCCGTTGAGTTGTCGATCGATTCCCATGGCGATGCAGAGTTTGCCTGGACCGTTGGTGAGGTTGTGATCCGGATGAGAATGTCTTCGTGCTCTCATGATCTCGAGCCCCTCAACCGGCTCGAGTGCGCGAACAAGAATGGCATGCGGCACATCAGCCACACCACTGACGACATTGAACTGATAGTACATTCCATAAACGAAATACACATACGCAACACCGCCCGCGTTGTACATCGTCTCAGTACGTCTGGTTCGCCTTCCTCCGTAAGCATGCGAAGCGCGGTCGTCCGGCCCACGATAAGCTTCGACCTCAACGATCTTTCCCGAGACGCGCTCACCACCAACCGTGGGCACAACCAGAAGCTTGCCAAGCAGATCTTTCGAGACGGTGAGGACATCAGGACGCAGGTAGAAGTCACGTGGTAGTTTGGCGGTCTTTGTTTGCGGCGTCATTGTGGCTGTTGGCGTAGTTTCCAGACCATCACGAAAAATATTACCCACCCGATGAGCACTATGCCTCTGCGGACCCATTTCTGCCCAACGCGCATGGCCATCTTCGCACCAAAATAGCCGCCAATCAGTGCCGCACAAGCCATAAGCAATGCATCTTCCCAGACAACATACCCGGCTATCGTAAAAATCAGCACGGCAACTGCGTTGATGCAAATACCGAGAAAGTTTTTTATGCCGTTCGCTCGGTGTAGTTCATTCAGGCCCAGCACACCCATGGCCGCGAGCATCAGTATGCCGTTGCCAGCGCCGAAATAGCCGCCGTAAATCGCTGAGAAAAACTGAAAAACCATGGCGCCGGTCCACCAAAGACCCATCGGCTTTTCGTCGAGCGAGCCCACGCGCAGACGCCGGTTGACCATACCATTCGACATGAAGAGCAGTGTCGCAAACAGAATCAGAAACGGCACAAGACTAGCGAATACTTTTGAAGGCGTTCGGACCAGCAGGAGACCCCCGAGCGCGCCACCGACGAGGCTTGTAATGCCGAGGCGAAAAAGGATCGTGGAACTGTTTTCCAGTTCTTTGCGATAACCAAACAAGCCGCCGAAGAGACCGGGCCAGAGAGCGACGGTGCTGGTCCCATTGGCGACTTTTGGATCGAGTCCAAGCCAGATGAGAACAGGAAAGGTCAACAGAGTTCCACCGCCGGCAATGGAATTGATCGCGCCGGCTGCGAACGCGGCGCACAACATGACAAGCGAGGGGAAGAGACGCATCGGTTGGTTTGTTAGCCGCAGATTTAAGCAGATGAACGCAGATCCGATCCGCGTTTATCTGAGTAAATCTGCGGCTTAATTAGGCATGTTAATATAAAACCTCTTGAATCGGAATCTGTGGATGGTTGAACGGATTTCTATGCCCAAGGATGCTCATAAGATGAACCAGAGCGAACTCCGCTCACGCATCATCACACTTGCTTTTGGCGGTGATGAACGACTCTTCATCGCTTTTTACCGAAAACTTCAGCAGGGACTACCGGATGGAACTGGAATTGTTCTACGCGGCAGCGTCATTACAAACAAGCGCTTCGAGGACGACACTCCTTTCGATTCACAGGGCGTGGGGACCAGTGATTTAGACGTGACGCTCGTGGGACGAAAAGTCATGGAGATGTGGGACGCTGGTGCTTATTACATTCCGGGTCTGCATACAAAGCCGCTCTGCGATGAGAATCCAAACGTCGCGCCGAGTCTAAATCCGCTCCGAGAGTCGTTGCAGAAACTGGTCGGGCGCCCGGTGAATATGCAAGCCACTTCGAGTCTTGTTCTTTATGGGCGCGACGTTTTGTTCGGCGAGTCTTACTTCGTCGTCGTTCCATCGGGTGAAGATGCGTGACTTTGCGGTTGCTCAGTTACAACATTCGCTTCGGCGGACGTGGCCGCGAGCACGCACTCGCCGAGACGATTCTGGCGGCTGCGCCCGATCTGGTTGTGTTTCAGGAAGCAACCGACCCGGCCGTAATCGAACGTCTCGCCGCGGCTACGAGTTTTCCTTTCTGGGCGGCGCGCCGAAATCACTCGATTGGCTTTTTAAGTCGTCAGGAAATCGATTATCACGAGTGGCACTATCCGGCGGGCGCGCGTCATTCATTTCTCGAAATCGTTCCCGCCGGAAGTAACGCGCGGATCTTTGGTCTTCATCTCAGTGCGCGGTTTTCAAAATGGGATGAGCGCCGGCGAGCGCGAGAGATTCAATCTTTACTCGATGGGATCAGACGACATCAAAACGGTTTCCACGCCCTCGTTGGCGACTTCAACACACTAGCGCCGGGAGAGGCCCTGGAGGTTAATCGTATGCCGGCATGGATTCGAGCGTTGATTTGGATTAGCGGTCGCAAACTCCAACGCGAAACGATTCAGTTAATGCTTGATGCCGGCTATCGCGATGGGTTTCGAATGCTGCACGAAGAGGACAAGGGGTACACGTTTCCAACCTGGGATCCGCATGTGCGGCTTGATTATGTGTTCGTGCCACAGGTGTTTTCCGATCGCCTGGCGAAGTGTGAAGTGCTGACAGAACCAAAAGAACGGATCCGGGCGGCTTCGGATCATTGTCCACTAGTAGCTGAGTTAAGCCTCTGATTTACACGAATGAAGAACAAGGATAAACCAAATGCAAGTTGAGGGTGTGACCGCTATAACCTGGAGGAAGCTCAATAGAATCCTGGCTGTGGAGGCAGAATTCAGTCGTTGGTCCCAGAGTCATCTGCCTACCCCAGAGAGCCACGCCGGTTTGCGAGGTTAACGATTGCAGGTCAGCGTAGAAGTTTTTGTAAGTGACACCGGTTGGCTTCCCTAACCAGATTGCAAACTTCGCCTGGTCCAGATCCTCAGTGCCCTCGCGCAGGCGATACAAACCGCCAATGCCGTCTGCTGCTTCGCGCGCTACTCTGTTATGCGGCTCTTCACAAGCGCCTGAGATTGCGCCGGCATTGAGTCGATCCATCGCCGCCGAGTCGTCGAGTAGATACCACTCTTCATAAGCTTCGCTGTTTGTGTTCAGCCAACTCGCGCCGTAGATGCGAAAGACCGCTGATTGTTGGAAACCCTCAGGCTTGTTCGCAGCGAGTGTTTGTTGAAACGCGCACACGTGGTCCTCGTACGCATCCCGATCGATCGCCGGTTGTGACCAGTGCCAGAAGACGTAAGCAAGCATCGCTGTCAGGCGTTCTGCATCGCTTTGATGTCGTTGAGCAACACTTGCTCGTGACCTTCCGGGTTCACCTTCAGATACGTCTTGCGCAGGTTACCTTCCGGATCAATCACAAAGCTGGTGCGGTTCCAGTACATCGTTCCCTTGTATTCACTTTGGCCCACGCCCGCGGCCCTCAAAAACTCGTGATTCGGATCGGCAAGCAGATCGATGGTGAAGCCGAATTTGTTGCAGAAGCTCTTGTGTGATTGCACATCGTCTTCGCTGACTCCGACGACCGCAATGTTTGCATCGTCAAAATCCTGCTTACTGGCAGTAAACGATTTTCCCTGAATCGTGCAGCCAGGCGTGTCGTCTTTTGGATAGACGTAGACGACGAGCCATTTGCCTTTGAAGTCATCAAGCTTTACGGTCTCGCCGTCCTGGTTCTTGAGGTTAAAGTCTACGAAGCGCTTGCCTTCTTCGAGTGCCATGATTGTTTCCCTTGTGCGTTTGATATCAAAGTGTTGTGTCGGCCAGGTTCGATTTGTATTTCGTGTTGGTTTTACGGTCGTTCATCTCGATATAAATCCAACTTGGTGGCACCGTTCCCTCTTCCATTGCGAACCAGATACTGCCCAGATCGGAGGACTTCCCTAAATTGCAGAAGCCCTGCAATCTCTTTCCGCTCTGATCGAAAACATCCACCCATGTTCGAGCTGCCTGCGTGTTGCTTCCGCATGGCGGCAAGTCGGGAGATTTAGCAAAAAGATCGTTAGGGTAAACGTCCTTATTGAGCACATCGAATCGGTAGCGTACGTAGTTCTTGCCTCCGCTGGTGAAATACTCCTGATTCAGTAGATAAAGCACTGGATTCGGAAGTACTGGAGCTGAGGCGACGCCTTGACTCGCGATAACAAGAATGAGAGTAAGTACAGCCAGCACGGAGGTCTTTCTTGTAAACATGGGGGACTCCTTTATTGAGGAAGAGGTTTATTACCATGCGACGGCGTAACGACTGCGCCTCGGATCGGCGCCGGCCGCCGCAACACCGGTCTTTGGATCGTAGGTGATTACTGTTGGGGCTGACAGCGTGCCCCATTCACTTTGTATCTTAACCTTGTGTCCCTTTTGTGAAAGCTCCTGGATCGTTTTCAAGCTAACTCGTGATTCGACGTTCAGAGAACCGGGCAGGAATTCATGATCGTCGAATGAGCTGACATAGTGCTGAGTGTCAAAGCGCGGCGCTTCGACAGCTTCCTGTGGGTTCATTCCAAACTCAACGATATTCAACAGGACTTGAAGTAGAGCCTGGTCCTGGTTGTCACCACCCGGCGTGCTTAAGACCATGAACGGTTCACCGCCTTTGAGGACGATGGTCGGCGTCAAAGTAATTCTTGGGCGTTTGCCCGGCGCGACAACGTTCGGGCTGTTTGGATCTGTTAGTGAAGACTGCAATCTCTGGCCCATCAACACGCCTGTGTTACCGGCCACCACCGCGGGCAGCCAGGCGCCACTCGGCGTCGCGCTGAACAAGTTACCGTCTTTATCGACAACATTGACGCAGGTCGTATCGTTGGCTCGTTCGATCTCGGGTACTGCGGAGGCTTTTCCGATGGTCTGAACTGCGCTTGCGAGGACGGCCTTCATGTTCATTGGATCACCGGGTTGTTGCGCGAGTGATGCGTGTCGTTCATCGATCAAAGGGCGACGCAAAGCGGCGTAGTTCTTGGATAACAGTTCGGCCGCCGGGATCTTCACAAAGTTTGGATCGCCGTAGTAACGATCGCGATCTGCGAGCCCGAGTTTGAGAGCTTCCGCAAGAGTGTGGATATAAGCCGGCGAGTTATGGCCCATCTTCTTCAAATCGAAACCCTCGAGCATGTTAAGTGTCTCGATCAGCGCCGGACCTTGTGTCCAAAAACCTGCTTTGTATACCTCATACCCGCGATAGTCAGTTTCAACCGGTTGGCCCACCTTTGCTGCAAAGCGCGCAAAATCGTCGGCGGCAATCAAACCACCATTCGCCTGCATGTAGTCGCCGATGCGGCGAGCGATCGGACCGCGATAGAAATAGTCGCGTGCAGCCATTAAGCCCGCGTGACGGTTGTTGCGAGTGCCCTTTGACGCCAGTCGCTCTGCGCGCACGATCTCGCGAAGCGTGCGCGCGAGATCAGCCTGCACAAAAAGATCGCCAACCTTTGGGATCTCGCCCCCTGGTAAAAAGACCCGTTTTGCATCTGGCCACTGCGAGAAGATTGGCGAGCGCGTCTTGATGTACTGCACTCTCAGTTCGTCGATTGGAAAACTATCAGCCAGCTGGATCGCTGGTTCCATCACTTCGCCGAGTGTCTTCGTGCCAAACTGATCGAGGGCGGTTACGCACGCATCGAGAACGCCAGGCACGGTCGCTGAAAGAGGGCCCGTGGATGGAATCAGGCCGGCTTTTCTGGAGCCGGGCATTGTCGTTTGACCGGGAGCAGTTAACGATGGGGCCTCAGGCTGGCCTCGATTGACGAAGAACTCACGGGTCGCTTTCATCGGCGCCTGGCCCATGCCTTCAACCACTACAACCTTTTGGCCTTTCAACTTGATTAGAATCGGAACTTCACCACCAAACGAAAAGTGTGAAAACTCGATTACCGATGCGGCAAGTATTGTCGCTACGCCCGCATCAACTGCATTGCCGCCACGCTGGAGGATTCGCAATCCAGCCTCCACTGACAGCGGTTGGCCACCGGCAACAACGCCGCGTTTGCCACGAACCACTGGTCTGAATGTGTCGGCATGCGAGGTTGTTAAGGGGACACCAACTAGAATGAAAGACGTCAGCAGGCAGAAAACGATCAACTTTCGTTTGCGACTGATCATGGGCGGGCACCTCTTTCGATTTTGACTGGCGAATTGTGCCACAAAGAAGCACAAAAAGGCGAAAAAACACAGCGACAGAGAGGCGCACAAAGGCACAAAAAGAAAACGCAGAAACAAAAAACAGAGCAGCTAAAATAATAGAGAAAATCTTTTATATGACTCTTGTGCTTGTCTGTGGTTGAACTGGTAAGATGGCGAGCAGACAAAAAGAGAGGGCGCTGACCTCCCCCAAGACCAGCGCCCTTGCCTTTATCTCAGTTCTCCCATGGAGAATTAACGACGGGCAAGATACTAACTGCCAAACGGCGGAGGTAGGTTGCATAAAGCTTATAAAGCCTTTGCGAGGTTGTGACAAAAGTTTGCCAAAGTCACACAAAAGTGAAGAACTACCTGAGTTCGTAGATTAATTAATAGAGGTTCGGCCTTGCAAAATTCACCAAAGATTGCGCCATATGGCTCCTGGAAATCACCAATTACCTCAGATCTGATTGTAGAAGGCTCGGTTGGTCTTGGTCAGCCGTCATTTGATGGCGACGACATTTACTGGATGGAAATGCGGCCCAAGGAAGCTGGTCGCAACGTAATAGTGAAACGAAGTCCCAATGGATCCTGTGTCGATGTCAATGAGGCCCCCTTTAACGCTCGCACGCGGGTCCACGAGTATGGTGGTGGCGACTTTGCCGTCGGCAAGAGCATCGTTTGCTTCTCTAACTTCTCCGATCAAAGACTTTACCGGCAGGATGGACCAGGCGCCATGCCTGTGGTGCTAACCGCTGCAGGTGATGTGCGTTATGCCGATAGCTGTATGGACCAGGCTCGCGGCCGCCTCATCTGCGTTCGAGAAGATCACACGCGTGGAGGTGCTGAAGCCGTCAACTCGATAGTCAGTGTGAACCTCGAACCCGGCGACGATTACGGCGTCGTGCTGGTTGAGGGAAATGATTTTTATTCGACACCGCGACTCAGTCCCGATGGGACGCAATTGGCCTGGCTCACATGGAATCACCCAAACATGCCCTGGGATGGCTGCGAACTGTGGGTTGGCGAAATTGCAGACGACGGCACTTTGTCTTCAAGTCGATGGGTTGCGGGCGGAACCGCGGAATCCATCTTTCAGCCCGAGTGGTCGCCCGATGGAGTGTTGTACTTTGCTTCCGACCGGAGCGGTTGGTGGAATCTCGAGAGAATTACACCCGATGGCGGAATCGAGCGAGTTTGCCAATCGAAAGCTGAATTGGGCATGCCGCAATGGATTTTCGGCATGTCGTCCTATGCGTTTGCTTCACCGGAAACCATCGTCTGTAGTCACATCGATCAGGGCGTTTCTACTTTTGCAACATGCGACACGAGCTCCGGCAAGCTAACTCCTGTCGATTGTCCTTACACGGACATTCAATATCTGCGTGCTGCCAACGGCCAGGTTGTATTTCGCGGCGGCTCGCCGACCGATGTGGCTGCGATCGTGAAGTTTGATTTGGAGACTCGTCAGTTTGAAACGCTACGACGTTCAAATGATCTGGAAACTTATCCGCGATATTTTTCGGTGCCCCGGGCGATTGAGTTTCCAACCGAAGGTGGATTGACCGCCCATGGTTTTTTCTATCCCCCGCAGAATCCCGACTACCGCGCGCCGGATAACGAAAAGCCACCGTTAATTGTGAAGAGTCATGGTGGTCCAACGGCTGCGGCGTCGACCGCGTTGAGTCTGTCAATTCAGTATTGGACCAGCAGAGGATTCGCAGTGCTGGATGTTAATTACGGCGGTAGCACCGGCTATGGACGCCAATATCGTGAAAGGCTTAACCGGAAGTGGGGACTTGTCGACGTCGATGATTGTGTAAACGGTGCGCGTTATCTTGCCGAGCGAGGAGAAGTCGACGGTAACCGGCTGATCATCACCGGCGGCAGTGCCGGTGGATACACCACACTATGTGCGCTCACGTTTCGAAACGTGTTCAAGGCCGGTGCCAGTCATTTCGGGATCAGTAACACGGAGTCGATGGCTCGTGACACGCACAAGTACGAGTCACAATACCTGACAGGTTTGCTCGGTCCATATCCGGAACGAAAGGATATTTACTACGATCGATCGCCGATCAACTTTCCCGAGCGTCTTTCATGTCCGGTGATCTTTTTTCAGGGACTGGAAGACAAGGTAGTCCCGCCGGATCAGGCAGAGAAAATGGTGGACGCGATCAGAGCGAAGAGAATTCCGGTTTCATATGTTGCGTTCGCCGGTGAGCAGCATGGTTTCAGGCAGGCGAAAAACATCAAGCGTGCGCTCGATGGAGAGCTTTATTTTTATTCGAAAGTATTTAAGTTCGAACTCGCCGAACCGGTTGAGCCCGTGGAGATCGAGAATCTTTAGCCATAGATTACAGCGATAAACCGTGGCTAATTGATTGGCGGATCGGAAGCAGACGCCGCGGCGCCGCTTTTGTCGCCGCCACGTACGACGTGAGTATGGTCCAGGAAGAAAGATAGCTTGCCACTCTTCCCATATTCGAGCGGTACCGCTGACACCTCAAACTTGTCGCCCGCGACGGTCACATCGAATCTGTAGTTTGATTTCTCAATTATATCTTTCGGCACCAGGTCCGCCGCGATCAGATCTTCAAGCGTACCGAACGCTCCCTTTTTCTTTTTGTACTCATCCTCGCCACGCAAGATCGTGTACATCATCCCGATAGCCAGACGCTCGTTCTGGACCATCGGCGGCGGATTGATCTCGCCTGAGATTCCGGCCGCAGCCATCAGGATCAGATTCTTCGGAATATGTACTTCGTGCAATGGTCCAGACCCCTCATTTGAGAGCGAATAGGTGATCGGCTGGGGAACTGAACTCGCGCGTGTCAAGAATGCCCGTGTTTGATCGGTAACTCGAGTTGTCGGGTCCTGCGCCCACGCTTTATAACCCTCCATCATTGATGACGAGATATAAAGCTGACCGTGCAGAGGTCTTGGCTGCCAGCGCGTGGCGTTCTTGAATTGAATGTCGCTCGAAAGTGTTTCGTGTTTGAGGTAGGAGTCGACGATGCGGCGCGTCGCAGTGGCATCTGCTGAAATCACGAGGAAGTCGCCGACGAAAGCGTACGCAAAGAGATTTGCGAATGAGACAAGCTCAGTATCTTCTCTTCGTTCAGTTTGCATGAACGAACTCGCACCTTTGAAGCCGAAATTGTCGATCAGCTTAGGCATCAGTGCCCGCATGCCTTCCTTATCCTTCACTTCAATTGCCAATACTGGTGAGGGTTCAGTTGCTTTCTGTGTTCCCGTGTTCGTCGAGGGAGGAAGCCCTGGGAGTCCTACTACGTTCATCCCCTTCATCGGCAGGCTAAGAGAAACTTCTGAACCGAGCAACGGCAGTAGATCGTCCTTCAATTTGATCTTTAATCGTTGCTCTATTGCTGCAAATGGTGATTCGGGTTCGACTTCCTTGACCGCTACAAGCTTGCCGTTGCGCGACCTGGTGAAGCTTTCCCTGGGTGGTGGCTTCGACATCGCCGCGTACATCTGTGGCAGATCGAGCGACATCGTCGCAAGGAATTCGGTGTCAGCCGGAAAGATGTTGGCTGCTGCGGGAGTTAAGGCCGGCCCTGCCATCAACATCGGTGCAAATGGTACTACGTCTGGTTTTTCGCCAGACTGACTGACCAGCAGGGCTCGAAGGTCGAACGAATCTCCTTCAAATGAGAGTGCCAGTCCAACGCCTTCGGTCCAGTGTGATTCACCGGAGAAAAGGGACGAGCCAAGGCCAGATAAAAGCATCGATACCTGATCGGGTCCTGGGTTTTCTTTTCCTTGTTCAGGTGACGGAGGGCCCTCGAGCCTGGCAACCACTTCGGCTTCGTCAGCTTTCTCCTCGTTTGTGGGTTCGGGTTGGTCGGCTTTCTCTTCTTTTGCTTCAGCCTCAGCCTCAGCCTGCTCGCGTTTTACCTGTTCTTCTTCAAGTCGTCTCTGTTCCTCGAAATGTTTTTGACGTTCTTCTTCCTCTCTCTCTATTGCCTTTAGATCGATGTAAACAAAGATCGGCTCACTGGTGAAGCGATTACGAGCGGTACGGAAGTTCACATCTTCAGCGAGTAGTTTGCTTCCGGCAGGCTTCAACTGCTTCATGGCCCATGGCCGTGGTGTGATGACGACGAGCGAACCCATTCGTTGTAGATGAAAGCCAGGATCCGGCGGAACGGTTGGTTTTGGCTTTTCATTGGCGGTGGCTCCCTCTGCCTGTTTGGGAGAAGACTCCGGTTCAGGCGTAGGCAATATCGCCGGCAAAAACTCATTCAGTGTTCCGGCAAACTTCGTCGCCTCTTCAGGAGAAGCAAACTCAATCACGATGAGTGTTTGCGGCGCCTGTTTGGCGCTGGCAGTAGGCCATGCGGCAAGCAGCAGTCGGGAGGTCATCACGTCCTCGGAATGTGCGTTCAACCATTTCACGACTGTTCTGAACTCTTTTGGCGGTCCCGAAAGTTTTAAGATCGGTTCGAGCAGATCGTTCACTGCACTGGACCGAATCAGCTGGCCGACACCTCGTATCTCACCGTAGACCGTGTAGGAGTCTGCAGGGACCAGCGTTTCGAAGGTGGGCGCGGGAGTCGCTCGCGGTTGTGCCTTCGGAGTGGTTTGGCGTTTTTGTTGTGCTATAGCTGACGCTGTGAGGGCGAGCAGGAGCAGCAAAATCGTCGCTGCTTTACGTGTGATGACGTTCATTGGGACTCTGCCTTTGATGTCAAAAGACCTTCAAGTGAATAACGCAAGCGGGACCACGAGCTTAACACTATAACGTCGATCGGCCAGTCTTTTCCAAACTTTGTTTTCACCCTCGGCGCGGATCACGTTCTTTACAACGTTGTAGGCGGCGGCATAGGCCGTGCGCATTTCATCCGCTGATTTTGCTGAAGCAAAGGCCTGGTCTATCTTCTCCACCGACGTCGAACTCCGCTGTTCTTTAAATAGTGGTCCTTCGCCGGCGACGTAAACCGCCATTCCTTCGGTGAACCATCGCGGCGTTTGGCCACCGCCGATTTCATCAATCAGTACATGTACGAGTTCGTGGCGTAAGGTTGTTTCCAGAATTCGTCGTTGTTTAAGAAGCCGGAGTGGTTGAAGTTCGATTGTCTTGTCTTTGGTTGCGGCGGCGGCCCAGGGTGGCATACGCGTACGACCGACGAAATCGCCGGTGGTCTCGTTTATGACGATCTTCAGATTCGGAAAGGAAGATTCTATTCCAGCCAACGTTACGCGGCGCAGTAATTCTGTTCGAGTTGTCTCAAGAATATTGAGCACATGTTCAGCTTCTTCTGGTGCAAGCGTCTGCGGATAAAGCACGCGGAAGTGAGAAGTCGACACAAAACGAAGCGTCGACGCGGTGAGTCTCCCCTGATCTCCGCGTCGACGCAGTTCCGGGTGAGCGTAGCCCGCACTTCTTCCCGGAAAGTCAAGCGCTGTAGCAAGCGCAACAGCTAACAACAGCGCTGCAAAATTTGGTTTCCCCATAATTCGTTTGTAGTGGCGACACCGTGCCGCCGCTACAAATCAATCGCTTCGACTAAGTAGCGAGAGCGCGCCGACAGTTGTCACCCACCCTACCAGCATAAGAGTGGCGCTTGCGGCCAGTCTCACAATCAGCAATGAAAGCTCGAGCCAGGCACGCTCCGTCACGATCGACTTGCGCAACAGCAAGTAAGGGACCACGGCAAAGAGCAAAAACCCACACGCATACACAACGACTGCATGTGGTGCAAAACTCTTTGCGAGCACCAGGCGAAGACTCTTCAGGAGATTACGCAATCCGTCACTGCTGGTTGCAATCCAGAGTTGAATCGTGAGCAGCGGAGCGACCACGGCGACTAGTAAATAACGTATCGTGGTTGCCGTCGTCAGGTGTGATTGCACTTTGTCTAATTCGTGCACTGCGAAGCCAGTCAAGGCGACCACTGGCAGGCTGACAACAACCAGTTTCAGACCGGTGGTGGCGGTTTTTCTGATTAGACCACCTGACGCTGGGCCACAGGCGTAAGTGACGCTAAGAGCCTGCAGAATGAAGAACAGCGCGGGAGCGGCTGCCACGGAAACAAACGTCAACAACAACTGGGAGATTGTTGCTTCACGTGTGGTGACAAACACGTAAAGTGCGATGAGTAACCCGGCGTATGCGCCAATTATGAGCGCGAGAGTGCGCTTGGTCGTGAAAAGCAAACGTGCTGCCGAAAAGATTGCGCTGAAGGATTTGGAAAACATCTTCACTCTCTCCTGCTTAGACACCGATTACTCTGACTAGTGCCGATCGATAAACGAAAACCTTTGCGTGTTTGTGTTTGCATGAATCGACGGCCGATACATCAACTCCACGCGCGCGGGCGCAACCACAAATTCACCGGGTATCTGCACTCGCATCGCGTACTGAAAAGTGACGTCACCATCAAAGTGATCGAGAAAGAACACCGTGCGACGATCGCGAAACTCTCTGGAGCTGTACCAATCAGTCCAGCCACGGTCAGTAGTGTCGAGATTCAAATTGCCGACTGCCTCAAGTTGCTCCGCGCCGGATGGAATCGGATCCTCCAGCATCATGTGACGGGCTTTCTGGCCTTTTACATGCAACTTCACCACGATCAGATCTCCCGAATGAATCTCGCCAGTAAGCGGAGACGTGGTCCATCTTAGGTTGTAACCAACTTGTTCGACTCTTAGTCGTAGGTACTCACGCGTAACGTTCAGGTCAGACGTAGCGTTTGGCGCCACGTCTTCGTCGTTCGTGACGTACTCAATCGAACTCGAGAGATAGAGCGCACCTTTGCCACGTTTCACCACCCGGACATGATTGGCATCGCCAACGGCACTACCTCTTCGACTGATTGTGAATACTTGCGGATTACCGTTTCCGCTGACATGTTCGGTAAGGACAGTTTCTCCATTGACATATACCTCGAGGTCGTAAGCAGGACTTAGTTCCTGGCTTACTTTCAGGTAGTCAATGAGTCCGAAGATCGCAAACGCAGTGTCCTTGGTTGAGTTCCAAAAAGCGCCGTTTTCGCGTTCAAACACGAGCCAGCGCGCGACGAGAGGAAGGAGTGGACTATTTGGCTTGATACGTGAGAGCGCTTTAAGCGAGAGTGCCGTTCCTTCGGTTAGATCGTACTCTGAGAAATCGAGCATCGGCATACGCTTCGTTTCCCAGTGAGCCGTCAGGTTGTCGACGGTCGCTGAGTTTTCAATTTCCGCCGCAACAACAGAGGCACGCTGGTCCATCTTCAATAGCGAGAGCGTCAGCGCGAGGAGTGCACGGCCGTACGGCTGTAGTTGATTGCGTTCGTTAAATAGATTCTCCACATACCGGGCATCAGATCCGCCGCTCTCTGTTAACGCATAGACGATAAAAGCCTGCGTATCTTTGTCTTTTACCCCTACCGTATCGAGCATGTTTTGGAGCTTCTCGCGACCATGTGCCAGTCGTTCATCATCAATCTCGTAGCCGGCGTTTTTGGCAAGCGTTAGGCCATCGATCACGTACGCCGTCATGAAAGCATCGCTGTCGTCGTCTTTCCACCAGCCCCAGCCTCCATCGCTATGCTGGAAGGCGTATAGCCGATTTCGCCCGCGCTCAACTTTCTTCTTCAAATCGTCCTTGTTGCGAATAGAGGTTGTTTTGAACTCCTTCAACGTCTGCGAGACGATTATATTTGGCAGAAAGCTCGACATCGTTTGTTCCGTACACCCATAAGGATAGGTAGTGAGATAGTCGAGCGCACTGAATAAGGTTCCTGCCACAGTGGGCGTCACTTCGATACGAAACTTCCGTGAATTCAAGTCGGTATTCGCCGGCAGGTTAAGTGAGAACTCCTGTTCCGCACTCTCTTCTGTCGTGGTCCATCTTTCAGACCTGGTTTCGTGCAGACCACGCGGAACGACGTCCAGGCCCAACTCGACCGCATCAGACTCCGTGTTAGTCAACGCCTTGGCCAGCAGCCTGACTTCGCCGGTTTGTGGCGCCGAAATCTGCCAGTCGATGCGGTGTTCTCCCTGTTTTTGAATCGTCAACGTTTGCTGTGCAGGACTAAGTAAACGAGCGCCGGAAACCGAGATCGAAATCTGAGTCGATTTATCCTGCTTCAGGTAGTTATGAACGATTCCGGAGAGTGTGACGGTGTCTCCCTGGGTGAGGAACCGGGGCGTCTCCAAACGAATGATGACGTCTTTTCGGGAGATGACTTTCTGTCTCGCAGTTCCAACTCTCGTGTCGGTTGTTACACCGCGCGCCGTTGCGCGCCACGTTGTGAGGTTGTCGGGCAAACGAAACTTGACGGTTGCACGCCCGTCTTTCCCAGTAACCGCACTCGGTTCCCAGAAAGCAGTGTCTTTGAAATCTTTGCGGATGGTTGGTTGAACTGGCTCACTTTCATTCTTGAAGTCGGCCAACTGGTAAGACTGTTTTGTGCTCGCAAGATCGACAGGTTTTTCTCCTGCGAAACCCTGGAATGAATACGAGACTGAGAGATGTGTCTCTACCTCGTTGTAAAGCATCCCGTAGAATTGCTCGCGAATGTTGCCTGAGAAATCAGGCGAGATGCTGTAGATCGCTTCGTCAATTACACCCAAACTCACCTCTGCATTTGGCACCGGCGCGCCGTCAGCATCGCGAGCGAGAATCGTGTACGACGCAGTGTCGCGCGGCTTGTATTGTTCCTTGTTCGAAATAACTTCCAGATCCAAGACCTTGTCGCGCGCGGGAACCACGAGTCGCTGATCGCTCGTGTGCATATCGCCGTCCTGCACAAACGTGACATTCAGAAAAACATTCGGGGCGTAATATTTCTCGATGGGTACGTCGAGTATGAGTGTCCTGCCGGGCGCGTTCACAAAGCGTGCAGACATCACAGAATCGAGTTCGGTGGTCACGAGAAGATTCGCGCCTTCCTTCGGAAGGATTGCCAACACGTGCGCAACTTCGCCGGGACGGTACGATTTCTTGTCCGGGACCAATTTGATCGATCCATTGACGCCGAATTGCTTCAGAGAATCGGGCCAGTTGTCATTGGCATTTGTGATCCAGAGGAAGCCGCCGACGGACGCAAAAGTTTTACCGCCTTCCTGGACCACTGTTTTGATTGAGAGGCTCCCCGGTGTGGTTACTCGATAATTGTAGACTGCCTGACCTTCGCGGTCTGTGGTGATTTCACCAGAGCTCACCTCATCTTCATGAAGCTCGTAGTCTGGGTCGTATTCATCTTCTTTTTGCTCAACCTTTACCCAGCTGCGCAACATGAATTTAAGAGTGAGTTTTGTTTGAACCGGACGACCTTCGTAATCGGTTGTCGATACCGCTATCTTTGCGTCCTGGCCGGCGGTGTAGACGTAACGTTCAGGAGTTGCGTTGGCAATCACGTTGCCACGTGTCGCTATCAAGTTGGCGCTGCCGTTAATGCTGCGTCTTGAGGAATCGGTAATCTGAGCCTCAAGCCGGTATTGAGAATCCCAGATATCTTCTTCGGTGCTTTCGGGGACATCAAACTCAACTTCGAGATGTCCTGCAGTATCGAGTTTTCCTTCGCCTTCGAGTGTCAGGTCGCTGTAGTAGTTTTCATACTGCGAATACTCCGCATCTTCATCGGAGTCGTCGTAAGGTTCTTCAGTGTCGTTAAAGTAGGGGTAATAGCGAGAGCGGTAGACGTAGTATCTGACCTCAGCGCCTGCAACTGGCTCCCCAAAGAAATAGCGAGCATCGATATTGAACTTCGATTTGCTGCCCTGGGGTGCGAACTTTTTTGGCGTGGTAACGCTAACTTTGTATTCGGGCTTTTTATACTCGGCTACATCAAAGGAGCCACTTGAATTGCCCTCCTCGGTCTGTGCCTCGATTACATAGGCGCCGAGCGGCGCTTCTTCAGGAAGGTTGAGCTCACCACTGAAGGTGCCATACTTTGAAAGCCGAAGCCGCTGTTCAAAAACTCTGGCCTGGTTGGAATCTTTAACGGTGACGCTAACACTGTCGCCTTTGAGTGAGCGATACTGATGGTGCGCATCCAGGCCCCGAAGAATTCCTTTAAAGAACACTTTGTGATTGGGACGATAAACCGGACGATCGGTGTAGATGTATCCCTGTATGCTTTCACTTTCCTCGCCGAGGTTTCCAAGATAGAACGATTCGAGATCTGAAATCGCGAAGTTGTCGCGATCGGAGGCCAGGACGATAAAGTTTGCGTGGTTGTCCTCATCTACCATTGGATCCCGATCGGGTTGCGTTGAGGAAATCTTCGTGCGGAAAATACCCTCGCTGTTTGTTCGGCCACTTACGATCGTGTTTCGTGCTTTCACAACCTCCACGCGCGCATCGGCTCGCGGTACACCAGTCTTTCTATCAACTGCAAAGACCAGCAACTCACCATTCGGTGAAACTTTTTCGACCATCGCAAGATCAGTTATGACAACCACTGTGTAAGCACGCAATCCGTTTCCAACTGCCTCGACCAGATACACGCCACCGTTGCGCTTTCCGAGTGGAATCATGCGCCGATCGTACTGGTTCTCGAGTTCCGGTAGAGGTTCGCGCCAGCTCGTTTCTAACTGGTATGGATTGAGCAATGGCACACGCGCGAAATCGGCGACATTAAGCGGCCGGCGTGTGGTTGTATCTGTAGCGCGAAACCTTTGGTTGAACGTTCTGCGAGTAGTTTCTTGCAAGTGGGTACGGAAATAGTTTCGGATTCCGAAGTAGGCCCACGTTTTGAGGGCTCTTACTTGTTCGAGCAGCGACGGTTTGCCGGAGACGTTGGGCGCAACTTCCTCTTTTTCGTCTTCACCGATCTGGTGTGGATTGCTGAGTTGAGCAAAGAACCGCGGCGGATCGTTGATGCGATACACGCGAAAATCAAGACTATCGATGCCGCGATAATCCAACCACAAACGCGGATTCTCGGAAGTCCCAAAGGTGCGGTTGGTTGATAGAGAGAAGAACGGTTGTTGTTCAACCCGAGGCGTGACCTCAACGTTTGGCTCCGATGTGGTTGCTTCGACGGCGACGTGTTGTAGTCGCCACCTGGCGATGAAAAAAACAGCACTGATGATCGCAGCATAAACGAGCAACGCCGACAGGTGACTCGATCGTGGTTTTAAGTGCAGATTGAAACGATACACACTATTCCTCCGGCGCGACTTGCTGGTTGAGAATCTTCAACCGGTAGAAGCCAAGAAAGTTTGGATTCGTTGGAACTGGCCGCCAGCGTTTGTCCGGGTGCTGGTCCAACACAGCGAGCCGGACTTTCTTCACGGTACCGGCATCGTTGGCGGAAGCGCCGGTGTGATAGACCACCCAATCGTGTGTACCTTCACTAGCCACACGTGGTTCACCAAGAAAGAGCATCACGTGAAAAGGGAACTTCTGAACCCACGGTTGACGAAAGAAAATTAGATCGCCTGGTTTTGCCCGAGAGCGGTCACGACCAATGAAATCGACATTGAACATTTTGAGTGTTTGCGCATCCGCGAACTCCGAGAAGTGTCCATCACTTAAGTCTTTGGGAAGGAAGGAGCCGGGTGCAGTGCGAAATAGTCTTCCGCCGAGCGGCGCAGCGATGTCTGGTTTAAGATCTGGTGCGACTGGGTCATAGTTTTCACCCATTCGCTGAAACCACTGTCGATCGTGCGGACGCAGTGCTTCACGCCAGGCGAAGCGAACCAGTCCGGCGCAATCGCGCTGTTCAGGATTCCATTGATCGCTGAGGTGGTAGAACTGCATTTCGGCAACCCAGGTGAACCAGCGACGAAAGTTCTCGCGTTCGTTAAATGTTCTGAGTTCAACCGAGTCAGGAAGACCATCATGGTCCAGGTCTGTATTCGGTTCTCGTTCAGATCGTTTTGAAGTTGTTATGGCTGTGGGCGCGGTTGTATCGCTCGAATGTGCCAGTGAGAAATAGGAGAGGATGAGGAAGGCCGGCAACAGGAGTAACAAGACCAGCCCGGGTGTTGGATTAGCGAGTCGAAACATGCGCGCATTATGGTCGCGATGTTGTTGTGCAGACAGGCGCTTGGTATCAGGGTGAGGTCAGGTTAGCCCTGCATTCAGGTTCGTTTCCTACGGTGCAACGAAATGTGGAAATCCACACCGTTCCGCATTGCGTAAATAACACGACGCGCAAGCACAAAGTTTCGGCATAAAAATGTGACCATGACTGGGCCAACATTCAGGGAAAAAGACTGTTGCAAATTCCAGCGCTCACGGGTAGATTGATTTGGTTGCTTACATGGTGGTGATGCTCTCCCGACCGGGGCGTATCCCTGCCTGTCACTGAATGCGGGGAGGAAGAAACTGTGCCGACCGGAACTTGCCCGGAATGTGATGCTGATGTCCACGTGGATCTGGACACAGACAAGGGCGAAATAGTGTCTTGCGAGGAATGTGGGACAGACCTCGAAGTGGTGGGACTCGATCCCGTCGAGTTGGACATTGTAGAAGAGGAAAGCTACGACGAAGACGAGGACGAGGACGAATATTGAAACACGGGAAGCAGAAGCACACACCAGGGGCACGCAACCTGCTCCTGCTGTCTGTTCCTGCTACCTGCCGGCTGCTCGATACTCAGTGCGGCTCTGTCGCAAAGTTAACCCACGCGGTCCCTCGACTCTGATTGTGTGCACTTGCCCATCTCGTCTCTTTTCTTCAGGCGGATAAAAAGCCAGCACGTACGCGGAGCTAACTTCTTCCGCAAGCGCACGAAACAGTGGTGCGTAGTCTTTCTCGTTCGCGTAAACATTCCGACCGCCAGTTGATTCTGCCAACCCGCTGACGTCGAGCGGCGTCGGCAACGGTGTCTGCGCCGATGATGCCATTACTCGTGAATAAGAAGGTAGCGTGACGACAAACACGCTCACATCCGCAGCATTCGCGCGTTCAATTACTGTCTTTGGCGCGACTGTATCACCAACCGGAAAGCCGTCGGTCACCACCAGCACCGCACGCTTCATCAAACGCTTTTCGCGCGTCCGCGGCGCATTTCTAACCAGCATCCGGATTGCATCATCGACCGCATCGTAAGTATGGGTAGACAAGCCATTCGGCGAGTCGTGCGAGATTTTTTCGAGTGCTTCGTCAAGCTTCCCGGGATCGGAAGTAAACTTCTGGATCGTCTTAACACGCATACCAAAAGTCATGACGGAATAGACAACCGGATGGCTCGATAACTGATTCGAAAAGGACTGGAGCGCGTTACGAAGACGAATGATCTCTTCGGAAGTCATGCTGCCCGAAACATCGAGTGCGAAAACAATCGCCAGCGGCCGGGCTTCGCCTTGACGTTTCTCAATTTGAAAGAAGGAGACCGACTGTTCGAGGCCGTCGGAAAACACCTTGAAATCTTCCTGACGCAGGTTGCGCACCGGCTGTCCGACGGCATCAATCGCGGTTACGTCCACTGAAACGAGATCTGTGTCGATGCGCAGCACGTCCTCGGGTTCCTGCTCTTTGGGAAACACTTTGCGCGGGCGCTGAGCGGGCCTTGCAGGATCCTGGTTTTGCGGCACAGTAGGCGCGGCAAGAGCAAAAAGCAGCAGGAGAGGAAGGGATAGTTGCGCTAAATTAGCCGCGGGTCTTTTTGGCATTATTACTCTTTCCTGGAAACGCCGCTCAGGATTATACGGGGGCGACCCGCGGAAGCAAACGGTGATATGATCCTGAGCGTCTCAAACCCGTATAGACAGGACCTATTACGTTAAGGATTCGCTATGAGATTCAAGAAAACTCTTCTTGTGTTTGCAATCACACTTGCGTTGGCGAGTGTTGCGCTGGGTCAGGATAAAACGCTTGGCGCGATCAAAGGCAAAGTTCGTGTCGAAACCGGGACACCCGCAGGCGTAACTGTTGTCGTTAGACGTGGCGAAAAGGAAGTCACGCGTTCGACGACCGGCAAAGACGGAGATTTTCTTGTTTCACGACTCACGCCGGGAATTTATGGGCTGACATTTCGCAAGCCTGGCTTGAGCATAGGTTCGATGGAAGACATTGAGGTAAAGGCCGGCAAGACACGATCCCTCGGCGATCGTCTGATTCTTACCATCGATGAAGGTTCGATCGCGTTTTTGAGTGGGAGTGTCTTCAATGCCGGAGGTCGCAGTGTACCGAATGTGAGAGTTGAGTTGCTGCGGATCCTTGAAGACGGCTCCACGAAAAAGATCGACAGTCGCATCACGACCGAAACCGGTTCATTCAAGTTTCGTTTATCGCCGGACTTTGGAAAGTATCGTGTGAGTGTGAAGCCTGAAGGTTCAGAACCGATCACTAAAGATGTCGAGATCGATGGCGCCGCCGTTTATCGTGTAGCCCTGTCGTTACCCGTCAAGCCCCAATGACAACAGAGGATCGCGAAGAGTTTTTAACTGCAAAACAGCTTGCCGCCTACCTGCAGGTTAGCGAATCGACGATTCGCCGGTTGGCCGCAAAGCGTCGCATACCTTCAGTCAGACTCACACCAAGAATTATTCGCTTTCATCTGGACGCAGTTCGCGAAGCGCTCGAAGTGCCTCGCTATCGAATTCGTCACGGCGAATACGCCGAAAAGGTGGACGACGCACAGTTATCTTTCGACGACCTATTGCTCCTCAGTTGAATCCGTGTCTATCTGTATTCAAATCCGTTCTATCTGCGACCGGGATTGAACTCCACCCATTGATTGTTCTGTTTCACGTAGACCCTTGGCTGTTTGATTCTGAATCCTTTGCTGAATCCGGGATTTGCCGCCAGAAACTTTCTCACCGTTGATTGATCGCCGGTGGCAACGCGCCACTTTCCATCTTCACGCAGTAGATACTGCTGCACAACGATCTTTCCCTCCGCCTGTACTGGACTGACGACGCGTCCGTATAACACTGTGTCGACGACCGCCAGGTTGCCCATCACTTTTGGGGGGCCGATCTCAATTCGATCGAGTTGATAAAACTCCTGCGCCCGCTGCAGTGCGCTCACGAAACGCTCCCGCGACATCCGGCTCCGAGCCGAGTTTGGTAAAAGATCATAAAGACTACCGTAATCGTGCGACTTCAATTGCTCAAAAACACTTTGCACCGTGGCGCGCACTTCAGACTGGTCCGATGCCTGCACCACTGTCGCCGATAACGCCGTAACAAAAACCAAAACCGCAAAACTAAGAACGTACTTCTTCATCAGACTCCTCATTCTCCTCGTTCTCTTCATTTCGAAGAGCCAATCGCTCTCTTAGTTGCATTCGATAATTCAGGAACCAGCACACCGCACCAGCTGCGGCCGCTACAAATGCCTTCTCAAAGTCTCCGCGGAATACAAACAGGACAGCGAGTACGCCACCGGTTGCCGCCAGAATAATCCAAACCTTTTTCACTTGACGTTCACCGGCACTGTCAGGTTAAGCGCGCCGGGTGCATAACAAACCCTCTCGTCACATGCCTGTACGCGCAACTTCGCGGAAAGGTTGTGTATGCCTATACGGGCTGTTTTGTCCGCTTTCAGGTTGACCTTCAAATTGGTTTCGCCTTCGTAAACCTTCAGCGGCGTTGTTGAGAATGAAAAGTTCTTCATGAGTGGGTCGGGATAAGTAATAAACTCGACGGAGATGCCTTCAGCGGATTGGAGTTCGAGTTCCGTGGCCTTGAGATACGCCTGGCTGGGCGGGTTGGCATTTACGTGATAGCCCTTGGCGATCTGTAGCTTTACAACCGCTTCACCTGACGTACCCGGTGTGAGTGTTATTTTCTCTGGCTGAGCCGTTACGACGTCGACCGATTTGATCATCGGCGGATCGCTACTGTTTGAGTCACTCGGTGTGACGGTGGACGTGTTTGCGGTTGTAGACGGAGGCGCTTTCGCGCAACCGATCAATGCGAAGCTTATCAGTAACAATCCCAGATATTTTTTCATTGTTCCTTCGCGACCCTCAGCGTGGTCTCTGCGTTCTTTACGTTTCGCCTCAGTTTATCGCAGAGAGCGCAAAGATACGCAGAGGGCCGCGAGGAAACTTATTCCGGGCTTGGTGTTGCCAACGCCTGGGCCATCCGCATTCGCTTCGCGCGTCGCATGAGATAACGACCCACCAGTCCCGACGGTAAGACCACAAATATCAATATCGGAATCATGAGAATCGCGAAACGGGTAAAGAAAAGCACGATGTCTGATGCTATTCCGATGCTGTCAGAAACGGCCTCGCGCAAATTGTGACCAAACCCGGTGCTCGTAACCACCATCGCCGGTTTGGGCGCCTGAATGTTGACAGTGATTGTTGAAAGACTGGCGCGGTTTTCGAGAAAGCGTTTGCGCCCCTCCAGCTTCTCGATGTCGGTTCGGACGTCTGCGATTTGTCGTTGCACTTCGAGCGCGTCAGCGACTTTGTATGCCTGGCGCATGATTTCCAGAAACTGAAGTTCGAGAGCTTTCTGAGTTTTGATTCGTGCTTCGAGATCGATGAATTCTTCGGTAACGTCCTGGCCGCTCACGTTTTCTTGAGGCGTGTTGCTGGCCAGTTTTTTGATCGCGTCGAAGGTGACGCCAAACTGAGACGAGGGAACTCGGACCACCAGCTTGATATCAAGTGTCCGTTGGACCGGATCGACGCTTTCGCGTTGTTTTGCTTCCGAAGTCACGACAAAGCCGCCGTTAGCGTCGGCTATCGTGGTGACCTGATGTTGCGTATCGGTAGGTGAAGGCACCTCCATTGTTATTTCGCCATTGCGAATGATCTTGCGTTCAACTGCTTCGGCGACGGCGCCTGCCTTGTCGACATCTGTGTATGAGACTTTTTGCTGTTCGTAGGTTTCGGCGGCGGCAGTCTTTGCGACGTCTTTATTTTCCGTCTCAACTTTCTGCGCCTGTGAACCCGAGATATTGGTGAAAGCTTTGTCGCCGCTTGAGGAGCACGACAGCGAAAAACTCAAGAGAGCGAGCAGTAGGATGATTGGAGATTTCATGATTGGCCTCCATGCAGTCTAGGGATTACAGCCCTTGAACGCTGGAGGTGTTCAAGACTTGCAGGCGGATTGGTGCGGAATGTTCCCGGATAGGATTTACACGATTGAGCAGGATAAACAAGATTCTCAAAACCACATCCTGCAAATCCTGCTCAATCTTGTAAATCCTGTCTATTAGCCGACGATTTTTGTGCCTTCTTGTGGCGTTACTCTTCGTCGACGTCCTTGCCGTCAGGCTTCTTGATGCCAAACTTTTCCAGACGATACTGCAGCGTGCGGAACGTCAGCCCAAGGAGCTTCGCGGCCTTGGTGATGTTGTAATCCGTTTGCTCCATCGCCTGCGTAATCAGGTTACGCTCGACATCCTCGAAATTGATCCCTTCAGCCGGCAACTTGAAGGAACCTTCCGCTGCTGGTCCAGCATCCTGACGAACCTCGGTCGGCAAGTCTTCGGGTGTGATCAGATCCCCTTCGCTGAGCAGGATGGCGCGCTCGATCGCCGACTCCAACTGCCTGACGTTGCCCGGCCAACTGTATTCGTTCATCAGCTTCTTCGTCTCAGTAGTTAGACCAGTGACCAGGCGAGAAGTATTTCGGGTGTGCTTCTTGAGAAAGAAGTCGATCAGGACCGGAATGTCTTCGCGTCGCTCGCGAAGCGGCGGAACGTCAATCGACAACACGTTGATACGATAATAAAGGTCATCTCGAAATCGACCATCAGCCACCATGGCGCGCAAGTCTCGATTCGTAGCCGCGATCACACGCACGTCGACATTGATTTCATGGGTACCTCCGACACGTCTGATCTTTCGTTCCTGAAGGGCGCGCAGGAGTTTCGCCTGGATACCGACATCAAGTTCCGCGATCTCATCGAGAAACAGCGTGCCGCGATCGGCAATCTCAAACAGACCTTTCTTCTCGGCATGCGCGCCGGTGAACGATCCCTTCTCGTGTCCAAATAACTCCGACTCCAGCAGGTTCTCATTAATAGCAGCGCAGTTGACCGCCTGAAACATTTCTGCGGATCGAGGCGATTGATTATGGACTGCGCGCGCGATCAACTCTTTGCCGGTGCCCGACTCGCCGCGGACCAGAACCGTCGAATTTGAACGCGCCACTTTCAAGATCATCTTCTTTACTGTCTCCATCTTCGGAGACGCGGAAATGATTTCGATGTCGATCGCATCAAGCCGATCGAGCGCCCGATTAATAGTTTCCAGCAACGCGGCTTTGTCGTAAGGCTTCTCGAGATAGTCAAAAGCACCACGTCGCAGTGCCTCCTTTGCCGATTCGATCGATCCGTGTGCGGTAAGCAAGATGACGATTATTGAAGAGTCGTAAGCGAGCAGCTGCTGGAGCAGTTCGATGCCGTCCATGCCGGTCATCTTCAGATCGGTTAACGCGAGATCGAAGCGGCGGTCTTTCGCAAACTTGAGCGCCGCTTCGCCGGAAGCGGCGGTAGTAACGTCGTAACCTTCCTCCGCGAGGATCAGCTCAAGAATTTCTCTCTGTGACTTCTCGTCGTCAACTACCAGAATATTCTTTCGTGGCATGGGTGCTCTCTTTAGCCGGTAGAATTATCGTAAACGTTGTACCACTGCCTTGTTTAGACGCGACGCTGATTGTGCCGCCGTGATCATCCACGGCTTTTTTTACAATTGCCAGCCCGAGACCGGTGCCAGTCTCCTTGGTTGAGAAGTAAGGCTCGAAGACTTTCGAGATATCTTCAGCCGCAATGCCGCATCCACTGTCGCTGATCTCAACCTTAACAGAGTTTGCCTCCGGGTTCGAAAGCTTGATCGAAACGCTGCCGCCCGCACCGTTGATTGCTTCGACAGCGTTGATAACTAGATTGGTGAAGACCGAACGCAGCGATTCGCGATCGGCCATGACGGGCGGCAGCAAGCCGTCCTGAACTATCTTCGTTTCGATACCACATTCTTCCGCTCTGCCTTCCACCAGGCGCAATGCATCCTCTGCTTCAACGCGCAGATCGACCGGCTGCAGTTCGAGCTTTGAAGGTCGTGAGTATTTCAGGAAGTCGCTGATGTGACGATTGATACGCGCCACTTCGGTCTTCAGTTGATCCGTGAGCTGGACAAAAGTCGCACGCTTGTTTGGATCAGTGGGAGCAAACGACGAGCGCAGGTGATCGAGAGTCAGGTTGATGTAGTTGAGCGGGTTGCGAATCTCGTGAGCGATTGCGGCTGCAAGTCGTCCGACCACCGCGCCCTTCTCGGCTTGATGAAGTTGCATTTCCAGCTCGCGCGCGCGGCCGAGCTTTGCAGTCATCTCGTTAAAGGCGGTAGCAAGTGTTCCCATCTCATCGAGTCTGTCGGCTGGCACCTGGACATCGAAATTACCACTCGCCACTTTGCGTGATGCCGTGGAGAGTTCTTTGATCGGTCGAGTGAAGCGCCAAACGAAGTAGCCGGTGACGAGCGTCGTTACAAACAACACGCCGAGGGTGTAGAGCGCCGAACGCGACGACTGCCGCTCGAGCACATTCGTCAAGGTGTGTGCGGAGTCGAGGACAACGATGATGAAGCGCCGTCCCTTGTCAGTGTGGACGGGAAAATAGAAAGCGCCGGCCTCGCCGAAGTCGACATTGGTTGAGGGTGGAATCCAGGAAGGAAGTTGTTCGTGCTCCTTTGTAAACTGAACAGCGCTTCTTAATGGCAGTAGCTGGATGTCCCTGAATTGAACGTATTGCGTCGACTTGTCTTCTCGTTCGCGAGGAGTGAATTCCGGGATCAGGCTGTCTCTGACGTTTCCATCGTCGTCTACGACGAGGATGTTTTTGACGCGCACGTTTTTGTCGTTCAGGAGGGGCTCGCGCAAATCGCCGATGATCTCATCGAGGTACTGATCGCTTTGCAGGCTCTCGATCCCGAGCGCAATGCCGGTCATGATGGCCTGTTCCTGCTCGATAATCATGCGCGCATTCGCGCGGACCGTGCGCAGGTTGAAGTAATACTGGATCCCGAGAGTGAGCCCGAGCATCAGCGCCAGCAGCAGCAGCAGCCGCGCGCGGAAGCTTTGAATCTGGGCGGTAAATTTCATACGAAAACTAAGTTCGACAAATCTGCATCAGAAGTTAGTCTGTTTGGCAAACCTGCTGCATTGAGCGTTTATCCTTACTTTAAAGGTCCGCAAAAATTCACGGGTATTCCGAAAATTCTGGAAACTTGCGTAGGCTCTAGCACGTCCTGTTCCAGTGAAATGTGTATAATCGATTACTTTTTGATTGCCCACAACTGTAGATTGATGTTATATTTGCGGCGGTCTCAAATCAATGTCCCCGGAGGCCGCCCATTAGGGAAACTCTTCCCGCCCTCAAGTTGCAGCAGAAGGTTTGATCGAAACACGAAAAGAGGCGTTTTTGAAAGAGCTCGGAACTGCAAGCAGGATTGAAAGATTTTCAAGTTTTACAGAAATAGAATCGAAAGATTCTTTTCTGCTCACTATTTGTTGGTGAGACATCCCTAAAAAGAGAGGTACCTAGGCCTGATGACTCTTGATTTCTATTCCCCTAAGTCACGCCGGCTTGTTTTTATTCTATTTGTCCTAATTTGTCTCGCTTTTTCCGGTACAGCATTCGGGAAGAAGAAAAGCTCTGCGGGCCGAAGTGCCCGCTCTCAGAAAAGTAGAAAAGCCTCTGCCAGAAGCCGCGCCACGTCACGACGTGGAGGGCGGCAGTTAGCAAGAAGTTCACGACGAGGCCGTGGTGGTCGTGTGACCGCTCGCGATCTGCGTCGTCAGAGAGTGCTCGTTGCACGCGAACAGTCAAACGCGATCCGTGCACGTGAGCGACGGCTTGGCCGTCCCTTAACGAAGCGAGAACGAGCTGCAGAGTTGCGACGCGTTTCGGCGCGTAGCCGTCGTGCAATCCTGGAAGCTCGCCGTCGCGCCGAAGCCGCCCGTCGTGCTGCAATCGCACGTCAGATGGCTATCGACAACGCCATGCGCAATGAAGTGCAGTCGTACATCGCGAAGGACGATCTGACTGGAGAAGATCCGGAAGTGCGTCGCGTCGCTGTGAATGCGCTTGGTAATCATGCCGGTACAGTGGTGGTGATGGATCCGATGACGGGCCGTGTCTATTCCATGGTCAATCAGGAATGGGCCTTGCGCCGAGGATTTAAACCATGCTCTACGATCAAGTTGGTTACCGGCGTCGCGGGACTTTCCGAGAATGCGATTCCAGCCATCGATACAGTCGGCGATGGATACCGAATCGACCTGACGTCGGCTCTCGCTCATTCCGACAACGGTTTCTTCCAGCAGGTGGGAACCAAGATCGGTACCGAGAAGATGGTGACCTATGCACGCGAACTGGGTCTCGGTGAGAAGACCGGGATTAACGTGCCGTTTGAGTTTCCAGGAAAGCTGCCGGAAGTAAAACCAGACGTACTTGAGAGACGCATCTTTTCACACGCCGATGGTTTTGAAGTAACACCGGTGCAGATGGCAACGCTCGTTTCAGCGATGGCGAATGGGGGCAGGCTCCTGGTCCCGCAAATCGCGCACAGTACTAAAGAAGCGAGCAAAATGAACGTTAAGGTGAAACGACAGTTGCCGTTCACTACAGACGTTTTTCAACGCATGGTTCCTGGAATGGTGGGCGCCGTTAACTACGGCACGGCTCGCAAATCTTACGATCCGACGCAAACCGTTGCTGGTAAGACTGGAACCTGTATAGGTCAGGGTGGTTGGGTAGGTTCATTCACGTCTTATGCACCGCTTGCGAATCCACGACTCGCAGTCGTTGTAATTGCGCAGGGAACTGATGGTCGCCGTCACTTCCCAGCCGCAGTGGCGGGTGAGATTTATCGCCAACTCAATCATCGCTTCGGAACCGCGATCAACCTCCAGGTTGCATCGACACTTGATGACGAAGAGAAGGAAGTGGCCGATGCTGAAGCTGACGCGGAAAACGCAGCAGCCGATGCCGCAGTCACTGAAAGCAATGGAGAAACGACCCAGGCGGCTACCGCAACAGCCACTCCCGCTCCGACAAATACTGTTGCCCCAGCAGCCGCTAAACCAGCCACGTCTGAACCACGCAGTACGGTGAAGCGTGTGCTGATGCCGCTCGAAAAGAAACCGGTTGAGGCGCCCAAGACCAGTGGCAACCTAACCAATAAGACTCAGACTCCCGCGACTAGCACTAACGGTGAACAGAGGCCGAGACGAATTCAGCCCTGACACAAACCCTCGAGCTACCCCTCTCTCTCAACATTTGCGCCGGAGTTTGTTATCCGGCGCAAATTTTTTTCATCTTTTTCTACGTCAAAAGCCTGAATGTCTTGACACATTTCCTATAGTTGCACGATTATTGCGGGCGTTCTATTTACCCAGGTTTATCAAGCACCCTTAAGTGCTTCCCCATGGATTCGAAAATCGGCAACCGGTTTTTGGATCACTCGCATCCTAAAATATCCCCGCGGCGACCGAAAAAAGGGCAGGGCCCTTGGACGCGACTGCTGAATTGACTTTGGAGGTTGGGAACGACTAATGAAAAAGCTGATAACGTTTTTAAGTATATGCACTACAGTCGCGATACTCGCTCTGCCCGTTGCAGCGCGCACTTTCATCGCGCAACCGGACAATGCCATTCAAGATGCTGCCTGTACAGATGAAGCTAAAGAAGCCCTGTACTCATCTTTCCTTAAGAACCGTGGTAACGACGAAGCGAAAGCTTACGAAGACGCCAAGAAGTATCTGGCCTGTCCTACCACCGGAATCACCGAGGCCCAGACCAAGATTGTTGAGTATTTGAAAAAGTGGTCGGCCAAGTATGAAGAAATTACCAGGACGACTCGCTTTGAAGAAAATATGTGGGTCAAGCCGAACTATCCTGTCGCCTACCAGCTCGGCAAAGAAATCCTGACGGCGCAACCAGAAAACCTGAAGGTGCTCGTTGCTATGGGCGTCAATGGCTACCTGGTTGCTCCCCTGAATAATGCTTCGCTGAACGCCGAAGCCCTTGAGCTCGCGAAGAAGGCATTGGCTCAACTCGAGGCAGGAAAGACTCTGGACGACTGGAAGCCGCTTGCCAGCAAGGACGTAGCCGTCGCCTATTTGAACTACACTGTCGGTACTCTGTCACTGCAAAATGATCCCTCGAATGCTCTCAAGTTCTTGATCAAGGCAGCACAGTTTGAGACGCCACTGAAGAAGTCGCCTTACACTTATGCCTATATCGCCGGTGCTTATGAAACTGGCCCATACTTGAAGATGTCTGACGAATACAAGGCCAAATTCAGCGGCAAAGACGAAACACCGGAAAGCAAGTTGATGTTGGCTAACATCAATCAGATCATCGATCGCATGATCGATGGTTATGCTCGTGCGGTTGCGCTCGCGGCCGCCGACGCCAAGTTTGCTCAGCAGAAAGCAGTTTGGAACGAAAGCCTGACAAACTGGTACAAGTACCGGAACAGCGACAAGACAGATGGTTTGGATCAGATGATTGCAGGCATCTTGTCGAAGCCATTGCCGCCGGAGCCGACACCATTGACATCGCTTCCGGCTTCAACGCCCGCTGCGACTCCAGCTACCGGCCAGGGCGTTGGTACAGCTACCGGCCAGGGCGTTGGTACAGCCAATGGTCAGGGCGTTGGTACAGCTAATGGTCAGGGCGTTGGTACAGCCAATGGCCAGGGCGTTGGTACAGCCAATGGCCAGGGCGTTGGTAACCGCGGCGCCACTACAACGACTCCGGCTGGCACAACAAAACCGCCCGCTCCTAAAACCGATAGACCACGCAATCGTTAACAAGGCAATCTGGTCTCCATTCCAACGCCGGAAGCACGTCATTTTAGACAAGCTTCCGGCGTTTGCTTATAATTCAGCGCGTTTTGAAAAACTCCGAACCGACTCCCGATCTGGACCTCCTCGAAACCGTTCTGGCTTACAAGTTCAATGATCGTGCTTTGCTCGAACGGGCCATTACCCACCGTTCGTGGGCACACGAGAAGGTTGCGCCCGGCGACGAACAACAGGCGCGCAAACTTCACAACGAGTCACTGGAGTTTCTTGGTGATTCGGTGCTGGGACTGGTGGTGTCAAATTATCTCTGCGGCTCCTATCCAGCGGGCACAGAGGGTGAACTGTCGCGCATGAAGCATCGGCTCGTGAGCGCGCCGACGCTCGCAAAGGCATCTCTTGCACTGAAGCTGGGGGAGTTTCTTCGATTCGGTCGCGGTGAAGAGAAGAGTGGCGGGCGGCAGAAGAATGCCTTGCTGGCAGACGTGTTTGAAGCCATCACCGGAGCCATTTTTTTAGACGGAGGTCTCGAGTCTGCAACGAAGTTTGTTTGTTATGCACTACGAGACGAGTTGGAGGGCGCTGATCCCCTAACCGCAGCCAAGGCTGACTATAAAACGATGCTTCAGGAACGTTTGCAGGCGGAGCGGCGCGCGGCGCCTCGTTACGCAGTGATCGAAACCCTGGGTCCGCCGCATCAACGTATCTTCCACGTCGAAGTTTCGTGGGACGGCGGTAGTATTCAGGGAGAGGGGCATTCCATCAAAGCGGCGGAAGCCGCCGCGGCGAGGGCTGCGCTCGAGGGAATGAACTGGGACGAATCGAGTGATGGAACTGAGTAATCCACAGTTTACGCAGATTCTGTAACCAATCTGTGTAATCTGTGGATGCAACTTGACCGCTGCCAGCAACGTATCTAGGATGTTTTTTTAATGGCTACCAAGCGTACTACTAACAACGTAACAACCACCGAGCCGGAGACCATCGAGCCGAAGCCTTTTTCATTCGCTCGATTATTCAGCCGTAATGGTCACGAAAAAGAGCCGGTTGCACCCGTGAAAACGAAGGGGCCGCCGAAGTCCGTCTGGCGCGAATACTTCGAGTCGGCAGTCGTGACGGTGATCATGGCTTTGTTTGGTATGACCTTCATCGTGCAGGCGGTGAAGGTGCCGACCGGATCCATGCAGAACACAATTACGATCGGCGATCACCTGCTGGTTAACAAATTCATCTTTGCGCCCGGTAAGTCGCTTCCGTTCCTGCCACAAAGAGAGATCAAACGCGGCGATATCATCGTCTTCAAGTATCCCGGCAATCCTTTTGATCCGAAGCGTGATGATCGTCCCGATAACCGGCCGATACTTACAAACTACGTCAAACGAGTGATCGGCATACCCGGTGATCGAATTCGCATCAAGGGAAACAGCGTCATGGTTAATGGTGAAGTTGTTCCCGAGCATCGTATCACTGCCAGAGATCACAACCGGAAAGATCCTTTGGAGATTCTCGAGGCGCCTCCGAAGAAACCGGGAGAACTCTACGACGTCTATTACAAGCCCGGTCCGGAAGACGACGAGCAGGAATACGACGCGTTCCAGGGTAAAGAAGAGATCGTAGTACCCGAGGCCAGTTATTTTGTGATGGGCGACAATCGTAACAACAGCGAAGACAGTCGCTACTGGGGCTTTGTGCCCCGTGATCTCGTGATTGGCCGCGCGATGTTTGTTTACTGGTCCTTTGACGAGAGCGCGCCGACCACCGGCTGGTTTGTTCTTGATTTCTTTGTGAACACACGTTGGAGTCGCACCGGAACTCTAGTGAAGTGAGCCACAAGGAAGCACAAAAACTTCTGCAGAAAATCCTCTGTGCGTTTTGTGCCTCCCTGTGGTTTTCCGTTTTTGTGCTTGTTTCTGGTGACGTTTCCGCACAACGGAAGACTAAGAAGAAGCCCGCCCCAGCGCCGCCTCCGACTGAACTCTCGAAGCTCCGCGATGAATTCGTCAGACTCACCAACGAATACAAAGCAAGTCTCGGAAAACTTTTACCCTTCTACGAAAACGACGTAAAGCGAGCTGAAGAGAAGCTCGAATTGTCGAAAAAACTACTTGCGGAAGGATTAATTGCCAGAGCGCAGGTCGAAGAGAACGAGCATGCCTTGGCGCTCGCTACCCAAAAGGTAGCGGAAATCAATCGCCAATTGTCGAGTGCAGAGGCTCAAATTGCGGGCGTGCTGGTTGAGACTGCTGCCGACGAAGAAATTGCGAAGAATCTTCGGCTCGCGAAACATGGCCTTATTCGTACATCTTCTTTCACGCGGTTCACAGGCGCAGGAGGCTGGAGCCTGACTGACGCCTGGAAAGTTCAGCGATTCTTTTCCGATACCTTCAACAAGCAGCTTCCCATCGCGGTCTTCGGACAGGGAGCAATTCACGATCGCTGGCGACTGGACCATCATAACGCGATGGATATACAGCTTCATCCGGACGGCGTCGAGGGCCAGGCGCTGTTGAACTTTCTACAGAAGAATGGAATTCCTTATTCGGCATTTCGCTCTGCGATTCCGGGTACCGCAACTGGTCCACACATACACATCGGTAGACCATCTCACCGTTACTGAGTCAGAACCTATGAAAGCTCTCGCTGTTTATTTAATTGTGCTGCTGTTCCCAACCGTTGCTGCCAGTTCCCAGATGAGTACCGACAAGTCATTTACAGAGAAACAGGCTTCACACTTTGCGGCCCTCGCTTTGAAGTGCGTGAGTCGCGAATTTCCGAATAAGCCCGAGCACGTTATCAATAACGCGAATGAAGTCAGCAGTCCCAAAGTGCTGCACCCGGCGTTCTACGGTTGTTACGACTGGCACTCGTCCATACATGGCCACTGGATGCTCGTTCGCCTGTTGAAGACATTTCCCAACCTGCCCGAGTCGGCGCAGATTCGCGATGCGTTGAATGCCAACCTTACAGCTCAAAACATTCAGGCTGAAGTTGCTTACATGAAGCAGCCAAACCGCCAGTCGTTTGAACGCACATACGGTTGGGCCTGGGCTTTGAAGTTGGCGGAGGAACTTCATTCCTGGAACGACGCAGATGGAAAGAAGTGGTCGGAGAACCTGCAGCCGCTTGCTGAGACACTCTCAAAGTCGTATCGAAATTTTCTTCCGAAGCAAACCTATCCGATCAGGACTGGCGTGCATCCAAACACAGCGTTCGGATTGGCGTTTGCGCTCGACTATGCAAAGACAGTAGGCGATCGCGAACTGGAAGCATTACTCAACGAACGCAGCCGAACTTACTTTGCAAACGATATTGACTATCCGGGCGCCTGGGAGCCTGGCGGCGAAGATTTCTTTTCCGCGGCATTGATGGAAGCTGACCTGATGCGGCGGGTTATGAAGCCGCAGGAGTTCAGTGCGTGGTTTCACCGGTTTCTGCCGGGTGTTGCGAAAGGTGGTCCGCCGTCGTTGTTAGAGCCTGCGGTCGTCACGGATCGCAGCGATCCCAAACTGGTCCATCTTGATGGTTTGAATCTTAGCCGGGCGTGGTGCATGCGAAGCATTGCGGCGGCTCTTCCCGCCAGCGATCCGGCGCGGCAAAATCTGTCAACTGCCGCAGACCGCCACGCTTCAGCAGCCCTGGCCCACGTCGCCAGCGGCGACTATGCGGGCGAACACTGGCTCGCCTCGTTCGCAGTGTTTCTGCTGTCGAATTAAACGCTAAAACCATCCACGGATTTCGCAGATAAACTAAAGTGAATCAGCGTAATCTGTGGATCGCCGGTTTTCTGGCGCAAGTCTCTCTAACTCTGTCCGTTCCTTTACCGCTATGAAGACAATCATCCTTTCCATCTTCGCCTTTGCCTTCCTGTTGTTCAATGCTGTCGCCCAACAAACGGATTACTCGCAGCTCCGAAATGAGGCGGAGACGCAGTACGCGCAAGGCTCATATGCGCGGGCAAATGAAATCTATGCCAGGGTCGAGAAGAGCAAACTCAAGCCGGTTGAGTTGCGTTGGGTAGAGTTTCGTTTGGCAGACACTTCCTGGCGAGCACAGGCGGCCACCCAAACCGCTGACACGACTCGTTACGAACAGGCGCAGAAACAGCTGGAGGAATTGATCCGCGTCTCTGATAAAGAGACGGATCGTGACTTCATTTGGGCCGAAGCTCATGAATCACTCGCCGATTACTTCTGGACACGGCGGGGCTCAATGAACTGGGGACTCGCGTGGCCTCACTACCAGCAGGCGCTCGATTGGTGGGCCGGACAGCGCGACCTCGACCAGGCGCGCGATCGTTATCTCAAGATTGTTTTCAGAGCCGCGCACCCACCTCGTGCGGATGACAATTACATCTATACCTATTATGGCAATTACATCCCGCTCGACATCCTCGAGAACGCTTTAAAGATCAGCACTTCGGCAAACGACAAGGCACACCTGAATTTTCTGCTCGCCATGACCATGCGTTACGCCGGCGGGGATTACACGGCGCGCCATCGAGTTCCGGATCAATTCGAAGACGCACTCCAGGCCGGCAGACAAGCCGACTGGTATGACGATGCCCTCTTTTACTATGCAGAGTGGATGAACAATTTCGGCACGTTCCGTCTGCTCGAAGATGGGCAGTTGCAGCAGCAACCAGACTACGTCAAAGCACTCGAACTCTATCGTCGCTTGATTCGAGAGTTTTCAAAAGGTGAAACTCGCTATTACGATCAGGCGCAGCAGCAAATCAAAAACATCACCGAACCGTCGATCAGCATTGCTGTCTCCAACATCTTTTTGCCTGGCTCCGAACTTCAGTTTCAACTGAATGCCCGCAACATTCGGCGCGTCGATTTTGCTCTCTACAAGTTCGATTTGACCCGCGACGTCAGGATGATCGCCACCGAAGACGAAGAGGACGGTGAAGGAGATCCGGCGCCCTGGACTCAAAGAATTCCGACTGCCGGTCGAGCTGCCGTTAAGTCGTGGTCCAAAAACATCAACGACAGTCAAACGCACAATGCTTTTGCCGAACAGAGTCGCATCGAAGGCCAACTGCCTGTCGGCGCCTATCTACTCGAAGCAAGAAGCGGTTCAATCTCCGCACGAGAGATTGTCCTCGTGTCCGATGCCACTCTCGTCCTCAAGTCGTCGAGCAAACAGGCACTCGTGTTTTTCGCAGATGCCGTAACAGGCGCGCCGATCGCCAATGCGAACATTGCCCTCTGGGAAAGCTACTATCTCAACAACAAGTATCGCTGGCGTCGTCTGCGGCAAACGACTGATGCGGACGGGCTCGCGCGCTTTGCTCTAAGAAGCAACTCCGAATCGCGCAACGTGTTTGCGGCGGCAGTCGCCAACGATCGGCAGGCATTTGCTACAGGCTACTGTTACAGCAATGCCGGGGAAGAGGATTGGCGGATATATGCGTTTACCGATCGGCCCGCCTATCGTCCAAAAGAAACATTGCAGTGGAAGTTCATTGCAAGGCGTTCGAAAAATGGGGTCTATGTAACGCCTGCTAACGAGATTGTCGAGTATGTAATCAACGATCCACGCGGAACCAAGGTGACTGACGGTAAGGTAACGTTGAATACCTTTGGCAGCGCATGGGGCTCGTATGAGTTAGGCGAGCAACTGCCGTTGGGCGAGTACAATATACAGTTCTGGCGACAGGGTCGAAACGAACTCATCGGGACGGCAAAACTGTTTCGTCTCGAAGAATACAAACTGCCTGAGTTCAAGGTCGAAGTAAAAACGCCGGAACAGGACGGCAGGAAAAAGGCCTTTCGAGTTGGAGAAAAAGTCGAAGTCGATATCCAGGCGGATTATTACTTCGGTGGCCCAGTTAGTAGTGCATCAGTCGAAGTGGTCGTCTACCAGAATCCGTTCAATCACTACTGGTATCCATATCGGGAGTATGCATGGTACTACGACGATTTCGAGAATCGCCGTCTTAACTACTACGGTGGCCAGGGAACGGTCATCAAACGCGAAACAATCAAGACCGATGCCACGGGTAAAGCGAAGCTGAGCTTCGATACGCCTCGCGAAAACTATGGACAGGATTTTGAGTTTCGCATTGAAGCTCGTGTTGTCGATTCCACACGTCGCGAGATCGTCTCCAGCGACACGGTTCGCGTAACCCGCCAACGTTACTACGTCTATCCTCGTTCCGAAGAGAATATTTACCGGCCGAAGGATAAAGTCACGGTTGACATCAAGGCGCTCGAAGCAAACGAACAACCGGTCCAAACGGAAGGAACGGTGAAGGTCACACGCGATTACTGGTGGGAAATCTGGGTTGATCCGCGCGGGCGTGAAGTGAAGGGCGAAGAGTTGCGCCAGTTGCGCGAACGTTCCGACATATTTCCTCCGATCACGCCGAAGGGTCAGGGCCGCTGGCGGCTGAAATTCCGCGGTTACCAGCGCGACGACATACTGACGACAACCGTAAAGACTGACAAAGACGGCGCGGCCCAGTTGAATTTTACTCCGGATCGCGAAGGTTATTACCGCGTCGCGTGGCAGAGTAGTCAGGGCGCCGATCCGGTGCGCGACCGTCTCCTGCCACCGATCAAAGCTGAAACATACGTTTTCGTCTGTTCCAACACGACGACTAATCTTGGCTATCACCATGACGGACTCGAAATCGTCGTCGATAAAGATACCTTCCGCACCGGACAAACTGCGCCGGTCATGATCTCAGTTGCTGAACCCGATCGCTACGTGCTGTTCAGTGTCGAAGGAGAAGACCTGTTCAGCTATCGCGTGATTCATGTAACCGGCAATACAAAATTGATCGAATTGCCGATTGAGGAGAAGCATGTTCCAAACATCTATCTGAGCGCGGTGATGATCAACGACGGAGAAGCATTCTCGGATACGAAACAGGTTGTTGTGCCTCCGGTCGAGCGATTTCTGGACGTGGCTGTCAAAGCAGATCGCGAACAGTATCAGCCGCAGGAAGACGGAACTCTTCTGGTAACGGCAAAAGACGCGAAGGGCCTCCCGGTCGCTGCTGAAATTGCTCTGGGACTTGTTGATGAATCGGTCAAGTACATTCAACAGGACTATGCCGGAGATCCACGTCAGTTTTATTACGGACAGAAACGTGAGCACCAGGTGCAAACGCAAAGCACACTCGATCAGAAGGGATACGCGCGGTTCGTCGCAGATGAAAATGGAGTACTGCGAGATGCCAAAGAGGAAGCTGAAAACGAAGCCGACGACGTGATTAAGAGCAAGTCTGCATTAGACGTCCTGGCGATGAAGCCTGGTGTGGCGCCCGCCGCGGCGGCAGAAGCTGTATATGGTTTTAGTGGAAAGAACATATCGAATTTACCAATTGCCGGACGAAGGGGACGCGGGGATTCATCATGGCTCGGCGGGGTCGCTTCTCCAGTAGTTAAGGAAGTTCCTGCGGGTCAGGAACCTGTAGTGCAAGTGCGAAGCGACTTTCGCTCGACTGTTCTCTGGCTTCCCGATGTGAAAACGGACGCTGACGGTACTGCAACCCTTAAAGTGAAGTATCCCGACTCGTTGACGACCTGGTCGGCAACTGCTCGAGTTGCGACTACAGGCAATCAGTTTGGCATCGGCAACTCAACCACGCGCACAAAGCAACCGCTAATCGTCCGACTTCAGGCGCCACGTTTCTTCGTCGTTGGCGACCAGGTCACTGTCTCGGGCGTGATCAATAACAACACCAACGAGTCGATGAGTGTGATGCCGGCTCTGAATGCAGAGGGTCTGTCAGTTACGGGTCTGCTTGTTGACGGAAAACCGGTTAATAGCGCACAAACACCGGTGGAGATAAAGGCGAATAGCGAAGCCAGGGTCGACTGGCTCGTGGCCGTGAATCACGCCAGCGAGGCGAAACTGAAAGTCGAAGCTCGTGGCAGCAAGTATGCTGACGCGATGGAAAAGACTTTCACCATCTTCGAGCATGGGATCGAGAAATTTGTCACACGATCCGGCAAGATGCGCGGCGATAGTGTCTCGATCAAACTCGACATTCCGAAAGAACGCCGAGTCGACTCAACCAAACTCACCGTTCAAATCGCGCCCAGCATGGCGACGACCATGCTCGACGCATTGCCGTATCTCATACACTATCCGTACGGGTGCACTGAACAGACGATGAGCCGATTTCTGCCCGCGGCGATCACTGCGAAAACCCTGCGAGACCTCAGTCTGAAACCAGAGACCGCAATGAAAAAGATCTTCGGTGGCATCGAGGAAGCAACTGCATCTGCCACGCATCCGCAAGGCCGCAGAGATCTCAGAGAACTTGATGAAATAACGAGGCAGAGTCTCGACCGTCTCTATGATTTTCAACATGCCGATGGCGGTTGGGGCTGGTGGAAAGTTGGCGAGAGCGATCACTTCATGACGGCATACGTTCTTTGGGGCATGACTCTGGCGAGGCAAGGCGGCATCGACGTAAAGTCCGACGTGATCGAACGTGCGGCAGCGTTTCTCAATAAGGAGTTGATTGAGGAAGAAACGAACTATGATTCGCAGGCGTGGATGCTCCATTCGCTGGCCGTCTATCACGCGATGCAGAAACAATCAGAGGTGGGCAAGTTTGAGGCGACTGCCTTCACGAACCTTTGGAACAATCGTGACGGGTTGAATGCTTACACGCGCGCTCTGCTCGCTCTGTCGGCGCACAACTATGGCTATCGCGATCAGGCCAGGATACTAATCACGAATCTTGAGAACGGTGTTAAGACTGACTCCAAGCCTGACGTTTCAATCGTGCAAAGTGGCGCCGGAGTATCTGATCCTTCAGTTATCGGAACCGCTCACTGGGGTGAAGACGGTATTTACTGGCGGTGGTCCGATGGAGGCGTCGAAGCCACTTCATTCGTTCTTCGTGCTCTGCTGGCGATAGATCCGCAAAACAAGTTGATCGAGCCAGTCACAAACTGGCTGGTAAAGAATCGACGCGGGGCGCAGTGGAGCAACACACGCGACACGGCAATTGTCGTGCTTACGCTGAACGACTATTTGCGGGTTAGTGGAGAGGTCCAGCCGTCGGTTGGTTTCCAGTTGATAATAAACGGAAATCCGGTGGCGACTAGACAGATTACAGCAGACGACGCGCTTAGTGCGCCCAGTCAGTTTGCAATCTCGCGCGAGCTGCTTCGTGATGGACCAAACGAGATCAGCATTGTGCGGAATAGCGGTAGTGGTCCTCTTTACTTTTCTGCGGCAGCGGAATTCTTCAGTTTGGAAGAGCCTTTGAAGCCGGCGGGCAATGAGATCTTCGTACGGCGCCAGTATTTCAAACTCGTCAATCATCCGACGCTGTTAAAGGGAATCGTTTCTGAAAAGGTGCCACTAAACGACGGTGAGACAGTCAAGAGCGGGGATCGCATCGAAGTCGTGCTAACAGTTGAAGCAAAGAACAACTATGAGTATTTGCTTTTCGAAGACCTCAAGCCGGCCGGTCTGGAAGCAGTGCAGATTCGCAGCGGCGAGACTATGTTTGTGCGCGAGCTCAAGTCAGGCGGTGGATTTACCGGACGTGAGCGCTGGGTTTATCAGGAACTGCGCGACCGAAAAGTCGCATTATTTGTATCCCGGCTGCCGGAAGGGATCTGGCAACTCAGCTACGAGATGAGAGCCGAGGTACCAGGTGCGTTTCATGCATTGCCGGTGTTGGGCCATGCGATGTACGTTCCTGAGATTCGGACCAATAGCGCCGAGACGAGTGTGCGCGTGGTTGATTGAGCCACGGACTTACACGGATTTACCGGATTTCATCAAGTCGGGTTTTTGCATCCAGAATCATCGCTTTGATCTTTGCGAATTCATCGAGAGAAAGCGAGGCGGTGGCGCGATTGCAAATGCCGGTGCGCATCATTACGGCGTTGCCGCTACGCGTTTGTCGAAAGACGCTGATCTCGAGGTCGCCGAGGGTCTTATATCTGGCTTCGAACCCGGCGAGTTTTGTGGCGGTTTCGTCAACTCTCGAGATGGCATCAATTGCATTCAGGAGGGAATCAATCTCCTCATAATCGACAAAGGCGCGATTGTCATCGGGCCGCTCGTTCGCATCGTCTCGAAGCACGATGATCAGCCCTTTCGCGCGTGATACGTTACCCAGTTCGCGCATTTCCACCGCGTCAATTCTGATGCCGCGAACCTCAACTGTGGTGATTCGCGTAAAGCCCTTGATGACCACCGTACTGTGCCGGTCCTCCAGAGCCTCGAGTTTCGTCCGCGGTTCCAACGGTTCGCAGCCCACCTTGCGCCAGAACTCTGGTCCAGGTCGTTGGCCCAGCGCCGCGCCGGAGCAGATCAATATCAAAGTCGAGAGCAGAATGGTCCGAATGTACATGGAAGACTCCAAGGGAGAGAAGATTCTGTCGCTGCGTTAACACTTACAAGTCAGTCAGGAGTTCCAAAAATAACATGAATCGCTATTCGTGATCCCTAAAAATCCGTAAAATCCGTGGCGAAATGAGTGAAGACTTCTATTGCGACGAAGTACTGAGCGGACGAACTCCCGTGGAAATCGTTCGCGAAACCGACAATGTTCTCGCTTATCACCACACGCGCCCATTTTGGCCCGTGCACATCGTGGTAATTCCCAGGCGCCACATATCGTCTTTGATTACGCTCGAAGAGGCGGATGATTCACTGTTGTTGGAAATGCTCAGTGTGGTTCGTGAGGTGGCGAAGGAAGTATTAGCGGAGCACGGAGCTTGCCGCGTGTTAACCAACCTCGGAGAGTACCAGGATTCGAAAACACCTGCACTGGCATGTGAGTTCGGGCGAAGCCAGAGGGTAAAAAGCCAGAGAGTAAAACGAAGCGAGGCGAGCGGTACAACTAACTCGCCTCTTTTCGTTGTCCCCTTTGATCAAAGCGAATTTGCTTCGACCCGACCAGCCGACAAACCTATTTCGAAGCCATCTTGGTACGAGCCTGCTCCGCACGCGCAGCACCGATTGCGGTTTCTACCTGCTTCACCTCTTCTGGTGGCGGTAACACAGCCTTCATGCCGAGCGATTCGATCCAGAGCTCTCGACACCAACCTCTGGTGTGATAGAGGTGCTCGTCTTCTTCGTCTTCCACCTGTTCGTGTGCCTCTTTGAGGATTTTCGCAACTTCGCCCTTTACCTTCTTCGCGACCTCTCCGATCAAATGCCAGTTCTGATGGTCCTTCGTCTCAGCCAAAACCACCGCTTCACAAGCAACTAATTGCGGAGCGCCTGGTTTACCTTCGGCCAAAGCCAATTCCATCGACTCCACCAACGCTTCGCCTATCGTGCGTACAACTTTGCGACCCGGTGTTTCCTCGTTGATATCCAGGTCAAGTTTCGTCAACACGTCTTCCATTATGGTGACGTGGTTTTTAGTCTGTTCCAGATATTCTTCCCACTCTTCCTTCAGATCGTCGTTCTCAGCACATCGCAGTGCCGTAGTGTAAACCTGAACGCCCCCGATCTCAGTTTCGAGTGCTTGATATAAGAGTTCTCTTACTTGCTCGTCTTTCATGCCCCCTCCTTGTAATCGCCAGCTCCCGCCGAAGCATTGGTTTTGCGACTGAGGAATTTGCAAGTGATAGGCCAGAGCGCAAAGACGGTTTTTGCTTGCGAAGATATAGTTAGGCGTATTTTTATGAGACATGCGCTTGAGATTTGGAAGTTAAATGAGGACAGGATTTGCAGGATGAAACGGGTTCACAAGAGAATACCGTGTGGCAGTGAGAGAAGTGTAACGACAGGAAGGATCAGACGGAGTCTTTTGCATAAGCTTCTCGAAACATGAAAGTCCTTTATTCAATAGTCCTCCTGGTTACTTCGCTGGTCACCGTCTTTGGTCAGCAGCAGGCTCAACTCGACAAATTGCGCGCTGAGGGCTATGACGCACTTTACAACCTTGACTACGAGGGGGCACGGCAACGCTTCCTGAAGATGGTCGAACTTGCCCCGGATGATCCATCCGGCGCGGAGTGTCTCGCGTCGAGTTTATGGTTGCAGCAGTTAAATGAGACGTATGAACTCAAGGCGACTCTGTTCAGCAGCACGGATATCAGGACGAAGTCAGATCGCCGGCAGACGGACGAATTTCGCAAATGGATTCGACGGGCAAAGGCGCTTGCCGAAGCACGACTCAAGAAAGACCCACGCAACGTCGACGCACTCTATTATCTCGGAGCAGTCGAGGGATTGGATGCTGCATATACAGCAGCGGTGGAGCGGAAGTACGTGGCGGCAATGCGCGCGGGAAACAGTTCCGTCGATCATCATCGTGAGTTGCTCAAGCTCTCACCAGACTATCATGATGCGGAACTTACGATTGGACTACATAACTACGTGGTTGGATCGCTGTCGCTGCCATTAAAGATGCTCGCCGGAACGATGGGAGTGCGAGGGTCGAAGAAGCGCGGGATCGAAACGCTCGAACGTGTCGTGAGCGAAGGGAAGTGGGCAGTTGATGTTGCTCGTATTCTGCTGGTCGATCTTTACAAACGTGAGAAACGTTGGGACGACGCCGCGAAGATGGCGCGGCAGTTATCAGAGAAGTATCCCCGGAACTATCTTTTCAAACTGCAAATGGCCGATGCGCTTGCTTCACAGATTGTGAAGTTGCGCAAGGCGAACGCACCGTTTAAGACTGAAGAAAACGAGTTACAAAACGTCTTCACAGCCTTGTCTCGCGATAAAACAGTCGACCCTTCCAAGCGTGATCTGATCAATCAACGATGGACTCTGGCACGCCAACAACTCTCACCTCATTGAGCCTTTGTACTTTGAGCTTGGTGCTTTGGTTGTCTGAATGTTAAATACTTCCAAAGGCGCAAAGTACAAAGCACAAAGCATATGACCGACCACCACAACGAAGAACTCCTCGGGCTGCTCGACAGGATCAAGGAATTCCTGCGTACAAAAGTCTATCCGCTGGAAGCTGATTTTCTGCGACGTCCGTTTCGGGATCTCACGCCGGCGCTCAGCGCAAAACGCGACGAAATCAAAGCGATGGGACTGTGGGCCCCGCACTTGCCAAAGAAATACGGCGGCCTTGGACTCACGCTTTCGGAATTCGCCCTGGTAAGCGAAGAACTCGGTCGCACTCCCATGGGACATTATCTGTTCAACTGCCAGGCGCCCGATATCGGCAACATGGAAATCCTCATGAACCACGGCACGACCGAACAGCAGGAGAAATATTTTGTTCCGCTCGCGCGGGGTGAGGTGCGCAGTTGTTTCTCGATGACTGAACCTGAGCATCCCGGATCCAACCCGACGTGGATGTCCACATCCGCAGTGAAAGACGGCGACGATTACGTCATCAACGGTCACAAGTGGTTTACGTCATCTGCGGAAGGCGCCCGCTTTGCGATCGTGATGGCGATAACGAATCCAAACGTGCCCAATCCCTACAAACGTGCGAGCCAGATCATCGTTCCAATACCGACGTCCGGATTTGAGTTGGTAAGAAACATCAATGTGATGGGCGACGAGGGCAGCGACTATGCCAGTCATGCGGAAGTGAGATACGAAAACTGTCGTGTGCCACAGAGCAACCTGCTCGGCAAAGAGGGTGAAGGTTTTACGATTGCTCAGGAACGGCTTGGACCAGGCCGAATTCATCATTGCATGCGCTGGATCGGAATCTGTGAGCGCGCGTTTGACTTGATGTGTAGTTATGCAGCGCGCAGAGAGTTGTCGCCGGGTGTGCTGCTCGGAACTCGTCAGAATGTGCAGGAGTGGATTGCAGAGAGTCGCGCTGAGATCAATGCCGCACGGTTACTGGTGCTACAGACCGCGGGCGCGATCGATCAGCGAGGAGCGGCATCTGTGAGAGCGGATATTTCACTGATAAAGTTTTTCGTAGCTGCAATTTTGCAGAAGGTTCTCGATCGCGCGATCCAGGTCCATGGTGCGCTTGGACTGACGGACGCGACGCTCTTGTCGTACTGGTACCGGCACGAACGCGCAGCAAGGATATACGATGGACCTGATGAGGTACACAAAATGGTTGTCGCGCGCGCCGAGCTCAAGAAGTTTGGGAAACAGGATTTACAAGATTGAACAAGCTGTTCAAGATGATTTCTGTTAATCCGGCAAATCATGTCTGTGATTGATCAATCGTCTTCAGTTCGACCGAGTGAAGAGCTACCAATCGAATCACTCTCTGAGTATCTCAGCGCACATTTGCCAGATGTCAGGGGACCGCTGATCGTCGAGCAATTTCCTTCAGGCTTCTCCAATCTCACTTACCTACTACGCGCAGGGAATCGCGAACTGGTTCTGCGCCGTCCACCTGTCGGTGCGAAGATCAAAACGGCGCATGACATGAGTCGTGAATATCGCATTCTTTCGCACCTGTCTCCGATCTATGAAAAGGTGCCGCGACCGCTACTGTTCTGCGACGATGAGTCGATACTCGGCGCGCCCTTCTATGTGATGGAGCGTGTGACTGGAATCATCCTGCGAGCACAACGACCGACAGGAATTGACCTCGCACCCGAACTGATGCGCCGGCTTTCTGAGACGTTTATTGAAACGCTCATAGAGATTCATGAGCTTGACTATCAGGCTGCCGGACTCGGAAATCTGGGATCGCCCCAGGGTTACGTGAGCCGGCAGGTCGAGGGTTGGACGAGGCGATACTTCAACGCCCGCACCGACGATGTTCCCGCGATCGAGAAACTCGCTGAGTGGTTGCAGGCAAACTTGCCCCCTGATTCGGAACGAGCGGGCCTTATCCACAACGATTACAAGTACGACAATCTAGTGCTTGCCCCTGATGATCCGGCGCATGTGATCGCAGTGCTCGATTGGGAGATGGCGACGATTGGCGATCCGTTGATGGATTTCGGGACCAGTCTTGGTTACTGGGTGGAGATCACCGATCCGGATGAATGGCAGCGTTATGGGTTTGGTCTAACGAGTCTCTCGGGAAGTTTTACACGCACTGAGCTGGTGGAACACTACACGCGACGCACAGGTCGCCGCATTAATGATCCGTTGTTCTATTTTGCTTATGGGTTGTTGAAGATCGCGGTCATCGTGCAGCAGATCTATTTTCGGTATCAGAAGGGGTTGACGCGCGATTCGCGTTTCGCAGGTCTCGGCGCCCTTGTGAAAACGTGTGGCGATCTCGCACAGCGCGCGATTGAGCGCAGGCGGATTGATGACCTGGGATGAGTTTTAGACCGGATTAACAAGTTCCTCAAGATTCACACTTTCGTCGCGCCGTTGCGCCGTGGCGGGAGAAAACCCACACCGAAAATCCACGTACCTTCATACGGTCTGTGGCGCCTTGCCCGTCCCTAAAGCAAAATCATTAGATTTTTTGACGGTACACATCTTGCAAATCTGCGGTCGGAAGTTTCTGTGAATTTCTCACAGCTCGCCCAAGACTTCCAAAAATTCCAAAGGTGTCTCTGATGATCCAACGTATTGATGCCGTGCCGATGATAGCGTCATCGACCCAACCATCATTCATCTCGCGTTTGCGATCCGCTCTCGCGCTGTTGCGCGGTGCTTTTGTTTATAAACAAAAAGAACGAGCCCTGAACGTTTCGCTGAAGCAGGCAGAGGCCCGGCTGAAGTCAGCCCTGGCGGCAGGCTCGATCGGCACCTGGACATGGGACCTTTCAAGTGAATTCGTTGCCGGCGACGAATTTACGGCGGCAATGTTTTCATTGGACCCGATTGCGGCCCAAAAAGGAATTCCCGCCGAGGTCTGGATTGGGCGCATTCATGAGGACGACCGCGCGCCTGTCAGAGTTGCGCTCGACGCGGCAATCGGTTCGTGTGGGCATTACGACATTCAATACCGGGTTACTCCAGACGGTGGCACTTTTCGCTGGCTACAGGCGAAAGGGCGAGTTGAACCGGATAGCACCGGAAAAGGGAGATATTTTCACGGCGCGGTGATGGACATCACCAATCATAAATTGGCTGAGCTAAGAGTCAGTGCCGCAAAACAACAGCTTGAACAGACATTGAATGAACTGCAAACCCGGAACGAAGAACTCGAATTGATGACCCAGCAACTCTGGCAGGCTTCAAAACTCGCAACCATGGGTGAGTTAGCTGCCAGTATTGCCCACGAACTGAACAACCCTCTGGCTACGATGGCATTACGTACCGAGCTTCTTTCTCAACAACTAAAGAAAGACGATGTGAAGCAGCATTCTGTCACGATCATCTCCGCCGAAATCGATCGCATGGCGGAGTTAGTCGGAAATCTCCTGCAGTTTAGCCGCCGCAGCCATTCGCAGCTTAGCTCACTCGACCTGCGCAAGGAATTAGAGAACACCGTAGACCTGATTCAATATCATTTACGAAGCAAAGGGATCGAAATCGTAAAAGATTTTGCGGAGGAACTGCCGCTGGTCCAGGGCGATCGCCAGCAATTACGACAGGTCTTCCTCAATCTCCTGACCAACGCCGCCGATGCCATGCCTCATGGTGGTCTACTCACCGTGCACGCTCACTCCGAACATGACAATGAAGAGACTCGGGTAATCGTAAAAGTCTCCGATACCGGCAATGGCATCTCTCCTCATAACTTCAAGAAGATGTGGGAACCATTCTTCACGACCAAAGCAGAAGGCAAAGGCACCGGACTCGGATTGGCCATTTGCCGTCGCACTGTTGAAGAACACCGCGGCACGATCGAAGTCAAAAGTGAACCAGATCGCGGCACGTGCTTCAGCATAATCCTTCCGACAAACAGCCCAGTTTATTTGCAACCATGAAACTCGAAGCCGAAATTGAAGTGCATCTCGACGGAGGACCAAAGAACTCTATTGGCAAGATTCTGCTCATTGAAGATGAAGTGGAATTGTTGGACGCTTTGGTCGCAGTGCTTAAGGACCACCATTATGAAGTCACTGGTTTGACATCAGCCACGGAAGGCATTGAATGTCTGCGTCGTGAGACCTACGACATTCTGATCAGTGATCTGATGATGCCAGAGATGGATGGGCTCGATCTCTTACGCAGGGCACTCCAACTGGATCATGACCTGGTCTGCATCATGATAACGGGTCACGGCACAATCCAATCGGCAGTCGAGGCAATGAAGATCGGCGCCTTTGATTACGTGCTTAAACCATTTCGCGTCGGCAGCATCACTCCCGTGCTAACGCGTGCGTTGAGCCTGCGCCGGCAACGACTGGAGAAAGTCCGTAGGGAATTGGACGAGCAGCGCATACGTCTGCAAAACGTTGTTGCCAACGTTCCGGGCGTAGTTTGGGAGGTCTGGGGTGATCCGAATTCGGAAATGTCGCGTTGGAGTTTTGTTAGTGACTACATACGGGAGATGCTTGGCTATAGCATTCAGGAATGGCTAACCCCATCGAGTTTCTGGTTGTCTGTTGTGCACCCCGACGATCGCGAAAGAGCGCTCAAAGAAACAAACGAAGTCTTTCTCAATGGCGGTTGTAGTCGATCTGAGTTTCGCTGCCTCACTCGAGACAAACGTGTGATCTGGGTTGAAGCGAATTACGCTGCGATCAAAGGCGAAGACGGCAAATCAGTCGGCATGCGCGGCGTGTCCATCGACATTACTGCGCGAAAGCACACCGAAGAGCAGTTGCGACAGTCGCAAAAGATGGAAGCGATTGGCCAGCTTGCCGGCGGCGTAGCCCATGACTTCAACAATCTGTTAACCGCAATCAACGGTTACAGTGAGCTTGCGTTAAGGCGCATGAAACCTGAAGATCCGCTCACAAAGAACCTCGAAGAGATCAAGAGAGCAGGAAATCGAGCGGCTTCGCTGACGCGACAGTTACTCGCTTTTAGCCGCAAGCAGGTAGTCGAACCGTGCATTCTGGATTTGAACACGATCGTTGTGGAAGTGGAAAAGATGTTGCGGCGGCTCATCGGCGAGCACATTGAATTACGAACTGAGCTTGCGCCGTCACTCGGAACTGTTAAAGCCGATCCGGGCCAGATGGAACAGGTGTTAATGAATCTTGCTGTCAATGCTCGCGATGCAATGCCAGAGGGCGGTAAGTTGGTGATCCAAACAGCAAACGTCGTCCTTGATAGCGCAGATATTGAGACCGGTGCTAACTCCGGTCCTCACGTGATGCTCGCGATGACCGACAGCGGTTGCGGCATGAGTCGAGAAACGCAGGCGCATATCTTCGAACCATTTTTTACCACCAAGGGAAAAGGTCGTGGTACGGGGCTGGGACTGTCGATGGTCTACGGAATCGTACAGCAGTTCAATGGCTGTATTTGCGTTGAGAGTGAAGAAGGAAAAGGCACGACTTTTAAGATCTATTTGCCGCAAGTAAATCGGCAGCTAGTGGATAAGTGCGAAGCCAAAACGGTGCCGCGGAAGATCGAAGGTTCTGAAACTGTTCTCGTAGTTGAAGACGAAGAGATCGTTCGCAACCTCGCGAAACAGATTCTTAGACTTCACGGTTACTCCGTGCTCGAAGCTGCCAATGGCGGTGCCGCGCTCAGGATTTGCGAACATCACAACGGTCCGATTCAGCTTTTGTTGAGTGACGTTATCATGCCGGAAATGGGCGGCGTCGAATTGAGCACTCGTTTGAGTTCGATTCGTCCTGACATGAAGATACTATTCATGTCTGGGTACACGGAAAACGTTGTCTTGGACAATTTTCTTCAGAAGCCGTTTTCCCATCACGACCTCGTTTCTAAAGTGAGAGAAGTCCTGGACGAGCGCGGCAACTAACACATTTATCCACAGATTACGCAGATAACTTCGGTGTAATCTGTGGATTGTTTACTCGCTGAGAAGACTCGTGTCTTTGCGTTTCAGGGCGGCCACCAGGCGGCTCCACTCGAAACGTCCCTGCGAGAGTTTGCTGAAGTCTCCTGATTTATCTTCCTCTAAACCATTCAACATCTCGTTGGCTTTGCCGGTGTGAATCGCTTTCTCCGCCGCTACATTCAATGCTTTGAACGCTTCAGATCGTTTTGATCCTTTCATCGCCAACTTCGCACGCTCATAGGGAAACCGGTAATCGCGTGGATACTGCTTCTCAACTTTGACCAATGCCTGAAAGATCTTCGAACGTTCAGAAGGTTTAGCTGCCAGGCTCTTTTCGCGAAGTTTCTTTAACTCATCCTCAGGATTGGCCGCGACTTGTTGCGTAGTTGTCTGCGCAGGCGCCGAACGCGAAACTTCTGTTGTGACAGGAACAGTTGATTGCGGTTGGCTGGCCTGGGTGACAGGAGGTGTCACTGTTGCCGACGCTGTTTGGGTATTAGCTCGCAAGAGACCAAACACTCCCAACGATACCAGCAGCAATGCTATCGCCCCGATAGCGAGCAACTTCAAGACGGATCCGCGACTCGATGATGGATGTTCGGGAGCTCTTGCGGTGATCCACGGTAAGACGCTTGAGGTGAATGGACGCGGTTCATGTTGCACGGTCATCTCGTCGTCTAAATCGATTGCCGACGAGAGAATCTTTCCCGGCTTACGTTCACCCTCCAGGGCGTGGCCGCACTTCCAGCAGAACGCATACTTCTCCTCGATCATCGAGTTGCATTCCGGACACGCTCTAACACCCGCTTCCTGTTTTTTCGCAGGCCCCGGAGGCTCTGGCACTGCTTCCTCTCGTTTTACGACGGGTGGTTGTATCACCGGCGGTGGAACAGTTTTCTTCGGCGGCTGTGGGTTAACTACTTCGAGAAGCCCGGTGGCTGCGAGCGTCCAGCCACCACCGGTAGCCGACAACAAAGCAGGCTGAATAATTTGCACGTCGCCGGCATCGGGACTCGAGCAGTGGTAGTAGTCCTGATAGAACTCGTAAAAATCGCGCTTGCTGGAAAACTTTCCGGCTCGCGGTAAGATGGCCGGCTGCGTGAGATTTGTGATCACTACAAACTCACCATCCTCAACAGGCACGAACGAACCTGTCTCGTAATCAAAAGTGACATTCACCTTGTTCGCGGCCTTTGTTCGCTTCAGATAGTTCGCGACGAGTGAAGGGAAGGATGGCGTGATGTCCAGTCGTTCATTGCAAATCGGGCAGGTGCTTAGACCGGTAACGAAAGATGCGTTAACTGTTTCGCAGGTGTGCTCGTGCAAATCGGCAGACGCCGATTTCAAACAGCCGGGACAAGAGGGTTGTGGCGCGCCCTCGCTCGTGAGCGTAAAGTTCTTCGTTTGCAGCGGCGTGTTTGACTCGAAGCTGACCACGTAGCAACTGTCGCACAGGTAAATGAGCGAGCTGCGACGGGTGCAGACAGGGCAGCGTTGTAAGCCGTACTGGTCGAAGTCAACCGGGCAGAAGTGTTCGCAGTTACAGCAGTATTGCCACTGCATATCGACTGGCGACGTCGCCTGACCTTCAAAATCGATCTCGCCGAGAAGGTGACCGCGGTTTTCACACTTGATGGGGCTTTGTCGAGGAGCAAAAAATCCTCTTTTGTGTTCGGGACAGAATACTCTCATTTTCGTAGCTCCCTTTAAGGACAGGTGACCGTTCAAGTTGTACTTGGCACGAAGCATGACATAGTGGTCGGGGGAAAGTACGGACTTAAAGATGAAAATACTTGGGAAGAGGTTTGCGGATTCGTGAGATAGATTACGGTTTACACATAAATTTTGCAATCTGATTTATTAGGTAACTGGGACGCGATTTACAGAATTTTTCAGGATTTGCGAGGATGAATCTTGTGAATCCTGCGAAATCCTGTTAATCCTGTCCGCGGATTTTGATAAGCTGTCGCGGTTTTGGACCTCGGGAAGCCCCGGAGGATGGCTTAATGACCGATAAAAAGGGATGGGCGTCAACTGTCACCGGCTGGTTTATCGAACGTGACGAGCCGACAGCCCCTGCAGCAACTGACTTAGGTGATGTCGGAAATCAGCCCTTACCAGCAGATTTAGCGAGCTACACGACTCCATCACCTACCCAGTCTGTTTTTCAGACGGCGCCGCCACCGCCGACTGGCGGCCAGGTCGATTTTCCTGCCGTCTTTAGCGCTGCCGGAGTTGACCAGGACGAACAACAGCGTGTGGCCCGGACTACAGACCTGCTGCGAAGCTTGCCTGCCGGCACTGACGCCGCTGTAAAGAAGCAGATTGTAGAAGCTTCCCTCAAGGCCTTCGGCGTACCCATCGAGAAGATCATCGAAGCCACGGTTGAAGAGATCCAGGCGCTCGATGGTTACCTCCGCAACGGCGCCGCGGACAACGAAAAACTCATCCAGGAATCCGACGCACGCATCAAGCAGTATGAACAGGAGATTCAAAACATCCGCGCTATCATGCAGCAGAGCGTCGACGAACAGCAGTCCTTAATCAAAGTATGCAACGATAAAAAACTCGAGATTCAGCAAGTGCTGGAGTTTTTCGGTCAGGACACAGTTGCGAAAGTTGTTAAGGCGTCGCCGAAGCTCCACGATCCTTCAGACCCGGCCGCTTCTGGCCCGCCGGCGGATAAGCCGGTTAGTTAAAGAAAGGAACCACTCCCTATGTGGAAACGGTTGGCTAACCTCTGGAAAGGTTTCCTATCGCTGTGGATTTCAGACATCGAAAAAGAGCATCCGGAGATCGCATATGAGAACGCGATCAATTCGATGGTGGCGAAGTACTCGAAACTGAAGACAGCCACGGCTGGAATCATCCGCCGTCGCGAAGAGCTCGACGAAAGTTATAAACGTGCCACCACCGAGCTGGCCCAGACGGAAGCTGAACTCGACACTGCGGTGTCTACCAACCAGGATGACCTGGCAGTCATACTGATTCAGAAAAAGAATCAACTGACTGTCGACGTCACCGAACTGAAAACCGAGATGGAACAGGCGCGCTCTGACGCCGACTCGGCCAAAGGTTCTCTGCTTGGTGTGCAGTCCGAAATCCGAAAACTGCAGGGCGAACGCGATTCGATGCTCGCCAAAATGCAGTCGGCCCAGGCACGCATCAAGGTGCAGGAGCAACTTGACGGTCTATCGGTTGACGCTGAAGTTAAGGCGCTCGATAACGTGCGACAGCACATCAAGACTACTATTGCAGAAGCGAACCTGGGGAAAGAGCTTTCGGAATCGTCGCTTGACTCCCGTCTGGCTGCGCTGCGCAATCAAACCGGCGAAGTTCAAGCCAAACAACAGCTCGCCGAACTGAAAGCTAAAAAAGCAGCACAGCAAGCGCAGGCCAACAAAACGATGTAGAGATTGCGGCAGAGATTTAGACAGGATTTACAAGATTTCTCAACATTGCAGGATGAATCTTGTTCAATCCTGAAACATCCTGTAAATCCTGTCCAAAAATCCTGAGAGGTGACAGATGAGACTGACCCCGTTAGCAAAAGCATTTATAGCTGCAGTAGTGGTTCTGGTTATCGGTTTCGCCACCTGGCATTACAAAGGTGATGCGATTAAGCGCTGGGCCGGCGGCGAAAGGGCTTCCGGCGAAGACTCCAAAGGTGATTTCGACAAGTTGAACAATGCGCCTGGCGATCCTGGCAGAAATGTCGGCTCGACGGGAGTTAGTGGGGTTTCGATCGGAACTGGCCGTTTGAGCAGACCGTTGGTGGTTGGGATCAACACGTGGGCAGGTCATGCGCCGGGCATCGTCTTCAACAATGGCATGGATCCGAATTCAGGTTCGCAATACAAAACGAAGTACGGCATGGACGTGAAGTTTGTGTTACTTGAAGATCCATCAGCGAAACTTGCAGCGTTTCGCAACGGCCAGGTCGACATCATGTGGAATACGGTTGATAACTGGGCCCGTGAAGCATCGATTCTGGCAGAGAATAAGCAGGGGGCGAAGTCGATCATCATGCAGGACTGGTCGCGCGGAGGTGATGGCATCGCCTCGCTTTCTACGATCAAGTCGGTCGAGGATTTGAAAGGGCATAAGATCGCGTGTACGCAATTTACCCCGTCCCACTTTTTACTGCTCTACCTGTTGTCGCAATCTGGTCTATCGCCGGAAGAACGTGCCAGTGTAGAGAAGAATGTCTTATTCACGCAGGACGCAGCCCTCGCAGCGGCAGCTTTCAAAGCAAAGCAGGTTGATGCGGCCGTCACGTGGGAACCGGATCTTTCGGGCGCGGTTGCGGCGCGCGGCGCCGAGGCGCACGTGCTTGTTTCAACACAAGCTGCGACGAACATCATTGCCGATACCCTGATTGCCCGTCAGGACGTTATCGATCAGGCGCCGGAAACCATTCGCGACTTCGTGCGCGGGTGGCTCGACGGTATCGAAATGATCAAAAACAATCCTAACGGTTCGTATGACGTTGTTGGGCGAGCACTGAAGCTCGACACCGACACGGTGTCGGGGATGTTGTCGGGTCTCAAACTGACACCATTCGCAGACAATGCGCAGTTCTATGGACTGACAGGTCCGAAAGCACACTACGAAACCTTGTTTGATACCGCCTTTGTCATTTGGCGCAAGAAAGGTCTGGTCAGCGTAGCGGTAGACGCGAAAAGCTGGGCCGACACTCGTTTCCTGCAGGCAGTCGCCTCGTATTATCCCGGACAGAAGGTTGAAGAGGCTCAAGTAGTGGCGAAGGCGCCGTCAGAGAAAGATGTGCCGATTCTGCACCAACAGATCCAGATTCAATTCACACCTGGCTCTGACGAGATCATGCCGGGGTCTTATCTGCTGTTAGACAAGCTCGGCGAGACGATGACCTCCTTCGGCAGCACGGTGCTGCGTGTAGAAGGCAACACTGACAGCACTGGTTCTGCATCAGGTAACCTGACGCTTTCAGAGAAGCGAGCGCTTTCAGTGAAGAACTACATCGTCAAGAACTTCCCAAACATTCCGCCGACGCGTTTCCAGACAATAGGGCGCGGTTCGAGCAATCCGATCGCGGAAAACACCAGTGAGGCCGGCCGGCAGCAAAACCGCCGCACCGACATCAAGGTGATTCTGGCAACTCAATAGTCCACAGATTCCACAGATTACGCAGAAGACTCTGCGTAATCTGTGGATAAACACTCATGGCTTCCAAGAGCACGCTTTTTTCAATTCGCGCCCCGTTGGCAAAACGGACCGCATTCTTTCTCGGGCTGGTTGCGCCGGCGCTCGTTCTTGGCGCCTGGTGTGCGCTGACTTATACCGGATTCGTCGATCCAGGTTTCTTACCGAATCCGACCGAGGTGATACGCGGCACGCTGCAACTCTTCATTCACTACGACCTGACGTCGGCCATCATTATCTCCACGCGTCGCATTGCCATCGCTTTCCTTCTCGCATCGGCGCTCGCCCTGCCTCTTGGCGTTTTGATGGGCTCATTCGATCCCGTCAATCGTTTCTTCGAACCGATCGTGGCGCCTTTGCGTTATATGCCAATCTCGGCGTTTATTCCGTTGCTGATTCTTTGGTTCGGCATTTATGAGAAACAGAAGATCGCGTTTCTGTTTCTCGGCGTGTTTGTTTATCTGTTGCCGGTTGTAGTTTCGTCGATCAGGCTCGTACCCGAGGAACTGGTCCAAACCGCGCTCACACTTGGTGCCTCGAAGTTTCAAGTTATCAGGACCGTTCTGGTCCCGGCTGCACTGCCTGAGATTTTTGATAGCTTCAGAGTGATGAATGCGATCGCATGGACCTACGTGATTCTCGCTGAAGCTGTAAATCCTGAACACGGTCTCGGTTACATGGTCGAACTGGCGCGCACGCACCAGCAGGCGTCGTGGTCGTTTGCGGGACTCTTGGTGATCGGCGGTATTGGACTCTTGACTGACTTTCTCATTCGTCTCTTGTCCAGCTTACTCTTCCGTTGGCGCGAAGCCTCCTGAAACTAATGGCTGAATCAGATACTCCACCAATACTTCCACAATCAGGTGAGCCCGGCACGATTGCTGTCGATATCGGCGTGCCCAAGATTCAGCACGTTACCTATCATCCGGATCAAAGCGGTGCGCCACCGAAACTGCGTGTTTCTGATTTGAGTGTGACTTACATCGATCGCAAAGGTAATCGCACGGAAGCAGTGCGCGATGTTTCGTTCGATGTTTACGACAAACCTGATGCCGGTGAGATTGTGGTGTTTCTTGGACCATCAGGCTGCGGGAAATCAACGATTCTCAAAGCTGTTGCAGGACTCTTGCCGCCAACAGAAGGTCAGGTATTAGTTGACGGCAAACTGGTAACGGACGTTGGGCGTGATCGCGGCATGGTTTTTCAGGCTTACACGAGTTTTGGCTGGCTGACCGTGCGCGAGAATGTCGAATACGGTCTCAAGCTTCAGGGGAAAAAGAAATCGGAACGTCGCAAGATCTCGGAGTCCATCTTAAAGCAGGTTGGTCTCGCTGATTTTGCCGATCGTTATCCGAAGGATCTTTCCGGCGGCATGAAACAACGTGTTGCGATTGCGCGAACCCTCGTGAACAATCCGCGCGTAGTTTTAATGGATGAACCATTCGGTGCTCTCGATCCGCAAACCCGTTGGGGAATGCAGAGCCTGCTGCTGGACGTTTCGCGCGCTGAAAACAACACTATTCTGTTTGTAACGCACGACGTTTCTGAAGCGGTTTACCTGGCCGACACGATCTATGTGCTGTCGCAGCGTCCGGCGCGAATTCTGCATCAGGTTGACGTACCGGCGTTCCCTGTGCGCGACATTGCGCTAAAATCGGCACCGGAGTTTCGAGCGGTAGAAAAACAACTGCTGGACCTGATTTATGCGCCGCCCCGGAGTTAAATCCGCAGATTTCACAGATTACGCTGATAATGGGATCGCCTGAGAAGCCGAAAACCGCAATGCGGAAAGACGGTGTGCCGGTTAACGTAACGCCTTTGCGCGACGATACGTTGGCTGCCACGCAGGCGTTCGTCAGACAGAAGGTTTACGAGAAGCGTTCGTACCTCAGGAAGGCTTTCGCAAATCCCTACAATCTCTCGTTGCTGGCAGGTGGGCTTGCTGCGTCGGCAATCACGCTGAATCCTTTGCTGGCCATAGTTACAGTTGGTCTTGAAGTCCTCTGGATCGTAAACGCACCTGGCTCAAGAAAGCTTCAGGAATGGTTGTGGGACCCAAGCTTCGATCAGGAGGAGCAAGCGGAGGAGCAAGCCGCACGCGCAGAACGTCTAAAGGTTCTTGATGAATCCGATCGTGAACGAGTGATATCTCTCCTCGAACGGCAAAAGGAGATAAACGCTCTTGCGGCCCAGAACCCGTCATTCACGGGAGAATTGTTACGCTCTGAGCTGACGAAGACTGACAGGCTGGTTGAAGCTTTTATCGAAATGGCTACCACCTGTAGCCGTTACGACGCTTATCTCGACTCGATCGATTTCACAGAACTGGAAAAAGATCGTCGCCGCTGGGAACAGGTCACCCGTACAGAAGGCGCTCGAAGCCCTGAAGCTGCTATCGCTGCCAAGAATCTCGCGGTGATCATGAAGCGACTCGAAAAGATGAAGGAGATTCATCATTATTTGAGAATGGCGCGCGGTCAGCTCGATTTAATCGAGAATTCTTTTCGGTTAATTGCAGACCAAATTGTAACGATGCAGTCGCCGCAGGAGTTGACCGGCCAGCTCGATGAGTTGCTGGATGGCGTGGAATCGATCAAACAAACTGCTGCCGACACCGAACGAATGTTAAATCCGATGGGATTAAAGGATCTTGACGTATGAGTGAAGCGCGCTTGCTTCCTGCCTGGGCCGAAGACTTGCGGCGTCGTTATTTACGCGGCGAGGCGTCGATGTTCGTATTGCACGGCAACGTTTACGACGTTGTGCTTCACGGCGGCAAGATGATGGCGCTGACAGAGTTTTTGACCGACGTTTTACTCAAGGAGTCGAAGGAGACAATCGCTGTTTACAACGTGGCGACCGGCGCGCGATTTTCGAAGCACGCAAAGAGTGAGACGGCGATAGAGGATCTGCTGCTGGCGAGTGAGAAGGATCGAATCTTTTCGGCTTTTGAACGTTTGCTAATCGGTTCTACAAAGACAGCGGTGATCATGGAATACGCCGAGGCGATCGCGCCAGCCGGCGATCCTAATTTCCAGGGCGAGGCCGATCGCGCTGCGATTGTCACGCTACATCGCTGGTCGTCGCTGCCGGAGATCGAACGTGGAGACAACGTCGTGCTGCTCATCTCCGAGAACCTTACCGAGTTGGCGCCGAAGCTCATTTCTAATCCGAAGGTTGCAGTGGTCGAAGTGCCCATGCCCGACCTCGAGACGCGCCGCCAGGCAGCTCGCATCGCTGACAATCGTTTGACCGAGAAAGATACCGAGCGATATGCGGGGATTACTGCTGGTCTGAAGTCGATTCAGATCGCGTCGATCTTAACGCCGCAGCCGGCAGTTGAAGAGGAACTGGCTGATCGAGAAGCTTTCATTACGGGACTGCTGGGCGGTGGTGCTGACGCAGTTGGGCGTGCACACAAACTCGCTGCACTCACGTCGAATCTCAGTCGCGAAGAAGTGCAAGAACTAGTTGCTCCAAAGGCTGCCATGCCTGCGCCTGAGGCGTCGCTGCCGAGTCCGATTGAACGAGCGCGCAAAGAGACGGATCGACTCATCGCAAAAAGAAAGCGCGAGATTCTTGAACGCGAGTGTTTTGGTCTCGTCGAGTTCGTCGAACCTGCGCATGGCTTTGAAGTTGTCGGCGGCATGGAGGAAGTGAAGAAAGACTTGATGGTGATCGCTGAAAGCATTCGCGAAGGCCGCACGAGTCGTGTGCCTATGGGCATTCTCTTTACTGGTCCAATGGGCACCGGCAAGACGTTCGTTGCCGAAGCCTTTGCTAAAGAATGTGGTCTGACGACGATCAAGTTGAAGAACTTCCGGTCGAAGTGGGTGGGAGCAACCGAAGGCAATCTCGAAAAGATTCTCAACGTGATACGCGCCATCGGTCAGGTCGTCGTGATCATCGACGAAGGCGATCGCGCGTTTGGAAACACTGATGGTGAAGGTGACGGTGGTACTTCGTCACGCGTGATTGCGCGTATCAAAGAGTTTATGTCTGACACGTCGAACCGCGGGCGGATACTGTTTCTGGTGATGACCAATCGTCCGGATAAGCTCGACGTCGATCTCAAGCGTGCGGGCCGTCTCGATCGGAAGATTCCGTTTTTGTACGTGCAAACTGCGGAAGAAGTCGAGCTGGTCGCGAAGGCACTGCTGCGCAAAAACAAGATCAAAACGGATGTCGATCTAACGACGATTCGTGAGAGCTTTTCGAGCAAACTGATTGGATATAGCAACGCCGATATTGAAGCGGTGTTGTTGTTGGCTAATGAAGAGGCCGCTCGTGAGGGCGGCAGCGACGCAACAGTGCTTGCGAGCCACTTCCAGCACGCCGCGATCGATTATTTTCCGAGTCGAGATGTGGAACTCCTGGAATACATGGAGTTGCTGGCAGTGTTTGAGAGTTCAAGTCGGCGTCTACTACCTGCGAAGTATGCGTCTCTCACTCCCGAAGATCTTGACGCCCGCCTGCGCCACCTGCGCGCAATCGTGGGCACGCGACGATAAGTCACTGCTTTTTGCATGTAAACGTTAAGGAATACAACAAGGGCGAGTAGGGCAAGCAGGTATTTCATGAAGCCACGGATAACACGGATTTACGGACGGATCAAGCTTCACGATTACCTGATCCGTCCAAAAATCCGCGTTTATCTGCGTCTACTTAGTGATCGTTCCGCAGGCGATCCGGGCTCCCGAGTTACCCGACGGATCCGTCTTCATGTCGTCGGCTTTCTCATGAACAATCAGCGACGTGCCACCGTTCGCGAAAAGCGAATGTGGACCATCTCCCATGTTCACCATCATGTCAGTCACCGTGGCGTTAGCCGTGCCGTTTTTACTGACTGTGAAGTTGTTCATGTCGCCGGCGTGTGGACCTTTCGGATTCTTCGTGCCGTGCATCTTGTTTTCCGGGTTGAAGTGTGCTCCGGCTGATTCGAACCCTGGACCTTCGCATTTTGCCATCTGATGAAAATGGATGGCGTGTGGTCCTGGCGGCAGGTTTTTCAACGCCAGCTTGATTCTCACGCCCTTGCCTGATTCCGACAACGTGGCGGTACCGATCGACTCTCCGTTCGCATTCTTCAATTCGACAGTATGACCCTTGTGCTGCGCCGAAACATACGACAGCAGGCCTCCGATGATGACTGCCGCAGCCAGCCATACGATAAAGGGTTTCTTTATCATTTCTGCCCTCCCTGGTAAGAAGTTATTTAACTCTTCACGCTTTCCGGTTTGAGTGCCTTGCGCTTTGTTGCTACTGAAGTTTCTGTTCGCCTTCTGCCCAACACCAGCAACGCAATTAATGCCGATAATACGAGTACCCATAACACTGGGCGGACGCCGCCGAATAGCCGTTGTCCCCAGCCGTTTGATTGGTATGAAGCCAATTCGTCAGTACTCGCAGCGATAGTCGAGCCTTCTAAACTCGCCTTCGAGTGCTCGAGAATTGCGCGCAGACCTTCGACTGCTTTTTTCTCAACTACTCCGCGTTTGATTTTGCCAAACGGACCATCGAGACCATCAGCACGTGAGCGATTCTCGGAAACGAGATAGGCGCCGTTCGGGGCGTCAGGCACACGCACAAAAGCTGTCAGCGCCAGTGACGCATTGAAATAGTGATTTGCGTAAATCTGTTTCGATATGATTAGAACTTGTGGCCCAACGTCGTGGTTGCGCTTGTAGATCGAAATGTGATTGATTGCGATAACGGGTTTGAGTCCAAACTTGATCTTGGACCACACGAGCGTGTCTTCAAGCAGTTGCAAGCCCGCCTTTGAGTCGTTGATAAAGTCGTTGACGTAACTCGGCGCCGAGTTGAGTGCGCTTTGTTCTGCAGCAAGACTCACTTGATCTCGCTTGTCGTTATATTCGATCAACGCAGCTTCACCGCGCGCGCGATAGTCTTTGACGTACTCAAACAGCATCTGCCTGAATAGATTATTGACCTTTGCCGCGTAATCCGCGGCGTCCCAATCGATTTCCTTACTAAAGCGTTGGATCATGGCCGCGGAGAGTTTTACCTGGCACTCCCCGACCACGCATTCTTTCAAATCTTCGATGTCTTCCTTTTCAAGCGAGAGCGTTTCCAGATCCGACAGGGATGGTTTGCGTTTGAAAGAACCGATTTCGAGTATCGCCGGGTTGTTTTTACTGGTCATACTATCGCGGTATGTCCGCAAAAACTCCTCAGCTACGGCGCGAATTTCTACGAGACCTGAGACGGCGATTTCAGCCTTCTCCGAGGTTGGAATCGACCGCACCACAGGTTGATTCAGTTGCAATGCGGCGAAGTCTGTGGCCTCGAAAGAGGCCTTTTCGCTGAGTGCTTTTCGAAATTCGTCCCTGGAAGTTTGGGCCAGAACCGTGCTTGTCCCGATGTAAACAAGCAAGGTACAAAGAAGAAACTGATTACGCGCTATCATACGTGAAGCCTGTTTGCTACTGGCATAATCCTGCGTGGTGAATTCTTTTGTTACGCAAAATGCTCGACTTCACAGCCCATCGCATGAGCCGTGCCAAAGTGAGGTCAATCAGGGGACACAATGTAGATAGAATAAAGACCGAATCGGGATTAGTTTCGTCAAAGAAAGGGGAAAAAATGGAAACTGGAGCAACATCTGAGCTGGCCGGATTAAAAACACGTCTTCGCGCAACCTGGATCGCAGGGGATTTCGGCGAAATCGCCAAATATTATGCAGACCAGGCTGAAGATTTTGTTAAGCGACTCGACTTGAAACCAGGAATGAAGGTACTCGATGTCGCGTGCGGAACAGGAAATCTGGCGATTCCGGCAGGGAAGACCGGCGCTGAGGTGACGGGAGTCGATATTGCCCCCAACCTGGTTGAGCAGGCCCGCGAAAATGCAAATCGCGAAGGATTGACTGCTCAGTTTGATGAAGGCGACGCTGAAGCGTTGCCGTACGCTGATGGTAGTTTTGATGTAGTGATGACGATGTTCGGGGCGATGTTTGCTCCAAGGCCGGAGTTGGTTGCGGCAGAGCTGAAGCGAGTCTGCCGGCCCGGTGGCTTGATAGCGATGGCAAACTGGACACCGACTGGTTTTATCGGACAGATGTTCAAGATCAATGGCACGTATCTGCCTCTGCCGCCAGGCATGACATCACCGGTACTTTGGGGTGTCGAGGAGAAGGTTCGCGAACGGTTGGGTGAAGGCATCTCAAAACTGGAGGTTAAGCCTCAAAGCATCAGGTGGGTGTTTCCTTTTTCTCCCGCGGAAGTTGTCGAGCATTTCCGACAGTTTTACGGTCCGACGCAAAAGGCGTTTGGTGCACTCGACGAAGAGAAACAAGCGGCTCTGCGAAAGGATCTCGAACAACTTTGGGCCACGCACAATCGAGCGACTGACGGCACTACCGATCTGGATGCTGAATATTTGGAGGTTAGGGCCGTTAGAGCATAGTTAATAGTTTTCTCTGCGCCTCTGTGGTTGTTGTTAGTTAACCATCCATTTACCACAGAAATACAGAGGTAAAAGTATGTTCCGGAGGATTTTTGTGCCAACAGTCTTGAGTATCACGCTCATACTCTTCTCGCTGAGTCTTGTTTCCGCACAAACTGCCACTCCACCGTCGCAGCCGCAAACCGGCCCGGGCGGCAAGCAGTATATCCACGCGTCCGTCACAAAGAATCGCTACGGAAAAGGCGGGCAGGAATACTGGATCTACGAACCCGACTCGCCTAAACCGCGCACGGCTCCGGTGATTGTTTTCCTGCACGGCTGGGGCGGCATGAATCCGCTTTACTATGGCGCGTGGGTGGACCACCTTGTTAAGCGTGGAAATATAGTGATCTATCCGCGTTATCAAGCGACCCTGCTGACGCCGATCAGAGATTTCACTCCAAACACAATTAGCGCCGTCAAAGACGCGGTCAATCGCTTACAAACTGAAAAGGGACACGTTACTCCCGACTTCAGCAAGTTTGCGACGGTGGGACACTCGCTTGGAGGCGTGTTGGCTGCGAATGTGGCTGCACTGGCTGCTGAATCAAAGTTGCCGCGTGTGCGTGCAGTGATGGCTGTCGAACCAGGAATCACTGAGGCTCCGATCGGTGTTTCACTCGCTGATTTGAAGAAGATACCGGGTGAGACGCTTCTACTCGCCATCGCGGGAGACCAGGACGGACTGGTCCGTGATACTGACGCCAAGCGTATCTATTACGAATCGACCCGCATTCCTGCTGCCAACAAGGATTTCATACTGTTGGTTTCAGATTCACATGGAATGCCGGCTTTGCAAGCCAGTCACCGGGCTCCGACAGCATTAAATAAGGATTACGACAACGGTGAAGGAGTGACAGGCGCTCCACCGGGCGCCGTTGATCGCATCGGAGATGCACAGCTATCGCGGCGCGTCCGCCCTGAGACGATGCTAATAAACGCTTTGGATTTCTACGGCATCTGGAAACTTTTCGACGCCCTAACCGAAGCCGCCTTCACCGGCAAAAACCGCGAATACGCACTCGGGAACACCCCTCAACAACGCTTCATGGGTGTCTGGAGTGACGGCGTCCCAGTGAAAGAACTAAAAGTCACCGACAAACCCTAAAAAAGGAAAAGGAACCTCACATGTTAAAAAACAGACCTCACTCAAACTCTTCAAAGTTAATTACATCTCACGGTGGATATCGTGACTTAAAGTCGTTTCAACACGCAGAACTCGTTTATGACGCGACTGTGAGATTCTGTGACCGGTTTATCGACCGGCGATCAAGGACTCACGATCAGATGGTGCAGGCGGCACGTAGCGGTAGACAGAATATTGCTGAGGGGAGTCAGGCTTCGGGAACATCAAAGAAAACTGAATTGAAGCTGGTCGGCGTCGCTCGTGCTAGTCTGGAAGAACTTCTCCTCGATTACGAGGATTTCCTTCGCCAGCGCGGGCTGCAACTCTGGACCAAGGCAAGCCCTCCAGCGCAGGTGGTGCGCCGCTTGGCGTACGAGAAGGATAGGACCTATATGACCTACAGGCCCTATATTGAAAAATCTTTACCCGAGGTTGCGGCCAACACAGTCATCTGCCTGATTCACCAGACAAACTATTTGCTGGATCAACAGCTCCGCCAACTTGAACGCGCTTTTCTCGAGGATGGTGGTTTCACTGAACGGCTGTATCGGGAACGCAAGCGAAGACAATAGGTCCTATTGTTCCTATAGGACCTATTCTTGAGAATAAAGCCTCAGAATTGTGTTAATTCCTGCCTATACAAAGAGGGGGAGCGATCATGAATCTTATTTGTCGAAGTGTGTGTGTATTGGTCCTGGAGGTTGCAGCTGTTGGGTCGGTCTTTAGTCAGGAAGCGAAGCCAAGTCCGAGTCCGGCGCCGAGTGATAGTCAGACGACAGATCAAACGTACGTCTTTCCATCTGAAAAAGAACGTTTCAATCGCTATATCAAGAACACTGTTGGACCTTTCCGACTTGCGCGAACGGCTGTTTCGGCAGGCATCGATCAGTGGCGTGATAGTCCGGAGGAATGGGGACAGGGAATGAAAGGCTACGGTAAGCGATATGCTTCCGGATTGGGCCAGAATGCGATCCAGCAGACTGTCACTTACGGTCTCGACGAAGCGATGGGCCTCGACACCGGATTCGAGCGCAGCAAGCGTGAAGGTTTCTTTCCACGTTTCAAAGACGCGCTTATTCAAAACGTCACGTCGCGCAAGAGAAACGGCGATCGAATTGTCTCAGTACCGCGTTTCGCCGGCGTTTATACGGGCGCGATTGTTGCGCGAGAAACCTGGTATCCGGATCGCTACACTTACAAAGACGGTTTCCGCAGCGGCACGACGACCTTGCTCACCGGCTTCGGAATAAATCTGGTACGTGAATTTGTAATCAACTGGTAGACGTTATTGTAGGGGCGGCACTCCGTGGCCGCCCCTTCATAAATCATCTTACTTCGCATCCACTGCTCGCGTCGCAACCCCGCCGAGACTACTACGCACCGTGATGTTCTGTGGATTTGTCGATACGCTGAACTCACCACGATATTGACCGCCACCACTATTGCCCAGCGTTCCGATCAGCGCTCCCGTTCCCGTATTGAATACCTGCAACGTTGCACTGGAACTCGTACTCGTCGCTTCGACTCGCAATGTGCGCTTGCCTGAATCGAACTCAGCCCGCGTGATTCTTACCGTGTCGGTTGGGGGCGGCGGCGGTGGCGTGGTCGCCCGAGTAACTGTGACCGTCACCTCACGCTGCCCAAGCTGATTCTGTCGTACTCGCACGATCGCGCTTTGATTCGATGTGACGTTTCGCGCAGTCCCATTGAATCTGACAGTCGACGTTCCCGCCGGCATGAATACACTCGACGGCACTGACAACACCGCCGAGTTGCTGCTCGAAACGGAGAACGTAAATCCACCTGAAGGAGCAACGCCCTGCGATAGACTAATACGCAGTTCGGTCGTGTTCCCGCTGGTCACGGTCGACGGTGTGGCCGTCAAAGTTCCCAGTGCCGGTTGCACCACGACATTTCCAGTTGAATTGAGCAAAACTGCGAGACCCGGATTCGCCCCGATGATCGGCAATCCAACGTCCGGTCTGCCATCGCCATTAAAATCACCGGTCACAAGCGTTCCACCACCAACACTGGATAGCGGCGGCGGCACCGCGTAGAGAACCGGCGCGCGGAATGTTCCATCGCCGACGCCGTTCCTAATCTCCATCAGACCGCGTGAACCGTTCGCAAGAGTAATAGCAATGTCCGGAATGCGATCGCGATTGAAATCACCGATCACCTGGAATTGTGGAACGAGCAGATTGGGCTCTGTAAGAATTCCTGCCGGCTGAAAGGTGCCGTCGCCGTTGCCGAGGAGGATAGCGGTTCGACTTCCATTCGTGGGAATCGCAACTACAAGATCCTCAATCCCATCACTGTTGAGATCGCCGGCGTCGACGTCTGTACCGTCAACACCGAAAGTGTCGGCCGTCAGAGTAATTGTAGGTTGTTGCAGAAAAGTTCCGTTTCCAACACCGAGCAAGGTGTAAACCCGCGATTGATCGCCCGCAATCGCAAGGTCTTTAATCGTGTCGCGATTGAAATCGCCGACAGCGATTCGTGACATTCCGGTTCCGACATCGATTTCAATCGGAAGCTGGAACGTGCCATCACCAAATCCCAACAAAACTGTAATAGTCCGCGACGTGGAACACGGACTCGTGAAGCACGAAATTGCATGGGCCAATACCAAATCGAGCCGTCCGTCGTTATCGAGATCGGTCGCAACAATTGCCGGCGAGTCAACGGGCGCGGTATTGGTTTGAAAGGTTACTGGCGCATTGAAAGTGCCGTCGCCGTTGCCGGCGAGCAGTGCGAGGCTAATGTTCGGATCGTTAATCGACACCGCGAGATCCACACGTCCATCGCCGTTAAAATCTCCGGCGGCCAGATCCTGCGTCGGACCACCGGCTGGAAACTCAACTTTCGGTCTAAAAATCCCGTTTGCATTACCTAACATGACCGTCGCCGCGTTTAATCCCACGCCCGCGAGATCAGGTATTCCATCGCCATTGAAGTCTGCGACGATGTGGTTGTTTCCGAGTATCGGATAATCAGTTCGCGAAAAACTAGCTGACTGAGCCGCAACATTGATCTGAAAAACCAACAGTCCGATTGCAATCAAGGCAATTGAAGCGAAATTCTTACTCTGAATCACGACCGGTTCCTCCCCGTTTTCACTTAGATCTTCCCCTTTTCACAGTCCGGCGCGGGTTTCGGAAAATACCTGCAGAACTGGGAGAATTCTTGTCGGGTTCGTCGCCATAAGTTTCGTCACAAATATCTTGACGAAAGTGACGGGTCGTGCTTAATTTCGCTCATCCCACACCAGTCGCATCTCGTTTCTCCCCGCGTTCCAATACGTTTGCCCAAAGGAGCACAGCTAAAATGCGACACGCCTACCTTCACAAGTTCTTCGTAATTACACTGGCACTCAGTGCACTTACTTTCGCTGCCTGCCAGCAGGTCGAGCCAAATAAAGCGACCGCTTCAACGACGTCTGCGACCGCGTCGAATGACAAGATCGCAATCACTACTTCCTCGGAAGAAGCACGCAAAGAGTTTTTGACCGGACGCGACCTGGCTGAAAAACTGCGCATCACTGATTCCATCGCACATTTCGATAAAGCAATCGCTCTCGATCCAAATTTCGCGCTTGCCGAATTGAATCGCGCGAATGTGTCGCCTACCGCCAGGGAGTTTTTCGAACACCTAAAGAAAGCGGTGACACTAGCTGATAAAGTGTCGGACGGCGAGCGCATGCTGATCCAGGCAAACGACGCCGGTGCAAACGCAGATCCAACGAAACAAAAAGAGATTCTCGACAGGCTTGTCGCCGCTTATCCAAACGACGAGCGGGCGCACTTCAATCTCGGCGGTTATTACTTTGGTCAACAGGATTTCGCGCAGGCCATCACGCATTACAAGCGAGCCACAGAAATAGCACCTCACTATTCCACCGCCTTCAATATTCTCGGTTACGCATATCGTCAAAACGAAAACTACAGCGATGCGGAAAACGCGTTCAAGAAATACATCGAACTGATCCCCAACGATCCGAATCCTTATGATTCATATGCTGAACTGCTTCTGAAGATGGGAAGGTTTGATGAGGCAATCACGCAGTACAACAAGGCGCTCTCGGTCGATCAAAACTTCGTCAACTCTCATTTCGGAATCGCTGCTGCTTTGACGTATGAAGGCAAAGCCGCCGAGGCGTTGGCGGAGTTGCAAAAGATGACTCAGAAGGCGCGCACCGATGCCGAACGGCGCACGGCTTTGTTTGGTCAAACGATTGTGGCTGTCGATGGTGGTAAGTTTGACCAGGGATTAGCGGAAGTTCAGAAACAGTTTGCGATAGCCGAGAAGAATAACGATGCCGCAGCGATGACCGGCGATCTGCAGTTAAAGGCCAACATCCTGCTCGAAATGGGGAAGGCCGCTGATGCCCAAAAGGCTTACGAACAGGCGTTGAAGACGACCGCAGACTCAGGTCTCTCACAGGCAGTGAAAGACAACACGGCGCTCTTTCATCATTACAATCTCGCTCGCGTTGCGATTGCGAAGAAAGATCTCGCTACCGCGAAGACGGAAACAGAGACTTTTCGTAAGGGAGCGGAAGCGGCGAAGAATGCGAATCAGTTGAAGCAGGCCCACGAGCTTGCTGGCCGCATCGCCGTTGCAGAGAAGAATTACGACAACGCGATCTCGGAGCTGAACCAGGCAAATCAACAAAACCCTGCGGTGCTATATCTCCTTGGTCAGTCCTATCAGGGCAAAGGCGACTCCGCAAAAGCAAAAGCCTCGTTCACGAAGGCGGCGAAATTCAACTCGCTACCGCAATTAAATTACGCCTTCATCCGAACCAAAGCCGAAAAAGCCCTCGCGACATAACCAAACACCGAAACGTATGAGGGGCGGTCTTCCACGCCCCTCATACCTGAACGCTGATCTCGTGCTTTTGTACCTTTGTGCGGCTTTGCACGAAAAGTCCTTATCGGAGTTCTTCTCTGTGCAGCCTCCGTGTTCTCTGTGCCTCTGTGGTTAAGGAATCGTGCAAAAAAACAACCACAG